>JAESFT010000182.1_pt1 | contig 69948 bp, 65 predicted proteins | sample 9269451 | NCBI WGS metagenome assembly JAESFT01 (sample SAMN14502557, study PRJNA617106) | algae metagenome | isolation source: Scytonema hyalinum WJT4-NPBG1 and co-occurring heterotrophs from well... | place: USA: Mojave Desert, Joshua Tree National Park, California | collected 2006-05-25
CTGCTAACGCCCGCGAGAAGATGCTCCGCGGTGTCGACATCCTCGCCGATGCCGTGAAGGTGACGCTGGGCCCCAAGGGCCGCAACGTGGTCATCGAGAAGTCCTTCGGCGCTCCGCGCATCACGAAAGACGGCGTGACGGTCGCCAAGGAAATCGAGCTTCAGGACAAGTTCGAGAACATGGGCGCCCAGATGGTCCGTGAGGTCGCTTCCAAGACCAACGACCTCGCCGGCGACGGCACCACCACCGCCACCGTGCTGGCCCAGGCGATCGTCCGCGAGGGCGCCAAGTCGGTGGCCGCCGGCATGAACCCCATGGACCTCAAGCGCGGTGTTGATCTCGCGGTTGAGGCTGCTGTGGCCGACCTGAAGAGCCGAGCCAAGAAGGTCTCGACCAATGAGGAGATTGCGCAGGTCGGCACGATCTCAGCCAATGGCGAGAAGTCGATTGGTGAGATGATTGCTCAGGCGATGCAGAAGGTCGGCAACGAGGGTGTCATCACCGTCGAGGAAGCCAAGACCGCCGAGACCGAGCTCGACGTGGTCGAGGGCATGCAGTTCGACCGCGGCTATCTCTCCCCGTACTTCATCACGAATGCGGAGAAGATGGTTGCCGAGCTCGAGGACCCCTACATCCTCATCCACGAGAAGAAGCTCTCCTCGCTCCAGCCCATGCTCCCGATCCTCGAGGCCGTGGTGCAGACGGGTAAGCCCCTTCTGATCATTGCTGAGGACATCGAGGGTGAGGCGCTCGCCACCCTCGTGGTCAACAAGCTCCGTGGCGGCCTGAAGATCGCGGCCGTGAAGGCTCCGGGCTTCGGCGACCGCCGCAAGGCCATGCTCGAGGACATCGCCACCCTCACGGCAGGGCAAACGATCTCTGAGGATCTTGGCATCAAGCTCGAGAATGTCACGCTGGACATGCTGGGTCGTGCCAAGCGCGTTCGCATCGAGAAGGAGAACACCACGATCATCGACGGCGCCGGCAAGAAGGACGCCATCGAGGCGCGCGTGGGCCAGATCAAGGCGCAGATCGAGGAGACCACCTCGGACTACGACCGCGAGAAGCTCCAGGAGCGTCTGGCGAAGCTGGCGGGCGGCGTGGCCGTCATCCGCGTCGGCGGCGCCACTGAAGTCGAGGTGAAGGAGAAGAAGGATCGCGTGGACGATGCCATGCACGCCACCAAGGCGGCTGTGGAAGAAGGCATCGTTCCTGGTGGTGGCGTGGCGCTGCTGCGCGCCAAGGCTGCGGTCCAGAAGCTCACGACGGACAACGCCGACGTGAAGGCGGGCATCACGATTGTGCTCCGCGCGCTTGAGGCTCCGATCCGTCAGATCGCCGAGAACGCTGGTGTTGAGGGCTCGATCGTGGTCGGCAAGATCACCGACAACGCGTCCGACACCTTCGGCTTTGATGCGCAGTCCGAGCAGTTCGTGGACATGCTGCAGGCGGGCATTGTTGACCCCGTGAAGGTGGTGCGAGTGGCTCTGCAGGATGCAGCCTCTGTGGCGGGTCTTCTGATCACCACCGAAGCCATGATTGCCGAGTCCCCCAAGAAGGACTCCGCTCCGGCGATGCCGGGCGGCGGTGGCATGGGTGGCATGGGCGGTATGGACTTCTAGAGTTCCGTACCCCACCAAACAGCACGTAAGAAGCAGGAAGGGTCGCCCACAAGGCGGCCCTTTCTCGTTCTCAGGACTGCACCGACTGGCAGTGAGCTATTTCAGGTGGGCGGCGAGGTGCTTGTTCATTTCGAACATGGTCACCTTCTTCTTGCCGAAGATCGGCTCGAGCTTGTCGTCAGCCAGGATCTCGCGCTTGTTCTGCGGATTCTGGAGGTTGTTCTTCTTGATGTATTCCCACATCTTGCTCACCACCTCGCCGCGCGGGATGGGGTTGTTGCCAACCACCGCCGCCAACTGGGGCGAGGGCTGCAGGGGCTGCTGCAGGGCGTTCGGCTTGCCCGAGCCGCCAGCCTTGGCCGCGCTCTTCGTGCCGCTCTTCTCGCTGCTCTTGGCAGCCGCCTTCGTCGTAGACTTCTTCTCACCGGACTTCATAGGCATCGCTTCCCTCCAGGTTCATTTCAGCCGCGAGTGACGCTCCTGGCTCTCCAATTGCTCCTCACACGAGGATGTCCGTTCTGAATGTCCGAACACTGCCGGAGCCTGCCCATGTGAGAATGCGAGGTTTTGGTAAACAAAAGGCTCACACATGATGCACCTGTCATGCCCGAAACGTCATGGGATGAGCCTCAGCCAAGACCGACCCAAGCCCGCAAAGTCGGTCCTAGGTCGAAGTCGAAGGCCTCGAAGTCGGACGCCGGGTTCCCTTTGGCTCATGCAGCGGAATGTGGGGCGCCACCAGGCCGGTAGGAGCTTTATTCTGCAGTCGCGATGAGACAAGCAGGTCAGGACAAGGGGATCACCGGCCTCCGCTCCGGTTGCAAGCCGCACGCACAGGAGTTCTTTGGCTTCGTTGAGCAGATATTAGGGAAGCGTGCGGCCCGTCAGCCAGCACACCATGGCGGATACCCGCAGCTATTCTGATAGCGTTTGGACCATGCGAGAGAAGGCTTGATCAGCTCTGAGAGGCTTTGATCTGGGCGTAAGCCTCGACGGCATTCTTTGCCCAATTGCGTGAGCCGATGCTCCATTTGAATTGCTTTGACAGTTCCGCGTATTTATCAATCCCCAACTGAGCCCCTAAAATTGCGAAAAAAGACACATGAGGCAGTAGCGGGCAGACATCTTTGGCCCCGCAACTGGCATATGATGGGCCACACGCACTGTCTCCCATTTATGCGTGCGAAGGAGGGCGTCGAGTTCCGCAATGGTTCTAATTTTGAAAGCTCTTGCTTCTTCTTCATAGATGTGCGTCGGCTCAGCGTCTTTATCGACCACAACCGCCAAATCCTTGGCGATGGCCCTATCGAGCTCCTTGATGAGCGGACTTGACCGCACATAGGCCCGTAAAGACATCTCGTCGATCGGGATGGCCGGTGCTGCGGCAACAAACCGATCGGTCTCGGGCTCTTGCGGAATCAGAACTTGCGGCCAAATGTCGATGTCCTTGTTGCCAGGTTTTAACAGCTTCGCGTGATAGCGCCGATTGCTTCCTGCCACGAGAAAGGTGGCTGCGTCGGGGAGAGTGGTCGATACAAAGTGCTTGCCGTGCGAGTAGACGAAGAGCGCGAAGGTGTTTTCCTTGCCCGGGAATATCGTGGGGATATGGATCGTCCAATCGCCAGAGAATGCCACCTCGTTTGGTTTACTGACGCGACCCTCCTTCTCGGTAGTAATCTCAGCGAATTTAGCCGGGAACGACATGGCGACATCGAAGATCGCACCGGCGCCAAGATTTGTGATCTCGATACGGTAGCAATCTCGTGTGAAAGGCCAGCTGATGGGGTCGCCGGGCGCGCCGACCTGCTCACCCATCTCGACAGATCGCACCTTCTCTCGCCGTTCAAGATTTAGCGAGTGAAGCCGGCCGGAGGCGGGCAAGACCATTGGGAACTTGGTTCGATAGCACTCGATCAGAAGCGTCGTTGGACCCGATTTCAGTCGCTTCCAAGGTCGCTTCACGTCAGCCCAGATCAGCATCAAGCCGAGGATGATCAAAGGGGCTATGGCCCAGTCTGGCGGATGGAACAGCCAATTCACGGCCTGGCGAATCCAGCCAGGATCGTTGCTGCGTGAGATGATGAAATCCACATCGCCGCCGAGCCCAACCGCCGCTTTCCCCAAGCGGACGACAGTCGGGAGCAAAGTGAGAGCGCCAAGCAGGCCGAGAACGTGCCGCAAGAACCACATGCGCGACAGCTAACACCTCCCCTCCCATCTTGTGTAGTCGTTGCCGGAGAGTCTCCTCGATGAACCGGCCGGATGGGCTCACGTACACTTTGTTACTCCCCATAGGCTGGATCGACCCAGCCAAAGCGAACCGTTGCAGCCTCATAGCCGTCTTCGCAGCAGCCATCACGGGCATTCAAAACTGTTGGTTCTTGTTTTGTTCTGGTCGCGGCCTGCGCTGCGAGCCCGCTAGCCTGCACTGCTATTATCGGATTGGCGGCGTGCTTCACGAGCATCTCCTGTGCCTCGACATTGAAACTGTGCCTGACCGGGACCTAGTGCCTCCGGATTGGCCTGCGGACGAGTTCGTGCGCAAGCCAATCTGGCACAAGGTGGTGGCGATCTCGTTTGTAGAGGCCCGCATCGAGCTGCCGCAGAGCGGGGGCGAGCGCTATGTTGTTGAGTGCTGCCGCACGGGCGGCGAGGCTGATTGGGACGAGCGCCGTCTCCTGCAGGCATGGTGGCGACATTTCGGACGCCGGCAGGCCCGGATTGTCACCTGGAACGGCAAGGGCTTCGACTTACCCGTGCTTCGCCTTCGCTCGATGATGCACGGCATCTCGGCCGAACCTTGGTTCACACGTGGGACCAAATGGGAGAACTACACCCAGCGGTATGCGCCGGACTGGCATTGCGACCTCATGGAGCAACTCGCAGACTACGGCGCGAGCACGAAGCTTGCGATGGAGGATGTGGCCCGTGCGGTGGGCCTACCCGGCAAGGTCGGAGGGCATGGAACGGAAGTGAGAGCGATGGTCGAGCGGGGTGAATTGGAGCAGGTGCGCGCCTATTGCGAGGCCGACTGCCTCAACCTTTTTGCGCTTTATGTGCGTTGGGCTCTTCTGACCGGCCGCACCGATGCAGGCGGCCACAATGCGTCTTTGACGAGTCTAATGGCCTGCCTTGAGGCTGAGCGGGGAGAACGACCCTATCTAGGTGAATTCCTGGACCGTTGGCAGACCTCCACGCGCCCTGCGCCCGTCATGGTACCGGAGCCGGGAGGCGTCGCCCGTCCATCCTTGGGCAGCGGCCTTATGATGGCGCATCCAGAGGCAGGCTGAGGCAAGCTTGAGGGCAGCCAGAGAGGCGTCGGGGTTCTCGTCCGGGCGTGTGGCGCTCGGTCTGAATGGCTGAAGCCTGTGGACGAAGGGCTCCACCGACCGCGCTGAGGCTCAACCACCTACTGAAGGCCAAGGTGCTGCAGTGCCGCGGGGATGTGAGTTCATGCACATTGCTCCCGGGACTGCTCACAGTGGCATCCCTGACATGAGCGCGGTAGCACCCTCAACGGGATGAGGCGCACCAGCCGGGCTCAGGGGATCGTCGTCGCAATCGGCATGATGCAATCTGTCTCGTATATGTGACATGAACTATCTTCCTGTCTCATGGATGAGACGCGCGTTGACGACAGGGCCGCAGATCAGTATGTCTCATAAATAGCGCGTAAAGCGCCTATATGTCACAAGGATGAGACATAGGATGACACGGCCAATGAACCGAGGCACGTCGCGGTATGCCCGTGCTGCCGTCACATTGCTTGGTCAGCACATCCGGGCGGGGCGGATCGCTCGACGAATGACAGCGCAAGAACTCGCAGAGCGCGCCGGCATCTCTCGGGCTCTGCTGTACCGGATCGAACGGGGCGATCTCCGCTCTTCAATTGGCGCTGTCTTCGAGGCCGCCGCAGTTGCTGGTGTGCCCCTGTTCGAACCCGAACGGGATACACTGGCCGCGCGAGTTCACGATGCCGAGGAGCGGCTCGCGCTTTTGCCCAAGGCGGTGCGGCGTCGCCGGGCTGCTGTACCGGTTTCGGATGACTTCTAAGGAAGCTCCCCGCCAGGCCTATGTCTGGATTTGGTTGCCGGGCGAGACCTCGCCCGTAGTCGCGGGGCTGCTCACGGCGGAGGGCGACCACTTCGTTTTCAATTACGGCCGATCCTATTTGGCGCGCAGCGATGGCATTCCGCTCTATGAGCCGGAACTGCCACTGCGGCCTGGCCTTCATGAGCCGTTGCCCGGGCTGACGCTCGCGAGCTGCTTGCGCGACGCTGCGCCCGACGCCTGGGGACGGCGCGTGATCATCAACCGGCGTTTTGGCCGGGCGGCCAAGAACGTTGACCCTGGCGCCCTCGATGAGCTCACTTATCTGCTTGAGTCCGGGTCCGACCGGATTGGGGCTCTGGATTTTCAGGCCTCAGCAACGGCATTCCGCCCGCGTGAGGGGGGCGGCGCGTCGCTTGACGAGCTGATCGCCGCAGCGGAGCGGGTCGAGAAGGGTATTCCGCTCACGCCTGGGCTCGATCAGGCGCTGTTCCATGGCAGCTCGCTGGGTGGGGCGCGGCCGAAAGCCATGATTGTTGATGACGATCGCAAGTACATTGCGAAGTTCTCGGCCCAGACGGACATCCTGAACGTCGTCAAGGCCGAGTTTCTTGCCATGCGACTCGCTGCGCGGGTGGGGCTCACGGTTGCGCCCGTACGCTTGGCTCGAGCAGCAGGCCGCGATGTGCTTCTCATCGAGCGGTTCGACCGGGCGCGCACGCCTGACGGCGGCTGGACGCGGCGGGCAATGGTGTCGGCCCTGACGTTGTTTGGTCTCGATGAGCTGATGGCGCGCTATGCCAGCTATGAAGAGCTTTGCACTATCATTCGCCATCGGTTTCGCGATCCTCGATCGACGTTGCGCGAGCTCTTCCAGCGCCTCGTGTTCAACATTCTCGTCGGCAACACGGATGACCATGCACGCAACCATGCCGCGTTCTGGGATGGCGAGGCATTGGAGCTGACGCCAGCCTACGATATTTGCCCGCAGGCCCGTGTGGGCCATGAGGCCTCGCAAGCCATGTTGATTGTGGGCGACAACCGCCTCAGTCAGCTGTCTGTGTGCCGTCAGGCTGCGGCGAACTTCCAGCTCTCACGGCGGGAAGCCGACGCCATCGTTGAGGCTCAGACCACCGCCATTGAGGAGGCGTGGCCAGAGGTGTGCGACGAAGCCGAGTTGTCGCTGATCGAGCGGACCGCGTTTTGGGGGCGGCAATTTTTGAACCCGTTTGCGTTTCAAGGAACCGCCTGAGCCACGGCGGTCGAGTACACCCCCCGGAGACTTGGCTCTTGTTGTAGTTCCCGACCCTAGCCCCGCGCCACACGATCAGGGCGATGACCGCCAACACCCCTCCCATACCTGCCCCACGATCAGCCAGCACCGTCGAAGAGCCCGGCCTAGCCCCGCCGCTCCACGCGCTGGCTCGGCACAAGCATCCCCTCCGCTCGAGGCAAGGCCGGAGCCGCACAGCACAGAGAAAAGGAGGGGCATCGCAGGCACCTCAAGCGAAGGGCACGCACCGCCAGCTCCCCTCGCATCAGCCCACCGGCGTGAAGGGTCACCACGTCCAGCCCTGCCCTCAAGCGAGGCGAACGGCAGTTGTGGAGGGCCTGGGCTCCGCGGATCACTGATACAAAGCGGCGTAGCGGCGCTCCCGCGCGAAGGCGTGCGGGACAGCGGCCAGCAAACCCCATTGGGGCGCAACCCTGAGCAGCCGAGGCCTTAACGCCCTCCTGCGTCCCTGACCCGTCCTGCCTATGGCCCGGCTCCGGGCCCGGGCGCCGTCGCGCCAGCGACTGTGCTGCGCAGCCGGAGGAACTCCCGACCACTCTCGGTCACCTTGAAATACGCGCGCACGTCGCGCTTCGTAGTCCTTGGGTCATGCTCATACATCGCGCGGATCCCCTTTCCCTCGTGATTGTCGATGAAGCCGAGGCCTCGCAGGTGCCGGAGTTCAGCCTGGAACTCGCCGGGAAAAACGGTCACATCGACGGCATAGTCCTCGTCCGATGCGAGCTTTGTCAAAAGCTCTAACTCGTTGCGGCCAAGGAAATGCCCAATGAGGAATTTGAGCGTTGCGATATCGGCTCGCTGCTCTTGCACTTCCTCACGGATCTCCCGGAATTTGACCTCGAAGCCAGGCAACTTCGTCGAATCGAGGACCCTCGCGACCCATGGCGAGAGGCCGACGAGCGCCAGCCCGAGTGCGACAGGGTCCAGTCCCTCCTGCAGCTTCGAGCTGTGCCAGCGCAGCGCGAGATGGAGGAGCAACAGGGCACCGCAAACACCCCCGAGGAACCACATCGTGGATAGACCAGGGCCCAAGCCTGTTTTTTGCACGGTGTTCTGGCTCATGGTGCTCCCTTCGCCTCAGATTTGGACCGGCGTTGAGACCAGCCTTAGCGATCAGACCCTGGCAGCGGTCAACGCCAGCACCGGTCCGTGCGCCAGGGCCATTCTACAGCCCAGATTCCTACGTCTGTGCCGCAGTCCCGTCAGCACAACAGCCCGAGATCACGCCCCGTGCCCGGCTGAGTGGCCGGCGGAGCTGGTGGAGCATCGGGCTGACGGTCCGCGGACGACGCGGGCGCATGCCAGTTCCCAGAAAACCTCGAAAGGTCTTCTCAAGCAGCGGGGAACCTGCATGATCTGATCGCAAGCAAGTGATCCGTCGGACCAGACCGGCAAAACCGCTGGGCTGTCGAGGCCGGTCACCGCTCGCCAAGGTTACGGTTCGGGCGTGAGGGGTTTACCGGTCCGATGGTGGCGTCGAGACCGAGCCGTGCGATTGCGACGCGGCCGCGGAGTCGTTTGGCAGCGGCGGCTCAGCCTTCAGCGCGACGGATATGTGAAGGCCGGCCGCCAAGCTCAAGCCCCGGGGGCGCGGCGAGAGGAGGGTAAGATATGGCGGGCCCGACGACTGATCCTGATGACACCAAAGCGCCCGTCGAGACGACCCTCGAGGCTCTCAATGCCGAGTTCGCCTACCACTGGGGCGGGAGCGCCAAGAGCTTCAGCTCGCTGTACGAATACCGGCGGGAGGCACTCAATAAGGACCAGGCCGCCCTGTGCTTGTCGGGTGGGGGCGTGCGGAGCGCCGCCTTTGCACTTGGTGTGGTCCAAGCCCTCGCCCAAAAGGGGCTGCTCCGCCATTTCCACTATCTCTCGACAGTCTCGGGCGGTGGCTACACGGGAGCATGGCTCTCACGCTGGCTTGCGGAGTGTGGTCGGGACATCCCTGCGGTCGAGGCGCAGTTAGCGGGACGCCACACCGCAGCGGCGCCCGGAGCCGCGGCCGCCGAACCGGTGCATGGGGACCCGGCGCCCGTCCGCTGGTTGCGCGAGTACTCCAACTTCATCACGCCCTCCGCCGGGTTGTTCTCCATGGACACATGGGCGGCGCTCGCCATCGTAGTGCGCAACCTCGTTCTCAACTGGCTGATTTTCGCGCCCGCGCTTCTCCTCGCCGTGGCGGTGCCCAATCTGTACGCCACAGGCTTTGAGGCAGCCACGGAAGGCTGGGCCAATCCCATCCTTGTCCTCGGCTTCGGGTTTGTGGCCTTCGCGGCTTGGCGGGGCTGCTATGAGCTTCCAAGCCACGCCCAACAGAAGATCGGCCAAGCCCCTACGGACGAGTCCGAGCGGGTGAGAAAGGCGGCAGCGCCCTCACAGACCGAGGCCGATGCGGCGGCTAAGCCGGCTATCGCGGCAGTCCTGCAGGAGGTCGAGGAGAAGGCCGAGCATTTCATTGAAACCCGGAGCACGAGCCGGCATGTGTTCCAGTTTGTTGCGCTGCCCTCGCTCCTGGCCGCGTTCGCCATTCCTCTCGGCCTGGCGCCGGCGCTTGTCGCGGGCGCAGGGCCCCTCACGCCCGAGGGGCTTCTGGGCTGGAGCGTGCTTGGTGTGCGGGGATGGGCGGCGGAGCCGTGGCTCGTGCCGGCGACGGTTGCGGGCATCGGCGTGAGTGCTGCACTCCTGGCCGGCTATCTCCTCGCCTGGCGAACGGTGCCGAAGGACAAGCAGACCGGATTCGGGCTCAATGCTCTCGTCTGGGGCGTGGGCGCGGTCCTTGCCGGGGTCGCTGTCGCGCTCGGCGTTCGCTTGGCCTTCGCGGTACCACCCGTTTGGGGGCAGACCTTCGTTGCGCCTCGCCCATCCGGCTTCCGAGCCGATGTCCTCGCCTCCGCGGGTCCCTTGTGGATCGTGCTGGCCCAGATCGTACTCACCACCGTGTATGTGGGCTTTCGGCGCATTCCGCAGCGCGTGACGTTCTCGCCCGATCTCGACCGAGAGTGGCTCGCGCGGTTGAGCGGGCAAAAGGCCCGGTTCGCCATCGCCTGGGGATTGTTTGCGGCGGCGGCCCTGCTCCTGCCCCATGTCTTCATCGACCAGCAAGAGGCTGTCGTGCAATGGCTGTCCGGCCTGGTAACCGTTGCGAGTGGCCTGTTCGCGGCCTTCGGCGGCAAGTCAACCCTCTCAGGTGGCAGCACCGCCTCCCCTGTCAAGAGCCTGTCCTTTGACCGGCTGATCGGGCTCGCGACACTCGTTTTCGTTCTTGCTCTCGCGATGTTCCTGAGCCGCGCCGACATGCATCTTGCGGTTCTCACGGCCGGGTTGTGGGCGGAGACCCTGACCCCAGGGGTCGTCTGGATGGCCCTGCTCGCGCTCGCCGCTCTGTTCGGCGTGGCGGTCACGGTGACCTCTTCCCTGATCAAGGTGAACCGGTTTTCGCTGAATGGCCTTTACCGCAACCGCCTGAGCCGCGCCTTCCTCGGCGCCGCGCGACGGGACCGGCGCGCCGACCCGTTCACGGGCTTCGACCCGTGGGATAATATCCGCATGCACGTGCTCGCCGCACCGAATGCGCCCTACGGCGACCCGTCTCGCGGACGCGGGCTCTTTCACGTCGTCAACGTCGCGCTCAACCTCGTCGGTGGACGGCGGCTCGCCTGGCAAGAACGCAAGGCCGAGTCGTTTACCATCACCCCGCTCGCCTGCGGCAGTGCCGAACTCCGCACGCAGACCGGCGCCCCGCCGCGCGGCGGCTACGTGTCGAGCCAGTTTTACGGAGGCAACGAGCCGGACGTCGGCTCTGGTGAGTGCGGGATTTCCCTTGCAACCGCGGTGGCGATCTCCGGGGCAGCGGCGAGCCCAAGCATGGGCTATCACTCCTCCCCTGCAACCGCCTTTCTGATGACGCTGTTCAATGTGCGCCTCGGGGCGTGGCTCCCCAATCCAGGGCGGGATGACCTGAAGCTGCGCGTCATGCGCCGGTCCTCGCCGACGAATGCCCTGCGGCCTCTCCTCGCCGAGATGGCAGGGCTGACGAACGACCGCGGTCGCAACGTCTACCTCTCCGACGGAGGGCATTTCGAAAATTTAGGTCTTTATGAAATGATCCGGCGGCGATGCCGCTTCATTGTTGTGAGCGACGCGGGTTGCGATCCGAGCTGCCGCTTTGAGGATTTGGGCAATGCAGTCCGCAAGGTCGCCATCGACCATCAAGGCGTCGATATCCGGTTTGAACGCCTTGCCATTGCGGCCCGCAGCGCTGAGGTCAAGGATCAGTTCGCCTTTGCCTTGGGAACGATCCGCTATCCGGAGGACCAAAGCCGACCAGGGCATATTATCTACATCAAGCCGAGCTACTTCGGACACATGCCGATTGATGTGCGAGCGTACGCCGAAGCCAACGGCACCTTCCCGCACGAGAGTACGGCTGACCAATGGTTTAGCGAAAGCCAGTTTGAGAGTTACCGGCGGCTCGGGTTTCACTTGGCAGGCCAGCTCGGCAAGACAGCCCATGACGGGGCACGCGATGGGCCCTACGTGACCACCGGCCTGACCGCGTTCTTCAGGGACGTCAGCCAGCAACTCGCACCAAAGGCCCCGAGGCCGCAGAGGGTGGAAACAACACAACGGTGGAAGCCGCTGCCGAAGAAGGTCGCGCCACGCAGGCCGGATTAGGGTTACTTTCCGGCAGGGTGCACCCCTGCGTGCGGATGTGTGAGCCCGTGTTGCCCCCCTGCGAGACGCGTTGTTGTGTCGGCACCACCGTCCGGCAGGGGGAACACGCGATCGCACAACGCTATGGAGGGCAGGCCGCAGCTGAGTTTCGGTGGACGGACGATTGTCGGGCTGGGCTTGATCCCGACGAGCTGTGAGCTGGATTCCGTCCCACCCGCCTGCGCGCCGACCTTACGAGGGGGCTCCTCAATCAGCCAGGCGCCACCATGAAGGAGTAGGACTCGATGGGATTGACCCCCCAAACCGGTACTATCGCCAAGCTGCGCCTGGGTTAACCGGCTTATTTTCGATTTGACAAACCCCGCGCTCCATCAGCCCGATCCTTCTCTGGACCGTACGCCTGCCGACCCGTTCGTCACCCATCCCTCGGGCGCCTTCAAAACAGCGGAACTCCTCATCAAGCAAGCGGCGCTGCCGCCCTGGCCTGGGGCACGGATCATCATGCGGACGGGACGCTGCGCGTGACCTACAAGCCCGAGAGACGCGCCCGCTTTGTACATGCCGCGGTCATGGACGGGGACCCGCGCGGGGCAGGGGCGGGGAGACTCGATGTCTGCGATATGTCCGTTATGCCGTTCAGCTCAGCGGCAGATCCGGTTCGCACCATGGCTGCGCTGGCCTTGCGCCTCTCTGGGCGCCTGGAATGACGACAAACCTCTCGGGTCAGAGTGCCAGCAATGCGCCCGCGACCGACCCTCCGGGCAGGCGTCCAAACCCCATCAGGAACAACATCTAAAAAGTCATTTCCGGCCATCCGCGGGTAGCCGTGTCTGCGGGGCGCGGATGAGAGACCGGCGATCGTAAGCCGGGGAGACCTGGCACGGATCAGCGGTCGAGCTCTGACCCGCTTGCCGCACCATCGCCCCTGCAGTTTACTCATGAGACCGGTGCCGGACGCGAGGCGGAGTTCGCCGCCCGGTGCAAAACCACGCCGGCACCCGGCCCTAAGTCCCTCGACATTCGGTCGTAACCTTGTTGCCGTATTCGAGATGTTGCGTAGACACTTGGAAGCAGATTGACCGCTGAGCCCTGTTCGTAAGGACATATGGAAGCACCGGCACCTGTTGACGGAATGCCCCCGAAGTGCGCCAGGCGAGAACCAAGGGAGACGACTTGATGGACAAGCAAAGGCTCGCTGCCAAAGTCTCTGATCGGATCGCGAGAACGCGAGGCGAGCGCGAGCGCTCACGCCGCCTCATTGCAACAGGAAACGCGCGGTATGCCGAAGAGGATACGGCGCGGCGGAGCGCCTTTGCCCGTCGTATGGCGGCTCGCGACCAGCCTGTGCCGGAAGGGGCCGAAACCACGCACGGCGATACGGTCGACTTTGTTGACGCGGTCTTTCTGACGCTCGGCGCTCGGGCCGCGCGGGCCGTTGCTCACATCGTCGGCGACGGCGGCCAGACCTCGCTCGGCTCGGGGTTCATGGTAAGCCCTCGCCTGTTCTTGACCAACAACCACGTGCTCCTCGATCGCAATGCGGCTGGTGCAGCCTGGATCACGTTTAACTTCGAGCGCGGCGAGAAGCTGGCACACATCGAGCCCACGATTTTCAGTTTAGACCCCGCCCGCTTTTTCCACACCGTGTCCTGGAAGGACCTCGACTTCACCCTTGTGGCGGTGGGCGCGCGGGTCCAGGGCCGGGGCGAACTCACCGATCAGGGCTTCTGCCCCTTGAGTGATCGGCCCGACAAGCACGCGAAAGGAGCGGCCGTCAACATCGTCCAGCATCCAAACGGCTGGCACAAGAAGATCGTCCTGCGAGAAAACCGCATTGTGAGCCGGCTCGCCCGCGTCCTGCACTACGAGGCCGACACGGAAGGCGGATCTTCGGGCTCGCCTGTGTTCAACGACGCCTGGGAGGTGGTTGCCCTTCACCACTGGGGCAAGCCATTCCTTGAGACCCGCACGGTCGACGGCGCAGAGGTCGCGATTACGGTCAACGAGGGGATCCGGATCAGCAAGATCGTGGAGAACCTCCGCGCGCGCCTGCTCGCGACGGAGGACCTGGGCGAGCGGCTGTTGCTTCAGGAGGCCCTCGACGCCTCTCCGCCGACGCACCCACAGGAGATTGGCGCTCCTGCAACCGCAGCCGCTGTTCCACTGGAAGGAGAGCGCACCATGCCGCAAGTCCCGCAGCAAGACCGCAGACATCCACACGAGGCCACGCTCACGCTGCCTTTGGAGATTACTGTCCGCATCGGCGGAGCGACCATCGCTCCAACGCCCAGGATCGAAGAGGCACGCCCTGACGTGGGTCGCGCGGGGCGGGTCGGGGAGGCCGGTGCGGAGCCAGCCGGCCCTGAGAAGGTTTTTCTCGACCGCAACTACACCAACCGGCGCGGCTATGACGCACGCTTCTTACCGGGCGTAAGGCTCCCTCTGGACAACCTTCTGACCAAAGTACGGGGCCGGATCGCGCCCTTACAATCGGACCAGCCGCACGCAGAGGCAGGCGAGTTGAAGTATCAGCACTTCAGCGTCGTCATGGATGCGGATCGGCGGTTTGCGATCCTGACCGCCACCAACATCGACGGGTCCACCTATATCGACATTGACCGCGAGACGGGTCTGCCTCAGGAGGCCGGTGCGGAAGGGGAGACGTGGTATGACGATCCCCGCATGGATCCAGCCCACACTGTTGGCCAGCGGTTCTACTCCGCCAACAGCGCCTACTTCGACCGCGGCCACCTCACCCGCCGTACGGACCCAACCTGGGGCACCCCCACCCGGGCGACCCGGGCGAATGCTGACACCTTCCACCGCACCAATTGCACGCCGCAGCATTGGCTTTTCAATCAGTCCCTTCGCTTCTGGCAGGGCATCGAGCGCCATTATCTTGAGTTTGGGGCCACCGTGGACAAATCGCGGCTGACCGTGCTGCAGGGGCCCGTGTTCAGCGGCGAAGACCCTGAGTACGAGGACATTGACGGGAACCCTGTCCGAGTGCCGCTCGAGTTCTGGAAAGTCGTGATACGGGTCGTTGACGACGAGGTGCGTGCCACGGGCTTTCTCGCAAGTCACCGCAAGTTGCTGAAGCGCAAGCGGACGTTCCTGAGTGAGAACAAAGAGGAAGCTCCGGAGGTCGACGAGTTCTTGGCTGCCCTCGTGCGCATCGAACGCGCCACGGGTTTAGATTTTAGCGCCTTCAAGGCGCACGATACCTTCGAGGGACCTCAGGCGGATGGCGCCGAGGCTGCTGGATTGAAGCCGATCCGCTCCTTCGACGACCTTGTGTAGATTGGTCACCTGAGGGCTTGGAACGAACGGGTGCGGCGATCAATCACCCTGGTACAAGCCACTGAGGTCAGCTCGCGGCTTTTCTAGATCTAAGCGGAGGCCGGGGCTCGGGTGCGCCATGGGCGAAGCTTGGGCCACTTCGGCAGCGACTTTCACACAGTGAACGAAGCTCGCGCGGTCACCTGCAGCGCCAGCCCAAGCAGCCAAACGCTGTGCGGTGTAGTAGGAGAACCGCTCGTCACGCGAGATCAGCTCCCGGGCAACCTGTTGCCAGAGCCGGCGGATCGCGCGGCGGCACTCGATCCAGCGCCGGAGGAAGCCTCCGGTCATGGATGGAATGCCTGGTTTCGCTGGACCGTCACCACGGCCAACCATCGATCGTCGCTGCGGTTAGGCTGCCTGGTCCATCTCGGCCCTGCGCGCCTTGTAGGTTGCGACTGCGAACTCCACGAACGCCGCAGCGGACGCCACCGCGAGCCGGGCATGACGGGCGTCCAGGCCGCGGTGTGAGGCGGCGCGCCCGTGCCCGGTGCCGTAGAGCTTCCGCAGCTCGGCGAGGCCCTGGGTGATCTGGGACAGACTGCTGAGGGTGCGCTTGATGCTCTCCGCCCCCTTGGACGACTCCGGTATGTTCTCGGGCACCAAGCAAAGGCTCCTCAGCACCGCCTTCACGAGCACGGGCATGTCCGGGTTGGCGGGCAGCTCCACCTTGAGAGCCTCAGCGATGTGCTTGCAACAGGTCTCGACCATTTCCTTCGCCGTGCCGATGGCCAACGCCGGGTCGGTCTCGACCGCGGCCTCGATGCGCTCGATCTCCTGGTGCATCCAGGCGCTCGAGAGCACGACGGCGCTCGTCCGCAACGTGAGCTCTGCGCGCCGAAACAGCGGATTCCAGGGCTCGACCCGGTAGCGCCGGCCGCGAGCCAGCGTCTCATGTTCGATCAGGCTCCAACCGTCCCGTCGAAGCTCCGTGTTGAGGCGCTCGGCGAGCGCCGCCGCGTCCCTCGCAGCGGGCCGAACGGTCGGCGCCACAAGTCGCTCGACGAAAGCCAGGAATGTGACGTCGGGGCCGCCGAGGAGGTCGAAGCGGCTGTCCGAGAAGATCCAGTCGTCCGGCCAGTCATCACGGTTGTTCTCACGATGCTGCCAGATATCGTCGGCGGCGCTCTTGTGCCGGATATCGGTCGACGGCAGCGCCTGAAGGTCGAAGATCGTCTCAAGGAAGGCGACGTCGCCGAGTGCGCCCTGCCACGCCACCCCTTCGCTGCGGAGCAGGTCGATGATCGCCCGTCGGGTGCGATGCGAGACCGGTCCTCCCTCAAGATCGGGCCGACCCGGCATGGCCACGACGAACGGCGCGAGCTCGACGGAGTACCAGCCCGACCGGAACTGCTTCACCGCCTCGCCGAGCCTGGTCGAAATCTCTTGCTCAATCTCGCTACGCCGCTCCCCGGCCGACACGAAGGTCTCGGCTGCAACCTGCACATAAAGGGTGTAGAGATTGGTGCCGCCGTCCCAGTTGTCGTAGCCCGTCCGTTCGAAGCGGCAGCGGGAACCACGCAGGATTGCGGCCGCCTCGGTCTGGCCAGCCCGATTCAGCATGCGCGCGACGGTTTCGAGCACATCCTCGTCGTCGACCGCAAAACCACCTTCGCGCGCCATAGCTCACCTGAGAAAACCGCCACCCTCGGCAAGGCCAGCCCAGGATAGGAGAACGAACAGGGAAGTCGAGTTGAGTCCGCCTCCTCTCCACATCTGCGATCCCCGCGGGGGCCCAACAGGCAGCGCCGACCGTTCCAAGAGAGGCGTCGAGATGCTATCTGTAGGAAAGTCGGGTTTCCGAACCGTCATGGCCAAGGTTGTCGTCACAAGCCTCAAGTCGAAGCCCAAGGGATCCGGCCGCGGCAAGACCTCGGTGACCGAGAAGCGCGTTCGCGACACCGACGGCCAGGTGAAGACCCTCCGCACGCTGGACGCGGGCAGCCGCACCTTCGGGACGGACCTGCAATACGTGTTCGGCAAGAACGTCGCCAAGGCGCGCCGAGACAACAAGCGGGCGATCGGCACGACCGACATTGCCATCGCCAAGCGCGGACCCCCGTCTTCCTGATCGTCGCGGGCTCGAACGGTTCGGGCATGACCGCAAGCCTGGTTTTAGTCGCAACCCGATGTCTGATTGATATCAATGGGACCTGCGCTCTGAGCCTGGCGTGCTGTGGGGGCTGACTCCCGCAACGCCTTCGAGCATCGTTTGGCCACAAGCGGGCCCACGCAACCAGGGCGAGGACATGCGATGGCGACGCTAAGGCTTATCGACGTCGATGAAACAGAGAGCCGAGCGGCTCACACCGTCCTGCGTGGGTTTCTGGAACCCGTGGACACCGAGGAATTGGTGCTCAGTCGAGCCTGCACTCATGTGCTCCTCCAGAGTATCGCAGCGCTGCCGTTGAAAAAGGCGGAGAACGCCGTCCTCTCGTCCTCGACGGTGGTGTTCACGACCCTCCTGCTCGCGCGGCGTTTGGCCCGAGAGGGCGGCCCAGGAGCGTTCACCGACGACCGCGTTAGTGACGAGGCGGCACGCTTGCGCAACTGGGGGCGCTTGCTCGAAGACACCTATGGAGACCGGCTCGACGCCCTCACCGATGACTTTTTCTACACGCGGCCGAGCCCGGCTCTGGACGAAGACGCCTTGGCATGGACGCGCACGTCGGCGAGCGGCGCATGCAGCCCCAGGCTCCTGAGAAACCTCGCTGAGGCCGCCGCTGACGGGGTCGTTGTGCACGCTGACACCCTCATTCTCCACCTATTGGACGACGAGGAGACCGGGATTGCCAAACGCCTGAGCACTCCAGGAAACCAGGACATTCGCGATGCCCTGCTCGACGCTGCAGTGACGCGAGGGGGGAGGTCCACGCGGATGGTGCGTGAGGCTGCACCGGCTGAGCTCGCTCTTGCGGTTCAGGACTACGCCTTGGCCCTCGCAACGGTCCTTCGCACGGCAAAAGGGGAATTCACCTTTGCGCTCTTCGGACCATGGGGGAGCGGAAAGACGACCCTCACGACGCAGCTTGTGCCATTATTGAAGGACCCTCGGACCTTTCAAACGTCAGCCGTCGGGGGGAGCGAAGCCTATGCCCAACGAACGTATGCGGTCGCCCTGCACAACGCCTGGAAGTACCGCACGCGTCCGGAATCCTGGATCTACGCGTACCGGAGCCTCGCCGAGGCGGCATCGGCAGGCTTTGGTCCCGTGGGCCGCCTCATGCTCGCCTTGCGCGTATCGATTCTGCGCAAAGGCCCGTGGCCTTTGACGAGTGCACTGTTGAGCCTGGCGGCGCTTGCGATTCCGTTCTCGGCCAAGGTGCAACTCGCGGTGCTCGCGCTGTCTGCGACAGGCTTTCTCGTCGGCATCTATCTTGCGTCAGTGACCACGCGAGCCACCTCGCGTGTTCGGGAACTCTTTGCACAGCACCTCCGCCTCGCGCCAGTGATGAGAAGCTCGGCATGCTCGCGCTCGTCGGCGACGATGTTCGCGCCTTATTAGCGGCTTGGGTGCGCCCGCTGCAGGACGATCCGGATGATGGCTCACCGGACGGCTTCCCCTGGGCGTCCCTTGCTCTCCCACTTTTTACCCTGACTGCAGTCGGGCTCACGTGGCTGATTGGATTGTTGGGCTGGTGGGGATTGATCTTTAACCAGGTCGCCGTGACCCCGCTCCTGAACCTCCTGCCCCAGTCGTGGGCAGCAGCTTTGATGGCGTTTGGACTGGAACCGTCTACCGCCGGCCCCTCTGGGCCCCCAATAGCGGAACTTGGGATTCTCGTAATCTGGAGCTTCTTATCGGCATCCCTCTTGGTGTGGCCGTGGCTTGTTAATCGCGGTCGCCCAAATCGCGTCTTGATGATCGTCGATGACCTAGACCGGTGCTCACCAGACGAAATGCTCGACGTCATCGAAGGCATGCGGCTCCTCGTCGATGATCAGCAGGTGAACCGCCGGCTACAAATTCTCATGCTGGTCGACGAGGCGGTTCTCGCGCATTCCATTGCGCTGCGCTACCACACGATGATCCAGGAGCGCGCTGCCGACGCTCGCGCGGCCAATGAGGTCGCCGCGTTGCGCACAGCCCGGCTTGAAGTTGTGGCTGAGCAAAATGAGAAGCTCTTTGCCTGCCATCTCCGGATGGGACGCCTCACTGACAGTGATGTTGCAGCCCTTGTCGGCAGCCTTGCTGGCGCTGAGGTCAAGGCTTTGAAACAGGCACAGCGCGAACAGCGGGCAGCACGGCTCCAGCGTCAATACCAGGAGGCGCAGAAAAACCTGGAGCAGGCGAAACGGCAAAAACAGCAAGCGGATGCGCGCGTCCAGGTCGTGGCGGGCGGGGATCGCCTCGAGCCGATCGATGTGGATGCGCCCTCCGAACGGCAGCCTCCCTTGAGCTTGCGGCTACGGGTCACGGGCGGTGAACCATTTCCGCCCACGCGCGAGGAGGCTCGACGTCGAGAGCGCAAGAACGATGAGATCAAAGCCTGGAACGACGCTCAGTCTCGAAAGACGCCGGAGGAGCGCCTTGCTGAACGGCCCGAGGTGATCCGCGAGCAGGAACAAGCTGAGCGCAATCTGCAAGAAGCGCAACGGCAGTTTGATCTCTTCTCGCCTCCGGACACCGCAGACCTGGCGTCCGCCTCCGAACCCGAAGTTCCATTTCAGACGGACGATGTGCGCTTTACCGATCGGGAGATTGAACAATTGCAGCGCCTGCTACCTGGCTACTTCAGGCATATCGGGCGTCGCCCCTCACCGCGCGCCATCCGCATCCTCCTGTTTAAAATTCAGATTTGTCGGCTGCTCCTTCAATTGCTTTATCCCTGGCGCCCCGCTCGAACGCGATCCGTTGAAACCATTTTAGGCGCGTTTGTCGCGGCTTCTGAACCGCCCGCGGCCCACGAAAAGTCAGAGACCGAGACGCTTCAGATTGCGCGGCAGGTGGTCTGACCCCCGTCCCGATTTCCATTCTGGCTAACGGAACGGGGTGGCACGATTGCGGGACCCCACAGGTGAAGCGTACAAGCTGAAGGAGCCCCGGGAAATCAAGGGCTCTAGGGTTAAGCTGTCTTGCTGCTTCATCGTGGGTCAGTTCGCCCCGAAAAGAGGAGGGGCCGCGGCGTCATCCAGTTTGGGACCGAGAGGCATCCTGGCACGATAGCGTACAGGCACCCCCGGCATGGGCCTCCACCGGCAGGCTTCGCCCCCCCGATGAAGTGTCAACACCTGCTACCCCGTAGTCAATGAGGTTTATTCTGGCCGCGCCTTCAGCTCAGGTCGATCGTTCTTCGAACGACACTACCGCTCTCCGCTGGGTCTGCCTGTGGGGTGCTGGCGGATCAGCGGGATCGGTCTGAGTTCGCTGGGGAGCGGGTTGACTCCGTGGGGCTGCGTTGACGGCAAGGTCTCCAAGCCCTCGCGAGAGCAGACCCGGCCGGAGCCACAGCAAGCTGATCACGTCATGCCCGCGCCCGGGGCCCGCTGGTGGCCTAGCGGCATGGAGCGGGAAGGGCAGACGAGGTCTTCGTTGCGCGATCCGGGCGAGCCCAAGCCAAGTCTTCTTGCAGGCCCATGAACAGCTGCATCGCCCGGCGCGACACCGAGCCGGGAACACGGCCGTCCGCGGTAGAATACTTGAACGAGAGCTCAGCGATGGCCGGAGGCTCGGTCGACGCCGCCGCGCCTCGATTGGGTCCCGTGTACCAAAAGGTGAGCGCGAACTCTGCGTCGACGTCATCTCCAAGATCGACCTCAGCACCCTCAAAGACGAGTTCACGGACGCTCTCGCCCGCCACGAGGTCTGTGGTTTGCACGAGGGTTCGGTCGATCTGGGCCAGGGAGGTCGCGAGTGTCGGGTAGAGCGCGAAGAGGTCGCTCAAGCGCCTCGGCATGTCGGCCGCCCGGATCTGCTGCTTGGTCGATACAGCAAACAGCGAGCGCATGGACGCGGGCTGCGCCACGACGGCGCGATCCGCCCCACTCGAGTCGATGGTGCGCACCAGGAGAGGCGCAATGTCCTCCTCACGTTTCGAGCTTGCCCCAGCCGCGCGGCCCGGCAGGTCGGTTGCGGCTGCCAGGAACAGATCGGGCGTGCGCAGCTTCAGCGTCAACTCGCGCTGATCCCCAGCATCAGCATCTGCGCGTTCGCGCAGGACGAAGCCGGCGGCATCGAGTGCGCAGGACGGGGTGTCCCAGAACCGGATTGTGCGCACCTCATCGAGCTTGAAGCGCTTCTTGCTCCGTGCTTGACCGCCGTTGCGTCGGTCGAGTCGGCGTTCGATCACAGGCTTGAGCATGTCGTCCCAAAAAAGGTTAACGGCCTCCGCGCTCGGCGCGGTCACAAACGCGTTGGGATCGAGCATCAGCTTGTACTCGCGGGAGTCCAGAACGACACCGTCGCCCGCGGGAGCGGCTGCTGAGGACAGGATGACGAGCGTCAGCGCGAGAGTGAATGCTGCCTTCGTTTGCATAGCGGCGATCTCCTGTTGCTCGCGTCGCGAAGTCGAGCGTTTAGATGAACTCACGGATGAGTTGGCTCATCTCTGGTGCTCTCAGATAACCGTAGATCTTGTGGTGGTTGGGACGACGGCCCGGCGCCTGGTACGTGTTGATGATCAGGCGGTCCTCGACCGCAACAGCCCGGTCGTTAGGTTCGAACTCGTCGGCAAGATGGACGTCGACTGCCACGGGGTCGCGCCGGTCGGACAAGTTGGTCCAGCGTCGTACGATGGAGGGCGTGCGGACGGACGTGTTTTCTTGGCGGATCTTGTGGAGGACGTAGGGCATTCCCAATGGCGATCCGATCGTCACGAAATGATTGACCGTGAGCCCTGGCAGGTCCTTGCCAAGGCTGCGCAGGACATCGTAGGCCACGATGGAGCCCATCGAGTGGGCGATCACCATGATGCGCTTGTCTTGGTGGGCAAGCAGGGCGCCTTGCAGTTTTTCGCGCAAGAGAGCGCGCTGGCCTGCATCGCCGTAATATGTCCCGAGGTCGACCAAGCGGCTCTGGAGGAACCGGGCTGCGATCTCGTCGAGACCCACATACCGCCTGAGCCATTCGATGGGCTCTTGGGACTTGGCCCAGTCGATCGGGTCGGCGACATGGTCCAGCAGATCGACAACCACCTGATCGTACCAACGATCGCGGTAGGCGGGCAGTGGCCCCGAACCGGGCGCTGGAGCGTAGGGTTCGGTATCCTCACCCTCACCGTAAGCCTCGCGGCCGAGCCAATCGGCCCAGTAGACGAGGTCGAGGCCAACCTGGTCTGAGCCGAGATCGAGGCCGTAATTGCGAGTCAGCCCCTCCTGGATAGCCTGGCACCAGTCACCGCCATGCTGATCCTTCGGCGGCTTGCGGGAGAGGCCGTGGACTCCAAGAATAACGTGACTGCGGGAGGTCTCGGGCACAGCCGTCTCCTTGTGGGGGCAGGGTCGGACCGCCAACAGGTTCCATCAGGGCACACAGGAGTGTCATTCAGCACGCCTGACAGACCAATTTTGCGCATGGTTCACCGGCGGTGTATCACTTTGGATGCACCATGATATGATCTGGCCATCACCAAACCACTATAATCCTGCATGGGCCCTGCCGCCAGAGGCCGTTGACGGCAGACCATTCCGGGGAGCCGTGCCATCAGCCGGCATGCCAGCCCTCGAGAACCCAACTGAAACTCCCGTCGAAGCGAGCAGCGGTTTGGGTCGCAAGGGTCGGGGACGCCTATGAGAGAGAAATGGGCTCAAGTTGGGAGACTAGACCGTCGGCGCCTTTGGTAGCCCCCCTCTTCATCAGCGCTGCGGCTGGTGCTCACAGCACAATCCTGCTTGTTCGGCACCCGCCAGCACGGCTTCACCCTCGGAGCCTGTCGCAGGGGCGCAAAAGGGCTTGTGCGCAGCGATGGGGATTTTGCCGAAGCGCTGGGGGTAGCGCCAGAGGTCCTGTTGTGGCGTCAAGCGCCGGCAGCACGGATCGGCTGAGAGCACCCCATGTTAGCGTCGCGGCGCGTCGCCAAAAGCCGCGTCGCCGGCAATCAACGGCTCGGTCGTGCGGACATCAACCGCACGAAGCACATCATCGACGTTCGGGGAGCTGTTACAGCCTTCGGCCGAGTACCTTGCGGTGACGCTCCTCTCATGCGGGCAAGTGCGGTCGCGTCTCGATTGGAGTGCGGTAAGCTCGGTGCTCGTGCCAAGACTGAGCTCGATCGCCTCCTGCTGGCCGAGCCACCCCTACTCAGCCAATCCGCGTCGCAGACAGCGCCGCTTCTGCCTAATTGAGGGCTCTTGGTGGCACGTTCACCGCGCCAGTCAAGACAAGCAAGCCCAAGCTAAGCGCTACTAGGAAGGGGATAAGGTTGACCCAATTGAGCACATACCCGTGGGTGATGAACTCGATGGGGCCGACCCGAGCTGCCGCGGCATATGATTTGGTCACGCCCTCTCGGCCGTACTTCCATTCCACATAGAGAAGAGGGTGACGGCGCCAGAGTGCCTTCTCGATGATGCGGTATTTCTGGCGAGAGGCTACAAGATATTTGTAGAAATATAGAACCATGACACTGGCGGACAGAGAGATTACCGTAACAATCAGACAGGAAGCCAGCACAAGGTGCTTCGGGTTCATTGTCCTATAGATGAAGGACGAGTTCGTCACGAGGAACACAGCGCCGAAGGCGATGAAGTTGTACTTTGTGATCTCGTAGATCATCTTCTCGTTGTCGACCGCGTGGCTTTTCTCGAATTTGTAATACTCGACAAGATCCTTCGTCTCTGCAGGCGTAAGCTGATCGTTCGTGAGCCCAGCAGGCGGCCAGTCCTCTGTCTCGTTGCTCATTGATGCTCCCCCGCGCCCGCCGTCCAGAGACAGACCTTAGCTGAGGGTGCGTTGCGCCGGAAGTGGTTGACGCCACCCGGACACCCCGATCTCTTCTGATGAATGGCACCCACGGGTGGGGTCTTGGGCGTGACGCTCACCTGACGTGCTCAGGCTTCAACGGTCGGCTCTGTCCGCGCTGCCAGGCGGTGAGCTCTGCCGAAGGCGACTTGAACTGTTCTGAGCACGGGCTCGACATATCGCCCGCGGTCCGGCGTGGGGCCTCTCGTTCGCGCGTGCGAAGTTGGTCAAAGGCGTTACAGGCGTTATCTTCGGGCGTCGGCCGCCGGCGCCGGTTCGTTGCGGTGCCGAACCTTTGCGTTAGGCCCGGCTTGCTTGGGGATATTGAGGTGGCCGAACATTTCTACGTCACACCCGACGGCGGTCCGCGCCGCTACCAGGGAAGCACCATCAAGGGACATCGCTTCCAAGAAGCGATTGACCTGGCCGAACCGGGGGACAGGATCACAGTGGTCCCTGGGGTTTATGACGAGCCGGTCACCATCGAGGGCAAGCGGGGCGGTCCCAACAATAAGCTGCGCATCGTTGGGGATGCGGGCGCCACCCTCGATGGCCGCCGCATGCCGGTGCGGCCCCCAGGCCTTGCGCAGAAGGATCATTACGCGTTCATAAAGGTGCTGAACTCGTCCGGCGTTACGGTCGAGAACATGACGATACAGAGGGTCTGGCCGACGGCGATCTATATAGAGGACAGCCAGCACATCGACGTTCTGAAAATGAACCTGAACGGCGCCACTTACGGCGTCTTCGCCCGGGGCGCGGACACCGAGCACCTGCTCTTGGAGCACTGCTCGTGGATACAAGACGACCGCATCTGGGACCAAGTGTTCTGGAAGGACATCCACGATTCGCCCTTGCCGCGTAGGGAGCTCGACGGCGATTTCTTCCGATCCAAAGACATCAGGGGCGGCGTGGTCATCCGCCAAAACTTTATCGCCCAAGCCTTCAACGGCGTGCACTTCTTTGCTGAAGAGCGTGTGAAGCCAGGCACTTTCAACGTGAACGTCTGGATCTACAGGAATACCTTTGCTTTCATCCGCGATAACGCCATTGAGGCTGAGAACACCGCCACGAACTGGTGGGTGTTCGAGAACAAGATCTACAACTGCCACATCTGGTTTGCATTCGAGCAGTGCAATGGTGGCTACATCTACCTGTTCTCGAACCGGGGCTGGTTCGACCGCAGGCCCGGACCGCCGGGCGATTGCCACGCGGGCGGCGCAGTCATCAAATCGAGCAAGGTCAAGGATACGGACCACGAGGCGTTCCTGCCCCAGCATCCGGTGTACGTGTTCAACAATTCTTGGTACCTGCGCTCTACCTACCTGAAGAAGGGCAAGCTCCGGCATTTCCGCCATTTCAACAACGCCATTGCTTACGCCCGTCCCGAGCACCACCCGTCGGGCCTCGTCGACCTCGACCGCCGGATGATCGGCGTCGGTGACGTGCGGGATCTGCGCTGTGAGGGACCGGGCGAACCCGATAAGCCCTTCACAAAGGACTGGGCTGGCTTGGACATCGCGTTCCAGCGGGACGTCTGTGATCACCCTCATTACCCAGGGCGCCTCAATGCCGAAGGCTACCCCGTCCGTGGAGTCCCGGCCCATCCCGGCTTCCGAAGCGCGCGGGAGGGTGATTTTGCGTTGATCGAGGGCAGCCCATGCGTCGACATCGGATCGACGCCGGTTCTGGAGCTGCCGGGCGGTCGCTCTTGGCCCTTGCGCGGCCCGCTCAACATCGGGGCCATGCAGAACGCTGAGGAGCCCAAACCCTATGGACCGCTGGTGCTCGGCGCACCCCGGGAGGCGCTTCCCTCAGACTATGTCGAAAACTCAGAAGCTTGACCTCTAGCGCAGCAATGGGCGGGCGGCCATTGACCCTCGCGGTGTCCAGCGAACCGAATGGCACTCGGGGCGCAGGTACCCACATCATCAAGGGAGCTGCGACGTTCGGTGGTATCGTGCGGCGTAAATGAGCCGGCCTGCGGGGTGCATTATCAGTCGTATGGGCCGATCGAGCTCGGCTTTACGAACACCATGGTCGCCGAGCTGGCGGTGGATGCGCTACTCGGTCGGGTCAAGGCCTCCACACACTGCGTCTGGTGCAGCAGGCGTGCGTACCTGGCGAGTGTCGGCGGGCGGTGGAGCGCCGAATGGGCACGGATCCACCCCGGCGGGCTAGAGGGTGGGTTCGTAGACCAGCGGGCTTGGCACCCGGCGGGCTGTTCGCATTGCGTCGAGGCAGTCGTAGCTGCGTGATCGTCTATTCCGTCGGCCGCTCCGGCCAGCACCTGGTGCTCTGCGATCCAGTCCTGTCGCACTTGGCCCGGTGGCGGCAGACGCGATGGTACCATCGAGAGGCCGGCGGTCAGCTCTTCGCGCGCTTCGAGCCGGGACGCATCTTGATCAAGAAGGCAACGGGCCCTCGTTGGACCGACCGGCGCACGCGGCACACCTACGAGCCAGACCGCCGGGCCGAGCAACGCGAAATCGAAGCGCACCACAGTCGTGGGCTTCACTTCGTTGGTGACTGGCATACGCACGCGGAGCCCATCCCGACCCCATCAACGCTGGACATCGTGAGCATGCGGACGCGTTCTGTCGATCAACCCACGCCCTCAGCGCGTTCGTGCTCGTCATCGTGGGCCAAGCGGCAGTGCCTGAGGGCCTCGATGTTTCAGTTCATGACGGCATCGGCTCGCACAAGCTTTACGATACGCTCGGAGCAAGGCCTCAATCCTCGGACCGTGCACTATCCTAACAGCTTCAGCAGACAGAATGATCGATATAACCGCCGGACGGGCTCACGATACCCAGTGTCAGCGCCAAATTTTCCATCGCGGCGTAGCGCTTCTGCGCGTCAGGTGGAGCGTTCCACGACGGTGAGTCTCCGTAAAGTAATCACCTTCTAACTCGGGCCGTGAACTCCAGGTTATTCGGAGGATGGCCAAACCCCGGTACCGCTGACCGCCTCCGGGTCGGCCCTCCTTCCGCTCGTTAAGGTAGACGTAGTAGAGACGAAAGCGATCGAAATCGGGGTCACGTTCGGCTTGCACGACGAGGGTCCGCGAAGTCGACTCGTGACTATCGAGCAGCAATCTGAACCCGAAAAGTGTGTGCTTGATCTCGAGGCTCACGTGCCGATGATCGGGTCCATTCGGCCCTTGGAAGCGAACAGTGCCGGCCCATTGTCCGCCTAAATATGGGAAGATGAGTGATTGCAGGCCCGGGAACCACCGCCAAGCGGCGTAGAACAGAGCGATGGAGGAGATGGCGACGGTCGAGGACCAGCGCACGACGCCGCTCGCGTCGCGCAAGGCATCACCGCCGAGCCAACCCCCGTACACAGCAGCAAGGACGGTAAACCCGACCAGAGCTGCAAAGCCAGCGAGAAACAAGCGGATCGGAAGCAGATGGAGCATCAGGGCAAGGCTCGCGTGACCCTCAGTGGATATTCCTTTGTAACAGACGAGATCGACCTCATCCTCGTCAAACTTGCTGAAGCGGACATAAGTGTATCACCCCTGCTCCTTTGCTTCTTCACTGGAGCAGAGTTGCCACCCTACTGCGCGCCCATGCTACGCATTCCAGAACCGCAGCACGGAATGGCGTTGGATGAAAGCTTCCGGCAAGTCCTCGAAAATGCCTTAGGCGTCAATCCTGCGATTCACGACGGGGCGGTCATGATAGGTCGTCTTAGGTCGGGACAGCCCTACCGAGTCCACGGCTGGTCATTTCGGCTCTTCCCACCCCCGGGTTTGGGGCAGGATCAGCCGAACCGCGGCTCTGCTTTCAATAGCTGCTTCGCTATGTCATTGCAGGCAGGTATCGACCGGCTTTACATGGTGACTAGGGGCAAGGTGGTGCGGTTTGTAAGAGGACGAAGGGACTGCTTCGACGGTGGCGACCGGAACTCCTGACTTCCTTCGGTTGTCTTTGGATGCTGTGCCTTGTTCTTCTAGCCCGGCAGCCGCGGACGGCCAGCTCCGAACCTTCATGGTGTAGCGGGCAGGGCCTCCGTGAGCGCCGCGTGCAGGAAAACAATATCACTAAGGGGGCTGGCGCGAAACGCTGGCCCCGTGCGCATGACTGAGACACCTGACACTAGGCGGCATGAAACATGATTCCTGCGACGGCCAAGAGTAGAAGCAGGGGCTATCCAGAGGCCGGTACTGCGCGGGATCTCGGCACTCGCCTTTCGATTGACAGCCAAATGGTGCATTCTAAGCTGAGGAAGACGTCACGAGAACAGTAGGGCAGCCATGGCCGCAACGGTTACGGTGGAAATCATTGGCGGACCGAGCGCGACCGTCGATTGGTCCGAAGGCATGACTGCGCTCCAGGCATTGGAACTTGCTCAGGCGAAGATCGAACCTGATCCTAACGAGCAACTTACGTTTGGCTTGCAGTACTATGGAGCGGCGCTCGGCTATCTGGTCAACATGATCAACGAGACATATGACTCCTTCATCTCACGCGGCGGCGAGAAAGCGACTCCATTCTACTACTGGAGCTTTCACGTGAACGGTCAGCCAGCTAGCATGAGCGTGGATCGGACAACTCTCGCAGCCAACGATAAGGTGCAGTTCGACTTCGTACGCTTCGATCCAGTCTCACATGGCAGGACGCTCCTCTCCGCTAAACACAAGCATCAATTGCCTTGACGAGCGATAGTCTTCCTCGATTATCGACCAGTCTTGCGCAGAACTTGGCTTCGTGTCGGCGCCAGAACGTGGGTGGTGTCCACCAACGCTGCCCGCCCCTCGCGCGAGCGCCTCACCCTGATCGAATCTACGAGACCCTGCGTGACTTGGGCTACCGGGGCGGCTACGACATGGTGCGCCGCTATGCCCAGGGCTGGTGGTGTGAGCGCCAAGCTGTCACGGCCGAGGCCTATGTCCCGCTCATCTTCGCTCCCGGCGAGGCCTACCAGTTCGACTGGAGCTACGAGGTTGTGCTCATCAGCGGGGTCACGGTGCAGATCCGGGTCGCCCACATGCGCCTGTGCCACTCCCGCATGCTCTTCGTGCGCGCCTACGACCGCGAGAACCAGGAGATGGTGTTCGACGCCCACGACTAGGCGTTCGCCTTCTTTAAGGGCGCCCGCCGGCGCGGCATCTACGACAACATGAAGACCGCGGTCGAGGCGGTCTTTGTCGGGCGAGAGCGCGCCTACAATCGACGCTTCCTGCAGATGTGCAGCCACCCGACACCGTGAACGCCATCAGCTGTTCGAGGGTCCTGGCGTCCTCGGCGTAGACCTCGAGCAGCTTGGGGCTGACGCCGGTGAGCTTCAGGCGCTGCTTCACGATCGCCGGCGTGATGAAGAAGGCCACCGCGATGGCCTCCTCGCTCATGCCGCGCTCCTCGCGTAAGCTGCGGAACGCCCAGAATTGGCCGAGCGGGTGGGGCGAGACCCGCTGAAGGTTCTTGGCGAGCGGGTCCTCCTCGGCGTGGGTGTCACGCGCCTGGACGATGCAGGGGACGGGAGCGCTCTTGGCCAGCCGCCTCGCCGGCACGAGCCGCTCCAGGGTGCGGTAGCGGCGCCCGCCGGCACCTCGTAGAGGCTGGTCTCGGCACCCTCGGCGGCCCGCACCGGTCGAACGCTCAGGGACTGCAGGAGGCCGCGGCGGGCGATGTCGTACGCCAGTTCCTTGATGCTCAGGCCTGCCTTGATCTGGCGCACGTTGGTTTCGCTGAGCACCAGCTCGTTGACGGGGATGTCGCGCGAGGCGTTCATCGCGATTTTCGTAGGGGACGTAGTTATGGTGGAGATCTCCTCGGACGGCGGGACCGGAGCCTCTCTCCGCCCTCTCAGCCGTCACTCGGGCCTCCTCACCCCCTTTGCCTCCACATCCCTGCACCCACGCCGCCTCGCTTCACATCGGCTCGTTCCCCTGGCGCAAACCCAGTCGAGCCCCGTCCCAGGCGGTTGACCAGAGCCGTGTCGGGGCCGCGATCCCGCTCACCTGCCGCCGTTGAGAGCATTCCCTCGGTAGCGGCCAAAGGTCTGCCTTGATCGTCGTACCTCAACGCGGTACGATCATACTAAGAACAGGTACGATCAAGAGATGAGCGCGCTGGACTTCCTGATGTCCCGGGGCATGCAGCGTGTGCTTGGGCGTCTCATCCTCAACCCCGAGCGAAGCTACAGCCTTTCCGACCTGATCCGGGCGGCTGGCGGGGGACGAGGCGGCACCCAACAGACCGTCGAGACGCTCCGATCGGCAGGCGTCGTGACGGACACAAGGGTTGGAAACCAGAGGCTGTTCAGGGTCAACACGGCGCACCCGCTCTACCCTGAGCTGCGCTCGATGAGCATGAAGACGTTCGGCCTTGCGGACCGGCTCCGGGGCGCTCTTCAATCCGTGGCGGACCGGATCGAAACGGCGTTTGTGTTCGGGTCCGTGGCGAGCGGCACCGATAGAGCGACAAGCGACATCGACCTGCTGGTCGTCGGGCATGTCGACCTCTTTGAGATCAGCCCTCTTCTGACCGAAGCGGAGAAAGAGCTCGGGCGTCCGATCCACCTCAGCCTGGTCGGGCCCGAGCAGTGGGCGAGCTGGCGGCAGAATGGGATGGGCTATGCCATCGCGAACGGCCCCAAGATCATGGTAATCGGCAATGAGCCTGGACGAACAGATCGCAAACCTGATCCGCGCCGGAGCCCTGAAGGAGGCGTTGCGGGATGAAGCCCTCATCCAGCAATACCTGACGAATGCGGAGGCGCTCAGGGCCGACGCAAATAGCGTCACCTCGGCCCTGAGCCGGTTTCTGCTCGCGTACGAGGCATTGCATGCGCTTGCCATGGCGTTCTTGACCCACCAGGGGGTGCGGACGAGCGGCGAGGGCCATCGGTCGATGGCCCTGCAACTCTCCATGGGCGAGCTGACCAAGGACGCCGGGGGCGCAGGAGTCGTGGCGGCCGTGATCCAGATCCACAACGCTCGCAATAATACGACCTACTACCAGCCGATCCCGCCCGTCTCGGACAAGTTGGCGGCGGCGACCCTAAAACTCCTCGATGTCGCCTTAGCTGGCGCAAAAGCGCATATCCCGCTCGCCGGGGCACCACCTGCAACCGGGCGATACGATTGACGCGCGTCTCGGGCCGAGCGTGCAGAGGCAGCGGCACCCATAGGGGAGGGAGCCCGGGGCATCCTGGTCATGCGAGACGATCGTCGCGACGGACCGGTCAGGAGTCGCTCTCCCGACCGCACGGGCCCGTCGCGAGTTCACAGGATGCTCTCCTCGTCCGCGTGCCCCGGGATCAGGTCACTTGGTCCATCAGGCGCTTGGCCTTGAGCTCCACGTCGAGCCGAGCAGCCTGGCGCGGCTCGGACCGAGCGAACACTGTAATGCCCTGGACGGAGTCGAACACGCTCTCCGGCAGGCGGCCCTCCTCCAGGATCACTGCCTCAATGGTCCGGCTCGCGTCGGAGCGCGAGAAGCCGCGCTTGCGCAGAAGATCGGTGCGGTCCTCGTCGTTGCGCGCGACACCTGTCGCCGCGCCGCTTGGATGCCAGAGATGAAAGAGGCGGGGTTGGCTTCGGCGAACCGCGCAGGGCCGGGGCCGCTTCGGGCGCGAACCGCCGGCGGCGAATTAGAGTGGCGGATAGTTACCTCCTCGAAGTCCTCGACACCCCACAGGTTCCGGTTGGCGCAGACCGTCCTGAGATAGAACGAGGCGATGCCGAGCGAGCGCCCCCTACTTCCGAGTTCCAGGCGTAGAAGCTGCGGAAGTAGAGGTCGCGCGAGCCATCGGGCAGGCGGCCGGCCTCGATCAGGTTCAGGTCGTCGACCAGGAACAGGAAGAGGTCCCTATCGGAGGCGTAAAGCGTGGTCTTATCCCGCGTGACGTCCACATGAGGGTTATGGTGCATCGTGCGCCAGTCCAGCATGCCCGGCACCTTCCAGCGCGTATCGCCCGTGCCGTTACCGGCTATGCGCATGATCGCCTCCATGAGTTCTGTCGGGCTGCACTTAGAGGTGAGACAACGAGCTGAGCAAGATCAGGTACGTACGGCTGCGGTTTATGTGAGGCCCTGCCGTTAATCGTGAGAACGGGTCCTGGATCGCTGCACGTAACGTGAGAACGACACCTCATAACGTACGGCCAAGCTTCGAGGGGAGAACGGGCGAGGTGACCTCCGAGACGGGTGATGAGGTGCCCTGGGAGGAAGCCTGCCGGCGCGAGGACCCCACCCGCGGTCTCCTTCAGCGCTGCCCCGAAGGACCCGGTGCTGATATGACCATGGGCGAGGTCGAGGCTGAGAACCAAGGACGAGCTACAGTCTCACAATTGGCGCAGAATCGAGACCCGGCCGCCGCTCAGTCTCATCAATTTGTACAGTGACGAAGCCAGACTGACGCGTTCTCACATTTAAGTGCAGAGCGACAGGTGCTGAACACGTTGAGCTGCTTGAGTAACGAGCTGAAGCTCTCATTGGTGTGCTTCGGGATTGCGGAAGCTCGGGAGGCCGTCAATGGCGACGTCCAGCTGGCACGGCGCTTCGATGTGCTTACGCTACCACGTTGGCCAGCGGACGAGGAGTTCGAGCAGTTCGTCCTGGCCATCATCCACCACCCGCTCCGAAGACCCAGTCTTCTGTCGGCGCGAGCCTTGCGCCGCATCCTGCAGGTCAGTGGGGAGATAACAGTTTGGGTGGTCCGCCTTCTGAATGACCTTGCGATCCAGGGCATTGAAAGCGGCGCCGAAGAGATAAAGGATGCCGCCGTCGAGGCCTGGAGGCCCATCAGTGAGGAAGAGCCGACCTTCCAATGATAGCTTCGCGCGAGGCCGAGCACCTCAAGCCTCTGCCGGTCGTGCTCAAGCCGAGACGGGATGAGCTACTCTCATCGTGGCTGCGGCGGCACGCCGTGTACTACGGGGTGACGGCAAGGGGCTGATCGTCCGGTTAGGCCTGGGCACCCCTTGTTTGCGAGCTCTCGACCACCGCGTCGGCCTGGAGCAGGTCGCGCGCATAGCGACGATGCTGCGCAGCGACCCGGTGCAGGTCGTCGCCATGACGCACACTGCCCTGCCGGCGCAGGCGCGAGGGCTGGTTCGGCAGGGCAGGGCAGGGGCGATCTGCCATCCCTACGCCGACCGCCATTGGGCGCAGGGCGCCGTGGGTACGGTCCTGAAGAGCTGGATCGAGGCGCGGCGCGTCACCTGCCGCGGCTGCGGAGCGCCGTTCACGGTAGAGGTCGGCCTCAGGAACAGCTAGCCGAGCATCAACCTGCGGCAAGCAAGTGACCTTGGTTATCGTTGGTGGCGCGAGGCCCTGACAGGGCAGGGGATCCTCGAACAGCACCTTGCTGAGCAGGCGACGCCACTCGGCTGTCCCGTGGCTCTGATACGTCTCCTGCTGCTTCCAAGCTGGTATCGCCCAGGGTAGCCCGTTGAGGGCTTCTACAGCGGGTGGCTCCTGAACGAGATCGTCTCCAGCTTCGACATCGCCGCACTCCCGACCAAACGCCAGGTTAACCAGGGTTCGATCGGCAGCTTGCCGCCTCAGCTCCAGGTGGCGCTGCTCGCCGGCGTCAGTGCCGCCGCGGCTGATCCGGCGGCTGTGATTGGGCACCTCAGGCCCGCCTGCCGTCCGATCTACCGGATCCGGTTCGACGAGCTTGCAGCCGCAGCCCTGGAGCTGAATCACTCGTCTCAAAGGAACGGCTAACTTGAGACGAGCCGAAGGTCTCCGTCTCACTATCTAGGTCCATGCCAGCACATACGGCCTTTGTCTCAATCCAACATGCTGACCGACAACAAGCAAAGGAATTAGGGTGACAGCTCGCTTCTAACGCACAATCTGAATAAATGCTCTTGCTCTTCCCGACACGAAATCCAAGGCTTGCTTTCGGAAACGACTAATTCCATCCCGCAGAGCCTTCGACATTTCGGTACTGTCTGCTCAGTTGCGATCATCATACACTGAAAATCTATCTCACGTGGGTTGCTATCCTCTGGAGATGCCGACGCAAATCGGCTCCGGACCCAACCTCGTAGCGTGGCCGCTGGCGGCGTTTCTTGGTCCGCGGAGGCATCGAGTACGCGAGAGGCAGAAATGCCCATCTTAACCCTTCCTAGAGGCTCTTTCGGATTCTGGCGCTCAATGCGGACAAGAAGCGGACGTTGGTGGCAGGGGCGCCGGTTTAGGCTAGGATGCAGGAGTGGCCGCCTCCGATAGCATCGCTCAGCTTCACAGACAGGCTCCTCAATCCCACCGAGAGCCGCGCATGTTGGCACAAGGTCGATGCGAAGCAGCGGAGTGTGTGAGGACGAACAGAGCCCGGTGAGCGGAGCGCAGGATGTCCAGCAATCCGATGACTTTGGAGGTGAGGACGGACAACTCGGCTGCCGTCTGTCTGCGCGACCCAAGCCTCGGACCGCTACCCCGGCCCATCAGGAGATCAGGCTCATATCACAAGAGACATACAGCCAGTCTCACCGCTTGGCTCTGATCCTCTGGAGCCAGTCGACTGTTGTACCAATGACTTGATCGAGCATCGCAGTCCCTTCAAGTGCACCGAAAGCATGGTCTGTCGCCAGCGTGGTGAGTTCGGACTGACCGGAGCGGTAGCGCAGGAACAGCTCCCCCGATTGCGGTTGCGGGGCAACGACTGCGTCTTTCGTTCCAGCGATGACGAGGAGTGGTCCCGGGTAGCGCGCGATCGCCGCAACGGGGTCGGTCGTCGCGAGCTCACGAAAGAACCCTGTGTTCAAACGGGTCTCTGCGCCCCATGGCAATATAGCCTTATAGACGGATGTGCCTTCCGATGCGATAGCCTCCTCCACCAGTGCTGAACCAAGCAGCGTGGAGTAGGTCGAACGCGGCTGCGCCACCGGTGCCCAGAGTACGACGCCTGCGAGTTCCGGCCTCTGGGCCGCAACATGAGCGGCTACCAATCCACCTTGGCTCCATCCGAGCAGGGCAATGGGGTGATCTGGAAAGCGTTCCTTCAGGTAGACAACGCTTCGCACTGCATCATCGATCTGACCACTGAAGGTCGTCGCCTCCCATGGCCTGTCCGTGCTTTGGCCTGATCCGAGGAAATCAATCCGCAAACTCGCAAAACCCTTCTCGGCGAGCAGGCGAGCGGTTCGAGAAAACACACCCTCATTCGATCCGCCGATCGGTAACTCGTCTCTGCTTCCAGTGAAGCCATGCAGGAGAAGAACAACCGGATCGCCCTGACGTAGCGCATCTGGCACCTCTAAGGTACCTATGATCCGGCCACCTGGCGCCGTGATCGTGACGAACTCCTTGGCAGCCCGGACCTCGACCGGAGCCGAAAAGCAAAGGACGGTCAGAAGGAAGCAAAAGCTCAGATACCTAATTCTCACGATAAGATCCTCCCCATACAAGTCATCAAGGCTGTTGTTGCTCTCAGCGCTGACGCTACCGACCTTCGAGCAGGGTGGTTGGTAGTCAGCTGACGGTTGGTTTCACCGCGTGGCCGACGCATGAAAGAATTAACCGATAGGCCATGATGCGTGATTGAACCGGCGCTTACGCGACTGAAGGGCGCAGCAAGTGACGCTTGGTCGATTCCGCCTCATCGCGTACGCCCACCGGCATGGCTTGACCGTGAGCCTCGATTAGTTCCTCGACGAGTTCTCGGATCTCCGGAATCGATAAGACACTCGACGCATGTCGGTCCAGCAAGGCTGCGCGATGCACCCGCTGCCGATTGCCCTCAAGAGCTGCCTTTACGGTCAGATCCTGAACGTAAGTGTGTGGTGCACAGTACCCTGCGAGCTCAGGGGGCAATGCTCCCACAAAGCAGGGGCGCAGACCGTTGCGATCCACTAAGACCGGCACCTCGACACAGCAGCCCTCAGGAAGGTTCGAGATCAGGCCTGTGTTCCTCACGTTTCCGTAAATCACCTGTGGCTGCCCAGTCACCATCGCATGGATGATCAAGGAGCCGTACTCGACGCTGCGGTCGAGGGGGAACGCTTCTCCGGCGAGCAGGCGACGTCGCGTCTCCCGGTAACGCTCCAGGTTACGCTCGCTGCGACGGATGTATTCATCCACCGGTACATTGTAGGCGGCAATCTGATCATCGCGTTTCAGGAAATACGGCGTGTACTCGGCATTGTGCTCGCTGGACTCGCTGACGAACCATCCGAAGGAGCGCATTAACTCAAAGCGCACCTTATCCTTCGCGAAGATCTCGGGACTTTCCAGGGTTTGCCAGAGGCGCGGATACGCGTCTTCGCCGTCGATCTGCAGCTTCAGGAACCACGTCATATGGTTGATTCCGGCACAATCGTAGGACAACCGGTCAGCCGGAACATCCAGATAGGACGCGAGCTCGTTCGCCGTGTTCTGTACGTTATGACACAACCCGACGACGCTCTGGTTAGGGAACCGCTCGTACACGGCCTGCGTCAGGATGCCCATCGGATTGGTATAGTTGAGGAGCAGAGCCGACGGACAGACAGCCTGCATGTCGCTCACGAGGTCAACCATGAAAGGAATCGTCCGCAGCCCCCGAAAGATGCCACCGATGCCAAGCGTGTCCGCGATCGTCTGCTTGAGACCGTAGCGACGCGGGATCTCAAAATCGAGCAGCGTCGCCTCGTGCATGCCGATTTGGACCATGTTGATGACGAAGTCCGCGCCGTCGAGCGCTGCCCGGCGGTCCAGGTGCTCCTCGACGCGAGCCATCCCGCCGAACTGGGCTGCGGTCCATCGTGCCATGAGACCAGCGGTTTCGAGCCGCTCCGGATCAATATCGTGCAACGTGATGGTCATTTGGCGCAGCTCAGGCAGGTCGAGCATGTCGGTGAGCAGGTTCTTCACGAATACGACGCTGCCGGCGCCGATCATGGCTACTTTGAGCATTGGAGGTCCTTGCTGGCTGGTATCGGGCTGAGCACCGGCTACTTCAGGCCGGTGCCCGCGATCCCTTGAATGAGCTGCCTCTGGAAGAACACGAAGATGATGAGCATCGGAATAAGCGAGATCAGAGTGACGGCCATCAGGTCCGTCCATTCCGTGTTGTACTGACCCTTGAGAAGATTGAGGCCGAGCTGCACTGTGTACATGTCCTGGTCGGTGAGAATGACCAGCGGTAGGACGAAATCGTTCCAGCGCCACATAAACGTGAAGATGATCAAGACTGCGATGATCGGCCTGGACAGCGGCACCACAATCTTCAGGAAGATCGTCAGCTCGCTCGCGCCATCGATGCGCGCCGCCTCCAGCAGTTCGTCCGGGATGGAGAGCATGAACTGGCGTACCATGAAGATCCCGAATGCCTCGGCGGCACGGGGCAGGATCACGCCCCAGGGGCTGTTGAGGAGCCCGAAATCCGCGACGATCAAGAACAGCGGCACGATGATGACCTGGATCGGGATCATCAGGGCGCTCAGGACGGCGACGAACAGAAGGTCGCGTCCAACAAAGCGAAACTTGGCGAAGGCGTACCCGCACAAGAGATTGAGGCTCACCGTGATCACGACGGCCACGACGGCGATGACGGTTGAATTCCACAGCCATCGCAGCACGGGCATGGCCTCGAAGGCCGTCCCGAAATTGGTCCAGACCCAAACGGTAGGCCACAGGGTGGTGGACCCGCTGAACAATTCGTTCTCCGGACGGACCGCCGTCGCGAGCATCCAGTAGATCGGAAAGATCATGATCACGGCCCCGGCCGCGAGCAACGTCCACAGTCCAAACGTTGCCAAGCCTTCGCGCAGCCGGCGGTGAAGCGCGCTCGTCATCGGATCACCTTAAATAAACTGCTCGGTCCGTCGGTTGATGCGCCACTGGATCACCGTGAAGAGCAGGATGAGCGTGAAGAGAACCATGCCCATGGCGCTGGCATAGCCCATCTCCGAGCTCGCGAAACCTGCCTGGTAGATGTACTGCACGACCATAGTGGTGGAAAACCCTGGGCCTCCGCCCGTCATCACGAAGATCAAGTCAAAAACTTGAAACGAATAGATCACGTTCAGGATCACGAGGAGGAACGTTGTCGGCTTAAGTAGAGGCCACGTGACGTATTGGAACTGTTGTAGCCGTGTAGCTCCGTCGATACGCGCCGCTTCGTAAAAGCTCGGTGCGATGGACTGGAGGGCGGCAAGGTAAATCACCATGCAGAAGCCGATGCGAATCCACAGAGTCGTGAAGATGATCGAAGGTAGGGCCCATCGTGGCGTGGAGAGCCAGGCTAGAGGCTGGAGCCCTGCCTGCTTGAGAAGGGTGTTGATGATCCCGTAGCTGTCATTGAACAACCAAGCGGCAATTACCGCCGTGGCAACACTTGAGACCACTGTGGGCAGGAAGTAGACGCTCCGAAGAAGCGTGCGCGCGGCAAGGTTCCGGTTGAGACCGATAGCCAGCGCCAAACCAAGGAACAAGCTCGCGGGCACCGTGATCGCCGAGTAGACCAGTGTATTGGTCATAGCCTGCCAGAACTGGCGGTCGGACAGGAGCCTGGCGTAGTTCCGCGACCCAACGAAATCGGGAGTATCGATCAAGGACCACTGGTGGACGCTGATATAGGCTGCGTAAACGAGCGGAAAGAAGACGAAGACTGTGAACAGCGCCAGGTTGGGCGCGATGAACAGATAGGGGGTCAGCGCGGCGCGAACCGAGCCGCGCCGGTCGGCGCGGCGTTCGATCGCAGACGGCTGCCCCGATCCCGGACCGGCGCGCGCCGGTCCGGGATCGTTCGGCCCAGTGGCCGACGCATGTGGGAGGGCCATAATCGGCCTCAGGACGCCAGGAGCGTGGTCTTCACATGCGCCTCAATGTTCGCAGCGGTCTGCTCGGCGGACTGGCCCGAAGTGAAGGCGAGATCGAGCTCGTCAGCGAGACGGGGATTGAACTTGCCCCAGGCCGGGTGCACGATCGTGCTCACCAGCGCGTCCGGGATTGTCTTGGTCTGCTGGACGAACACCTTCATCTCGTCCGGGCGGAGCTCGTAATCGAGGCCGCGCTCGACCAGCGAGGTGCGCACGGGAAGGAACTGCGCCGCACTGAGGAACTCCCGCATCTGCGCCTCCTCGGCGAGAAACTTGAGGAAATCAGCGGCCGCCTCGGGATTGCGGCAGTCTCGCGAGATCGCGAGGCAGGTTCCGCCGAGATCGTCGGCCGCAGCTACGTCGCGCGGCAGGTAGGTAACGCCCCATCGGAACTTCGCCTGCTGTTGGATGAAGGGGATCTGCCAGTTCCCGTTCAGCATGAGGGGGATCGTTCCGTTGGCGAAGAGGTTCTGCACGGGTTCCGAACTCTTGACCGAGGTGCTCGGAGGCACCAGGCCATCCTTGAACCAGCTTTGAGTCCAGGCGATGGTCTCGATGCCAGGGCGGGTGTTGATCTCGGCGCGCTTGAGGTCGGAACTCAGGAGCCGCCCGCCGTGCTGGTGGAGAAAGATGAGCCAGCGATGCGCCGACGAGTTCTGCCAGTTCATCGCGAAGGGGTAGGATGCGCCGGAGCGCTCCTTGAGGAGCTTGGCGACGTTGATGAACTGGTCCCATGTCCAAGCTTGGTCAAGGCTTGTCGGCACCGTTACGCCCACCTTCTCCAAGGCCTCGGCGTTATAGAACAGCGCGAACGTATCGGTGTGATGCGGTATCGCGAACGGCTTGCCCTGCAGATTGATCGCACCCCATACGGCCGGCGTGAATGCGTCGCCGTAGCCCGATCCCAAATACGGGCCGAGATCAAGCACCGCCCGGCCCGTGGCGTACCGGCCCACATGGGGATAGGTCACCCGGAACACGTCAGGAGCCTGACGGCCGGCGAGCCGGGTATCGATCTGCTGGTAGAACTGTGCGAAGGGCACAGCGTCAAGCTTGATGGTCACGTTCGGCTTGGCGGCTTGATACTTTGCGATCAGGCGGTTGTACGCGTCGACCTCGACCTTACCGCCCCAGACCGCCATGGTGAGGGCGACCGGGCTCTGCGCGCGAGAGGGCGAGCTTCGACCATAGCCAACGAGGCCGGAGCCGAGACCCAGGCCAGCCTGCAGGAATACCCGTCGATCCAATGTGTTCGTCATCGTTTCCTCCGTGTAGATCCATTGCTGTCGTCTGCTCCCGCAACTCACATGCGGGTTGACCCCTTTGTGCGGCCGGTGCTTAGGGGATGACTCGCCTGCTGGTGAGCCGCGCCGCCGCACGACTCCCGTATGACGAGCTCAACAGGGAGCAACCGCTCGGTCCTGAGGGGATTGCCATTGATGACGTCGATCAGCGTCTCTATCGCAGCGACGCCGAGCGCCGCACGCGGATGGTCGATCGTCGTGAGCATGGGCACCGTATACTGTCCCATAGCGACACCGTCGAAACCGACGATTGCCAGGTCTCTTGGAACATCTACGCGATGCCGGCGCGCCTCACGAAGCGCGCCAAACGCCATCAGGTCATTGTACATAAAGGCGGCCGTGGGTCGGCGCGATCGCTTCATCTCCAGCAGCGTGCGGATGGCCTCACACCCGCCCTCCATGCTGTTCGGTGCGATGAGGACGAGGGCCGGATCGAATGGCAGCGCGGCCTCCCTCAGGGCAAGGCGATAGCCCTCAAGGCGCCCCGGCCGAGAACGTTGCTGCGGCAGCGCTTCGGTCACGTGAGCAATGCGCGTATGACCAAGTTGGATCAGGTGGCGCGTCGCAAGATAGCCCCCCTCCTCCAAGTCGACCCGAACACTCGGCAACGTCGAGTCAGGGCTATGCTCCTGCAAGACAATGGTGGCTAAACCCCGACGAGTCAGCTCCATCACCTCCGGGGCCGAACAGGTGGCGCGACCAGCGAGAATCACTCCATCATAGGCGCCTCCCTGCAGCGCTGTGATGGCCTGCGCTGGTTCCCCGCCTGCCGGCACGACGACAAGCGTGTAGCCCTTAGCCTGCGCGTACTGCTGAGCGGCAGTCAGGACTTCCGAGAAATAGGGGTTGTCCAGGGTCGGCAACACAAATGCAATGACGCGGGTGCTGCGTCGACGAAGGCTGCGTGCTGCGTGGTTCGGGGTGTAGCCTAATCGGGCCGCTACCGACAGAACGCGATTGCGGGTCTCCTCGGAGATCCGCGCTTGGTCGGCTTGCCCGTTGAGAACGAGCGAGATGGTTGACCGCGATACACCGGCCAGACGAGCGACATCTGCGCTCGTCGGGGCTGCGCCAGCCCCTTCCCTCTTCGTCGCGCTTCGTTGTGCCAAGGCCACCCCTCGTCGAGACGAGCAGCTAAAACGATTTAGCAACTCGGCCGGATTGTCAAGTGTCGAGCTGCACTTAGAGGTGAGACAACGAGCTGAGCAAGATCAGGTACGTACGGCTGCGGTTTATGTGAGGCCCTGCCGTTAATCGTGAGAACGGGTCCTGGATCGCTGCACGTAACGTGAGAACGACACCTCATAACGTACGGCCAAGCTTCGAGGGGAGAACGGGCGAGGTGACCTCCGAGACGGGTGATGAGGTGCCCTGGGAGGAAGCCTGCCGGCGCGAGGACCCCACCCGCGGTCTCCTTCAGCGCTGCCCCGAAGGACCCGGTGCTGATATGACCATGGGCGAGGTCGAGGCTGAGAACCAAGGACGAGCTACAGTCTCACAATTGGCGCAGAATCGAGACCCGGCCGCCGCTCAGTCTCATCAATTTGTACAGTGACGAAGCCAGACTGACGCGTTCTCACATTTAAGTGCAGAGCGACACCAATCCCGAGATCGGAGGCGTCTATCGGCAGACTCGTCCAATGCACATCATGGTGGCGCGTAGCTGAAGCCAGCTACTGAGACGGTGCCGTGGAAGAAGCGCTCCTACCAGCGTCCTGCCCGAGGCGGCCGGGCCGTCTCGTAGGCGACTTCAAAGTCTCCAAAACGGCTCGGACGTGCCTGTAGCCGCACGCCGGGCGCCAAGCGCACCACCAGCATGTCCTCACCGCTCTCAGCGCGACGGCGCATCACCACAGCTTGTCCGGGCTGGAGCGCGAGCTGGTCGAGTAGAGCCCGCCGCACGTCACCCGAAGGCGCCCCGGCATTGTCGAGCTTTTCAGCAGCCTGACCCATCTCACTCACGCTTGCTCTATACCATGCCCGGACACGATCGTCATGCCGAGGTCGTCGAGAACAGGTCTCAACGGGAGCATGTAGCTTTCGTCACTACCGCGCCCTGAGAAGACAAGTCCCACGGCCACCCGTTGGTTTCCGGCCTTGGGAACCGTGGTGACCAACGCGCCCGAGTCGCCGGAAAGAGCAAATGGGCCGCTCCGCTCGCTGCGGATCACGAAAACCGGCTCGAAGAACACCTGTCCCGTGAATGGGGTCTCCTCCTCGGCCGAGTGGAAGACCGTCGTCTTGTAGCTGACCGCGAACGGGCCAATGATCTCGGATTCGATGATGCCTCGGGTCAGGCCCGTGGTTCGCCCGACCTTCTCGACGAGGGCGTCCTCGATCGGATCCGCGACGAGCGATGGAGTGTCGTGATGCCCGCCTTGCGTAGATGAAATGGTCTCCGGGTCGAGGATGCGGAAGGTGGCTGCGTCACGGTTACGCGAGGCGTCAACCGCGGAAGGGTCGCCCTGAACGAGCGCCAGCGAGCGGTGATGGTGACCGATGGTGCGTGGGTTGGGAAAACCCGCACCCACATCCTTGATCCCGGGCGCTACGATAGGCGTGCCAGGCCGGGCGTTCATGCAGCCTCCGGTGACGTGGTTGGCTGACAGCCCAAAGAGGTCGCCCGCACCGTCGCGGACGAGGCAGCCGAGCGTTCCTGCCTCGCGAACATTCCCGATGCTGACCGAGGCACCGCAAGGGTAGCGGCTTCCGAGCCCCACGTCGGGCAGGCTGGCCGCGAGCGGCGCGGCAACGCCCGGGTCCAGCGTCAGGGGCCGGGCGACCCGGAAAAGAAGCTCGCTGTCGCCCCGAAAGTTCTCACCGGCCTGCGCCGCCTCGGCCGCGCTCAGTGGGCGCGCCGTATACACTACCACGGCGCCCTTATCGCCCCGGTTCGGGTTCATGCCGACCGCAACGATCGGTTTGCGGGCAAACGCGACGGCGCCGCCCGCCGAGAAGGTCTCGGCGTCGACCGCGAGCGCGGGGTTCAGTGCCAGTGAGAAGCGGCCGGCATGCAAAAGGCGGTTCTGCTCGGCCCAGGCGCGGACCGAGAGGGCCTGCTCTCGTAAATGGGCCCGGCGCTGGCGCGGCCGCAAGGTCATACGGCCTGGCTCACCGCGAAGGCCGCGGTGTCGGTGGGACCCGTGGCGTGGGTGCCTGAGAACGACAGGCGGTACTGCCCCGGATGGGCTGGGGCGGTCATCCTCACCCGAAGCGTTCTTAAGGCAGGCCCTTCGTAGCGCACAGCGATTGGCGGCCGGGCGGACGCGAGGTCGTCCGCGCCCGCAGGTCCAGCAGACCCTTGGAGCGCGAGGGCGCCGTCGATGCGGGCGGTGGCGTTCAAGGGCACGAGCAGGACATCAATGTGCGCCTCCGCGGCGTAGGTAAAAGCGTCGATGGAGATCGCAATCCGAGGCTTCTCGTCGGCTGTGGCGAACGGAACGGCCGGCAGGCGCTGCCCAAAGAGCCGAAACAGCATCTCTCGAAAGAGCTCGTCCGTGAAGAACTTGACGTGGTCACCCGGGGTGACGTGATGCTGGCGGCTTCCCGAGACGGCGCTCCAGAGGGGCACGGTTCCGTCGCCGGTATCATCGGCCGCGATCATCCGCGGCCTCATGTTCCCAGTCGGACCCGCGAGTTCGATACGCAGGCAGGTCGAGAGCCCCGTTGCGCCGAGATGGATGTAACGTGTGGCGTCGGGGCGCTGCCCGGCGGCAAGGCGCGCATGCGTCGCGCGGGCCACCTCGATATTTTCAGCGGCCAAACCAAGAGCCTGCGCCGTCGCTGCATCGTAGAGGTCGAGCAGCGTAGTCCCGTTTCGGGTGGCGTTCCACACCGCCTGCTGCCCGGGAGCGGGGAGAAGCTGGTAGAGGGCTGGGTAACGACCGTCCTTGGCGATCTCCTTCAGGTCCTCGGGAGCCAGACCTGTGGTGCCCTCTAGCCCGAGCGCTCGGGCGAGCGCGAGGGGGGCCCCGAGCTGCGGCACGGCCAGAAGCAGAAGATCGCTGACCTTTGCTAGCCAGGGCGCGGCGGCGTAGCGAGGATCTTCGAGTGCAAGGCGCGCCACCAGCCCGCCCATGGAATGGGCGACGACGCTGATGCGCTCGGCGCCGTCCGAGATCGCGTCGTTGAGGGCCCTGGCGAAGGCGTCTGCGGTCTGGCGGATGTCCAAGCGCCAATCGTAGGCAAACTCGCGCACACGCGCCCGATCCCCGTCCGCGAGCCTGGCAAGGTCGGCTAGGATCGGCTCGTAGATAGGGCAGATGCAGACCCGCTTGATCACCTCCCCGGGCACGCAGGCCGGGTCGACGAGCTTCTCGATGCGCTCGTAGCCGAGCGTGATCTCCCCCAGCGTGGGCGGCCAAACCTCCTCCTCGCCGAGGAAGAGTTTGGAACCGAGAATGCCCGGGAGGAAGAAGATGATGTGCATGGTGCCCCGCTCCCATTGGGTGCCGCTTGCCGAAGCGCGCTGCACCCGGCCCGTTACGCGCGCGTCAGCTCGCCAGCCGCCTCGACCCCGGCAGACTTCACGCTGCGGCGGAGACACTCCGACCGGTCAGCCCCCGAGAGGTCTGACCATCGCTCGCGCCTGCATCGGCCATAAGATGGCAAGTGAAAGGGGTCGTGGTCCATCGACGGAGCCGTGGGAGGTGCTCGGCACCGCAGGCGCACCGCGTGCTGAGCCGAAGCGCCCCCAAGCGGGTCCGAGATCGACAGGCAGCGCAGCGCTGCAGGACGGCAAAGACCCCGGCGTAAAGGAGGGCAACGCCGGCGAGGAGAAGGGCAACGTCCAGCATGAACCGGGGGCTTGACAGGCTCGAAATCGCGAACGCGCCGACCACCACCAGAGCGGAGGCCAGGCCGTCGAACCACGACAGGCGCCCGGCGCGCAATTCGCCCAGCGCCGCGATCCGAACAGCCGCGAGATAGGCCAGCGCCAGTAGCACCAGCGCGACCATGAGCGTGACTCGACCACCGCCGGACCAGAACCCGGTCCAGATCCGTTCGCCCATCATCGACAGGGGGATGTTGCGGCGCAGCCCGAACAGGAACTCAAGGGCAAAGCGCGGCACCTGCGTCGCGATACCGGCGACCGCTGCGTAGAGAGGAACCTGCAGAACGTAGCGGCGAGGGTGAAGAAGGAGTCCGATCCCGAGCCGCACGATGTCGGCCCGCAGTGCCATATACAAGAGGAGGCCCGCTCCGGCTGTTAGGCCAAGGTTCCAGAGCTGGGTCTCGATCCCGAAAACCGTTCGCCAGCCCGCCGTGAGAAGGAGACCTAAAGGTTGGATCGCCGCGATGATGGCCGGGTACAGGACGGCCGAGAGCAACACGAAGTCCTGCCGTGCCAGGACCTGCTGCCGCGCGGCGGTGCTCGGATGAAGCCCGGCGAAGTCGGTGATCGCTCGCTTAGTCCTGGCCGAGGCGGTCTCCCCCGCGCGCGATGTGAAGACGCGCTCGGCAAGGGCGCCGGTCGCGCCAAGTTGGCTGCCGCGGAAGTCGTGGGCGTGCTCACGGCGCACCACGAAGAAGTAGGCGTAGACAAAGACCACCGCGGCCGAGAGGGCGAGCACGGTTGCCTGTGACGAGAGCTGCCCGTAGAGGCTCAGGTCGAAGACCGGGTTGAAGCCGGCCAGTGCCGGCGAGGAGCCGACCCCGCGCCGGTCGATGAAGCCGAGTACGACGACAAAAACCAGTGTGAGCCAGCCGAGAATCCGCAGATGAAGAAACGTCAGGCGCCGGACCCAGGTCTCGATGCGTGTCGCGGCAAGCTCGAGATGGGAGATCTCATGGCCGAGAAGCGCCCCGAAGGCGTCTGGATCCTGGCGGAGCGCCTTTCGTTGCTCCAGGCCGACTACGATAGCGCCCGACCGTCCCGTCTCACGAGCTTCGAGCGCGCGTGCGTTCTTCAGCGTGTAGAGTAGCGCCGGTCGCTGTCCAGGACCCGAGAGGATTGAACGCCCGGCCACTTCGTCGAGCAGAGCCCGCACAGGGCCGAAGGAGGCATGGGCCGCGGGGTGTTCGAGTTTACGGGCGGCGAGATCGCCGCGTCGCCACGACCTCAAGGATCCGGTCGCGATCGCCGCCGCTCCGATCAGCGACAGAGCGAGACCCGCCGCGACGACGTTTGCGTGAATCACATCGCCCGCGAACCTGATCGGGTAGCCCTCCCACAGCTTGGCGAGGAAGAGATATTGCAGCAGGGCGACGATCCCGACGGCGACCGCCGCTGGTCGCTCGGTCATGCCGAACCGGGCGAGAAGCCGGAGCGGGTGCTCGTTCACCTCAGGACCCGGCGAGTTCACGGTGCCGCTGCAGGGGTCGAGTCGGACCCGAGCTTGGCGAAGAGCGCTTCGAAGCCGTCCCTGAGCGTCCGCTTCTGCTCTGCCGTGAAGCGGCTTTTCGCGATCGCGACGTCGATCTCGCCTTGCAGCCTGGCAGTCTCATCGCTGGTTGCCTCGCGCTTTAGAAACCGATCGAGCAAGGCGCCCACAGCCTTCTTGGCGACGTCCTTGACCACGTCCTTTGCGACATCGCCGAAGAAGCCGAGGAGGAAGGGCACCACCATCGCAGCGAAGGTCGAGACCTCCACGCCGTCGACGAAACGGCCCTCGTCCTGGGCGTCGGCCCGGTGCCAGTCCTCCGGTGTCGCCTTGAAGCCGTCCTCGACTACGAAGATGTCGTCCGGTTCGATCTCGGCGACGATGGCGGTAGCCCAGTCTTTTACCGTTTCTTGCGTAATGGTCTCCATGCTCCCCTCTCCACCTTGATCCCGCCGGCCTACTCTCTGTCGATCCAGCTCAGGAGAGACCGTCGCGGCGTTTCGGCGCCCGCGATCGTGTCTCGCTGGCACTTGCCGTCGTGCGATCGGATCGCTCGTCAGCGTCCGCTCGCCGGCGTTCGAGTGAGACCTGGTCGAGGCTCAAGAGCGGATCGCGACGCGCTTCGGCACCTGCCACGAACGTGTCGGCTTCGCGCACGGCCTTGCCGAAATCGAGGCCAGTCGCTTCTTCGATCTCGCGCACGGAGACGTGGTACTTCTTGACCTTGGCGAGGTCGTGAAAGCCGCGAAAGCGCTCCTCCGGCAGCTCGTCGATCAGAGGCGACTGATCAGCGCGCAGGGCCGTCGCGACAAGGTCGTCGCCCTGGACGCGAACGACCACCTTCCAGAACTCGCGCGGGACCCGAAAATCCGGGACGATGTGCTGGCGCCAGGCGAAATCGTTCGCATCATCGAAGATCGGGCCGGTGAATACCGTAACCCTCTGGTCCTTGGCCTTGGCGTTCTCGAGCACGTAGTCCTCGATCGCGCGCCAGTGCAGCGTTCCGCTCGCTCCCTTGCCCTTGCGGCGCTCAGGACTTCGTTTGGCTTTGCCTTCGTTGAAGAAGCCGATCTGAGGCGTGCAGTTCGTGAAGTGGAACGTGTCCTCGTTCGCCCGCAGAGCCGCGTCGTCGTCGCCCCAGGCCGGGTCCTGGCGCCGGGTCAGGTGGCCGCGTTCGAAGATGCGCAATTGTCCTGGGAACTCGCCATCGATCTTCTGGCGAAGATAGAGCGTGTCGTCTGTCTCGTGCTCGTCCTCGACGCGCGGATCCTCGTACCAGGCCTCGCGCCCCTCCGCACCGGCCCCCTCGTCGGCATCGTCTTCAGTGGAGTCGACGGACTCGACCGTGCCCGTTTTTCGATTGATCGATTTCCACGACCCGCCGTCGATGTTGGTAGCGGTGAAGAAGGCAAGCCGGCGCCTCCCGTTCATCACCACGCTAAAGTGCTGGTACTTGAGTTCGTGTGGGTCGTCGTCGGGGCGGGCCCAGAAATTGGGCGCAGCAATCGCGGCCATTTCGTCCGACAGCGCCGGCAGATCAACTGGATGGCCGGGCAGGAACGCGGGACTGTAGCCCCGGCGCTTCTTGTAGTTACGATCGACTTTTGCCTTCTCGGAGCCGGACGGCGTGACAGATGCGGGCGGAGTGTGCCGCGTGGAGGGACGATCGCCTGACGCGGGTAGTGGGGCCGGCAGCGCCGCAGGCTGGCCAACACGAACGGTGATGTCGATCGGCACTCGCCACGTCGCCGAGCCGTCCGTGGACAGGATCACAGAGCCGTGCGTGTCCCCGGGAGGGGAGGGGGCATCGCCCGACCGGCGCGCCTCACCCACGGCCCCGCGTCGCGCGCTGTCGACCTCGGCCGGTCTGGCCGGCGGCTTGGCGATTCCGAGCCGCAAAGCCTCCGCCAGGAGCGCCCGACGTGGCCCGTCGAGGTGGCGCAGCGCCGCCTCAAACTCCTGCACGATGACACTGGCCCGGATGCCCTCGTTGACGTCGCGGTTGAGGGGCGTTCCGTCGGGTAGCCGGACCTCGCGATGGGGCACGCCCCAGTGGTGGAGCGCCACAACCTCCCACTGATCGTTGAACACGGGCGAGCCGGATGATCCGCCCTCCGTGTCAGCCAGGTAATGCAAGGCAAAGGGACCGCGAGCGACCAGGCTGTTCTCGCGCACGACGATCTCTTTCAGCCGTCCATCCGGGTGCTGGACGATGTTGACGCAGTCACCGAGCGCATGTTTGTCGGCTGCGCCGCTTGAGGGGCAGAACCCGAGCTCGTGCGCCTCGACGGGGCCGGACACCCGCTCTCCCAGAGCTACGACCGTGAAGTCCAGATCGTCCTCGTCGTCGGTCAGGAAGAAGGCGTCCGGGTCGAGCTCGAAGCATGTCATGGCCTTGCGCTTCTGGTTCAGGTCGAGCTCGTAGTCGAACTCGACCACGAACTGAACGGCCGCACGCTCGTTCGGGATGACGTGGTTGTTGGTGATCAGCAGCCGGTTGGAGATCAGGAAGCCTGTGCCTTCGCCTGGACCTTGCTTGAACGCGACCCGTCCGACCGCTCTTGCCGCCGCGGCGCCCTTGGCGAGGAAGGCCGCTCCTACGAAATCGACCGTGCGGCCGCGAACCGACTCCGCGCCGGAGCGCTCGGCCGGGTCGAGATCGAGGCTGTCCAGATTCACATAGTTGGCGACCGCCTCGGCCTTGTGACGGGACAGTCCGGTGACGGCCTGAACCCGGCGGATGCGGCGGGACGGATCGGGTTCCGCCTGAAGCGGTTTTCCGGCCCGGATCTGACCGAGCGAGTGCGTGATTTCGGACAGAAGCGATTCGTCCGCGAGGCGTTCGCGAACGGCGCGGTCGACCTCTTGTTTCGTGGTCATATCTCAGTCCCCCGCTCGTGTGCCGAACCCGTCTCGCCCCCTCTGACGGCCTCTGGGCGTTGTGCGCCGCTGGTACTGACCAGCGCAGGGCCGTAGCCTGTTCGAACCGCAGCGCCACTTAGACGCCACCATCGGTGAAAAACCCCCAGGGCTTCCCATCGTCCAAATCAATCTTATCAATTGTGTGACAAAGACAAGAGATGACTTCGTTAGTGTGGACGAGTTTCTAACCTGGGCCGATGTCATCCCACGGCTCTCCAGGGCCGAAGCTCTCGTTCTGCGCCCGAAGGCCGACCTTGGACTTGAAGAGCACCGGGTTCGGCTCGCATGATCGCGATCCAGCGCTCGGTTCTAACCTGACCTGGAGATGACCGATTGGAGCGGGCACAGCGCCGCGAGAGTTCACGGCAGCTCGGGGACGATCATGATCGGGCGCCCCAAAGCGCGTGAGCATCGAGGAGGGGGAGAAGGATGGCAGGCTTCCGGGTCGTGGGCGTTGGGCTGCTTCTCCTCTTGGCCGCCTGGGTCGCTCACGGAGTGATCGAGCGACCGTTCTGGCGTGCGCCCCCCGCCGTGGCCGACCTGGCAGCCGCCTTCGAAGGCAGCGCCCGCCTCCCGCGCGAGGAAATCGAGCGGCGGGTCGAGGCCGCGAAGGCGCGCATGACGGGGGTCAACCAGCAAGGGCGCCTCCTGAAGCTCGCTGGCGAGGTGACCAGCTGGGTGAGCTTCTTCTGCACGGCGGCCATCACCCTCATCCTCGGTTACTTTGGTCGGACCCCGGCGCCTGCGCCGGCTGGAGGCGGGGCGGCATCCGCGGATTTAGGCGGCTTGCCTGGGCGGGTGGCCCGGGTGATCGGTGTGCTGGCGGCTCTGGCCGCCGTCCTGACTGCGGCCGGCACCATGGCCGAGAAGGCGGGCCAGACCCGGTACGATCGGGCTGACCGGGCCGCGCAGATCATCCGGGAAGCCCAGCGGGCGGTGGGAGACGCCAAGGGCGAACAGGGGGAGCGAGAAGCGCGCGACGCGCTTGATGATATGCAGCGCCGGATCGACCAGCTGTGAGGGTGCTTGCGGCCGCGATCCTTCTCGCTGCGATCGTGACGGGTTGCGCCGACGATGGCGGGGCGCCGTCCGACGCCGCTGCGCGCTTCGGCTACACTGAAACCGTGCAGGGTCGCGCGTTGGCTGAGGAGGCGATCGCCGCGGCTAATCTCATCCTCGGGCCGTCCCGCACGATCGAGCTCGTCGGGGCCTGGCAAGAGGCCCCGAATGGAGCCGCGGAGCGACGATCGGTGAGGGTTCAGTTGCTCGCACCCGATCAGTTACCAAAGCGGTTGTTCCTGGTGGTGCCGGCACGCTGCGACTGCGTGTTTTTACAGCCGCACGCGCTCACCCGATGGCTCGACGATCGGACGACAGCGCGCCCCGACCAGATGCTGACCGTCGACCGCGCGCTCCTCCTGGCCTTCATGCTCCTGCACGAGGTTGGCCACGTCGTGGATGACCATCCAGGTCAGTTCGAGACAACAGCGGCGGGCGGACGGGTCAATTTCGAAGCCTCAGAGCAGAAGGTGCGCGAGACCGAAGCCGATCGGTTCGTGATCGAGCAGATCAAGGCGGCGGCAACGCCCAGCGGGAAGAACGTGTCGCGCTGGCTCGCGGCCACACGCCTCCAGACGACGCTGGCGAACCTCGCGTGGAACTTGAGCGCAATCCGCTATCTCGATCACTTCGGCGCAACGACGCTGGCGACACCGAGCGTGTTCGGCGATGCCACCTACACGCACCCGAACTTCGAGTTGCGGCTCCTCACCGTCAACCATGCCCTTTGGGGCGACAACGCCTCGCAGGTCGCCCTCCAAGCCTTCGAGGAGCGCCGACGCCGCGCGAGCGAGCCACCGGCCGTGTTGTACCGCCGGGAACCTTGACCGATCTCGGAGGCTCGACGAGGCTGTCTCCAAATGGAGAGAACGGGAAACTCCGGCGGTCAGATGGCCCGTTCTCGCAGCCGCTAGCGGCCCGAGTCCTTCACCTCGGGGAATTGGAGGAGAATGGGCGTGCCCACACAGGACTCATTCACCGTGCCGCGCTCCGGTGGGCGAAGCTCGTTCAAGCGCAAGCTGGCCACCGTGCTTCCGGTTGTCTTCTGCGTCCTCGGAGGAAGCATCGGGGACGCTCGGGCCGTGACCTACTTCGTGACGCCCAGCGGCGGCGCTGGGTTTGACGAGCAGGGTCGGCAAGTCGCGAGCGTCACGCGCCGCTATGACGATGCGACGTTCGCACTGCTTCAGCCCGGAGATACCCTCCAGCTCCTGGCCGACGCGCCGAGCGGGACGACGCGCTTTGCGGGCCGCGTCTCCCTCAGGGGGAAGGGCAACGAGACCTCGGCCCCGATCGTCGTGCGAGGCCTGGGTGATCGGACCAGGATCGTGGGCAAAGCCATCGACGCTCTGCGCGATTGCCCGATGCCAACGGCCGACGTCGAGAAGAGCTGCGATGAGCGCGCACTCGTCATCGCCGGCCTGCCGGCGACGAGCCCGACTGGCAAGGTCGACCTCCTAGAGGCTCTGACCGACACGTCCCGCGGCTTGCCCAGTGGCCCAGAGGCGATCCCGTTCGCGGTGCCCGCGTTCGGATCAGGCGGCCGGCTGACCGAAGCCACCTGCATTGATGTCGACCGGGTGGACGGCCTGACCCTCGAGGACCTCGCGTTCGAGGATTGCTGGCTGTCGGCCGTCCGCGCGCTCGGCAGCCGCAGGCTCACGCTACGGCGCGCGCTCATCCGCGGCGGCAGCTATGGCGTGGCCGTCAAGGGCAGGGCCGGGCGACCGGCGGACGAGATCCGGGTGGAGCATGTGACGTGGGTTCAGGACACAAGTGGCTACGCCGCGATCGCGCGAGAGGGATCGCAAGCGTGCGCCGCCCCGGACGGCACGGCCCGCCCGACCCCGTTCGGCTGTCCTGGCCAAATCTGGCGTGGGGTGCCCTGGGGCGTCACCCACCACGGGGTGGCGGAACACTACAACGGCGCGCTCCTCGGCGGCGTCGACGTGAGCGGCAAAGTCGTGTTCCGCCATAACCGGGTGCTCAGCGCCTATAACGGCATCCGCCTCAAGGCCAAGGCGTGTGAAGGCATCCCCGCGTCGAAACTCACGCCCGAGACCTGCCGCTACAACACCGACGTCTGGGTCACGGACAACCTGTTCTCCTACGTGCGCGACAACCCGGTCGAGATGGAGGTCTGGTCGCGGAACGTGCGGATCGCCCGCAATCAGGTTCACAACGCCCACGCCTGGTTTTCCTTCGACAACATGGGCGGCGGGCCGATTTATGTCTACGCGAACCGAGGCTGGTTCGACGACATGCCGGCGCTGCGCTGGTCGAATGACGTTCTCGGTGGGCCGGCCTGCTCGCGCGATCCGCGGCCGAAGCCGCAGGCGGGGGGTGCCTTCGACCCCACGTTGGATCGCCGCTTCGATTACGCGACCGCCACCTGGCTTCCGGTCGCGCTCATGGAGCGCGAGGCCCGAGGCGGCCGGCCGGTCGACGTCTGGATGCGCGAGGACGAGCAGCTCTGCGAGACGAGCCTGGCCGGGCGCGTGTTGAAGTTCGCACTGCCCGAGACGGGCACCTCGCCCGACACGTTCCGCTACCCCGCCGAACCGATCTACGTCTTCCACAACAGCTGGTACCTGCGCGCGCCCGTTACGGCCACGGGCGCGGCCGTGCACCTGCGCCATTGGAACAACGCCATCCTGTTCTGCGAGACCGGTGTGGCAGGTCATCACCCGGAGCTGTGCGCGCCGCGCCCGGCGGAACTAACGCGGGCGAACTGCGGGCAGGGATTGGTCAAGGGCGAGGAGCTCGCGCGAATCCCGGCCGAGCGCGGTACAGTGCCCTTCTTCGACTGCTTCCGCTGGCTTCCCGTGGACGAGACGGGGCGGGACCGGCGCGACCTGGAGAGCGAGTTCGATTTTGACGTGAGCTCTATTGGCTTTCCGCCGCTGCTGAAGATCTACTCGACGTTCGAACCGCACGGGCGCTCGGGCGACCCAGGCTTCACGGCGGCTGCGGCTGGGGACTTCAGACTCAGGCCAGGCGCCCTGGCGGCCCAGTCGGGATGCCAGGTCGTCCGCGACGGCGAACGCCTCGCGTGTCGTTCGCTCGCCGACCCGGCACAGTCCTTTGCGGGCGCCGTCTCGCCGGCGGGCGAGCTCTACGGTGGTCCAGGCGGGCCGAACTTCGACCAGCCGCTTTGACTGACGTCGTTTAGGGCAAGCGGTTGCGATGCTGATCCTTCTGAGCCTATCCGGCGCGGCCGCAACTCACTGACGCCGGATGAGGTGGATCGCGACGGGCCAGTGGTCGGCACTGCCGCTCCCCTCCTTTGCGTCGAAATGTTTAGGCCCCACCCGACCCTGAGCATCGGTCTCGACCTGCACCTCCGGCGCGCTGATCACGGTGCGAAACGATCCGAAATCCGCAAACCAGGAAGCGCCCAAGCGGGCGCTCGCGGTGAGGCTGCGGCTTGTCAGGACCAAGTCGAGGAAGGACCACTGCGCCTGCGGCGGAAAGAAGTTCGAGCCCGGCGCCCGGCAGCCCTTGTTGACGTCGACGTCGCATCCGGGCGCGTGCAGATGCTCGACTCCACCGTGATCCGCGCCCACCAGCACGCGGCGGGCGCAAGGAGGGCAAAAGGGGGCCAAGAAGCCCCGCCGTTGCTCTCGGGCGTTCGCGCGGCGGCTTCTCGACCAAGCTCCACGTCCGCGCCGACGCACGCGGAATGCCGCTCGCCTTCGCCCTGACCGGCGGCGAGCGCCATGACCTGACCGCCGTGCCCGAACTTCTTGACGGTGTTCGTCTCGCCCGCACCCTCATCGTCGCCGACCGCAGCTACGATGCCGACGGCCTGCGGTCTCACCTGCTCCTGCACGGGGCTTGGCCCGTCATACCGGCCCGGCGGCACCGCCGCGAGCCGTTACAGCACGACGAGCGGGTCTACCGAACCCGCAACCGCGTGGAGAGGCTCATGTCCAAGCTGAAGCAGTTCCGGCGTGTGGCCACCCGCTACGACCAGACCGCGGCCTCCTTCCTGGCCTTCGTTGAGCTCGCCGCTCTGCGCATGTGGACCGACTCCATCGCTCAAGCCATCGCGACCTGGCGACTGGGACGGAGGATGCCGTCGGGACTGATGTCGTCGAGGAGTTCCGCCGCCGCCAAGCGGCCGAGGAGGGGTGCGAGAATCACGCCCGGGTGCCCGGCAGCGACGTAGGCGCCACTGATCCCAGGAAGAAAGCCAAGCCTAGGCAGCCCATCGGCGAAGATCGGTCGATGCCCGAGTGAGGCGGCCTGGAACCTCACCAACTCGCCCCCGACAAACTGGCGTCCGATCGCCGCTAGAGCGGCCTGCGCCACACTGTCGGCGGTCGCGGTGGGAGCGCTGGCGCTCTTGGCTACGAGAAGATCGCCTCGCGTGGTCGGTCGGATCTCCAGGTCGGGCGCCTTGACGATATGGATAGCCAACGGCGCCCCTGCCGAGAACCGAAGGAGGAACGCGGGAGAGAGCTCCAGGCCGACCTCGATCCCGAGCGTCGCCAGCAGTCCGGGAAGACCTGCGCCCGCTGCCAGGACCACAGCATCGGCCGGCACGACCTCTGCCCCCGTGACGACCCCGGTAACGCGACCGTTGTACGTGGCGAGGCCGACGACCGTCTGGCGGAAGAAGACCTCCGCGCCGAGTTCCCGCGCCGCCTCGACGAGCGTGGACGCAAGGTGGACCGGATCGAGGGCAAGGTCGCCAGGGCAGCTCACCGCGCAAGGCGGAGGTGACCGCAGGTTCGGCTCCATGGACGCAACCTGCGCCTGTCCCACAAGGTCCAGGACGACGCCTGCCGCCCGGTAGGACCCGGCAAGCCGCTCGGTTTCGTTGGGCGTTCGCTTCCAGACAAGCGCGCCCCGCTTGGCTGACGCTAGGGCCTGGGGCAGCGCGGTGCCCAGCCTCTCAAACTCCTCCACGGCCTTCCGCCGGAGCGCGAAGCCTAGCGCGTTCGCTAAATCGCCGTTGATCAGGTTCACCCAGCCGAAGCTCTGGGCCGTGACGCCCAAACCCGGACCAGCGGCGCCGTCTATGAGGAGAGGACGCACGCCACGGCGCGCGAGGTGGTAGGCGATGGAGGCGCCGACCACACCAGCTCCAACAACCGCGACCTGCCGCGCCGAATATGTCATCGAGCACCTCCTCCGACCAAGCGGATGCTATACGTCCACGCGCGCTAACACGGGTCCGAGGCGATCCGTAGCACTCAAACCGGTGCCACGGATCGCCAAGCTGGCTGGAGTTTTGGAGGATAGCATGCGCGATTGCGTAGAGCCGCGCTTGCCGGGGGCCAAAGTCGCTTCGATTATGATGGACGAGGCGAGTCGGGCGGGTGTTCCTGCGGTCGGGACTGCCCCGCCACCACTGGCGCCACACTGGAACCGTGCAGCGCGGCACGCTTATCACCGTATTGGCACCAAGGGCGCGGAGTGCATGGCGCGGAGATGGTTCGAGCACCGCGGCATCACGCCGATCGTGTTCAAGCCCGACTGGACCCGCCATGGCAAGACCGCCCCGTTTGAGCGCAACGACCAGATGCTCGAGGTACTGCCGATCGGCGTCGTGATGTTCCCTGGCACTGGCAGCCAGGACAACCTCTCCGACAAGGCGAGGAAGCTCGGAATCCCGCTCTTCGATTTCCGATAGGGAGGCAACGCCTGAGCGCCGCCGTTCCTCATTCTGGAGGAGCCCAAGGTCCGCCGAGCTGGGTCAGCCTTGGCGGCTCGAAATTTGCAAGGTCGCAGCTGCTCAGTCTGTTCAGTCGCCAGATTCGGAATTAGTGTGACTGCGGCCGCGCGTCGCAGGTGGACCTCGGCTGTCGGGAGGAACGCACATGATCGCCAAGTTGCCGTGGACCCAAGACGTTAGGATGTTCCAGGATCAATTCTACCCCAATCTTACGCTGAAGGGTGCCGGGGGCGAAGAAGGCGAGGCTTTCGGGAGGATGTTCCCTGACCTGCCGTCCTTCGCGGAAGGACAGGACCCGACCGATGTTATCGCTCGACTTCGCGAGCTCGGTCGCAAGGGCGGGCTAATGGACGCGCTCGACCCAAAGATCACCGTCACCAACCCGCTCGACGCCAACCTCCTGTGTGACGCTAGCGACATCAATGTTCCCTGCAATCCCGACAACCCGAACGCCGAGATGACGGTGGGATTCACCTTCCTCGGCCAGTTCCTCGACCACGACATCACCTTCGACCCGGCGCCCCTGCCAGGACCGGCGACGAACGGCCCGAACCTCCGAACCCCGCTCCTCGATCTCGACAGCGTCTACGGCAGAGGTCCCGACGAGGACCGCGTGCTCTACGACCGAACTTCGGAGCTTGACCGACCTGCGCCCGCGAAGTTCCTGATCGACCTGGAGGCGGCGCGCGATCTGCCGCGCACCAGCGAGCACCGCGCCATCATTGCCGATCCCAGGAACGACGAGAACGTCATCATCTCTCAGCTCCAACTCGCGTTCCTGAAGTTCCACAACCGCGTGGTCGACTGGGTCGTCGACAACTTCCCCAACGAGAGCCCCGACGCGCAGTTCGAGCGGGCGCAGAAGACCGTGCGCTGGCACTATCAGTACATCGTCGTGAATCAGTTCCTCCGCGTGTCGCTCGATCCGGAAGTGTTCGAAGACGTGCGCGACAACGGCCCGACGATCTACGAACCGTCGGACCTGCCCATGATGCCGCGAGAGTTCCAGATCGCCGCATACCGGTTCGGGCACACTCAGATCCGCCCGGGCTACAAGATCAACATCGGCTTCGGAGCGCCGATCTTCGATGCCACGATCGATCCGCGCGAGGGTGATCCGAACGATCTGCGCGGCGGACGCCGCGCGGAACGCCGGTTCGTCGAGTGGGACGTCTTCTTCGACTTCGGCACGCTCGAGGTCGCCCCGACCGCTGACGGCCAGCCAGCGACGACGAGGCCGAAGGTCAAGCGCAACAAGCGCATCGACCCGTTCATCTCCTCGCCGATGTTCGATTTGCCCGTCGGGCCGGGTCTCGTCGGGCCCGGCGACGAGAAGAGGAGCCTGGCGGGACGCAACCTCGAGCGCCACCTCAAGCATGACGTGCCTTCTGGTCAAGCGATTGCGGACGAGCTCGGCTATCCCAAGCTCACCGCCGCCGAGCTGGCCGAGCTCGAGAACCTGAACTTCCACGAGAGCACGCCGCTTTGGTACTACGTCCTCAAGGAAGCGCTCGTCCAGCATCAAGGCAAGAGGCTCGGCAAAGTTGGAAGCCGGATCCTCGCCGAAGTGTTCTTCGGCCTGCTGCTCAGCGATCCCGAGTCCTACTGGTCGACCGATCGGGATTGGGAGCCCGATCTCCCGCGCCGCAACGGCACGACCGCCGGCGATTTCACCATGACCGACCTCCTGACGTTCGCCGGCGTGGCCTAACGTGCCAAGACAGCGTGAGCGGCGGCATTTTCCGCTGCTCACCCGTAGACCCGACGCCTGAGAACAGCACAGCTCTTGCCGGGCAGTCCGACTTTCGGGCCCACTGAATTCGGAGGCGATTTCGGCTTCCTCTTCGAATCAGAAGTATCGGAGCGGCGCTCCGAAACACATAACCCTATCTTTTCTTGTCCATATGGAGCGGTCCGTGTTGCAGAGATCACGTCGTTGCTGAAGTTCAATCCCACATGGCGGTTCACCTCGCCCGGAGCCGCCGACCTCGCTGTCGTGAACGGCTTGTCGGCCCTCATCGGGCGCATTGCTGCGCAAGGCGATCGCCAGCCCATCTTTGAGCTGTTCAAAACGCATTTCGCCAACTCCGCCGGCTTCACCTCCAACTGGAGCTCGAGCGCGAGCTGGGCGGGGAGCGACCTCGACGACTATATGCGCTGTGCCGCCGAGAATGCGCCGCTCTTCATCGAGGCGTTCTACGACGCCTGCATGGCGCTCCAAGCTCGCAACCCCGACATCGCGCTCCCCGACGTCGGCATGGTCAACCGCGTGCTCCACGAGGCGAACGCCGGGTTCCAGATTGCGCCGCCCGACCTCGTGGCGACGTCAGCTCCGCAGCCGATCGCGGTGCCGGAGCGCGCCCCGTCGCTCGACGAGCAGGCCGAGCGTCTCATCCAGCAATCGCTGAAGCAGTCGGAGCAGCTGCTGGCCGAAGGACGACCGCGCCAGGCGGTGCAGGAGATCCTCTAGCTCCTGGAGACCGTCTCGACTGCCTTCCAGGGTCTCGATCTCGGCAGCGGCTCGATCCAGGGCAAATATTTCAATAAGATCGCCGAGGAGCTGCGCCGCCACAACAAGGGGAAGACGCTCGACCAGGTGCTAGGCTGGGTGACGACGCTCCATGGCTACCTGTCGTCGCCGACCGGCGGGGGCGTACGCCACGGAACCGACCTCGCCAGCGGCGCGGCCGTCCAGCCGAACAAGGCGCAGCTCTACTGCAACCTCATCCGCAGCTACATCACCTTCCTGCTGGCCGAGCACGCCCGCTTGCGACGGGCTTGACTGGGCCTGTTGCGCGCGTTCATGGGCGTGGTGCAGCCACGCGATGAGATCGAAGAGACCGGAACATGTACTTCGACGGTTTGAAGAAGGCTGAAAAGCGGAAGCTTGAGGCCGAAGTCATTTCCAACGAGGCGCGGCTGCGTCTGATGCGCTCGCGCTCCGCCGCGCGCGAGTCCGAGATCGAGCTGATCCGGCGCAACCAGTTCATCAACATCGCCCGGACGGTGCTCGACATGCCGATCCACCGCCTCGAGCCCGACGATTGGGGCATGTACGCCAATGTCGAATATGCCTGGCACAATGCCGAGATCGAACTGGTGATGCGCCGTCCCGACACCGCGGCCCTCGTCGAGACCTTGGGCGACATGCTCCAGCAGGGCATGCTGCCGATCGAGCGGGTAAACGCGATCCTTGCGGCGGACAACGTCTCCATCAGGTTCGAGACGTGCGGCGATGAGGACGATGTCGGCGTACGCATCCTGGCGACGGACGAACTGGAGGAGGAGACCTCCGAGCCCGAGCACCCGAACGTCCGTTTGCTCGTCGAGCGGATGAATGCCGCATTCGAGCGCAAGGACTTTGCAGGCGTGCTGCACGCGAGCGCAACGGTGTTCGAGACACTCGCAAAGCTGGTGTTCGACGACCCAGCGGTCGAGGCGCAGTCGCTCGGCGGGTTCATCGGCGGCTACCGCAAGCGCTCGCTCCTGCCCGAGCAACTCCTCGACTTCATTCAGGAGACCTACAACCGCCGCAACAAGGAGCCGCTCGCCGGACACGGCGCGACGAAGCCGCCCGCGGTCACGGCGGCGCAAGCGGCCGTCCTCGTCGAGATGACGAAGACTTGCGTCCGCCTCGAGCGGCGCCTCGCCAGTTCGGAGGTCGGGGAAGAGTCGCTATCGGGCGTGCCGCCGCAGCCTGCTCAGCGGCGCGGCTCGCAGCCTGCGGCGGCAAAGGCCGCGCCACCCAAGAAACCGAGTATTAAACCGAAGCCGAAGGCGCGGACTGGGAAGTGACCTGCGGATGCCGGAGTCCGCGCCCCACCTTATCATCGGGCCTTTCGTCGGCCGCGAGGTCATCGAGCTCATCTTCGAGGTCGCGCCTCGGAAGATTGGATCCCGCGTCGGCAAGGCGCTTGATCACTATGCGAAGGCGCTCCGCCTGGCTGGCGTCGACGACGAGATGGGTGCGATCCGCCTTGTCGCCGCCGAAGAGGAACTCGTCGTCGCCATCTTCGAATGGCTGAAGCTGAACGCCGCCGCGATGCCAGAGCACGGCGACTTCATCGGCCGCTCAAAGAATCACCGGGTGAAGCGCGCCTTCTACCCGGTCCTGTCGCAGTTCCGGTTCGTGCTCGGCGACATGGTCACCCAAGGCATCACGGTAAACGGATTCGAAGACGTGCTCCACTGGCACGTCGAGTTTGCGCAGGTCCAGGACCGGATCGTCCTGCCCATCTTCGACAGGATGGGCGAGGAACTCATCACGCACAACCCACTGGCAGTCGCCGTCTCTTGGAACGATCAACCCTGCCCTGAGGTGGCGGATGCGCTCTTCAACGACTTCGCGAAGATAATCCGCGATCAACGAGGAATAAGCGTTCGGGAGTTCGTTACAGCACGCGCCGACTATCGCAACAAGCTGCTTTACGCTGACGACGCTGGCTTTCTCGTGATGGACGAGGATCTATCAACGCTGATCGAGACCGTCTTCCGCACGACGCTGCGCGACCTGCTTTGGTGCCTCGCTATCCTCCTGACCAATACGCCAGCGCTTAAAGACTGGGGTCTCGTCAGTCAGTTCATCGGCCTGTAACGCCGCGTGCTAACCGAGAGCCGGGTCATCTGACGCGAGCTTGGCGGTCGAGTTACCCGATGGCCTGCGGCGGAGGGGGCGCCGGGGCCGACGCTGTGTTGACAAGCCGGATCGTAATCTTCGGCACCTTAGGGCTGTCTATGTCATCGGGCCTGAGCGGCACCGGCGCGTCGTGCACCAGGTCCTCGACCCGCAATCCCGCCACTTGCGAGCGGCGCCAGCCCGTGGCGAACGCAACAAGGAGCAGTGCCCAGTCGCTCCGGTCGACAAGGCGGTGACCTCGCGCTCCTGAGCATGGCTCAGGAGACGATCCCAGACACCCGCTTTGGCCCAGTGAGTGAAGATCTGGGCTGCTCGCCACCAGGGGCCGAGCTCATCTGGAACAGCCCGCCACTTGGCTCCGTTCTGGTGCTGCCAAAGAATGGCAGAGATCGTCCGCAGCAGATCCTGCGGCGTCTTGCCTTTGGGCCGGCAGGCCTCGATCAGGCGCTCCAGCGGAGCCCATTGTGCGACGCTGAGCATCGCTCCTCCTCTCCAGGGGGAGCAAAACGCCAGTCGATCCAATCAGTTCAGGCGACGACCGGCCCTAGCATTACAGTTGCGGTCTTCTGCGATCTCTGAATCCCTGGGCCACCATGGTTCGGAGATCATGGATGGCGAGCGGGTCGGTTGAAGCAACGCTGGAGCTGTGGGCGTCCTCGCTGCGGGACGTGAAGGCGCGGATCAGGCCCTTGTTCCTGCAGGAGCGCATGGCGCAATCAGCCGGCCTGTTCCTGGATGCGTTGCTCGGGCCTGAGCGGCGCAAGACCGGCTGGATGCGAGCGGAGGCGGCAAGCGATGCTGGTCCCTGGCGCCAGCAGGCGCTGTTGGGACGGGCTCAGTGGGATGCCGACGCACTGCGCGATGTGGTGCGGGACTATGCAATCGAGGTGCTGGCTGAGCCTGATGCCGTTCTGGTCCTGGACGAGACTGGGTTTCTCAATCAGGGCAAGGCCTCTTGCGGGGTGGGCCGCCAGTACACGGGATCAGCGGGCAAGATCACGAACTGCCAGATTGGGGTCTTTGCCGCCTACGTCTCCGGCAAGGGCCATGCCTTCATCGATCGGGCGCTCTATCTGCCAAAAGCTTGGACGGATGATGCGATGCGCAGAGCCGCGGCGCATGTGCCGGAGGAGGTCGCCTTTGCGACCAAACCCCAGCTTGCACGAGCCATGATCGAGAGAGCCATCGCTGCGGATGTGCCCTTCGCCTGGGTGGCGGGTGACAGCGTCTATGGTGTGAGCGAGATCGAGATGATGCTGCGCCGGCAGGCCAAGGGCTATGTGCTGGGCGTGAGCGGCGCACATCACCTCAACTCGTGGATTGGCAAGCCTGAGGTCGGTGGCACGGCAGAGGAGATTGCCAAGGAGCTGGATGAAAGTGCCTGGCAGCGTCTCTCAGCCGGCGCCGGCACGAAGGGCGAGCGGCTCTACGACTGGGCTTACTGCGAACTCGCTGACCTGGAAGCGGATGAGTACAACGAGAGCCTGCCAGGGGTGTGGACGCGCGGGCTCCTGATCCGCCGCAGCCTCACAGATGGTGAACTCGCCTTCTTCACGACCTGGTGCCCGGCCGGCACACCCATTGAGATGCTGGTAGCGGTCGAGGGGCGACGCTGGGCGATCGAGGATGCGTTCGAGACCGCCAAGACGGAGCTTGGGCTTGCTCACAACGAGACCCGCTCCTGGCACGGCTGGCATCGGCATGTCTCGCTCGTGATGCTGGCCTTTGCCATGATGGCGGCCGTGCGGCATCACGCCAACAGCATGCCGCCCCCAAAAAGACGGAGCCGAGCGCCTCGGAGTGTGAGCTGATCCGCTGGTCAGTTCAGGAGATCAGACGCATTGCGATGAAGCTCGCGCAGCGGCGCATCCGCCCAGCCCACATCATCGCGTGGTCCCTCTGGCGGAGGGCTCATCAAGCCGCCGCACGACAAACTCACATCAAACGTAGACCGCAACTGTAATGCTAGCATTACAGTTGCGGTCTTGGGGAATGTCTGACTCTGTGGGTCGCCATGGTTCGGAGATCATGGATGGCGAGCGGGTCGGTTGAGGCGACGCTGGAGCTGTGGGCGTCGTCTCTGCGGGATGTGAAGGCTCGGATCAGGCCCTTGTTCCTGCAGGAGCGCATGGCGCAGTCCGCCGGTCTGTTCCTGGATGCGCTGCTTGGACCTGAGCGGCGCAAGACTGGCTGGATGCGAGCAGAAGCCGCGGGCGATACGGGCCCTTGGCGCCAGTGAGAACGACACCTCATAACGGACGGCCAAGATTTGGCGCGAGTATGGGCAAGGTGACTACCAAGACGCGGACGAGGAGCACTGGCAGGAAAGCGGGCAGGCGCGAGTCCAACCGCCGGACATGTGCTTTGAAACCGAGCGACTCTTTATAGCAGCAACGAAACGTAGCTCGACTCGAAAATCCGCTGCTCGCTCTCGATGGCAAGACGCAGATGGCAGTAGAGCGCCCAATATTTACGCCAGACTGGGTCTGCTGTTGGTATATACTGAATCGTCAGGCCAATCTCCGACGCGGCCTCCCAGCCGATCATCTGACCGTGTGACTGATATTTGTTGATGTCCATCAGCTCGCTAGCAATTTTGGAGAAGTTTTTCCCACGCCGCTTGAGCAGATTCTCGGCAAAGGATCGCGCCCGATCCCTGACCGATTGAAACTTTCGCACTATGGTCGGATCAAATTTCTCAAAGGTGAGGCGGTTGGCGAGATCATCGGGCGCGTCGCGCAACGCCTTAGTCGCCGCCTCATAAGCGTTTAGGTAAGTCAAGACCGAATAGACCACATCTGACCCATTGCCATCCTTGGTCGACACCTGCGGATCGATCGGGCCGAGTTCTGACGAGTCGCTCATGACGATCGCGTTGGCGCCGAGCGCCATGAGAGTGCCCGCGCTTTTGGCGTAGTCGGGAACGATAACCCGAAGTTGCCCCTCCTCGCCGGCCGCGCTTCTCACGAGCATGATGAGCTTCTCGGCCGCGTCTATATCGCCGCCGGGCGTATGCAGCAGCAGATCGATCGGATCGCCAGGCATGATATTGTGCAGCATGTCTACGAAGCCGAGGGTGTCGATGCGGTCGACCGGCGCCTTGTTACCAGCTACGTAGCAGAGCAGCTTCGGCTGACTGGCCTCAATGTCTCGGATGAGCGTCTGTCGCTGGTAACGCGCCGCAGCCATCGCCGTGAACATGGGCGTCTTCTCGATCGCCCGCGGTGGCTGCGGCGTGATTGGTTGCGGCTCTTCGGTCGCCTGTCCGCTGTCGCTCATCGATCACTGTCCTTGGCCCAGGCGATCCGACCGCTGCGGATCAAGTAATGGCACCGTCGCTGAGTACCCCGGTAGTCAATGCTCGGCGAAACGGTCAGCCGAGAGAGGTCGTTCATCGTCCAGTGCGGGCGTCGGGCCGGATCGGCGTTGAGCATGATCCGGTGTCCTGTCCGGCAGGGGCAATCGAACACGATCCACTTCGTCTGGCGGGCGTCGCCGACCAGCGCGACCCCGTTGCGCGGAAGACGATCAGGCACAGCGTCGGCCGACTCCGCCATGCCGACCACGCGCCAACGCAGGAAAGGGATCCATTGCCACCAGGAGATCTTCATTCCGCGCCCCAAAGTTGGCCGAGGAACGGCTCCTCGTCGCCGGCGCCCCATTTGCCTTGGGCCGGATGACAATAGTGCCCATCACGCGGCGCTGCGCGGTTGGTCGAGATTTCGCGCTCATGAAGCCTGAGCAGCGTCTCGGACGGCCGATCGGGGGGACCATAGCCGATAAGGCGTTCAAGCAGCTCGTTCACGGCCGCGGCGGCCACAGCGGTCGTAAACGCCACGACCGCAGGCTCGACCTGACCCAAGGCCGGCGCATAGCCCTCGTCCGCCAACCGCTGCCGCTCGTCCGGTGTGCGCATCTCGGCCGCCGCGCGTGCCATGTCGACGCGATTGCGGCAGACAAGGCAGCCCGCGCCAGGCGTTAGAGTGGTGATCCGGCCGTCGATTCCATCCAACACGCCGCTACGGCGGCTGCTCAGCAGCACGCCCACGTCGATCACCGGCGTCAAGAAGAAGGTTGCCAAGCGCGACAACACCAGCCGACCCGCATTGTCGTCGGTGCAGCCGAACACTAGGTCGGGCGCACGCAGCGCCTTCGCGACGCTTTTCACCGTCGCCATCCCGTGGACCGTCGAACAGGTCAGATCGGGGGCGATCCGCATCAGATGGGCCCTGACGACGTCGACCTTTGGCCGCCCCACGTCCTCGGGCGTCGAGCCGTAGACGCGGGTGACGTTGCTTGCGGACAGCGTGTCGTTGTCGATCAACAGGAGATGCCGAACGCCTAGCCGAACGAGTTGCTCCGCAACCGCCGATCCGGTCCCACCAGTCCCGATGATCGCGACGCGCAGATCACCCAGGACGCGCTGGATGTCGGGCCCGAAGGCGCGCACATTGCGGTCGAAGATGCCGTCTGGTGCATCCACGTGGTCGGCGAAGCTCTGAAGCAACCGCCAGCGGTCACCAACGATCCAAAGCCGATCGATCGACACCGTCTCGCCGCCCTCAGGGGTCACCTCACCGCTGAAGACAAAGCTCTCCCCGCGAGGCGACGCGATCAGTGTAGCGTAGATTCCCGTGCCGCTCCGCAACTGAAACAGGTCGCTGATCTCCCGGTCGACTTGCCGGTCGTGCTTGCTCGGCAGCGGGGCGCCAGTCTCGCCGGGATGGGTATGAAACCAGATGGGAATCGCGCTGTCCGCTTCTGCCAAACCGAGCGCGCCGACATACCCGTCTGAGCCGATCAGCATGTGAAACGCGCTTTGCTCGCGATAGGCAGCTGTCGGAACCCAGTGAAGGGACCGGCCTAGAAGGCGAGTATCGCCGTCGACGCCGATGCGGCGGGCGAGAAGAACACCGGCGCATTCGAGCGAATTTCGCGAAGCGGCTGTGATCTCGTCCGCAAGCGAGCCGGGAAGAACGAGGGTGATGGTCATGCGGCGCGCCCTCTGGCCGCAGCGTCCAACTCTTTTCGAACGAGCGCGAGGTAGCTCTCGATCGAGTCGATGCCGGACCGCCACTGGCCCGGCTGGAGGTGGCGCGACCAGCGCTGCCAAGTGCGCCCGAGATAGACCTCGTGCGAATCAGTCGCCGCGATGGCCTGCCCGTCCGACCGGCGCAGCGCGGGTTCGAACCACCACATATCCGGCGCGACATCAGGATAGCCGGGCGACAGCCGCAGCATTAGGTCGGCAGCCCGCGCGGTGAAACCATCGGGCAGAGAGAAGGCCGAGATCACAATCGCGATCATGCCGCCATCGAGCGCAACCGTATGGCTCGGCGCGCGCGCCTGTAGGTACTCTTCGTCAACCGGCGGCAGCATGGCACTCCCTCAGCGGCCTGGATTGATCTGCGCGGGTGCCGTGAAGAATCGCAGGCCGTTGCGCATCTCGACCCTGGCGTCGACGTCGATCTTCAGATCCGACCCACCTGGCACCACCTCGAAGAGGTCGCGATCCGCCCCGATGTCCGGCTCTGGCAAGCGCCTCAGCTCCGCTCCGCCCAAAACGGGCTCCTCGACCGTGTATGTCATCCGATCGATTTTGATCTGGAACGCCTTCGGACGATCCGGGCGTCCGCGCTCCTCCAGTTCCTTCTCACGTGTCATTGCCACCTCCATTAGTTGATACCTTGATACCACGCTACCACGTCGGTTGACAAGTGCGGCGTTTTGGTGCAGAAAAGCGCTATGAAGCAGGCCAAAGCGATGACGGTGCGGCTCTCCGAAGAGCAAGCGCAGGCACTAGAAATGGTCGCGAGCGTCGAGAATCGGCCCGTGTCCGACGTCATTCGTGCCGCGATCTCTACTCATATCGAAACCCGGCGGCGCGATCCGAGCTTTCAGGCCGGGCTCAAGGATCGGATCTCGCAGGCGCGCAAGCTGCTCGACCGTTAAGGACGAGCACGGCTGCACACGCACACTGACCGCCGAGGGTGCATGAAGAAGACCAGCAAAGGGCCGAAGCCGGACGCGACGGGCTACGTCCTTGGACAGCGCACCTTCGCGGCGATCACGGCGGTTGAAGGAATCAGCATGAGCGCTTCAAGCCGGAAGCGCCTAGCCGATATCAAAAAGCGCAAGCTCTCGCCCGACGATCAGCGCTCTGAGGTGATCCGCGCCTACCAGGACGCTAAATTGCGCAGGTGATGTCGGTCGGCTACGACGCCTTCGACGATCCTTATACTTACAAGGGCACGACCACGCTCAAGAATAGGCTTGGCCTGCGCGATCCTGCGCTTCTCGAGGCATTCGAACTCGAGATGACGACACTGCGCGCTGGGGAGGCCCTGCCGCGCGGACGGTTTGATCCCAGCCATTATCGTCGCGTTCACCGCCACCTTTTCCAGGATGTCTACAGCTGGGCGGGCAAGTACCGCAGCGTGCGCACGGCGAAGGGCGGCAATCCCTTCTGCTTTCCCGAACATATCGAGGGCGAGATGAGGCGGCTTTTCGCCACGCTTCCTGCCGCGTTGCACGCGCGCACAGCCGAGCAGTTCGTGACCGAGGCGGCACGCTTTCTCGGCGAACTCAATGCCATTCATCCCTTCCGGGAAGGGAATGGCCGCTCTCAGCTGTCATTTATGGCGATGCTCGGCGAGCAAGCTGGATTTCCGTTCGACTTCGCTCGCGTCAGACGAGAGACCTTCCTTCCCGCGATAATCGCGAGTTATGCCCAGGATCTCGTGCCCTTGACCGCTGAACTTTGGGTCCTGCTGCGCCGATGAGTTGAGCGCCTTTTGGACTCTTGCGGGTCGCGCGGAGCAGTGGTCGTCACAAGTGGTCACGAACTCCCGAAGCGTCCTGCCGCTCTGGTTGTCCCAACGGACGCACTGCACCGCTGCCTGAACGGACTTACGGACAAACGCAACTTGTCCAGGCTCATCAGCGGCGCGAGTCAACCACCGTCACGCCTCAATCGATTGAGTGTCCGGGCTGCGCGAGGGATCGTCACCGAAAGCTGTGCGCCGCTGTGGCTCGGAGAAAAAGAGAGTGTTCGCGAGAACGGAGCTGACTGACGCGGCTCCTTCTCATCCGGCTTACTGGTGCCAGCGACGACAAGTCCGTTCGCAGTGCATCACATGCGCCGTCTTAAGAACCTGCGCGGTGGCCCGCTCACACGTTGGAAGCTGGCGGCGTAGCGGCGAAAGACGGTTGTTTTGTGCCGCCCCTGCCACGTTCTCGCGCATGCCCGAAGGTCGAGCAGAGCGGAGGGCCGTATGCATTGAAAGGTGCATGCGCAGTTGGAAGGGAAGCGTAGGGGCGTCCACGCAAGAGGCGTTCCGCGCTTATCCTACGAAACACGAGCTTGTCCGTGATTCGAGGAGGAGCAGTGCGCTTCGAGTAGAGCTCTGGGCGGAACGGTGTTGCCAGCCGGATGCGTTTCGGCTTTCAGGGCTGACCCGTACGGCTTTTCGCCGGGCGCGCTCATGATCATACCGCGGCGACAGGAGCCTTTGGCGATCGACAGAGCCGATCAGCTGCAGCACCCGCTGGACCGAGGCGGCCGAAGAAGATTGCCCCTTTGATAACCGCAGGTCTTATGATGGCGGTGAGGCGACTCGATCAGCGGGTCCAAACTGCCAATGACTGGTCAGAAGGGAAAGCAGGCTTAGGGCGCATTCGAAAGAGGAGGCGAGACGCCGAATGCAAAAGCGCACCCTCATGAGGGTGCGGCTGGCGGCGCTCGTCCGCTGGCATAAGTCGGTGGATCGCATTGCGTTCTGACCTCAATTCCACTGCCCCTGAACTGGTGGGGTATGTAACCTCGAATAGTTAGATTAGCCGTACGGCGAGACCGCGGTCGAGCTCAGCTTCATTATAGTAGCGCGCGGCCTGCTGCACGGATCGGTGCTGGGAGAGGCGCATAGCTTCGGGCAGGGGCACCCCGCGCCGGCCAGCCTCCGTCATGAACCCCGACCGCAGCCCGTGGGCTGAGAACAGGGCTGGGTCGAGCCCGGCCAAGGCGCAGCGCTTCTTGAGCACGGCGTTGATGCTCTGTGGGTCGAGCGCTGTCGTGCCCATTCGACCCCAACGATCAATCCTCCGAAACACCGCTCCCCGCTCGATCCCCGCCACCTTGAGCCAATCCAGCAGCGCCTGCGCGGTGCGCCCGAGCACCACGACGCGGGCGTCCTCCTCGTCCGAGGTGGTCTTGGTGCGCCCGAGCCGGATCGTGATCTTCGGCACCTTGGGACTGTCAGGGTCGTCGGGTCTGAGTGGCACCGGCGCCTCGTGCACGAGGTCCTCGACCCGCAAGCCTGCCACCTCCGAGCGCCGCCGCCCCCCTGAGGCGAAGGCGACCAGGAGCAGGGCCCGATCGCGCTGGTCGAGACACCGGTGATCAAAGAGGCAGGTGGCGAGCAGCGTCTCGATCTCCTCCGCGGTGACCGCCCGCTCGCTCTTGCGGCTGCGCGTCCGGCGGCTCGCCCGCACGGCGAGCGACAGGGCCGTTCTAAGGCGAGGGGCCTTGAACGGGCCGTCCAGCCCGCGGAAGCGGTGCAGGGTCGACCAGTGGGCGAGGCGCCGGCGGACTGTGGAAGGGGCGTGTGGGCCGTCGATCCGAAGGAGATCGAGACCCTGCAACTCGTCGCGTACGTTCTCGGGCATGCCGTGCTTAGGGTCGTTCTCCTTCTGCACTGGATCCCAGAGGTGATGGGCGATGAACTTCAGCACCAGCGCCTCGGTTGCCGGCCAGGGCAGGGGTTTTGCGGTTGCGGACCGGCACCAGGCTTCGAGGTAGCCGAGATCCGAGGCCAGTGCCCGCAGGGTGTTGGCGCCCATGCCGGTTTCGACAAGGTGCTTGAGGGTGGCGGCGTCCTCGTCGGTGAGGAGCGTCGCCAGCCGCTCGCGGGCGTCGAAGGGCAGGATGCCGGCGAGTGCATCGAGCTCCGCCTCGCGGGCGAGGAGCGGATCGTCGGTCGAGGTCAGGACAGGCGCGGTCCTGGAAACGGCTTTGGACATTGGCGGACCAGGGCAGGGAAGGGCGGTGCGGGAGCCCACCAGAGCCGATTTGTGGGTCCTTGTCCATGACCATCGATAAAGGATACTTATCAATGGTCAGGGTAGGCTTCTCTTTACCATCAGCATCAACCAAGCTAAGGCTTCGATAGCTTGTCTATGCTGCCTTCCTGTTAGGGTTATCAGTGTCTTACGCTCTCAGCTTGTCTAACGCGCCTCCGGTCTACAGCCTGCCCCGGGAGCTGCCCTGGGCCCAGATCGCGTCAGCGCTCGAGCGCGCGGAGGAGGGGGTGGCGCGCCTCGATGAACGCCTGAAAGGAAACGCTCTGGCGGAGGGTTGGATTGAGCGGAGCCACTTCGTGGAA
>JAESFT010000183.1_pt1 | contig 69775 bp, 67 predicted proteins | sample 9269451 | NCBI WGS metagenome assembly JAESFT01 (sample SAMN14502557, study PRJNA617106) | algae metagenome | isolation source: Scytonema hyalinum WJT4-NPBG1 and co-occurring heterotrophs from well... | place: USA: Mojave Desert, Joshua Tree National Park, California | collected 2006-05-25
GCTCCCTGAAGTTGCTACTTCTTGCGCTCAAAAAGACTTATTGAAAGCTGCTTAATTTTATTGCTTTATTGTTTGATTCAACATCCGGGTGTTTTGCATTTTCTATGCACCCCCTGAACGTTTACCTATTTGTTTACAACCTTACACCCTTATACCTCGTCTCCTATAAGAAGACTGGTCATTCAACATTGGGCGTATTTGAGTTAATACGTTTTGAGTTCCTACTTATGTTTTGTCCTTGGGTAACAAAACCCAAAGTGACTCGTTTCATAATCCAATGCAGAGCCACAAGTATGCCAAAGGTAATAGCAATAATCACCAGAGGCTGTTTGCCAAGAATGTCCTCTATACCTCTAGTCAGAACGGCATCTGGTTGAGTCACAAAATCCCAGCTATTAAAACGTAAGAAACGTCCCCAATAAACACCAACAGCGCAGAGAGCATGGGTAATTAACTCAACCCACAAAATCCATTGGCTCTTACCAATACGATGTAAGTAATAACCTAAATTAATTAAAGAGATAACGTAAGCTTCAAATCCCGCTAGAATCACTAGTATATACAACGGGATGAGTAGAAGGGTTATTATCCAGACAGACTGAATTGTACGAATATCATCTATCAGGTGAATGATATCAGTCAGCAGGTAAGGCGCATTTGGTAAAAAAGCATAGAAAACTACAAATCCCAACCACCAAACCCAAGACTGTCCGCGCCTCCTGCGAAACAACCAAACACTTAAAGCCAAAGGTATAAAAGCTAGAAATAAGTTCCAAGTCATCCAACGCATATTGATTTGCAAGACTTGCACGACTCTGGAGATTAATTCAATGAGTTCTGCTTTCATAGCTGCTTCCTTGAAGAGGTGTAAATGATTTTGGTTTCCCTGTATAGTTATAAGCTAGCTGATTGACAGTCAAAACTCCATTGGGCGGTAAAAATTGCTACTAGCCAAATGGTCAATCAAACGCGCTAATTCACTAGTATAGCCAATGTGTAAATCAGAGCAGCTTTACCATAGAGACGTTTCTCACCTGGAATGGTGCTCTTGTGCTGGCTGTGATTATAGATTTCATCTTGCCCTCATTAAGTTCCAGAAATGATTGTAATGAGTTAATCTACAGTAGCGCCTGAACGCTACTGCAATCCCATTGATGTCATTTTGATTGGCTACAGTACTTATTAACCTGAGATGCCAGATTATCAGACTGCTTAGCAGCATTTGCCGCTGCTGTCAGAGCCGTATCGATTTCTCCTCTAGCCTTTTGAATTTTTACCCTACCCTCTGATGAGTCTTGTGCGTTCTTAGCTGAACCAAGAGCCTTGCCTGCCTTGGCAATCGATTGACTGAAAGTCTCAAATACCTGCACAAAACGGCTCTGAAATTCTTGAAGCTTGGGGTCTTTTAACTTCAGATCCTTGATTTGTTTGGTAACAGCTTCCAAATCCTTGGATAGTTGCAAGCTTGTTGTCACCTGCTGCCCTTTATTGTTATCAATCAGTTCAGTTCCTTTGTTTACGACATCAAACAGTCGCTGACATTGAGAGGCTTTGCTGTCACTGCAAGCAGTAACCAAAAAGGCGATGCTCAAGCTCACAGGAACAATAACAGTGTATTTACGCAAAATTGACATTAACACCCAACCATCAATAAAACCCAAACAATAGTAACTAATGATTCAGTAGTTTTTGTTGGTGTTTCGATAATTCAATTTTTCAGAATTGCTAAGGGTTGCCGATAATCACGACATGGCTCTAGTAGTGTAGCCACTGATAACTCGAAGCTAAATCCTTTCAACGACTGACTTCGGTAGTACTCCGGGACAGCGCAGGTGTACCCGGTTGCACCCCTGCAACCTTGAGGCGGATGCGGTAGAGACTTGTGGTTGCTGTTATGTAAAGCGTTTTGTAGTCCGAGTCGCCCCAAGCCAGATTTGTTACCACCTCAGGCACGATAATCTTGCCCAGCCGTTGACCTGTTGGGGAGAAAATCCACACTCCTTGAGGACCGCTACAGTAGACATTGCCTTGCACATCTACCTTCATACCATCGGGTACGCCGGAGTTGCTAGGTCCTCTCAACTGTGCAAAGACCTGTCCGTTAGTGAGCGTGCCATCTGAGTTGACTTGGAAGACACGGATGTGTCCTGTTTCAGAATCACTCACATACAGTTTGTTCTCATCGGTTGAAAAGGCTAGCCCATTGGGGCGCACCAAGTCCTTAGTAAGCAACGTCAAACTTCTATCTGGTGCCAGTCGATAAACGCCATAAAAGCCGAGTTCTTCTTGTTGCTTGCTAATGCCGTAGGGGGGGTCAGTGAAGTAAATGCTGCCATCTGACTTGACAACAACGTCGTTGGGACTGTTGAGCCGCTTGCCAAGATAGCGCTCTGCTAAGGTTATCTTGGTACCGTCTTTAGTGGTACGTACGAGGCGGCGGTCATGCTCAGCAGTAATTAACCGTCCCTGCCGATCCAATGTATTGCCGTTGGCATGTCCCGCAGGACGACGAAATATCGAAATCTTACCGTTAGGAGTCCATTTGTAGATAGTATCAGCACCGATATCACTAAACACTAGAAAGCCGCGCGGGTTCCAGAGCGGTCCTTCTGTGAAGTTAAAGCCGCCGGACAGCTTTTCGACCTTGGCGTTGCTGTTCCTGATGGTTTGTAAGCCGCCAAAGCTGTTTGGGCTGCTCTGCTGCGTGTTTAACACGGTCAGTAAGAAACTGCATAGCGCAATTTACTATTAATTTAAAAATGCCCCCCCATCGCATTGAATTATTGAGAAATTCCAAGTTTAATTATATATTTCCTTGGATTGCATAATTTAGCTAAAAATTTCTTTAGATTAGGGATAAAATCGTGTTTCCTTTTATTCCGTACTCAAGCTGGTTACACAGGGTCATTCAGCCCCAGTTAGCCATGCACATCCCAGATGGCTTTCTTAACTTACCTGTTATTTTTGTCACCTGGGTAATTGCCATCGCTTTAATTGCACTCGCGCTCTCGCGATCGCAGGCAGAATACCAGGAAAAAGCCGTACCCCTGATGGGAGTGTGTGCTGCTTTTATCTTTGCTGCTCAAATGATTAATTTCCCGATTCCTGGCGGCACTTCCGGGCACCTTTTGGGTGGAACCCTAGCGGGAGCTTTATTAGGTCCGTGGGCTGGCTCTCTGGTGATGGTAGCGGTGTTTATCGTTCAAGCTGTTTTGTTTCAAGATGGCGGTCTGACGGTATTAGGAGCCAACATCTTTAATATGGGATTGGTTGGCACATTTGCTGGTTATTACTTATACAAAGCAATCCGGTTTGCCATCGGTCGCAATAAATTGTCAGGAATGGTCATTGGCGCAGCCGTTGCTGCCTGGACAAGTGTAATGGTTGGCTCACTTTTGTGTGCGATCCAACTGGCAATATCTGGAACAGTTCTGTTAACGGTGGCGTTGGCGGCAATGGCAACTTGGCACGTAATTATCGGTATTGGTGAGGCAGTGATTACCGTAATAGCACTGACGTTTATTTGGCGGACTCGCCCGGATATGTTCTACGATCCGCCGCGCAAGGCTGTTGCCTCTCGTCCTCTCTCTCGGCATCAATAGGGATAATGCATATGAGTAATAATCTCTCGCGATCGCGCAATCGTGCTTTTGTCATAGCTGGCTTGGGTGTTGCCCTGCTTATTGCAGTTTTCCTGTCTCCTTTTGCCAGCAAAGACCCTGATGGCTTGGATAGAGTCTCGCAGGATCTTAAATTTGAAGATAAAGCCGCTGAAGATGCACCAGCGAAAAAGCTACCGTTCTACGCTGTGTTTGAGGAATACGCCCTCAGAGGTGTACCGGAAGCAGTAGCCACTCCTATAGCTGGGTTAGTCGGAACTTTAGCAGTTTTTGGCTTGGCTTGGGGAATTGGCAAACTGGTTGTGCGTGGTTCGGGTTCATCTCACCCTGAGTTAGATGAATCGCAGTACACTGATGATTCACAATAAACCACGAAACTCAATAAAAATTTAACTAGATGCTGCTGCATATTGGGGCGCTAGCTTTTGATGTCGATAGTAAACAGGTCACTCCTTGGCACAAACTCGCCCCCCGTACTCGGATACTGTGTACATTGCTGCTGGTGTTTGCCATTGCCCTCACACCCAATGGGCATTGGTGGACTTGGGCTATTTATGGCTTGGCTGTGGCAAGCGTTTTATTACTCAGTAAAGTCACCCTCACCGTGCTACTGAAACGCTTAGCAGTTGAGTTTGGTTTTGTTGGTGTTGTACTTTTTGGTACTTTGTTTCGCGGAGGTGGCACGGTTCTTTGGGCTTGGGGTCCGTTGCAGATTACCACAGTGGGGCTAACTGTCTTAGGTAGTGTCACGCTCAAGACGCTGCTGTCGCTGCTGATGTTGAATTTGCTAACTTTAACAACTTCAGTATCGGCGCTACTCAATGCCTTGATTGAATTGCGAACCCCGCCGCTTTTGGTAGCAATTTTAGCATCAATGTATCGCTATATTGGTGTGTTGATGAACGAATTTAACACCATGCGGCGAGCAGCAGCGTCTCGCAATTTGATGAACAGCAACCGTACTATCCGCCTAGTTGTTGGCAACATGCTCGGAGCGCTGTTTATCCGCACTTACGAGCGAGGTAACCGCGTTCATCAGGCGATGCTGTCACGGGGTTATCAAGGAGTCCCACCGATAGAAAAAGTACCACAGGGCGGACGGCAAGATGTTATAGCTCTGACTTTGACGGTCATTTTGGCACTACTTGGACAAGCAGTTTACTTAATTAAGTGACAGCACTCTTCGATGCATCATAATCCGATAAAAATCAAAAATCTTACTTATACCTACCCTGATGGGACTCTGGCTCTCGAGGGAATTAATTTATCTATCGAAGCTGGGGAACGAGTCGCATTAATTGGGGCGAATGGTTCAGGAAAATCCACTTTGCAGTTTCACCTCAATGGAATTATTCTGCCTCAGGAAGGAGAGGTGATTATTGGCAAATGGTCTGTAACGCCTGAAAATTTCCGAGAAATTCGGAATTTTGTCGGGCTGGTGTTTCAAAATCCAGATAATCAGCTATTTATGCCCACGGTGTGGGAAGATGTTGCTTTTGGTCCGATGAATTTGGGATTACGAGACAAGGAACTCAAAGAGCAAGTTCTTCAGGCGCTGGCAGCAGTTGATATTGATCCAGAATGGTATGGGCAACGCAATACTGATAATTTGTCTGGTGGCGAAAAGAAACGTGTTGCGATCGCAGGCGTTTTAGCCATGAACCCGCAGGTTTTGGTATTAGATGAACCTTCTGCCCAGTTAGATCCCCGTTCGCGTCGCCAGTTAATTGAGTTGTTGCAAACTTTGCCTCTCACTCAAATGATTGCCACTCATGATTTAGATTTAGCTTTAGAACTTTGTTCGCGCACCATTGTGTTGAGCCAAGGACAAATTGTCTTTGATGGTGAGACTGAACGGGTGATGAATGATTCAGAATTTTTGCAGGCTCACGCTTTAGAACCTCCTTTGAGCTACAGTCGCCCTTACTGTCTCATTGAACACGCACCCATCAACAAAATAGCTGCGGTCGCACAAGCAAAACGCACCATCTAAACATCCTCAACGACTTTGTCTTAAAAGTAGCGAAATAAATTCAATATTCTTTGCCGTAACCGTTCCAAAACAGGTCCCTCTTCAGCGACTCCGTCAGCAAATAACATTTCATATATGAGTGGTACTCCTAACTGTAACTCTTCTAAAATGTCGCGTTGAGTAAACACATCCTGTGGCTTTCCCTCCAAAACAAGTCGTCCTTTATCCATGACAAATATCCAATCTGCCCAGCGGTAAACTAAATCAAGGTCATGACTTGCCATCAAGATTGTTGTCCCAGATGCATGAATCTTTTTCAGGGTTGCCATGAGGTTACGAGTATGTAACTTATCCAGATAAGCTGTAGGTTCATCTAATAACAGTAGTTCAGGTCGTAGCACCATCACATCTGCTATGGAAACTCGCTTTTTTTGTCCCAAACTCAGATGATGAACTGGTCTTTGAGCTAATTCAGTTAAACCAAATTCTACTAAAGCTTGCTCAACTCGCTGTTGAATTTCTACTTCTGGCAACCCCAAATTACACAACCCGTAAGAAATATCTTCTTCAACAGTAGAAGCTACCAGTTGTTGCTCTGGATCTTGAAAAATTAACCCAACTTTTTGACGTAACTTCATCAAGGAGTTACGATCATATTTGAGTGAGTTACCTTGCCAATACACGCTGCCTTTATTTGGTTTGTAGAGACCATTAGCTAATAAGAATAGTGTGGTTTTTCCACAACCATTTTGACCAATTAATGCACATCTTTTCTGAGCAGGAATCTTTAGTGTTAGACCATTCAGAGCCGATTGTTGCGTTCCTAAATAAGTATAATGTACCTGCTCAAATTCAAGTAACCATTCCTGCATACTTCCACAATTCTAATCCTATTAATACTGCACAGCCGACAATTGCTTCTATGGTATGGCGCTTCGATTGATGATAGCGATGAGGATGCCAAACCCGCAATTCTCCACTAAAACCCCGTGCTGCTAAACTTAAGGAGACTTGACGATAGTTTTCTATGGTTCGCTTTAGTAGTTGTCCAATCAACAGTGCTAAACTTTTCATCCCAGTACTAAAAGTTCGATAGCCTCCACGAGATTGTTGGGCAGTCCATAACTCGGCAGTGGTATTTAAAAGGACAAAGATAAAGCGGTACATCAGTAATAAAAGCTCAGTTAAAAGCACTGGAATCCCGATACGACGCAATGTTTGTAAAAGTTCGGAAAAGGGGATAGTTAACATCACAAAGTATAGGCAGGATAAAGAGGCGATCGCTCGCGTTAAAATTGTCAATCCCCGCTCAATACCTTGGTGACTGATGTAAACATAATACGACCCAAAAGTCAATCCTGTAATTGAGTCATGTTGCACAAAATCTAGATGAGATACCTCTATGCCATTAATTGCTAAAGCTGGCAAACTCGTTAACCAGAATAGAGTGGCAACGTAGACTAATTTCAAATAAGTCTTAGCAGGAATGCCTGCATAAATAACTGTCCAAATACTCATCCAAACTGCTATCAAAACTTGAACTTGCGGATGAGCAAAGGCAGTGATTATCAGTAGGGCAGTGGCAAACAGCAATTTCTGCTCTGGCGCTAACCAACGTAAGCGATTAGTGTAAGCAAGCGTGTCAATCTGAATTTTCATTTTGTTTCTTGCTTTGTTCGGAACGCCCCTTGTACAAACCAATCACATAGCCAATCACACCAGCACCCGCCGCTGCTTGCACACTAAACAATAAGCTTTCAACTTCTCCACTAGGCAACTCAATTAATGGATTAAACCAAGGTTCATATTGAGGCTGTATTTTTTTGATTTCCTCTTCAGCTTGACCATCTGCGCCGCCAAATTCTGCACCTTTTCTTAGCATAAGGGGCGTGACTGTTAATACTACCACCGCTAACAGCAACAGCCAGTTATTCCATTTTTGATTTTGCTTATTCATTAGTCCCTTGTTATTTGTTAGAGACGCGACGCCCTTCGGGTTCGCCAGTTCCCTACGGCGGGAAACCCGCCTTCAGGACTCGACTCACCAGTCGCCTAGGTCGGGAGAACGCCACTTGCTACAACCGGGGGAACCCCGCCAACGCAGTGGCTCCCCTCCAAAGGGCGCTGGCTCGCCATGGCGCGTCTGTACATTTTTTATTAGTTGTTAGTTGCCAAAACATCCCACTAACTACTAACGACTATCTACTACCCAATCTCTACCATTTATGAGTTCTTTGGTTTCATTAGGTTTAACATTTCTAATTCTTGACGACCATAGTTAGAAAGCCAATTCCATACCAAGACTGTCAATAATCCTTCGCTAATTGCCAAGGGTACCTGTGTTACGGCAAAGATTCCCGCGAATTTAATAAATGATGCCATGAAACCACCTGTAGCTGAGGGGAAGGCAAGAGCCAATTGCACAGAAGTCACAAGATATGTTGTCAAATCTGCAACAGCAGATGCTAGAAATATCGCCAACCTTTGCTTGCCACTTTGCATAACCAAGCGGTATAACCAGAAGGCAACAAATGGTCCGACAATTGCCATCGAAAATGCATTGGCTCCTAGTGTCGTAAGACCGCCATGGGCGAGCAGTAGTGCCTGAAATAGCAATACTAAACTACCCAGTACTGACATGGCTAAAGGTCCAAATAACACTGCGCCTAACCCTGTCCCTGTCGGATGGGAACTACTCCCTGTTACTGAAGGCATTTTCAACGCCGACAGCACAAAGGTAAAGGCTCCTGCCAATGCTAGGAGTAATTTTAGTTCAGGAGTGGCTTGGGTGATGCGAGTGAGCGATCGCAGTCCCAAAATAAAAAATGGTAATGCTACAACCCACCAAAAAATTGCCCAGCCTGGTGGTAAGAAGCCTTCCATGATGTGCATAGCATAGGCTGGTTTGGGTAGGCACACAATTAAGTAAAAACTTACCACTGCCATCAAGATTAGACTCACTAACCTTGATTTGCCTTTTGATTTAAGAATAATTTTTGACACGATAAGTACCTACAGATGCATCTAAAGCTTTTAGTTTCAATCGGCGGGCGTTTTGACTCAAGAATAATCTTTACTAGCAAAGGTTCCTGTTTATTTAGTCAAGTATGCAGAGGCACTTGGTGCAAGATATGAGCTTGTCCACTATCTCGCCTTTAGAAATATGAATCATACACCTTTTGACATTTTGTTGTTTCAAAAATAATTAAATCTATGTAACTACCGCAAGCAATAAAGAAAATTAAAATTTTTCACGACACTTTTTAGTGTTGTATAGCGTTTCCTAATCTATTGAGGTACAGCTTCACCTCACCCCGCTAAAGCTATGCTTTATCTCCCCTCTCCTTGCTAAGGAGAGGGGTTGGGGGTGAGGTTTTGATATGTACTTCATACCCATAGGAACCGCTATACTAGCGATGCAATGTTAAGACAAGAAACCCAGAGAAATCAAGATAATGATAATTATAATCATTATTGTACTATTTGTAAAAGTTGAGAAATATTGACAATAATTATTGATTATTTTAGTATTTCAAAAGGAATTAATTGAAAAAAATTGGCAATTTGATTTTGCTGTAAAGTATCAATAATAACACCATGTCTCTATTTGCTTTAGAAAAAGAAAAACTAATAAGCCGTCGTAATCTGTTGAAGCTGGGTTTAGTAGGCGCTGGTGTGACTGGTGCGGCGTTATGGCAAATACTTAACGCCCAAAATAAGTCAATCGTGAGAGTGCCAACCTTAGAGATGGAAGCAACTTCCGGGGTTGCTAACCCAGCCAAGATGCTACGGGATTTTGAATATGGCACAATAAAGCAAGAAAATGGACGCACCATCCGCGAATTTCGGTTGACTGCGGGTACTTCCACGATTAAGCTCAACAATGCTGTCTCTTACAATATTTGGGATTTAAATGGTCGCATACCAGGACCGACACTGAGGGCAAAACAAGGCGATCGCGTGCGGGTGCTGTTCTTCAACCAAGCAGGACATTCCCACTCTTTACATTTTCACGGCGTCCACCCCTCAGAAATGGATGGTATTCGCCCAGTTCGTCACAGTACAGCAACTATCTATGAATTTGATGCTGAACCTTATGGCGTTCATCTGTACCACTGTCATATTGAGCCGGTAACCCGTCATATTGCCAAGGGGTTGTATGGAATGTTTATTATCGATCCACCCACTGCGCGTCCTCCAGCAGATGAGATAGTACTAGTTATGGGTGGGTATGACGTGAATGACGATAGCCGTAACGAATATTATGCCTTCAACGGGCTGCCCGACTACTACAAGGATCATCCTATCCCCATTTACCAAAATCAGTTGATTAGGCTGTATGTCCTCAACATCATTGAATACGATCCAGCAGTGACGTTTCACCTCCACGCCAACTTTTTTGACGTCTATCCCACGGGGATGACTACCAAACCCACTTCTAAAACTGATGTGATTACGATGGGCATAGCGGAACGTCACATCTTGGAATTTGCCTTTCGTTATCCGGGTATGTATATGTTTCATCCCCATCAAGATGCGATCGCAGAAAGCGGCTGCATGGGTCAATTTGAAGTCATAGCTGAGAGTAACTCTCAAAAGATGACAAAAACTTAATTGAAAACCGTGCAGAGATCTTAAAGCAAGCATCCTAAAGGTGACTTCCTATAACGTTCATAGTGGCTGCTTTCCACAGTAAAGCTTACCCGTGCATCGAATAATTACTTATCACTATTTTTTATTGATGAGAGATTTTGCCGTACTATGTGGTAGAACTTGTTATAGTATGGCGACAAAGACATAATTAGCGAAAAAAGTTTTGACTTGAAATTTGTCAGGGATGCAGAAGGGTAAAGGGTGACAATGGCTTTGTGCATCTTGAAACTCCTGTGAGGAGAAAAGCCTGTTTATAAAAAATCGCTACCTACATGTCGTCAAAAAATCCTGATTTGACTCCTGTGCAATGACTGAACAACGATAGCACCAGTGGGTTAGAAACTCATGGTGCCAAGTGTAATATCTGGTGACATTTTTCCAATGAGCATACATTTCACACATTTACTAAACTTACCTGGCGTAGCCGTAGAATCTTGTAATTTATCTCACGATTCAGTATTTTTTCAGTTAAATGTTTTAGCTGAAGGTACATACTGTCCGCATTGCCGTAAATACACGAAAGAATTGCATCAAACTAGACCAATTGTAGTGAGAGATTTACCACTTTATAGTAAAAAAGTGTATTTAAAAGTACCACGCCGCCAGTTTTATTGCAGAGTCTGCCAGCGATACATTACTGAGCGATTGCAGTTTATTGATTGGCGAAGGAAGTATACACGAAGGTATGAAGAGAGTATTTACTCCCAAATTAATCATGCCAACATTGAGCAGATTAGCCAACAGCAACACCTTGGTATTGAGCAAATCAAGAACATTTTTAACTACATAAGTCAAAAGCAAAAAAAACAGCATCGCTTTGAACTTAGTAAAAAGATGTTTTGCTATGAAACTCACGGAAAACAATAACAAAAAATTATCACCATTATGTCAAAGAATAATTCTATTATTTTTTTGACGGTAGATTTTTTCCGTAAAAGTATGTATGCTCAAATAAGTGTGTAAAACGCATTAAAAAAGCATACACTTTCGAGAAGTTTCTCTTAAGTACCAGGGCACCCCATTTACCTAATGGGAGGGACTTGCTAATTTAGATTCCCCCATCATCAATAATTGTTTATTAAACACCAACTGAGGATTTGTTATGGTGGGAGATTCACGTGTTGATTCAATTTTTGGGGAATTTTCAAAGCAGCTAGATGTTGCTATTGCAATTAACAGACTAAACTTATTGTCTGTTGGGATGTTTCTATTTTTGCCCTTATTCAACCTATTGCATCTTATTCCTTGTGATCAATGGATGCGAACAATTCACAGTTTTGCTGCATTACGTGCAAGGGTCGTTGCTGTATACATTGGGCATTTAGTATTTCCCTTACTTCAGGGAGTAAGTAAAATGTTGCCTCAAATTCATACCCTGACATTTTGGTCAACGATTGTTACATTTTTGGGTATTGCGACTGGCAACTTAGCATATATGCATTACATCGCAGATTTTCATTTAAGCGGTGTGCAGGCTTGGCTAAAAGAAAACTCGCCGATATTTTTTCCAAAAGAAAATTTTTTCGCAAATCATGTTAAGTCCTTGATACTTGACGGCAAGTTGAAACAGCGTCTCGTCAAATAACAAGATTTGCAGCCACAGGCTGAAAAAGGAATATACAGTTTTCAATTTCTCCCAGTTGTGTTCCCCCCTTGCAAGCTACCTTATTTGGTATCGCAAGGGGGTTTACTTTAGTAGGGCTTACAACACTGATTCTATGATTAGAACATAATGCGCCCTCCGACTGTTGGTCAGGAGACTGGCTTTGTTGTCGATTCTTTCGTGCCTAGCCTAATTCCTCTACACTCTCAAATATCCAGATGTAGCATCAGCTATTAATTAGGAAGATTGTCGCCCTATAAGTATTTCAGTGATTCAATAACTGAGAATTGTTATGAAATCATGGTTAAAATCTTAGCAAATAGTTGAAAAATAATCTCATTTGTGAGAAAGTATCATAGCAAAATCTAAGATACACTGTCAAATCCATCGATCAATACTTGTTTGAATGTTTTAATGATTACCTTTCAAATACTCCTAGGAGCAACAATGATAAAATTCCGTTACATCTGCTTAACTATTGCTACTGCAGCCATTTTCGCTCTAAGTTCCTGTAACAGTACGCCAACGGCACAAAATTCGACTGCACCGGCTGCTAACTCCACTCCCCAGGCTACTGAGGCAGTGAGTCACAGCGGACACGGTAACAAAAAGAAAATCAACATCAATAATGCGATCTTGTCGGAGTTGGATAAGTTTGAGGCACAGCTCGGTGTTCCAGCACTATCGCACAAAATTCAGGCGAGTCGTCCCTACATCAGTCCTGAGGACTTAGTCTCTAAAAAGGTGATTTCCCAGGAGCAATTCGACCAAATTAAAGACCAGGTGACTATTCAGGAAGTGGTTCTGACTGGGGAACCAAAAGATGTTGACTACATGACCAAACTGGGGTTAATGAAAGGACACCTTTTGGTAGCAAAAGAACTGTTGGATCAGAATCAGCCGAAACAGGCGGAACCTCATATTGGACACCCAGTTGAAGAGATTTATGTTGATGTAGAACAGCAATTAAATGACCGTAAAGTCAAAGAGTTTAAGACATCTTTGATAAGTTTGCAAGATTTCGTCAAATCTAACCCTAAAAATGCCAAGGTGAAAACTGATTTTGCCTCTTCCATGCAATCTGTTGATACTGCTGTGACAGCTTTACCAGCAGAGCAGCGATCGCAACCGAGATTTGTGCTACAGGTAATGAACGCCTTGCTAGATGCAGCTAACTCAGAATATGGTGCGGCGATCGCAGATGGTAAAATTTCTGCAGCCATTGAGTATCAAGATTCCCGTGGCTTTATCAACTACGCTAACGACTTATACAAAGGGATTGCCAGCAAAATGGCTAAAGAGCATCCCCAAGAACACAAAGCGATTGAAACTAGTATGACTCAACTGACAACAGTTTGGCCCTCTGCAATTCCACCAGCTAAACCAGTCAAAACTCCCGAAGATGTCACTAAGTTGGTGAAAAGCATTGAACAAAATTCTCAAAAAGTGATTGATAGTTCCAGCACACAAGCGCAGCGATAGCATTTTGAATTGTTTGTAGTGATACTTGGCTGACATTTTACTCTCAGTTAAAACTTTAAAGTGAGTAAGCAGTGAACAAAGAGTCAGGAGTTAAAAGTTGGGTGAACCTGGATTGCCTGAGTTTTAACCCCTTGACTACGAATCAACAAACCATAACTCATCACTCATTAGTTAACAAACTTCGACGTATTACTAGAATTAGCAACATGATGCAAGAACTTGACCAGAAAAAAACAATCGACCTGCTAAACTCAATCATGGAGTGTGAGCTAGCAGGAGTAGTGCGTTATACTCACTATTCCTTAATGGTAACTGGTCCTTACCGGATTCCGATTGTGGATTATTTTAAAGCACAGGCTAATGAGTCTTTACTTCATGCCCAACAAGTCGGAGAAATTCTCACAGGTATAGAAGGACATCCCAGCTTGAGAATTTCTCCCATCGAAGAAAGTTATAAGCATTCAATCAAGGATATCTTGGCAGAAAGCTTAGTTCACGAAAAAAAAGCACTTGAATTGTACAAAGACCTACTTGAAACTGTTAGCAATGCTAGCATTTATATCGAAGAGTTTGCCCGTAATATGATTGGTCAGGAAGAGATGCATAATCTCGAACTGAAGAAAATGTTACGCGATTTCACTGAATAGTTATTAGTGGTTAGTCCTTAGTCATTAGTAAAAATCAAGGGACTAATGACTAAGGAGCAAGGACAAAAGACAAAGGACAAATAATGAATTTTAGTGCTGCCTTACCTACTTTTGTAATTACACTCCGAGAAGGAGTAGAAGCTGCTCTCGTAGTCGGCATTGTGCTGGCTTTGCTAAAAAAAGCTAAACAATCGCGCCTTAACCCTTGGGTTTATGCTGGTGTCGGCGTTGGCATTATTGTCAGTGCATTTATAGGTTTTTTGTTCACTTGGATAGTTCAAGCACTAAGTGCAATTAATCCCCAGTATTCATCAGTGGTTGAGCCATTGATGGAAGGTGTGTTCAGCTTATTAGCAATTGTTATGCTCAGCTGGATGCTCATTTGGATGACCAAGCAAGCCAGATTTATGAAAGCTCAGGTTGAGGGAGCCGTAACAGGTGCTTTAAAACAGGATTCATATGCTGGTTGGGGTGTTTTTAGTTTAGTATTTATTGCCGTTGTACGCGAAGGCTTTGAAACTGTTCTGTTCATCGCTGCTAACTTCCAGCAGGGTCTTATTCCCAGCCTTGGCGCTCTTGGTGGTATTGCAGTCGCGGCTGCAATTGGCGTGCTGTTATTTCAATGGGGCGTTAAAATTAACATCCGCCAATTTTTTCAGGTCATGGGCGTTTTCTTAGTGTTGATTGTGGCTGGGTTAGTGGTGACAGCTTTGCATAAATTCGACGAAGCTTTTACGACCCTTGCTCTGAGCAATCGCGCCTCAGAAAGCTTTTGTTTTTATTATGAACGGTTTACTAAAATCCACTCTTGTATCTTAGGTCCAATGGTTTGGGATACTTCCAAGATTTTACCCGACGAACAGTTCCCTGGCGTTGTTCTCAAAGCCTTATTTGGCTATAGACAATATCTTTATGTTGTGCAAGCAGTGGGATATGTTGTGTTTTTGGTAACAGTTGGTGGTTTGTATTTCCGCAGCATCACGGGTGCAGGAAGTGGTAGTGCTAAAAATCAGCCAGTCGCAGAGAAATCGATTGGTTCTGTCAAGGATTGAGCAATGGATAATAGGTTGGTAGTGAGCGCAAACGCTCATTACAAGCCGAATTACCAATAACTAATTCCCGATGACAAAGATTTGTGTCAAAGAGTTATTTATCCATCCATTTAAAGGTTTAAGCCCCCAAAAGTGCAGTAGCGTTGAGGTGCAAGTTGGACATGGTATCAAGGGCGATCGCTCTTTTGCCTTAATGTTCAAAGAAGATGCACAACATCCCGACTCTACACAAGTGCCGTGGATGAAAAAGCAACACTTCGCCATGCAAAATGACTGGGCTGGACTTGCAGCGTTAGATTGTTCCTACGAAGCAGCTACTGGCACTTTAACAGTCAAGCGCAAAGGCGTAGAGTTATTAGTTGCTGATACGAATAGCCCAACAGGACGCGATCGCATTGCTAGCTTTTTCACAGGATACCTCGCAGGAATTTATCCCACTCAGGCAGCTAGACATCCAAACCGCGCACCTTTGCAGCTTGTGGGAGAGTATGGCAAAACTCGGTATCCCGACCGGGAAGCGGTGCATATTTCTCTTGTCAGTCAAGCAACTCTTGACAATTTAAGTGAGTTAGCCGGACTTCAAGTAGATGTCCGGCGTTTCCGCCCCAATATTGTTTTAGATGGTGTACCCGCCTGGGGAGAATTTGACTGGGTAGGCAAAGAAATGCAACTTGGTACAGCCCGAATAGCCATTACAGCCAGAATTAATCGCTGCTTAAATATTGATGTTCATCCAGAAACGGGAGAAAGAGATATCTCCCTGCTGACTCTGCTGAAAAAGCATTTTCAACACACACAGACGGGAGTTTTAGCACAAATTATTACCAGTGGAACCGTGGCAATTGGCGACATTATGACACAACTTTCAGAATGAACAAAATGCAACAGCACAAAGAGTGAGCTAACTCTGGTCACTTTGGAGGATGTTCTATTTTGCTGTTTCAAGTCAAAATGTTAAGTTTGAAAGCCTTAACGTAGATACTTTTTAGATAAATTATGACAAACGAGCTAACCGTTCGCCAAATCCTATTGGATAATGATGCGGGATTACTACCCTATCTTCGTCACCAACTCCAAACAGAGGAATTTTCACACTTTCGAGCGCAGTTCGGTTTTCATGTAGACGAGTTTGATACCCAAGTTAGTAAGAACGATGATTTTTCAGAAGCTCAAACTACGCTCAAGATCACTTTAAAGATATTGATTGTTGTAGACAGCCAAACGGATCCAGATGATGCAACACTACATGCGCTTGAGTTTCAACAGATATTGGATGCTTTACTCATTAATTGGAGCCAGCGCAGCGAGCAGTTGATAAAACCAATTTCAGAGATTAAAGGGGCGTTCAGCAACTTAGAAGAAATACCTTATCACGGCGGCTATCTTCCTGGTTTTGAAATCCAATGCAAGTTTGCTTTAACCTACAATGCTGTCACTACACTCTTGATGGGGGAAGAGGAGCCAACCAACAAACAACAATCCACCTTGTACAACCCAGGCGATCGCACTCCCATAAGCGGACAGTACGAAGTCATCAACTCTAATGGAGAAGGTACGGGACAAGAGGTGACATCAACCTCTGGGCGTCCCTTTCCTCCAACTCCTGAACCTAACCAGTCATACAAGTTAGTTGACCCCACAAAGCACAAAAAGCGTAACAGGCATTGAGCCGATTAACGCAACGACTCAAAAATGACTGTTGTTGCTATCAGACAAAACAGGATTAGTCCTAACCGCCATAAAACAGCAAATACGATCGGTGATAGCATGATGACAAGTTTTGTTGCACCAAAAGTCATTGATGCAACGTAGGCGATCGCAAAACCAAATAGTACCAGTAGAAAATATTTCAGGAAACGAGAAACTAATCTCAATAGACGACTGTCTTGCTGTGGTTCCATATTTCTTGGACTCCTTAATAAAACGGATCTAAGCAAAAAGCCGGGAAGTGTTTTTATCACTTCTCCGGCTTGTAAACGTCTTGTTTATCGAAAGCCAAATGTCTGTTGAACTTGCAGATATTCACTTTTACTCCTCACTCTGCCCTGCTATTTTTCTTTTCAACAGTAGAGTTACTATTGAAGAGGCACTTGTTTAGGTTTCTTTACGCAATTGCCTCCATCCGATCCAATTTTCAAGAATTTGGTCGTATATCTGTTGAATTTCTTCCAGTTCCTTTTTAGTTAAGAGATAGCGTTGAGTAACGTGTCCACCTACTTCCACAATGGTTTCAAACTTCCCCTGTTTGCTTCGGGTGATAAATTCGCCATGTCCAGTTTCCGACAATGATTGAATCAGTAGAAAGCTGATGTGAGAAAAAACTGGGTGCAACTCGATAGAGTCAGGTTGTTGCAGGACAATATCTTGCCTCCCTTTTTTTTCTATGGTGACTACAGGTGACCCTGCTATAGATGCATCTCCAAGCTTCAGTTGCATCTTCAGGGCATCAGGACTGCTCAAAAATTCTTGGAATCGTGAGAAGGTCATATCAGTTTCTCCGTGAGGTTGACCGTTAGTCTAAACTCTTTGCTATCACCGGAACTGCTCATAGAAAGCCGCAAACTACTTATATCCAAAGAGAACGTCACTATATCCTGCAATTTTTCTCACACACAGATAACTTATCTATAATCTATTACATAGGAAACGGAAATTTCAAGTGTTGGAATAAAAAATATTCACAAAGTCTTAGGTAGGTGTAAATTAATTTATCTTTTTAATATCACTTTTTCTCACATTGAGATAATTTAACTGAGAGTTTCTACAAAAAATGTGAGTATTACACTGACTCAAGAGACAACAAAGGTTCTAGGAATTCTCAGGGTAACTGCTTATAGAAGGAACAAGGTTGACAATTTGATACTTTCTACGCAAAGCTCGTTATTAAATTTTATAAGTAGGGTGGGCATTGCAATGCCCTCCTTAGAAACTCACTGGCTGTAACAAAGATAACGCAATATCTCAGCAATCAATAAAATAAGTAAATTTACTTTGTATTTTTGACCGAGTATTGTTAACATTTAGACGTGACCTATGATTGAAATACCAAGGCACAAAGACAAAGATTGTTCTTTTCCTGAGTCTTGAAAAAATAATCTTTTCTCACCAAAGAGACAAAAATCAGATGAGAAACAACCTACTGACACAAAATTGTCAGCAATAACTGACGTGTTTGTGTAATTCTCATGTTTCTTCATTGAGTCAACCATGGTATTTATAAGAGGGTTGTCTCACTTACCGATATGTCATGTGGAGCTAAGGTGAAATGGAGGCTACTGCCAATATGTTTCAGATGCCTGAAAATTTCATCAAAGAGGTAGCAACCAGCTATGGTGTTACCAAAACAGAGCTAGATGCTTTGCTGCTGGCAATAAACGATTGTCCAGGTGCCGAGATAGCTGTTAAGCTAAATATTTCTCAACCAGCAGTCAGAAAAAGACTTGGAGAAAGCTACCGCAAATTTGGTATAGAAGGCAGTGGTAATAAAAAACTCACTAACCTCAAGCAAAGGCTATTAACCCAATACCAAATAAGTAAAGCTATTAGCAGGACACCACGTGAGGATTGGGGAGAAGCCGTAGACGTTGATGGTTTTTGGGGACGAGAAGAGGAAATTGTTAAGTTAGAGCAGTGGATTCTAGAAGATAGTTCTCAGCGCTGTCGGTTGGTTGCAATATTAGGCATAGGAGGGATTGGTAAAACAGTCCTAGCAGCACGAATTGCCAAAAAAGTACAGAAAGATTTTGATTACTTAATTTGGCGATCGCTTCACAGCGCTCCACCTTTAGGAGATCTTCTCACACAGCTACTACAGTTTTTACCTAAAGAAGCTGAACCTGATTTGCCAGATAACGATAACAGCAAAATCCTACGGCTGATTGAGGTTTTGCGGAAACACCGTTGTTTGGTGATTTTAGATAAAGTAGAACCAGTACTGCGTAGTGGTAAAGGTAGAGCTTACGAAAGGGCGGGAGAGTACCAAGAAGGATATGAGAAATACGGCTATTTTTTTAAAAAGGTTGCAGAAGCAGGACATGAGAGTTGCTTACTACTAACAAGCCGAGAAAAGCCTAAGCAAGTCGCCCTACTGGAGGGAAAAAACCTGCCAGTGAAAGTGTTGCATCTTGGAGGACTGAACCTAGAAGATGCTAGGGCAATGCTGAAAGATAAGGGGTTTTCTTGTCCAGATGAGCAGTTAAGCAAACTCGTGGAACGATATTCAGGCAACCCCTTAGCGTTAAAGATAGTTGCCACCACAGTTTATAATTTATTTAGCAATAACATTGGAGAATTTTTAAACCAAATTCAACAAGAAACAGCAGTATATGGGGAGATTCGCGCTCTTTTAGACCACCAATTTAATCGCCTATCAGAGTTGGAAAAACGGCTGATGTACTGGTTGGCAATTCATCGCGAATATGTTTCCCTAACAGAACTTAAAGACGACTTAATAACAACAGAACCAGCAATTAGTGTGTTAGAAGCTGTAGAATCTTTGTTGCGGCGATGTCTCATAGAGACCGCTCCGCGAACGCTCATTGAAAAAGAAGCAGGTTCAGGTAGGTTTCGCTGTTCATCTGTTGTCATGGAGTACGTCACAGAGCAATTGATTGAAAAGGCTTATCAAGAAATCCGCCAAGGAAACTGTTTAGGAGTTATTGACAATTATCCACTCATGAAGGCGCGATCGCTTGATTACATCCGCAAAACACAAGAGCGATTAATTCTCGAACCAGTCAAAAAGAAGCTATTAACGACTTTTGGCAAAGAACTAGAACCTAAGTTACGCCGGATGCTCGCTAACTTACAACAGCAATCTCCTTTACAAAAGGGATACGCTGCTGGAAACCTAATTAATCTGCTGCGTCAACTTCAAATCAAGCAATCGAGTGAGCAACCACAGATTGATTTGAGTGGGCGTGATTTTTCCAATCTCAGTATCTGTCAAGCATATCTCAAAGATGTCAATTTACAAGATACTAGCTTTACCAATGCTGACCTGACAGGTTCGGTATTTACGGAAACACTATCCAGTTTGGTATCAGTCAGATTTAGCCCTAATGGAGAGTATTTTGCCACAGGTGCAATCAACGGCGAAATGCACCTCTGGCGGACTTGTGATACCAAACAACTTCGCATCTACAAAGGACATACTGCTTGGGTTTGGGCAATTGCATTCAGTCCAGATACTCAACTCCTGGCAAGTGGCAGTGCAGATTATACTGTTAAGGTCTGGAATGTACAGACAGGAACGTGTCTTTACACATTTAAAGAACATACCAACAAAGTTTACTCTGTTGCCTTTAATCCTCAAGGGACTATCTTAGTCAGCGCTGGCGAAGACCAAACGATTAAAGTGTGGGATATTAAAGCCGGGAATTGCTTGAGAACCCTTGAAGGTCATACAGATTGGGTTTGGTCTGTGACTTTCTGTCCCGTTGACAATAACATCCTTGCAAGTGGTAGCGCTGATGGTACAATCAAGCTTTGGGACGTAAACACAGGTGAATGCCTAAAAACCTTAAAAGGGCATAGTAGCAAAGTTTACTCTGTAAGTTTTAGTCCCAACGGGCAAATACTAGCAAGCGGCAGCAAAGACCAAACCGTTAAACTTTGGGATGTTTCCACAGGAAAATGTCGGAAATCCTGGAATGGACACAGCAAAACAATTTACTCTATACGTTTTAGTCCAGATGGCAAAACCATTGCTAGCTGTAGCGAAGACCGGACAATTAAGCTATGGGATATTGATACAAGTAAATGTCTGAGAACTTTACGAGGGCATACTAGTCAAGTGTGGGCGATCGCTTTCACTTCCAGCCCCGATGGACGTATACTTATTAGCAGCAGCGATGACCAAACAGCAAGGCTTTGGGATGTAGAGACAGGCAATTGTCTCAATGTGTTGCAAGGCTACACCCGTGGTGTCTATTCAGTCGCATTTCGTCCCGACAGCCAGGTTTTGGCGAGTGGTCTTGATGACTATACAATCAGAGTCTGGAACTTGCGTACGGGTGAATGTCACTTAATAGGCAAACATCAAGGACGCATTCGTTCCATTGCCTTTAGTCCAGATGGGCAAACCCTTGCCAGCGGTGCAGGTGATTATACCATAAAACTGTGGGATGTTAAAGATGTCAGTCACAGCAAATGCTTGAAAACCCTCACAGGACACACTAACTGGGTGTGGACAGTCGTTTTCAGCCCAGATGGACAAACCCTAGCCAGCAGCAGCGAAGACCAAACTGTACGAATATGGGATACTCGTACAGGTGAATGTCTTAAAATATTGGAAGGACACACTCACTGGGGGGTGTGGACAGTAGCTTTCAGTCCAAATGGTCGTCTCCTTGCTAGTGGAAGTGCTGACAATACAGTTAAGCTTTGGGATGTCACTACAGGAGAATGTATTGCAACTTTAGCAGACCACAAAAGCTTAGTTTGGTCAGTCGCATTTAGTCCTAATGGAGAGTTACTGGCAAGTGGGAGTGAAGACCAGACTGTTAAACTATGGAATCTGAGTACAGGTAAATGTTTAAAGACTTTAGAGGAACACACCCAACAAGTTTACTCAGTAGCTTTTAGTCCAGATGGGCAAAGCCTTGCCAGTGGAAGTGGCGATAAAACAATCAAGCTGTGGCAAGTTGCAACAGGTATATGTTTAGACACGCTTACCCGTAGACATACAGCAGCGATTCGTTCAGTAGCATTTAGTTCTAATGGTGAGTTACTTGCAAGTGGTAGTGAAGATGAAAATATTCAGTTGTGGGATGTACATAAGTGTAGCCGACTGCGCCAACTGAAATCTGACCGACTTTATGAGCGTATGGAAATAACAGGGATTACCGGTTTGACAGATGCAGAGAAATCGTCTTTGAAAGCTTTGGGTGCGATCGAAACAGTAGATAATTAGAACTATATATCCTGGGTTCGTTTTACCATAACTCCATTGTCGATGAAAAAAACTCGTCGAAAAGTCCCAAAACCTCGGATGATTAACAACTGCGACGGCGGCTTCAACGTCGTGCGTATAGGTGCATCCAACTACCGTTGGCGTGACCCATATCATTTGCTACTCACTCTTTGCTGGTATAAAACTCTAGCACTTATCAGTTTAGGGTATGTACTCGCTAACACCTTTTTTGCCTTGGCGTATCTGGCTGGAGGAGATGGTATTGAAAATGCGCGTCCGGGTAATTTCTTCGACGCCTTTTTTTTCAGTGTCCAGACTATGGCATCTATCGGTTATGGGGCGATGTATCCCAAAACAGTCTATGCCAATATCTTAGTTACCATTGAAGCGCTATTGGGGCTTATGGGGTTGGCAATGGCGACTGGGCTAATGTTTGCCCGATTTTCTCTCCCCCAAGCGCGAGTCATGTTTAGCCGTGTAGCGGTCATTACTCCCTATAACGGTATACCGGCTTTGATGTTCCGGGTTGCCAACGAACGCCAAAACTGGATTTTAGAAGCACAAGTCAGGGTGAGTTTGGTACGTAGCGAAATTACGAAAGAAGGTGATATGCTACGTCGATTTTACGATATGTCCCTGGTTCGCAGTCAGTCACCACTTTTTGCTTTGACTTGGACTGTCATGCACCCAATCGACGAAAGTAGTCCTTTGTATGGAGTCACACCAGAAGCGATGGTTGAAGATGACATGGAAATCGTGGTCACTCTGACTGGGCTTGATGAAACGGTAACTCAGACTATCCATGCCCGTCACTCGTATGTCGGTGAGGAAATTCTTTGGAATATGCGGTTTGTCGATATTTTGTCCAAAACACGCGATGGCAGGCGCAGTATTAATTACACCCGCTTTCATGATGTCGTGCCAATTGGAGATTAAGCTGCATTTAGTTGCTGAGTTAACCAGTTGCGGAAACTGGAATGATACAAGCTGTAACAGGTTTTTCCTTCTATGGGTTCCACCTGAGTTGGGTAGGAGGCGGAATTGATGGGGCTTGGGAAGGTGGGGTGTTCATGGTTACACTTCAATGCCTTCAAGTCGGAGGAAATGCAAGCGCCCGGATGCTTCGCCTGCTACGATTGTTACGCCATCTGGGGCAATGGCGCAACATCTGATTTCACTTTCTCCAGTGAAACTGGCAATAAATTGTCTTGCTGATACATCCCACACCTTTAGCGTTTCATCCCCATAAGCCCAAATTTGACGCTTACCATCTGCGGTGGTTGCAAGAAGAAAAGGTAAAGTGTTACTGATGCTATGAAGGGTACATTTAACGTCGCCAGCTTTCAGTTCAAAAACTTTGTAATTATTGTTGTAATCTCCTACTAAAGTAAGTGCAGATTCGTTCTGTTCAAATATTAAATCCACGTAACCAGTTATTACAGCGTAATCTCCCAAAGCAAGCGCTGACTTACTTTCACCAGTGAAGCTAGCTTCATTCTCCCAAGTTCCTACTTTCCATAATTTAAAATTATCGTCCTTTGCAGCAGAAATTACATACTCACCATCCGGGGTAAAAGCAACTACTTCTACTGAGTCGCTATGAGCAGTTATTGTGTTTCGTTCCGCTTTCAATGAAAATGCTTCTATACATTTTTCAAGACTCCAGACTTTGATGGTAAACTCACTAGAGAAAATATGATTTCCCGATGCAGAAATTATCTGCTTTGCGTTAGGAGTGACAGCAATAGCAAGAACCCAGGCTGTATGACCAGTAAAAGTAGCTTCGTTTTCCCAAGTTTCTACTTTCCAAATTTTTAGAGTTCCATCATTGCTTGAACCAGAAATTATCCGCTTTCCATCAGGGGTAACAGCAACAGTGCGTACCGAATTGCTATGACCTTTTAAGATATATTCCTTCTCCCAAGTCCCAACTTTCCAGACGGTAAGAGTCCCGTCCTCTAAAGCAGAAATTACTCGCTTTCCATCAGGGGTCGCTGTGATACACCCTACCCAGTGACTATCGTTGAGAGCAAGTTCTTCTTTTCCAGTTTCTAGGTTCCAGACTTTAATAGTTTTATCATACGAACCAGAAATGACCCACTTGTTATTCTTGGAAAAGACTATTGTGACAGCTTGTACCGACCTAGTATGACCAATTAGAGTATGTAGGACTTCTCCAGTTTTTATGTTCCAAATTTTGAGGGAAGAGTCAGAAGAAGCAGAAATTATTTTTGAGCCATCAGGAGTTAGTATAACTGTGTTAACAGAACCAAAATGACCTCTTAAAGTACGTACTAATTGTCCTGTTTTCAAATTCCATATTTTAATAGTTGTATCGTGTGAACCGGAAATTACATATAACCCATCAGCAGTTGTTGCTATTGTATGCACAGAGTCATCATGAGCAGAGATGGTGCATATTAAATTTCCTGAGTTCAAATTCCAGATTTTAATAGTCCCATCCTGCGAACCAGAAATTACCTGTTCTCCATCAGGAGTAACAGTAACAGACCATACCGAACCGCTATGACCAGTTAAGGTACGTATTAAAGGTTCATTAGGGGTAGTTAAGCTACCTGTCAAACTACGCAAGCAAGTAGTTTGACTTCGCGGTATTTGTTGCAGTAACCCTTGAATTTCTGGTGCATCAAAGTAGAGCAAACGCCCTGACAATTGCCCTGCTAGTTGCTTTGTATCTTCAATTAAAATATGTGCCGATAATCGCAAAGCCCCTTGAATTAATTTCAGCGCTTTTACAGTTTGGGCATCGTATTCTGGATGAGTTAATAATTCTACCTCATCAATCAAATCATAATCATCAATCAGCGTATCTACCCCAAACTCAGGATGGTTAATCTTTTCTGCTATGAACTGAAAATTAGTCAAGAGATTGTAATACTTTTCTAAATTTCCTGACTGCACAAGATTATAGGGAAACCTACCGAGATAAGCTTTTTGAGAATAAGACTTTTTTGCTGTTAATTTATTAGCAACTGCGCTCATTTCTTACTCTTTTATTTTTTTATTTTTAGGGTGCGTTACACTTCGTTAACGCACCATCTTAAATGATTCGGCTTGTGGTGCGTTAGGCGCTAGCCGTAACGCACCCTACTGTCTTCTCAAGCCATCTGCCTTTCCCAGTAGTCAACAATGCGTTGATTAACCTCCTTAAACAGCTTCCGCTTTGAATCCAAAACCCGTTTTTTCTTCAAAAAGTCAAGGAAACTAGCATGATAAATGCTGTAGCAAGTTTCTTCGTCTATTTCTTGTGGCTTCAAATACTCAACCCATTCCTTCAAAACCTCTTCTACCTCATAGATATCTTGCTCTGCAATATCGGCAATCATCTCAGAGGGAATCGGCGTACCAATCTCCACTAAAATAAACAGGATAATCACCCTTAATTCCTTGGGTGCAGTATCCATCCCCATTTGTACCCAATGTTGTTGATAATAGTCCTCAAGACCATCGGGCAATTGCTTTAAGGTTAGGTCATTATAAAAACCGCGAGCAATTCCTGGTAAGATATACCGCAGGTACATAAAGTTATTTTCGCTTTTTTCTGCTACCTGCTCAATAAACATTTCATCATTGATATTGCGTTCTCTAATCCACTTTTTCAAATCATATTTATACTCTGGGTCTTCATTAATAAATAAGCCAATATACTCTTCCACATCATCACGGCTTAAACCTACATACTGACTCGCCCTTAAATCCAACTCTTCCATTGGAACACCAGGAGACACAGATAATCGCTTTGTCTCTTTAGTATATGGGCGTCTGGTAAGTAGGAAATAGACCTGTTCTGGAAGCGCCGTAGGTAAATATAAAAGATTATCCCCTGATTCTTGCTCTACTTCATCAAGCGCATCAACCATAATTACCAAACGTTGATTGGGAAGAAGTTTTTTACTGACTTTTTCCAGCAAAGTTGGTAAATCAGCTTTCTCTGCATTCTGCAACTGGTAACGCTTAATCAGTTGTTGACGAATACTTTCCAAAAACTGTTCGGGGCGATCGCGACCCTCAACGCGAATATTAAAATAGCAAGGAGACTTGTGGTCAAAGACGTATTTAGCAGCAATGGCACTTTTCCCCATTCCCGCATCCCCTATAACTGTAAAGTAACCGTTGGAGTTGTTTTTCAAGAATTGAGCAAAAGCTTCAAAAACAAATTCACGACCGCAAAAAGACCGAATCTTTTCTTTGATTAATGGTTTAAACTCCTCTGGATACTCATCCAGATTCCAGTCTGGGTAAGGCTGCAATTCTGCTGATTTCGTACGTTGTGCTACCTCGATAAAAACTTTTCCAAACTCTTCTAACTCTGTACGTATTTCTATTCCCGCTTCTCGTATCTCATTTCCTAAAGTATTCCACTTCAAAAATTTTTCGACTTCCTTTAAAAAACCTAATGAATTCTTTGAAGTATAAGCTTGCCAAAAAGCGTTTTTAATCTCTTTTTCTCTAAAAAGTTTAAGAATTGGCTCAGGCTTATACACCCCATACTCTACTAAAGCGTAAGCATAAACACCATCAACATCTTTGGGGGGTTGTGTTGGGTCAAGTTTCAAACTTTTTAAAACTTGGATGACAGTTTCGTTACGCTGCGCTTGATTGATGACTAGGGTTGCAGCAGGCTTAGCAAAAGGTTTAATCGCACTAATTACGGGGTCAATATTTATCATTATTAATAATCGGTATAACTTTACACTTGTCACCCATTCTAACTGTTGGTGAAAGTGCGATCGCGAAGCGGGCGCTCTGCGGCATCGCCTTTATGCGGGGCTTTGCCCAATGCCCAAAGGGCACGCTACGCGAACGCGTAAGCCTGGCGGCACCGGAGGACTCAGCGGGCGCTCTGCGCGATCGCCATCATCTCTGGTCCGTCTTCTTCTCTTTCTCTGCGTCCTCTGTTGTCCTCTACGGTTAGTTTAAACTTGTTCGGGAGGCGCAAGACATTCCCAAGCGGAGCCTGAGAAGGAAAAGAAGACCGAAATCATACTGAAAGCAGAAGGCTACCTGAGCGCATCTATTTTCACAGGCAGATGTTGCTTTATCGTTAACCTTTTAAGTTTATTTAGTAAGAACGTAAATAGGAGAAAATACTGTATGGGTTGGTTAAAAAGACTTTTTGGAATGGAAAAGCCCCAAAACGCAGAAGTCAATCCTGCTCCACAAGCAGTACAGCAAGCGCAGCAAGCTGCTTCTCCTGCTGCAACTCAACAAATTGCCCCAGAACGTGTGGGATTGAATGGAGAGTATGACCAAAGTGGTTTGGCTAAGCGAGTTGCGCTCGCATTTGACCAAGACCCACAATTAGATGATGTGGACACTCTCTGGGTTGCTCAGACAAGTGGAACTGTTGTGTTAAAAGGCAAAGTACCCAGCCAAGATATTCTCAATAAGATGGTTTCTGTAGCGCGTTCAGTGAATGGTGCAACTTCTGTTGATACTAGCCAAGTTACGATTGGTTAGGGAATTTAGCCTATGGGGAGGGCATTGCCCACCCCACAGTAGCAATTGATAAGGTACGGCATTCAAAATAAAATAATCCAGTGCGTAACAGTTTGCTACTGCTTCGACATTTCAGGAGTTAGAAACTCCTTGGTTTCACCAAAATGTTTGTGAATCCAATCTAAAATCACTTGATTTACCAGTTCTGGGCGCTCGTCATGGGGACAATGTCCGACATCTTCCATACTATGCAGTTGCAAATTCTCGTTGTACTGAGCAAATTGACGAGCAAGTACTGGAGGAACAAACTTGTCCTTTTGCCCCCATATCAAAAGCATGGGCATTGTCAAGGTTGGTAATACTGTCTTAACACTTGGACCAAAGCTCGCACCCATTGTAGCTCTGAAAAGGGCGCTAAAAGCACGGGCAGAACCACGATCTTGGGTGGGACCAGCTAAAATTTCCACCAACTCATCAGTTACAGCTTCTGGATTGGCGTAGGCAATACCTGCCCATCGACGCAACACGCTGGGGCGGCGCACAACGCTAAAGACACCCTTGAGAATAAATCCAGAAGCAACAACAGATTTAATTCCTGCCACAACAGGTCGCAGCCAGGGAGGGAGAGCTTCTTGCTCCAACGATGGGTCAGGCAAACTCATCATCACCACACCCTGCACCATGTCGGGATGAGTAGCAGCTGCTGCCATAGCAATCAATGAACCGATAGAATTGCCCACCAATACCACAGGTTGACGAATGAATACTTTCCAAAAATCGTAGACCTGCTCCACCCAAAGCTCTACACTATAATTTGCTGTGGCTTTTTCAGAAGCTCCAAAACCCAACATATCAAGCGCGTAAACGGTGTAGTGTTCGCCCAGCACTTCTAAGTTGTGTCGCCAATGACCAATGGATGCACCAAACCCATGTAGCAAGATGAGGGGAGTCGTTTTTTGGTTATTTTGAGCAGGGCGAATGTACGTGTAGCGAGTTTGCCAGCCTCGCCAAACCCAGTCCCTTTGATTGCCAACCCGTTGCTGCCAATGCACTGCGCTATCCACCCTTTCCTCCAAATTTATCGTATAGAAGGACTTTTGATTCCACTTTCTGAGTTAATCCCAACTCCTTGCAGCCAAATTTGTGCAAAGTTGTTATTCTAGTTTGCTTATAGAAGATAGTCTCTAAATATATTCTAGGGTAAGTACATTTTCATGTTTTTCTTTTAAGAGTTATTACTGATAACCCATGAACTCTAAAGTAGTTGAGACTACATTCTTGAAAAAGAAAATATGTATGATAGAAAGTGCATAATTTCAGAGAATATACTGAAATAGCAAAACATAAATCAGTTGACAAAAAACAGTGACAATGGTTAAAGATTGCTACTATTATGTAATTTAGATTAACCAGTGGACAGAAATCGTTTCAAAGTGAGTAGAATAGCAGATACAACGACGACGATGAAACTGCTCTATGGATTAGCTACCATATAACTATAGGTTCCTTTTCGAGTCCTCAGTTATTTTCGTCTTTTGCTTCTGAGGCATACCAGAAACAAGCAAGCCAATTTCTTAACGAAAAGCTCCCACAAATCATCCCACGAATCATAATGTCTCTGATTGAAAAAAAAAGAACTCGCGATCTGCCCCAAATTAACGAACGAATTCGCTTCCCGAAAATTCGGGTTATTGATACCGATGGTTCCCAGTTGGGAATTCTGACCCCACAAGAAGCAATACAACTAGCAGAGGAAAAAGAGCTAGACTTAGTGCTGCTTAGTGACAAGGCCGAGCCACCGGTTTGTCGGATTATGGACTATGGGAAATACAAGTTTGAGCAAGAAAAGAAGGCACGGGAAGCTCGGAAGAAGCAGCACACTGCTGATGTCAAAGAAGTGAAGATGCGTTACAAAATAGAAGAACACGACTATAACGTACGAGTCAAGCAAGCAGAGCGTTTTCTCAAAGATGGCGATAAAGTCAAAGCAACAGTGATGTTCCGCGGTCGAGAAATCCAACACAGCGATATGGCAGAAGTATTGCTCAAGCGAATGGCAACCGATCTGGAAACAGTTGGCGAAGTGCAGCAAGCGCCCAAAAAAGAAGGGCGAAACATGATGATGCTGATCTCACCCAAAAAGTAATCAACTAAGCAGGTAAGGCAGAGAGGACAAGGGGACAAGCAGATAAGGAAGACAAGGAAGAATTTGCTTTCTTATCTCCCCCTCCTCCTCTTCAAACCTGCCCTTCCTACTAAAAATATGCTAATTTCATTAGTCCTGAGTGCTGGGTGAGAAAGATAATACTCACATACTCAGGACTATAGTTTTTGTTAGGAAATTGTTTGGTCATGCGATCGCCTTATACCGTTTCACTTTAAGGTTGATACTAATCGGGAGTAGAAACCACTCGATCACGGGGAAATAATTCTAGAAAAATCATTTGTATCAGGCATTGCCTGAAATGGTATTAGTATGCTGGATACGATTACTATTTCGATAGAAGCTTGTTTCTATCCCCGTTAGGCGAAGAGGTTATGTAAAGTCATTTGAGGCTAACGCATATGTCTATATCAGTCCAAAGGTTTCCATCGCCGTTAGGCGAAGAGGTTATGTAAAGAAATTTTCTAACCTGAAAAAATCGCCGCTGGCTTGTTTCTATCCCCGTTAGGCGAAGAGGTTATGTAAAGTCATTTGAGGCTAACGCATATGTCTATATCAGTCCAAAGGTTTCCATCACCGTTAGGCGAAGAGGTTATGTAAAGAAATTTTCTAACCTGAAAAAATCGCCGCTGGCTTGTTTCCATCCCCGTTAGGCTAAGAGGTTATGTAAAGAGTTCGCTGAGGAGTCTACCATTGCTCCTAGTGGCACAAATGTGGATTTGCGTACATTCAAGCAGGCGATCGCCAAAGCTTTAACTAAATCGCCGTAAGTCCCCCACTGCAACGGTACTCCATTCAGTGGTGGGATATAAGGCGGGAGACGAAGAAGACATCCCCGATTGATAATGACCTTTGGTCATTGAATGAGTGGGATGGCTGATAAGTCTCCTCTCTCCAGGAACACTTGACAAACCAATAAAGTCTATAATTCTAATGCCCGTAGCAATAAGATGCTCTTGTGAGGCAACATTGGTGACGACCATCCACTTGACACAAACGGACTGGTAAAACAGGTGAACAGTGCAAACGTTGGGAAACGTAATAGACATAGAATTCGTTTGGATTCGCTACATACAACTTTCCGTGGGGCGTCAGGAAAGTATAAATTGCCTGTGGAGGTATCGGAACGTGGATGTTGCTGTATGACTTGTTCTTGGGGCATCTGGAGTAACGACCAATGAAGCAGGAAATTTCTATGAGGCGACTTGTAGAAGCCCCCACCATAACGGTACTCCGTTTGGTGGCGGGAGAACGTCACCAGAACAAGCTACTGATTCGCAAATGAAACGAGAAACTAAATCCGATTGGGGCGAATAATTTAGCTGCTACTTCAACGGGATAAAACCTACTCGTTGGACAACCTGTTGCCCGCGAGCAGATATAGTAAAATCAATAAATTGCTTTGCGGCTGGACTCGTTTTACCCGGCACGACTAAATAAACGACTCGACTAATCGGATAAGTCCCATCTTCGATAGCAGTTTTATCAGTGGGAGAAATGCCGTTAATCGGGATAAAGCGGACAGTTTTTTGATTTTCTATCTGAGAAACCGTGCTGTAACTGATGCCGTTATCACCCAACGCACGTAATATCGAAGTGGTTTCATCTTTCTTGACTGTGGTGAAATTTGCACTATCAGGTGCAAAAGGCTCCTCTAAAAGCACCACTTCCTGAAAGAATGTATATGTACCACTGTCTGGAGAGCGGTTAATCACTTTGATTGGCAGGTTGGGACCTCCTACCTGTGACCAGTTGGTGATTTTCCCCTGAAAAATCCCCTTCAACTGTTCTATTGTCAATTCTCCTTTGTACGGATTGTTGATGCCCACTGCTACAGCCAAAGCATCTCTTGCAATTGGGACTTGCACCAGTCCAGCTTGTGCTTCATCAGGTCTGAGGGGACGTGAACTGCCTGCCATCAACACTCTGCCGTCCTTCAAGTTTTGAATCCCTTTATTAGTGCCATTGGGGCTGCCATTTGGTAAGCCATAAGTTGTAGACAACGAAGGGTTCACCGGATTAAACGCAATTTGAAGCTGCTTCATCAAAGCCACTATCGTGACGCTACCATCAATACTTAGCACGTTTGGATTGGGCAAACTGGTATCCAAGCTTGAGGTGTCAAAAGCTTGAGGTGCGCCGCTTTGGGATGCAGAGGGTTGAGTCTGTTGCTTGAAACCGAAAGGCAAGCTACCCCGGAAGTACCAGACACCAAACCCTAGAAGCCCAAGAGTGATGAGCAGAGATAGCACCAAGGTGAGAGTTTCTCGATTATTGCTTCTTTTAGCCATGTGGGATGTCAGTTATTGGGACTTTGCAATTTAGGCGATCGCCTCTGGCGCTGTGCTCTGCGCGATCGCGCTGCAACAATCCGCCTAATCGCTTCAGTAAATCGTTCAGATGGCATTAAGCTTTAGTATTAGCTGGTAAAAATTCGTTAAGTAGAGTTTTCAGATCAACGTTGCGGAGCCGAGCTAATTCTATCAGAGCTTCGGCTCTTTCAGCATCTTGATGCTCTACACGGTCTACGTAGGCTAATAGCTCTTGATGTTCAGCCTCAGTGATTTCTCCTGTTTCGTTACGCTGACGTAGATAAGCAAGCCGGGTTTCGTTATCTGGTGGTAAGCGACGTTGGATGATTTGCAGCAAAGCCTCCTCTTCAGGAGTTACCTCGCTCACCTCGCTAGTCTCTCTCCACAAAGGTTCTAAAAAGTCAACTACTTTAGTTAAAGTTTCTGCTGGTAATTTTTCAACTAGTGCGATTGGCTTTGCCACTGCCCCGTTCGGCTGAGCGCTCACGGCGAAGCCTTGGGCGATCGCTCTTTGGCGAATTTCTATTGGTGCAGTCATGGGACACCTGGATTAATTCATGCCTAGCTTGATTGTACTCAATGGTATGGGTCAAGAGGTTTGGGTGGGCGGTGTTTACCTTGATGACTGGAAGTCATGCTTATACTGAGTTATTAGTTAATTTCAAATCAATATTGCTTTCGGACGGGGTTTTGTACCTGCTTTTTTTGTGGTGTAGTTGCGTCATTGTTGTCCCCGTAGGTTAAAAACTTGAGGCTATCTAAGTAAAGTCCACCTAAGCGAGCGATCTCTCTCAGTAGTTGTAATTTTTAGCACTTTCATAAGTTAGAGTACTTAAGAATATTTGTAATTAAATTCATATAAGTTTTAATATTTCGCTCCTGAAGGAATGGTGATGACTTTGTAGAACAGGGAAAGATATGTATAAGGCGACTCAAGTGTTGCTGAGCAAATCTCTAGAAGCCTACCTTTGATCACTAATCACAATCAGGAGTATTTTATGATTCCACTTATCTTGGGTGCTGTTGCTTTAGGGAGTGCTGCCTATGGAGCGCTAAAAGGTGCTGAAGGCGTTAACAACATGAATGATGCAAATGAGATTGGCAAGCGTGCTCAAAAGCGTCACGAGAATGCTATCAGCAAGCTTCAAGCAGACTGGGAAGCGACCAACAAGCTGGCAGAAGATTATGGTCAACTCCAGATGAACGTCAAAATGCTTACAATTGGTCGGTTTGTAGCGTTCATTGAGCGCATTGGTCAGCGAGCCTCTCAAAGTGATATGCAGTTTTTAGAAGGATTGGAAATATCAGTTCAAAAACTACAAGAGTATAAAGCTGCGGCTACAGAAGCTGAGCAATTTTTCAAAGGTGGAGTTAAGGCAGTGCTTGCAGGAGCTGCAGCTGGTCAAACTGTAACAGGTCTTGCAACGTCTGTCGGAGTTGCGAGTACGGGAGCAGCTATCTCAGGACTTAGTGGAGCTGCAGCTACGAATGCCACTTTAGCATGGCTTGGTGGTGGCTCACTAGCTGCTGGTGGGGGTGGAATGGCACTTGGTACTCTTGTTCTGGGAGGTATTACGGTTGGACCGGCCTTAGCAGTTGGTGGCTTTATGCTTGCTGGTAAAGGTGAAGAGGCTTTGACAAAAGCACGAGAATATGAAGCTAAGGTCAACACCGAAGTTGCCAAACTTGAAGCAGCTAGAGATTTTCTGGGACAGGTTCGACGGCGAATTACTGAGTTAAGCAGTTTGGTGGAAGATTTGAATACTCGTGCAGTTTTAGCTCTCAACGATTTGGAATCTCGACCATTTGAGCGTAACCGTGATGCCAACAAGTTTCAACAGGTAGCACTTCTAGTGAAAGCACTTGCAGAAATCATGAAAATCCCTGTTTTAGATAGTGAAGGGCAGCTAAACCCAGCTACTGCGACCATCCAAGCCAACTACCGTACTTTGGGAGGCAATTAGGGATGTCTTTCAAGAAAGTTGCTTTCAACGAATTTATCAATCCTATTGAATGCCTGCAGCAAATGGTTTCAGCATATACCGACTATCTGAAGATAGCAGAGCAGGAAAAAACGAAGCGACGCGAAATTGATGCTTGGGAGAAAGCAACAATCGCCAAGATAAACGTCCAACGAGAACTGTTGATGGCGTATCTTGATCGCTCGTTTGATGAACGTGCAGAAAATTTTCGCGCTTTATTTGCTGTAGTTGATAGTGCGATCGCATCCGGTAATAATGAACAACTAGCCCTTACCTTGAATTCCATTACAGAAATAGCTAAAGCCAGCCCATTCAAAGAACTAGCTAACTTAGCTTCTGTCCGCGGCGCACTGGATGATCCAAACCACGAATGGACATTTTGATGTGATGGCTTTGCTTAAAAGAGTTAAGAGTTATAATTTTTGATTCTTAACTCCTAACTCCTGCAATTACTGCACGCGACAGAACTTACGCTGGTTATCATGCTGTGGGTCTTGCCAAGAATAAGCAAAATGACTGACTCCTGTGAGTTGGGGTGCAAGTTGGCGCATCGCCTGCATTTGCACTTCTAGTGGAGGACGATTGCTTATTGACTCTCCCCATTTACCAGCTAAAGCTGGAATCACTTGGGTACCTGGTTTTGCCAGGTTCAAAACCTGCCGCACTTGCGCCACAATACAGTCGGCACCGGCACAATTCGCATAAGCCATAGGATGCCACTCTAGGGTATTCGGGAACTTATCCCAAGGTTGCAAGCGGGAATCATACCCTTGACCGACCATTTGGTTGCCATCAGGAAAAAATACCGCCCCTACTGGAATGCCTTGTTGCTGTGCTGGATAAGCAGCTAGGGCGACAAAATCGAGGATGCCTTGCATTGCGTGGGCGACTGCTAACTGCCATAACTCAAATTGTAGTTTCGGTTGCCTTTGGGTTGGGGGAAGGATTGACTTTTGCTCTGCGGCTACAGCACGACCTTGCCACAACGGTTCTCCTTCTTGAGGATAGAGTTTATCGACCTCTCCTACATCTCCTGATGTGATATATCCCTTAGTTAAAAAGCGTCTAATCAATTCCAATCCTTTATAATTCAGCGCCCGTCGAAATAAAGCCTGTTGGGTCGCGTCACTGTACAGCCATAAATCTGTGACTTTCGTGGCGATGGAATCACTGCCAGCCTGTCGTGGATAGCGCACGTAGTCAAAGAGTATCCCATCTGGGCGACGACGCAGCACTTCCTGTAACATTTGGTAGTAATCTCGTTTGGCTTGTAAGTTGTAGGGGTCGATAAATACCTGAGAACCGTTATCTACGACGTAGAGGCTGGTTTGACCTTTACCGTTGCGGGCGATCGCCCCTTCTCTATCTGAACGCTGGGCGTAAGTATAGCCAAAATTTGTTGTGAACATCCAAGCGTAAACCTTAAGACCGCGTTCCCGCCCTTTTTGAATTGCTGTGGCCAGCAAATCAGTCTTTTCTGTTCCTGGTGTGCGAATCACAGAAGGCCAAACTGTGGGGTTAGCGCCTGTCGGTAGTAAAACTTGCCCATCATAAAAAACTTCCAAATAAACTTCGTTATAACCTCGGTTGACAATCCGATCCATGAGTTGGTCAACCACTCCCGCCTGAACATCACACGGATACAAGCGCAACCAGATTGCTTGCAGCTTAGGCCAATTACGATTGCGGCATTCCTGCAAAGCTTGTGCGTGTTGTTGCAAAAGTTGCTGGTAACGAACCTTTTGCTCTTGATTGCCTTTGAGTGCAGACAAACGTAAGTTTTCTTTTTCTTGCGCTTGAGGAGGTGATAAATGGCAATACTCTGTGAGTTGCGCCGCTGCTGGCTGATTCCTCAAAAAGGGAATCAACAAACTACTGCTAAAAATGGCAGCAGCAAGCAAGCGTCGCCAAAAGAACATTGATTTTGCAACATTCAAAGGACAGTTGGGCATACGTACAAGTCGAAAGACAGAACAATCATCAACCTTAAGCACTATTACTTAGGATGATGTGTATCGAATTCTATGATTCAGAAATAGGGGTTTTGAAGCCTACATTGTATCGACTGCCAAACCCCTATTTCTGTTGCCGAATTTTGTTTGTTATTCAGCTTACTGGTATCCTCTGCTTACCTCCTCAGCTTTCTGGAGCGTCCTGTTGCGGTTCATTTATAAGTAATATTTAACTAGCAAAGAAGCATTGACAGGAAATTATTATGCAATGTTGGGATGCGCCCATTGTTTGCTATAATACCAGAAATATTTTTGTGGTATGCATAAGCTTTTATTAAATCGGGCAAGAAAACCGCATCCCGCAAGTGGAGTGCGTCTGACTTTTTTGACTTGATGATGTTACAAAAACATTACTGAGTCTAGAGTTAAAGCTCAACAGTCAAAACTTTGGACTCTAGACTTTGACTTGAAATTGTGCGTAGCAGTTATATTTAAGCACCACGCTTTAACGCCGCTTCTACCTGCGCAAACTCCTTCTCTAAACGGTCTTTAAGTTTTTTTGGCACAGGACGATTTGGATAAGAACTATAATGTCCCGCTAGGGAGTTAAGAGCAGTTCGCATGGTTGTGAAGGAAGCTAGACCAAAAAGAGAGCTATCCCGCTGGTAGCGAGCTGCAAAGTCATTGATTTTCTTACGCGCTTCTGCTTGAAATGCTGCTTTATTTGATGAATCTTCTGGTAACTCTAAAGCAGTCCTCAAAGTCGTAACTATAGCTAAGGTATCTTGACGATAATCCCCTGTTAAAGCACCCGGAGTGCTGTTACAGCCCATCAAACCAATAACGACAACCAAAACTAGGGGAAGCAGACGTGACCAATAGCGCTTCATAAGCATCAAGTGAAACAATACCTAAATCAACGTCCATCGTATCTTGGATTGGTATCATGGGGATCATCTCATAGGGGGACAGGGTATAGGGTACAGCAGAATTGAACCCATAACCCATAACCTATAACCTAACGTTCCACTTTTCGATACAAAGTATCACGTTGTTGGTAGGGACGTCCTAAGTCGGTGATAGCAGCTTGTAAGGTTTCGACTGACATATTAGTACCACCTTGAGCGCCTGCCATTGTCGTGATATGTTCTTCCATTAATGTGCCACCGATATCGTTACAACCCGACAATAAAGCTTCTGTTGCACCCAAAAGCCCCAGTTTTACCCAACTCGGTTGATGGTTAGGAATCCAATTTCCCAGGAAAATCCGTGCTACAGCGGTTAGTAGCAGTGCGTCTGTCAAAATGGGTTGGTCGTGTCCCACACGGCGACGTAAAGGTTTGGGTGCTTCTTTGCCAACAAAGGGTAATAAAATAAACTCAGTCATACGGGCAGGATACTCCCGGTGGATGGCAGTTTGTTGGAGACTTCGCAATTTTTCCAAATGCTTAATCTGTTGTTCTGGCGTTTCAATATGCCCTGATAGCATTGTGCTAGTAGTGTGCAAACCTAGTCTATGAGCTGTACTCACAATTGAGAGCCAAGTTGCTGTGTCGATTTTTTCTGGACAAAGAATACGCCGCACTTCATCATCTAACACCTCAGCTGCTGTTCCTGGCATAGAGTCAACACCAGCATCCCGCAAAGCTATAATGACATCGGCATACTCCAGTCCGTCTTCTCTTGCTATGAATTGCACTTCTTGAGGAGAAAAAGCGTGTAGATGCAGTTGGGGAAATTCCTGCTTAATAGTTTCCACAAGCTTAAGATAATAAGGCAATGATTTTCCGTTCAGCTGCGCTTGTGGGTTTAACCCTCCCTGCATACAAATTTCCGTCGCACCCCGTTGCACCCCATCTGTCGCTTTTTCCAAAATTTGCGCCCAGTCTAACCAGTAAGCACCCGCCTCTGTTTCGTCTCGCCGGAAGGCGCAGAAACTACAGTGCTGTTCACAGATGTTACTGAAATTGATATTACGGTTAATGATGTAAGTAACAGTGTCACCCGCTTGCTGTTGACGTAGTTTGTCAGCTGTAGCGCGAATGGCGGCAAGTGCACTTTGGTCAGTTTGTTTCAACAATATCACTCCCTCTTCGGGAGACAAGTCGTACCCACTCAAGGCACGGTCAAGAGTAGCATCAACAGTTACAGTAGACACAGTTTATCAAAAGCGAACCACATTTCTTATTCTGACAATGTTCTTGCTAATTGGCATTATTTCGCCTCAGCACAGAATTTATTGAGCTTGGCAGATAATCTAAAAATATCCAGATACTAAACCCTAAAATTAAAATATTTCTCAAATTTAACCATAAAATTTTAACATAATCAAGCTGGCGAAAACTACCAAATGACGCCATTATATAGGTAGTTATACAAATAGCTAGCATCAAAATAGCGTGGCGTGGTTTTAATAGCGCAGCAAAAGGAATGATCCATACTATATATTGAGGTGAAAACACCTTATTTGTAATAATAAATATTAACAAAGCAAGCAGTGTGTAAGCTACTAAGCTATCCACTTTCATCAATTCACTTTTAGAGCGTTCTTCTCGAAAACGGTACCAGCAACTAACTAACATGGAAATGTAGAGAATAATTAATAACAGGGGCAATACAGCCAGGACTATATCATCTAAAGGAGAAACTATATTCCGTGAACCGTAGCCAGCAACTGTTTTAAGTTCTATTAATCCCCACTTGTGCACCAAGCTAATTATTCCAGCAGATAATGATTCAATTTGTAAACCCCGTTCTTTATGGTAATCCAAAAAGGAAAACAGCTTGTCTTTGGTAGTGATGAAAAATGGTAAAAAACTTAGAAAAACTGCACCAAGAGTTCCCAACCATATATTTAGAATGGCACGGTAGGATTTATTCGTAAAAAAATAAACTGTAAAGACGGGAAGCAACATCAAAGGATAAAGTTTCGCAGCTACACCCAATCCAAGAGAAATACCTGCTAAGGTAGGACGATTAGATAAGACAGCAACTAAAGCTACAACTGTTAATACTGTAGGAAATAAATCATATCTCCAGAGTAGAACTGGTGAAACTATTAATGTAAATAATGTGTAGAAAACTAAGACTCTTATTCTTTGAGGTTGAGAAGCATACACTGATACCACTCGTAGTAGGAGCAGCATATTTATTGTGCTGAATAATATGTTTTCTAACAAAAATAAAAAGGCATATATATAATAATTCTTTGCAAGCCCTAATGCTACCAGTCTCGGTAAAACAAACGGTAAGAGGGCAAATGGCGGGTATTCTAAATTAAAATCTCGATAGGGCAATTTACCTTCTAGTAAGTAAAGCGAAGATCTGTAGTATATATTTAAATCATGAGTCCCCACCATCTTAAAAATAGTCAAGAGACCTACAATAAGTAGCCCTAACACTTGGATTGCTACTATCCAGGATATCCGTCTCTGAATTTTTCTTTCTTCGAGTAGCATATTTTTAGACTCTATTACTTTAAATATTTACGTCGGTTAATTTTTCTTCTTTAGCCGCCACAGTCTCCCGTTTTTGTAAACATTATCAAGAATGAATGTCTTTTCCAGGTCTGATTTAAATTTTTTAGAGGGATTATATAAAAAGACATCACTGAAGCCATCAGCAATTTTGGGTATATTGGGTTCTGTGACTAACTGTATTTGCACGTTTGATTTTAGCAAATGACTCAGAGACATGATATCTCCAATATTAAGGGAATAATTACTACTGATAAAAAGTGGTTTCATGGAATTATTGATTATTCGAGCTATTTGGGGATTGGCGTGACTTCCTTTATTCCACCATGTCTCTGCTTGGGAATTAACTGCACAGGATAAAACTCCAGTGGAAATAACTGCTACCAAAACTAAGTTCCAAAATCTGCCTTTTAGCACTTTATTAGAGATAATGTGGCTGGCTAATAAGTAAGCAACAGCTAGTTGAATCCCTACATAACAGGGGATGATGTATCGAGAGCGAAGACTCAGTTTGCCCCCAAGAATAACATCATTTAATATGAGAGCTAAAGCAGGCACTGCAGATAAGGTAAAAATAAATAGCCAAACTTGTTTTTCAGTTCGGCGGTATATAAAATAAAAAGAAAATACCACCAATATGAGTAGTAAGGGAACTAGATATCGACCCCAACGCAAACCAGGAATATCTAAATTTGGAAAAAAGGGTTCATAGCGCCAAAAATCACCAAACAAATAACTGTTATTACTCGTCCACCCTGTGAGTAAAGCTGATATTGATTGTCTTTTTTGAGCGCTGCTTGTTGTCTGTTCGACTTGCGACAAGTTATTAAGAAGAACTAAAATCCAAGGTACGAAAGCGAGAAAACCAGCACTTGCTGCAACCAAGTACGCTTTAACGAGTTTAGTAAATCGAAAGCCTTGAATAACAAATACGTAGATACCGTGAGCAAGCGTCACCAACGCAGAAAACAAGAATGTGTACAGCCCTAGTGTTACTGTAATGGCATACATCACCCAAAGCCGTTTGCTACCTAGCCGGATTGCTCGTAGTAGTATCACACTTGCAAGTAAGATAGTCACCGTCCATAAACTGAACTGCCGTGCTTCTTGGGCATACAATACATGAAAGGGAGAAACGGCTAAAAGTGCGACAGCCATCCATCCTGTGATTCGTGATTCAAATAATTCTAGACACAGCCAATAAATGCAAGGAAACGCAAGCAAGCTAATGATTGCTGATAGGCTTCGGGTGACTGCGATTGAATTTCCTAAAATTTGCACCCATAATCTTACGAGTACGTAATAAAGTGGAGGATGCTGAGCATCTTCCACTGCTAAAGAATTGATTGTGTCAATGACACCTTTTTCTGGATTAGGGTACTGATACTTCCTGACAGATTCAACACCAATGACTTGTCCGTTAAAGACTTGCTGGACAAACTCCTTCTTAGTGTAACCAGACATCCGTAGTCCAGTGTAAGCCTCATCGTGCCAGTAGACTTTTTGCTCAAGATTAACGAAGCGAAAAAATATCCCCAAACATAACAAAACAATAATGAGAACCCTAAGCCAAGTTGTTAGTTGTCTTGGGAAGAGCCGTTCTCTACTGGTTGTTCGCATTGGTAAAAAACAAAGTATCTAGCTCCGTTTATTTTCGGCTGTTTATAGCAGGTGTGTCAAAAGTTCGAGTGTAATAGATAATAAATACTTATAGTTTACATAGTTTGGCGAATAATAACAAGAATTTGTAAATTTTGTTAAAACTTTACAAAGCTGGTATCAAACATACACCAGCATGGCGTCAGAAGTCAGAGATGGAGACGCTCCGTCAAGGAGTCAGAAGTAAAATTTGCTCGCTTATCTGGCTCTTGAGTTGAAAAGGTGTAGCTCAATAAAGATGCAAACTGCTGTAGTTATTTGAAATACTGTTTTCCGGACAAACGTGAATCAAATACTTGTTGCAAACAAGAAAACATAAAACGTATCTTAAATAACTTATATAAAAATATTTCTCTATCAAAAACCTGTTTAAATAATGCAATATTATATCAGTTGTCAACTAAATTATGATGAGACTTGACAAACCATATTTTTTTTATTTGGATAAAATATAACAAAATTTCATCTATTTTTCATATTTTGGGAATTGTGTAAAGAGTAAATTAAGTAATTTTTTTTCCAAATCCGAGTGCTATACTTTGCTCATATTGGTGGTTGCAGCAAGAAAGTTGTTTGGAGTAACTACACTTCAAAAAGCAGGGCGGCAATAGAAATTCATTTGCCAGTTGGTGCATTACCTTGTATAAAAAATCATTTGCCAATCGGTGCATGACCTAGTGAAAAAATAAATTTTTGGGTATAAATTGCTATTACTCTAATTCGAGTAAAAGGTTTTACTCTTAATTCTTTATGCAAATTTAGCGCCAGCTTTTGGTAATTCCTACCCGAAGGTAGGAGAAATTTTGTATTGATAACTATTTAAAGATGATCAAGCACATTTCTCATAGAATATTCATCACTGTATTTATTTTGATTGGTCTTCATGCAACCCCTGATGGACCTCAAACCAATCGCTATACTGATGCCATTCACTCATTTGTTAATTTCGGTACATTTGCTCTCCAAAAAGGATACCGTTCTCATATAGATATTTTGCTACTTAATAATAATGCTTATTCTGTCATCCCGCCTGGTATTCCAATTCTCCTGGCTCCTATTTACTTTATTCACCAAATGTTAATGAGGGTTGTTGGCATTCCAGTAGGAGAGGTTTACTGGTCAATATTTAATATATTGTCGAATGTTTGCTTCATGGCTCCTCTTCTTGGAATTGTGGCAATCATAATGTTTAAAACTTTAAATCCTTTCACAAATGACTTAACAAAAAAATTATGGCTCGTTTTTATCTTTATTTTCGGTTCCTTGGTATTTTTCTATTCTACTAATGGAATTTGGGCTCATGTGTACACGATGTCATTTATTTTTATAGCTTTTTATTTGATTCTTAATCAAGCAAATAGTTTTTTAATCGGAGTTTTCTTAGGTTTGGCTCAATTTGTTGATTATATTGCTATTGTTCCAATATCTTTGCTAATTGGATTTTGGATATATTTAAAGATTAAAGATAAGCAAAAGAAAAAATTGCTTACAGACATACCTTTATTGTTTTTAGGTTACTCAATCTTTATAGCAATAATTATGTATTATCACCAAAGCATCACAGGTTCAGTATTTAAAACTCCTAATTCACTGTTTCTCCTACAATTGAATCAACAAGAAGCGATGCAGAAAACTATGTTTTCTTTGCCTTCTTTAGAAAGAATATGGGGTTTGACATTTAGCCCATACCGAGGAATTTTTATATATTTTCCCCTGACGTTTTTGTTTTTTGCTTCTTTTATGAAAAAGACTTTTAAGAAAAACAATGCGATACTATTTTGTTTTATATTCTTTGCTTTTATCTTTGTGTTAAATGCTTCTTACTATGCATGGTCGGGTGATGTTTGCTTTGGACCACGTCATTTAGTGGTCGCTACCCCGTTTATGATTCTTGCAATTGTCTACTGTCATCTGAAATATATTAAGTTATTGGGGATACTATCCATTTTTATCAATTTAGCTGGAGTCTCTACGATTCCGTCTAGTAATTTACTTATAAATATAGGGATGTTCCTTTATCGAGGACCTTTTCTCCACTGGCTAGATTACTTATACAAAGTAGTATTGCCTCAGTATTACAATGTTCGTCTCTCTTTAATGACACCCTTCTTCATATACGTAGCAACTGGTTTCCTGATTTATTTAATTTGGAAACCAAACATGAAGCAGCAAAACGTGCTGTTTAAAGATAGGGTAGCATAACTACGTACAACTTCTTTGAAAGGCGAATAGTATCAAAAATACTAAGATTTGAGAAATGCTTTTTTAAAATAGAATTGCTCAAATTAAGGATTAGAAAATAACCTGAGCTAATACTTGACATTGTCGTTATATTATGTATGTTTAATTGCCCACATATTTTTTGGTAGTAAGGACAAGAGCCCTTGCGATATCAACCAAAGAGGACTAAAGTCCTCACTAAGAAATTATTCAAGGTTGTATTACCAGCCTTGATATTATTTACAAAATTAGTGAAAATCTCTTTCTCAAATAATCATTATCTAAATGAGTATCATCGAACCTAATTCCCTCTTGCCAGTACCTACTGGCGCATTACAGATTCCAGAATTGCCGAGAGCAACGATAAACGCAGATGGTGAACCTCTGTTGTCTCTGGTTATTCCAACTTACAAAGAGGCTGCAAATATCCAAAAAATCGTCTCTATATTGAACAACTTGTTAGATGAGTTTATACCAGGAAACTACGAGCTGATTGTCGTAGACGATGATAGTCCAGATGGCACTTGGAAGATTGCACAGTCTTTAATGGAAGAATATCCGCAACTGCGGGTGATGCGACGACAGCATGAAAGGGGACTATCCAGTGCAGTGATTCGTGGATGGCAAGCAGCCACAGGACGTGTTTTAGGGGTGATAGATGCTGATTTACAACATCCACCCCATGTGCTGTTGCAACTATTGCAAGCCATTGAACAAGGAGCAGATTTAGCTGTCGCCAGCCGTCATGTAGAAGGCGGTGGAGTCAGCAGCTGGAGTTTTGCCAGGCGTTTGTTGTCACGAGGTGCTCAGTTATTAGGATTAATCATCTTACCAGGGGTTCTCTCAAGAGTGTCAGACCCGATGAGTGGTTATTTTATGTTCCGTCGCGACTGTATAGTTGGACAAACCCTCAATCCCGTAGGATACAAAATTCTGCTGGAAACTATCGGGCGCGGAAACGTCGGCAAAATTGCGGAAGTTGGCTATGTGTTCAGTGAGCGCAAAGAGGGTGAAAGTAAGGTAACTTGGAAGCAATATGTTGATTACATCCACCACCTCATCCTCTTACGGGTATCTACAGGTCGCCTAAGACGATTCAGTCAAGTCAGTCAACGCGTCAGTTTCCCCATCGATCGCTTTATCCGCTTTGGCTTGGTGGGATTATCAGGGGTATTTGTAGATATGGTACTGCTTTACTTGCTCAGTGACCCAACGACTTTGGGTTTGCCTGTGACGCGCAGCAAGATTCTGGCAGGTGAAGTGGCAATTGTCAATAATTTCTTGTGGAATGATATGTGGACTTTTGCCGATGTCAGCACCCAGCAGCGGCAATGGCGTCAGCGCTTGAAACGGTTTTTGAAATTTAATATGATCTGTCTTGCCGGATTGGTGTTAAATGTGTTGGTGTTGAACTTGGTGTTGAATTTCGTGATTCCCAACCCCTACATTGCTAACCTGATTGCCATTGCAGTGGCTACTGTTTGGAACTTTTGGGTGAACTTGAAGCTGAGTTGGCGCGTCACACAGGTGAAATAATAGAAGGGAACAAAGAGTGAGGAGTTATGAGTTATTAGTTATAAGTGATAACTCCTAATTTATGAATTTAGTCCTTAAAACTCAAAACTCAAAACTCAAAACTCTATTACTGCTGACGGTATGGGTCTTGATCGCCATCGGCTTACGCTTAACTAACTTGAGTGCTAAACCCCCTTGGACTGACGAGTTTTCTACTCTGGTGTTTAGCCTCGGTAATAGCTTTTTGCCAGTACCGTTAGATCAGCCGATATCTGTCGATGTCCTATTACAACCACTACAACCACAGCCTACAGCTAGCATAAAAGATGTATGGAAACATCTATCGAGTGAAAGCAATCATCCGCCGCTGTACTTTTTCCTGACTCACTGGTGGATGCGGCTGTTTCCCACACATGAGGGTTTGGTGTCCTTGTGGGGAGCGCGATCGCTCGCTGCTGTTTTCGGTGCTGCATCTATTCCAGCTGTTTATGCTTTAAGCAAGCTCGCATTTCGTTCCCGTCTGGTGAGCCATTTGGCGGCTGCGATGATGGCAACATCACCTTATGGCATTTTTTTAGCACAAGAAGCCCGTCATTACACTTTAGCAATCTTGTGGGTGATTGCTTCCCTTGCTTGCTTAGTCATTGCCAGTCGCCACATCCAAAACCGTACTCAAATACCTATCTGGGTAGCCCTCTCGTGGGTGGGCATTAATGCTATGGGCATTGCTACTCACTACTTTTTCACCCTCACCCTCTGCAGCGAAGCGTTGGTTTTGCTATTTCTTGCTTGGCGACAAGGGGATAAGAAAGAGCAGGGGGAGAAATTGCTTGCTGATCTTTCCATCTCCCACAGCCCTTGGTTGCGAATCTACGCTGTTGCTGCGGGTACATTTGTAGCGGCTTTAGTTTGGTTACCCGTGTTTTTACAGAACAGTTATGGAGGTAAGTTGACTGAATGGATTCAAGGTCCACGTACTGGAATGGCTTGGATCAACCCAATTTTTCAAGCAATCGCCGCATGGATTACAATGATTTCCTTACTACCAGTAGAAACACCACAGTTAGCGGTTGTGATTACTTCTGGAATATTAATGCTAATTTTCTTTATCTGGGCAGTACCAATTTTAGTGCGTGGGATTAAAGTTCAACTTAAACAACCACAAACCCGTTTGATGGTTCAGGTGTTTGTTGGTTTGGTTGTCGGGGCGATCGCTTTATTTTTTCTTTTTACCTATTTTTTTGGTATTGACCTCACACGGGGCGCTCGTTATAACTTTGTCTACTTTCCCGCTGTTATAGTTCTACTTGGAGCAAGTCTGGCAGTTTGTTGGCATAATCCCATATTGGCGAAAGGGAGATGGGGAATAAATGGCAAAAAAGCTGTGGTGATAATTTGGTTAATGGGATTGGTAAGCGCTATCACTGTTGTGTGCAATCTAGGCTATCAAAAATATTACCGTCCAGATTACTTTGTACAACTCATTGAGCAAACATCCCATGTCCCTGTACTGATTTCCACAACCCAGAAAACTCATGTACACATTGGGGAAATGATGGGGATCGCCAGGGAATTCAAAATTACCGAAGTTCTGAACCGAGCAAACTTCGGCTCAGACTTCTCTCAAAATTCCATTCAAAATACAAAATATACATCACCTCTATTTCTCCTAGCACATCAAGATGAAGATCCTAGTACTTCCACCTCTGCCCTACAAAATACATTAAAGACGCTGCCACGTCCTTTTGACTTATGGTTAGTAAACTTTAATGCTAACGAACCAGAGGAAGTGAAAAACTGTGTTGCAGACACGAAATCCTTACCAGCAGTCAACGGTTACCAATACAAACTGTATCATTGTAGTTCTTAGTCATTAGTCATTGGTCATTAGTCATTAGTTATCAAAATCTTCCGGAACACGTACTGATGACAAACCAGCTATTGCTCGTAAGTTTTGGCTACGAATCAACTCAGTAAAGTCTAATGCAGAACGCTTTTCAATCTTTGCCACCGCCTCAATTGCAGATAACAGATGTTCTGCTGCTTCAGCTTCCGAGTAACCCCGTCGTTGCGCGACACGGATGGCGGCTTCATCGGCGTTTAACTCTGTTTGCTGGGAACGGTTAGTGCGCCAGATGCGAAGCATAGCCAGCGTAGTTAATCCACCAGCGACAACTACACCCACTGCATCTGCTTGGGCTGATTCTACAAATCCACCCAAAAGACCGGCGATCGCCACACCTTGATAAATGTCAGGTTTAAACCACTTGACACCCGTCAACCAGCCCACAGTCCGCAATAGTAACAAATCGCGTTGCGGTTTCGTCAGGCGACGCCATAAATCGAAATTAATATAGATTGGTCGTTCACTATTCCAAGGTAATGGAAATGTTGCGTCAATCACTTTTGCCTGTTCAGGCTTGATGATGATTTTTGTCATCATTCGACTAGAAGCAGGCATCAAATCTAGCAAACGGCGAATTTCAGCGTTTGGTTCCATGTTAGCTACCAGCTTTCATAAACCTTTTAATATATGCTTATGCTAAGAATACCTAATTTATTGGCTTTAATGGCAACCACAAGTCCAACGGCTTTGATAGTCATTCATAATTGATACAACTAATGACAAATGACTGATAACTCATGACTATGGATGCTTTTGCTCCAACCCCACCTGAATGGACAAATACGGCAATTCATGCTTATGAATTTTGCTGTCCTAACTGTCACTCAAGTAGTTTGGAAGCTGTACAAGTCTGGATAAATCGTCGTTCGCCTGTGATGACGGAAGAGTATCGTCGCAAATGGCAGGAATTTTACCAGTGTCATTGTGGTTGCGTGTGGTGGGCTTGGAGTAGCGATCGCCCCAAAAGGACACCTCCAGAGGACGATCGCCCTCCAACAAATCTCAATGGTCAATAGTCATGAGTGATCATGAAAAAGCCTGCTTAGGCAGGCTTTTTTTGCATAACCCCACCCCACAAGGGTGAGGGTGACTCTATATGACTAATTTTAGAAAGTGAAGGTGGTACGCAGTGTACCTACATAAATGGCGTCGTTGTTGTCGTTGTGTTCTGGGTTCAAGATGACTAGTACACCAGGGGTGACAGCAATATTGTCACTGAGTTGCAGTTTGTACAGCGCCTCTAGGTGATATGATGTGTCCCTATCTTGACGACGAACGCCATTTTGGACGAAATCGTTGCCAGTTGCTTTGGGGGGTTGACCAAAGATAAAAGCAAGCACGCTACCTTGTCTGCCAAAGTCTCTGAAAGAAACGGTAGCAGCATAGGTCTCAAAGTATGCATTATTACCACTTGCAGCTCCCTTACCTTGTGCCTCACTGTAACCATACCAACCACCAACCGTAATTTTGGGTCCTAGTCTCAAGACGGCTTCTACGGCGTAGTGGTCAGAACTCAGAGCATTACCACCGAAGGGGTTATTGGCATACTGACTACCTGTAGCGTCAAAGAGGAGATTACCACCAATATTATTAACATTACCAGTACCTCCTCTATTTAGATAGGTATGAGCGTAAGTCAAACCTATGTTGAACGCTTGATTGGGCTGGAAGGCTATCTGACCGATAGCTGCATAGCTACCATCCAAAAGACCTGAGCCATCGTTAGGGTTATTAGCTCTGTTAGCTAGATAACCTGCTGACACAGTGATAGGTCCTTTGGGATTCAAGTTAATTGTCGCACCTGCACCACCATTACCTTGGCGGTAAATGGGGTTAAAACGACCAAAGCGGGAGATAGCGCCCCTACCAGAACTCGCGAGGTCGGGGTTGAAGTTGTTGATGTTCTCGTAGAACTCACCACCAAATGCATCAACCTTGATGCGTATAGCCTCACTTAAGTTAAATGCATAGTTGAGTTTGTCAATCTCAATGTCGTTGTTGTTGTTCCCGTCAAATCCCAAGCGGGTCATGTCAGTACCCGTTACGTTTGTACCGTATGGGGTAATATTGCGAGCCTGTAAACGGGTTTGCAACTGGTCTGTGCCAAAGAAGCTACTGTTCAAGTTCAAACGAACTCGGTTAGCGAAAATGGTGTTGGAATCCAAATCTTGAGCTGTTGCCTGGTTAACACCAGAAGGAACAGCCCGATCATCGCTACCAAAGATATCAGATATATTGAAAATCGCCTCCCCAACTAGTTTTGTGGTGGTGGAGAATTGATTGGCTTCCAACTCAGCAGTACGAGCTTCTAAAGCATCGACACGACCGCGCAGAGTAGCCAATTCAGCAGAGAATTCTTCTTGCAAGCGCTGCAAGGTAGCTAAGTCTTCTTTTCTTACCAGATCAGCGGTAGCTGTTGCAATCAGTTCGTTCACCCGATCCAAACAAGCATTCAAACCAGCGGCAAACTCATAACGGGTCAAAGCACGGTTCCCGCGATAAGTCCCATTGGGATAACCAGCAATACAACCGTAGCGCTCTACTAAGGACTGCAATGCTTGGAATGCCCAGTCTGTTGGTTGTACGTCGGAAAACTGAGAAACAGATGTTACTTGGCCGAGGTTGTCAGATTGTGCCGTCAACTGGGACACGGAAGTCACCTGTTCATTGACTTCAGAAGCCATAGCGCTATTTGCAGCGAAAAATGTGGCGGCGACAACAACTGGGCTCAGCTTGAGAAAGTTTTTAGTCTTAAATAGTTTCTTCATGATTTATGTCTCACTCACACCTACCGACTTAATCATGGTATAATTCCCTGAAGTACATAGTTTTTTTGGGAATTTACTAATGATTTTCTGTCAGAATTGTACCAGATGTGAGTGGTGATTAAAACAAGTTAATCACCACTTATTTTTCATGATGGCTATTTGCATCCTTTGTTTGATAGACGCATAATAATGCGACGTTTGTGACGTATAAGGCTTCCTTCTTCCTGAAACTGCTGGAGCAGTCGAGTTACGGTTACCCTTGTTGTATTTAGCACCTCTGCCATCTCTTGATGAGTCACATTGAGGTCGATTAGCTTTCCTTGCTCGACGTCGCGACCGAACTTTTCACTTAGCCAAACCAAAAATTGCCATAAGCGCAAGGACATTGGCTTACGGTGTACGATGCTCAGTAATTCTTCTGCCTGTTGGATGTGAGACAATAGAGCCTCGACATCCTGATTCCACAAATGAGGTGGTACGACACTCACTTCGACGCTAGTCAAGCATTCAATTTGGTAGGGCTTGACTTTGGACAAAGGATAACCAACCAAATCCCCAGTTCCCCAATAACCCAAAGTGATAAATGTTCCGTCTTCACTCCAGGTTAATGTGCGAACTGCTCCGCGCTCAATCCGCCAGAGTACATCATTGCGCGCCGGAATAATTTCGCGTCGCGTCAGCAGTCGTTGCGGCAATTGTCCAGTAGAGGAAGAATGATGAGACTGGGCAGAATTTTGAGAACGACTTGTGGAATACATCATGATATTTTGTAGACTAAAACTAATTAAGTGCTCAATTTCGAGGTTGTGGTCGCCATCTGGGGTAGTTGGCATCAGATGTTGCCTTATGGCGAAATTGGTTCAGTGAATTACACTGGCGCTCCTTGGCATCAAGCTAAGCCATAAGGTAGATTTCAGCACTTGGAAGACTTTGGTAGCTTAAGAACACCATTAGGCTGGTTGACTAAAATAGTAAAAGTGGGTTTATAACTAACAATTCAGACTCTATGATTGCTGTAAACACGCTAACCAGTGGAAAACTTGAGTTGACCGTAGGTATGTAAGAACAAGTCATATGGTTAACTAGTGTTCAGAGCATACTGTTGTTGTCTGACATGAAATCATTTTCGTGTAAAGTTGATGCCTTGTGTTATTTTTATTTCTAAACATTTATTAAGAAATGATCTAAAAAGCAAAAATGCGTGTATAAAAAGTAATTATCTGGACAAAGGAAAATACATATCGACAGCCGAGGATAATAACATTTTTCATATTATTTGTCAAGTTAATTAGGATTTTGAGATAGCAACAACTGCTGGTTTGGGCGAAGCATCAGGATTTTTGCTGGGCCAATTGGAACCAATAGGAACCTGACGAGATTGTAAAAATTCTTCACCTGTCGTAGTGGTGATCAGAAATTCTCTGGTCTCAGAAGCCTGGTTTTTACGAATTCCATTGGCTTCTCCAGGATGCTGTATAGAAAGAAACATACTCTGCTGATCCGGAGCGAAGCAAGGTCCTGTGGTTTCGCATTCCATTGGTCCGATACTAAAGAGAAAAGCTTTACCTGCATCCTCGCCGCTTGTGGGAATGTACCAAAGGGCGTTGTTACCAAACAAACCAGATAGATTTGCTGGTTTTCCCTTGTCATTTGTGCGGCTTTTAACAGATTTATTCATTTTGCTGGTGGACATATCTGTTACCATCCAGACATTGCCGTTGTTATCTAGTAGCAAATTATCCGGATTAGCAAAACCCAAACCACCCACAGATGGTTCACCGCCAGTTGCTGCCATTTGCCAGCGGAAGGTATTTGCCGCTGGATTGTTACCGTCTTCTGTCAGGCGCATCACCCAGCCATACTCATAGGGAGTTTCGTCTTTGGGACCTTTGAAAACTCGTATATCTGGACCACCTTCATCGTCGGGAGAACCAGAAGTAAAGCTAATGTATAAGTCGCCATTAGGAGCAATTTCTGTATCTTCAGGACGAGCTGTGCAGGTTGCACCAGCAGCATTACCAGCATAGTGGGCGTCAATAAGAATGGCACCTTGTTGTTCTTCTGGGTTTCCAATGTAAAGGTCGCCTAGTTTTTTGAACCTCTGCTTGTACTGACCAATTTCCTCGTCCTTTGTCACTTCAAAATCACCGCCCTCGACACGCGGCGGTAACGGCTGGAAACTTTGTCTTCCTTTTTCTTGAGCTTTTGCAGGACCTTTGGGCAAGCGAATCAGGTTTCCAGCAATTGTGCTAGGGAGGTCTGGATTGATTGGTGTGTCAGATTTTAAAGGTATCCAACGACCTGTACCATCGGGGTTGAATTTTGCAACGTAGAGCATTCCTTGGGAAAGTAACCGGGAATTCGCTTTGTCTTTGGGGTCGTTCACCTGATCGCGGCTGACAAATTTGTAAATGTGTCCGCCTCGGCGATCGCATCCAGAATAGAAAGCCAATGGTTTCCCCGCCTCTACGCGCACACCCACCGCTTCATGGTGATAGCGTCCCAGCCAAGTGTGTTTGGTTCCGTAATCGTTGGGATTAGCGGGATCGACTTCGACAATCCAACCATATTTATTCCCTGCTAATCCAAAAACGTTACCTTGTCCGAACAGTTCCTCATCACCTAAAGCGAAAGGTCGCTTGCTGGGGTCAAAGGACGTGCCATCAGCATACACTGGTTCTGGGACTTGTGCCTGAAAGTTTTCTTCAGCACTGAGGACTGTCCCCCAAGGTGTGGTTCCACCAGCACAGTTACCATAAGAACCAATGATGCGATCGCCTAACTTATCTACGTATCCTAATCCCTGCTGCTTGCGAAAAACCGCTACCGCAGGTCCAGTTGCTTTAAGATAACGCCCATCTTCTAAACCAGAGATACCGCTAATTCGTCTATCTGCCTGCGAACTGGTACGTTCCCACTTTCCGTCGGTTGTTTTGCGAATGGAAATAACACCTAATCCTTGGTCTAGCAGTGCTTCTTTGCTAATCTCGCGTATTTTCGCTTTTATCGGGTTTGAGTCTGGCAAAGAAAAGGCGTTTATCTCGTTTTTTCCTGATTTCTTTTCTTTCAGCGCTGCTTTTACCTCATCAAACGGCAGTGATTTCCCAATCACCTGTTCGTAAGTTTGCATCCAAGGTATGGCGCTGATGTATTCAAAGTTTACTGACAGATACCCTTCATTGTTACCAGTTGGGACGAAAGAGAGATAGTCGTTGTTGTAACCGAAACGAGAATCACCGACTTTATCACCCCATGCGGCAATCACTTGGTACTGATATCCTTGTGGCAAGACCAAATCATCCCGCACTTCATAGGCACTATATTGCTCTTTTTGCTGTTCGGGTCGGAACCCAGCTGTTTCTAGGGGAATCGGACCTTGAATTGGTTGAAATGCAAATGCTGCCCTCACTTCTTTTGTGGTAGGTTGCACTGCGATTTTTTTTTCGCATCCTACTAAAGAATTCAGCCCTACTGCACCTGCGCTGCTTCCCAGCAACAACAGGAAGTCCCGACGTGTGATACTCATCTGGTTTATCGATTATACCGAAGCCATCTGTTGGATAGCTCACAACTTTCACCTGGTCATTGCCTAATCTAAGCGGGAAAGTTTAAGAATAGGTAAACTTTTTGTAAAATGTTCGCTATTTAACAAATATTTAAGCCAGAGATAATGTAGTGTCTCTCTATTTTCAAATTAATAATATGCAATACGTATTGCCTTTAGCCTGTCTTTTTGATTGAAGAGTTATTGATGCGTTTTGAGGGGCAGCAAGCTAATTTCCAATAATTATACAATCTTTAATATTTAACTATCTTGCATACATCTATCTAAAGTAGTATTTTCAAGAGAGTAGTCAGCTTGTGAATAATTCCGAGTCCCCACACAGGAGCCAGCGCGTTGCGGATAAGGGCTCGTGGGGAGAGTGGAACTCCTTCGCCATAGCCTATACCCATATCGACACAATACCTTGCGCCCCTACTTCCTGGCTATGAAGAAATATCTAACTCCGTTGACCAGTCACAATATATGCCACACGTTGACCAATGTTGGTTGCATGATCTGCCATGCGCTCCAGACAACGGATCGCCAGTACTAGTAGCAAAATAGGCTCAACCACACCTTCGTCGTACCGTTGATGAGCTAGGGTTTGATAAAGCTGTTCATAAGCAGTATCTACAGCATCATCGAGTCGCTTTATACCTCGTCCGTTGACTTCATCTAAATCTGCCAACGCCACTAAGCTCGTTGCCAACATTGCTTGGGCATGGTGAGACATGACTGCAATCTCTGGTATACAGGAATGAGGCGGATAAGGAAAGATTTTAATGGCAATTTCAGCCAAATCTTTGGCATAATCGCCAATGCGTTCTAGATCGCGCACGAGCTGCATAAAGGCACTCAAACAACGTAAATCTTGAGCTGTAGGAGCTTGCAGCGTCATGATTGCCGTACAGTCTGATTCTATTTGTCTATAAAAGCGATCAATTTTTTTATCTAATACAGGAAGTTCCTCAGCTGCTGTCAAGTTGCGGGTGAACAAGGCTTGGTGGCTTAGGCGAAATGATTGTTCCACCAAAGCCCCCATACGCAACACATCCTGCTCTAAGCGCCTAATTTCGCGAGCCAGCTGGGGTCTGTCAGGATTGGGACTATAGAGGGGGAGTTTCACACTTGTAGTCTCAAACATGAAGATATTTTCAAATATAGTCTTGGCTGTCAGAATTTGCCACGATACCAGGTAGTTCTACTTGCAACCAAGCACCGCCTGTCTTCGGATGGTTCATGGCTTTTATAAAACCGCCATGTGCTAGAACAATTTGCTGGACAATTGCCAAACCCAAACCACTACCAACAATTCCTGAAGCCGAATGATTCTCTGAGGGTGTCACACGGGAGCGTGATTGATCCCCTCGGTAAAAGCGCTCGAACACGTGAGGTAAATCTTCTGGGGAAAAACCCATTCCGGAGTCAATAATGCTAATTTCTATTGCTGGTTCCCGATTATTCTGTCCCGGAACGATTTTTGCTTCGACGAGAATGGTTGTACTAGGTGGACTGTATTTGATACTGTTGTCCAGTAAGTTGAGAAACACCTGGTACATGCGAGATTCATCGGCGTTAATCCAGATATTTTCTGGACCGGAATAGCCAATCTCAATCTGATGTCGCTGTGCTAGGGGTGTTAAACTCTCCCACACAGACAGAATCAGCGATCGCACTTCTACTCTTTGACGATGCAGTTGGATGGTTGGGTTGGTTTCCAGTTGAGTGAGCTCTAACCAACTTTGCACTAAGTGAATCAATCTGTCAACCTCATGCAAGAGGCGGTTAACCCAACGATCCAAGGGCGGTTGCATCCGGTCTTGTAATGTTTCTACAACCAGACGGATTGAAGTTAGCGGAGTTCTCAGCTCGTGAGCCAGATCAGAAAAAGCGCGATCGCGTGCTAAGTTCATATCTAGCAAAGGCTGACGGTTTTCTATAAAGACTCCCACTTGTCCCTTGTCTAAGGGTAAGCTTGTCGCCTGTAACATCAAAGGCTTCACTTCTGATATAGCCGCCGCATTCTCGTAAGAAGGATGAAACACCCACTCCTTTGATTGTGGCATTTGGCGATCGCGAGTTTTCTCAATTAATCGGTCAAGTTCGTAAGACCTTACTAACTCTAGCAACAAGCGCACTTGTCCGGGTTGCCATCTTTGCAGATCCAATATTTTCCGTGCCTGCTCATTACACCAGAGCAGTTGATTTTCTTCGTCAACCTGTAAATACCCCACTGGCGCGAACTGCAGCAGGTCTTGGTATGTTTGGAGCAACTGCTGCGATTGTTGCCGTTGTTGCTTGACCAATCGAATTTCGTGCCGCAAACGAGGAATGAGCAGCGCCAACTCAGAAGAATGCCCGCTTAACGGTCGCAACACTTGTCCTAGGTAGCGGTTCAGTTGAAACTGTTGCCACACCCAAAAACTTACGCCTACCGCTAAACCCAGTAAAAATCCCAGTATAAGCATTGCTAGTTGTTAGTTGTTCTCTGACAACTAAAAACTAACAACTATCCAAATCGATAGCCAAAACCTCGTACAGTCACAATATATTCTGGACGGCTCGGGTCTTGTTCTAATTTTTCGCGTAACCAGCGAATATGAACATCCACAGTTTTGCTATCGCCAACAAAATCTGGTCCCCAAACTTGATCTAACAATTGCTCGCGTGACCATACCCTCCGGGCATAGCTCATAAACAGTTCCAGCAGTCGAAATTCCTTGGGCGACAAATTCACCTCTTGAGCGCGAACCAGTACGCGACATTCTTGGGGATACAAAGTAATTTCTTTATACTGCAGCACTGGTAGCTGAGGCAAACTGCTTAAGCGTTGGCGGCGGAGCAAAGCACGACAACGAGCCACGAGTTCCCGCATACTAAAGGGTTTGGTGAGGTAGTCATCTGCTCCCACTTCTAGCCCCAAAACGCGGTCTGTTTCACTCCCCTTAGCGCTCAGCATTAATATCGGTACTGGGTTTCCTTGATATCGAAGCAAACGGCAGATATCTAATCCATTGATTTGAGGCAGCATCAAATCAAGAATCACCAGATCAAAGGAAAGCTCTCCTGAATTTGGTTCATAACTTTTTAGGTATTCTACAGCCAACCGCCCATCAGTGGCAGTTACCACTCCATAACCTTCCTCTTCCAAAGCTAGAACAAGCATTTCCCGGATAAGTTCTTCATCTTCTACTACTAGGATGCGGCTTCTTTGTCCAATTTCCGCTGTATGAGGATACTTGGGCGATTCGCTGGTATACATTGATATCACAGAATTTCCTGCTTGTGATTGTATCAATATTAATTATCTAATTTCAGTGTATCTACGCTTTATTAAAGCTATTTAACTTTGCAATTTGTAACATAAGCAACAGGACTGGTTTTATTATAAACCAATACAACACAAAGCTAATAATTGTTTTTTTACAGCTTTGTTTTTTGAACGTTAAAAATACAACAAATAGCCATAGCTAAGGAAACTTCGCGCCCTGGATTTATGACAAAGCTGAGATTAATTTATGTAGCAAGTAACTTGATAAATAGATCGGCACAAATTAAAGTTAACTCGTTCAAGCGGTCATTGCTCATGAGTCATTAGTAAGAGTAAGCAAGTTTCAGGCGTTTGAACATTTCATTTCTTAACTTACATTTTGCACCTGGTAAAACAAATGTCAAAGTCATTACATATTATTTGACGCAGTGTTATCGTCCGCCTAGGACTTATAGTTCTAGGCTAATAGCGTCAGTCCATTAAAATGGACTAAAACTGGATCTGACTTTTCAGGTCATGTGGAAAAACCAACGTGAAACCTAACCCCCTAGCCCCCTGACCCTAGCCCCCTGACCCTAATCCCCACTCCGTGGGGGTCCCGAGTTCCCTACAAGGGTTGGGGCTAAGGTAAGAGCCTCTCTTCTACAAGGACAGAGGAATGGAAGCGAGGTTTTCCAGATACCGTCAAAAGTCAGAAACTAGAGCTTATTTTTGAGTAGATTGAAACACTATTTCATAGAAGCATTAGTGGTTTACTCGTAATGGTGCAAGATATTAGTTAACATAAATTTGTTTATTCCTACCTACCTGAGTTGAAAAAAGGTAGCTATGCTGCTTCTGAACGAGTACCCTTGGTCAACCCGTGAGATGATTCGACAGGTGCGACAAGCCGTTTTAGCCAAATTGCTATCCTACAAACCAATAGGACGAAGACCATGTTTGCCGGTGATCGTTGACTTAACGAGTTTGGAGAAGCGAGGCAAGTTGAAACCCTTCGATTCACTCATCAGTGTTTTGGATGGCTTTCCGAGGGTTACACCTAGTTGTGCTTTACCTGGTAGTAGGAGATTGGCGTGTGCCCTGGAACTTTCGGGTGTTTCGGGGTAAAGGCACAACTTCACCAGCTCAATTGGGTTTGCGGTTAGTGCGACGATTGCCTAAAACCTTAACTCGTCGCTTTCAGGTGATGGTGTTGGCAGATACCGCCTTTGGTAGCGTTGAATTTGTGCAAGGCATTCGGAAGCTGAGATATCACGGTGTTGTCGGGGTGCGGTGCGATCGCCAACTGCTTGATGGTCGTAAAGTATCTAGTCTGTACAAACGAGGGCAACAAGTCCGGCTTGATGGCTTGCCTTTGGTTGTTTCCATTTCCTGGTTCTATCTCAAGCGCAACGGCAAATGGCAGAAACGCTTTGTCCTCTCCACTAAAGCTTTGAAAGCCAGCACTATCAATTGGTGGGGCAAACGCCGATGGCAGATTGAGGGTTGGTTTAAGACCGCTAAACACCGTTTTGGGCTACATCCCTTTGCTCAACAAACCAAGCTGGGAATGTACCGTTGGCTGATTTTATCCTTGATTGCTTACCTGTTAGCACACGCTTGCTTATCTCTCTACTGGAGCCACCTCATTGCCAGATTGGGGGCAAATGGCACAATTAGCTCTCCATACTCTCCTCCCTCAGTTGGTTGTATGCGTGTTGTTGACTGACATTCTCCGATTGCAATCCCTGCTCCAAGAGCAGGGAATTGATATCAAGATTTCTTGGTGCAAGATGTGAGTAGTAAAAGCCCGCTAAAGGTATGAGATGAAAAAAAATAGAAAACACAAAGTTAACGATTGCTACTCTCATGAAATTTATAGTACAGGCGGAACCGTTACTTTAGTTAGACAGATCCAAGAAAATTTAAAACCCAGAGAAATTGTCGAATTATTAAAATTGGTACCGCTTAAATTTGCCTTTCTAGAAATTAACAAAAAAATGTATTGGGTAGAAGCAGTAGAAGACACCCAAGAATTTTGGGAGTTAGAAGTGAAGCCTCACTTCTGCCAAAACCTAAATATAAAATTAAGGAATAAATTAGCCAGAAAAAAAAAGCTAAATTTTCAAATCAACGGTGATTGTTATTATGCTTCTCTTTGGGAAGCCGAAAATTTAGATAAAATAATTGTTTTATTTATGGCTCACTGAATCAATTGCAGAAACCTCTCAAAGTTGATGAAAGAAATTCCTCTAGACTAGAATTACTTCCAGCCAAAGGTTCGCCCTAGGTGGCTCTCATCAGACGACTTTGACCAAATGTTAACCGTAAAGAATCGCTTAAGTTGTTTAGGTGATGTCAAAATGCAAGGCGTGGAAGAGTCACGGCTGGGAGCTTTTCAAGGGTGCGATCGCCTATGGCACCAGCGAAGCGGATCGCCCGTTCTGGTCAGTAGTTGGTAGGCAGTAGCCAGCGGTCACTGGAGACTCTTTCTTTACAATCTTGAAACCTTTGTCTGGCATCCGTTTTGAACACTGAGATTGTAAGCAAGCTTGACAAAATTACGCTTCTTCTTCTCGCCAAAACTACGTTTTTATTGAGAATTAACGACGAACGAATCAGAGTTAGAAAAAACGTAAGTGATTACTCTTGCAAATGTTAAGAAAGATCCGGGTAATGGATAGCTTCTTATAAGAGAGGGAGGAGCAATGTAAAAATTATGGTTTTAACAAGGGAGAGCGCGTTGAATATTCTGTACTCCTGAGTTCTTTCTTGGTCAAACTATTTTTTTTATGGAGTCAGTCGATTTGTTCTTAGAATCTGAATTCATGAAACCAGCCTCAGTCTTTTTTGGTTTATCTTTTGGTGGTGGAACTGATTTTTCGGTAGCCATATTTTTTCCTCTGAATTAACTACAAATTGATCTACACTCTGTTTAGGAATAATTCCGTAAAAAGAATTTTCAAGCGTCTTGACTTTCATACAAAAGAAAATAGAGACGCATAAATCAAGCGTCTCTACCAGAGAGGAAACCCATTAACTATAAAAATTAAAAATTAAAAATTAAAAATTAAAAAACTTATTAAAAAATTTCTTTAGTAAGCGCTTGATTTTAATCAAGAATTTTTTAAAATTGATTTTTTTGAACCTGGAAGTACCAGGGATCATCGAAAATCTTTGAATGTTGGAATTTATTAACCTGGTAGCACCAGAGTTGGTTTTGACTGGTCTACCTCTGTTAGGAGGTCTTTTACGAGCCATATTAAGAACTGGATAATTGCTTACAAGTTGGGATACACGGCCGGAAATGACTAATCCGGAAAATTTCAAAAAAGAATTCGGTTAAAGGAAGAAGAGACGCGCTAGAGATGAAAGCGTCTCTATATTGCAGGGTAGGTGATATTAGGCAAATGCGGAAAAATCTATATTAGGCGGAATATCCTGAATCCGCCCTTGACCTACCGCACGCAATGCTTCTCTAAGAGAAACATCACCAGTGTACAGTGCGCGACCGACAATGACACCAATCACGCCTTGTGGTTCTAACGCCAATAGGCTTAACAAATCGGTGACAGAACTGACACCACCAGAAGCAATGACAGGAATGGAAATTGTCGCCGCGATCGCTCGCAAAGCTTCTATATTTGGTCCAGAAAGAGTACCATCACGTTGGATATCGGTGTATATTATGGCGGCTGCTCCTAATTCTTGCATTTGTACAGCCAGTTGAGTTGCCAAAACTTCCGAAGTTTCTTGCCAGCCGCGAGTTGCTACCATTCCATTACGCGCATCGATACCGATAACAATCTGTCCTGGAAATTCTTGGCACAGTTCTTGTACGAGTTGGGGTTGTTCTACGGCTATAGTTCCCAAAATGACGCGCTGCACGCCTAAATTCAGTAACTGTTGCATGCGAGAGCGATCGCGCACGCCTCCACCCACTTGAACCGGTACTGACACTGCTTGAGTTATTGCCTCAATTGCTGGCAAATTAACTAATTCCCCTGTTTTTGCTCCATCCAAATCAACTACGTGTAGTCTAGTGGCTCCCTGTTCCACCCACTGTTGAGCCACTTCAACTGGATTGTCGTTGAAAACTTGCGATTGTTCATAATCTCCCTGATAAAGTCGCACGCAGCGACCTTCTAGTAAGTCTATTGCTGGAATAACTTCCATTTATAACTTCTCCTTTTTTCCCACTGTAAAATTTCCTAACAAATCAATTTTTGTTTGCCGAACCACTTGCCAAAATTTCTAATAACGCTTGGCGATAAATCTTTAAACCTTCGGCATTGAGATGGTCGCCATCACTTGTTAAATTGTCTTTGAGAACATTATTTTCATATAAAGATTGTATGCCTGACGATTGAACTGGCACATTTTCAGTTGTCGCAACTTGATTGATCACAGTATTAATTTCCTCAACTTTCGATTGTGGAGCGGCGACAGTCGGATCTTTGCTAGCAGCAACTGTTGAGTAGAAAGCAGGAATGAGAAAAATTTCTTTAGTTCCCATTCCTCTTACTAACGAAATAGACTCTTTCAATTTTTCGGTAAATACCTCTTTACTTACCCCATACAAAGCATCATTTCCACCAATGGCAATAATGGTTTTTTGGCATTTTACATTGCCTGTAGCTAAAATTTTCAACTGTTCAACTAATGAAATTGTACTCAATCCATTTAAGGCAAAATTAAACGTTCCTTCACCAAGGGAATTCCCAAGTTGAGCAGAAACAGAATCTCCAAATAAGCAGCCGGAAAATTGTTTTCCTTTACTTGCCAGTCTTTGATATTGGGTTTGAATTTGCCATATAGGTGTAGAAGTTAGGTTATCCTTTTGTGGCGTATTTTGTGACGCATTAGATGAACTCGAATATAATTTTGATTGATTCAGTATTTCTAAAGCTTGCGGCAAATCCACTACTAGTTTTTCGCTAGGATAAGCTTTCAGAAAGCTGATGATTCCCAGACCTTCTCTTGATTTGGCTCCTAAGATAATGGCTGAACGTAGTGCTTGTATCCCAGCTTTGTCACGACGCGTAACGCTTTTAGAAGCAGCAGATAAAAGCATTTTGCCAAGACTTGTGTCTAGTAGCTTGTCCACAGCCACAATATCAAGAGACATATTTACGTGAAGTGCCTGTTGCAATCTCTGTTGCTGTTTAGGATTTAGGTAACGCAGGAAAGAGTTGAGATCAGAAGAAACCTGTTGAGTTTCAGCATACTTACGCAAATCTTCCACAGGAAGTGATTGCTCAAACAATCCATATCTGACAACAAATTTTTCAGCGGCAAAACTAGAAGATGAACTCTGAAGACTATCAACAGCTAAAAATGTTACACAACCTGATAGGCATAACAGAGTGCGGGAAAAATATTTAATAACAGAAGATAGCTGCAATGACATAGGTGATTTTTAGTCTTGAGAAGTGGGTGATGACATTTGCGATGACATTTGCTCAGGGGGAGTAGGGACAACAGCTTGATTTTGAATCACAGCTTGCCGGAAACCTAGGACAATGAAAATATTAAAAAATGTCAAGAAAAATTCTGCGCTCCCGTGCAGCCAATCAACATTTGCTAGAGACTGACCATAATGGACTTGGGCATAAATTCCCGCTGGAATGGTGATGGCGACAAACACGAGAGTACCGTAGAAACCATACAGCGCCAAACGGGGCATTTGACTACTGCGGCTGATAAACCACAAGAAACCCAAGTAGGGAAACAATGAAAGGGCAAACAGGGCTTCTTTTGAAATCATCGCTCTAATTTTATAGTTTTTGTAGACACAGGATTGCTATCAGTTTTGATTGACTGATTGGAACGCCAAATTAACACCGCAGCTGCCCAAAGCGTAAAATTACCGACTAAGGTCATACTTGCTTGCAGCGTCACCAGCCATTCTAGAGATTCGGAATTATCAAAATAGTGCCAAGTGCAAGCACACATGGCGCTAACTAGAGCAGGTAACATAGCAAAGGACAATGCCCACCAAGCACGGTTACCTGTCACTTCTCCGTATTTCCAGATTAACCAAATAGCGGCAATCCACTCAATAACGCTAGATATATGAATAATCCAAGTAGGAATCGAAAGAGCGTGCATAATATTCAAGATTCAAAATTCAAAATTCAAAATCAAAGTATGCGGGTGTTGTTATCAGGGTATTACGGTAAGGGAAACGGTGGGGACGAAGCTTTATTAGCAACGCTTCTACAGATGCTACCACCATCAGTCACGCCTGTGGTTCTCTCTGGCAATCCTGAAGAAACTCGCGATCGCTACAACGTGGAAGCGCATGATCGCATGGTACCTTTCACCGTACTACAAGCTTTGCGCTCCTGCGGTGCTTTTCTTTGGGGTGGTGGTAGTTTAATACAAGATACAACCAGTGCCGTTAGCCCATTTTATTATGGGGGAATCATGGCATTAGCCCAAAAAATGGGTTTGAAAACCGTTGCTTGGGGACAAGGAATTGGTCCATTGAAGCGTCCTATGACTCGTTGGTTAGCACGGCAAACTTTTGGCGGTTGTACAAAAGTGAGCGTGCGCGATCGCGCTTCTGCGGCTTTGCTTAGTGATTGGCAAATTCCTTTTATACTGGCTCCAGATCCCGTGTGGGCATTGGAAAGTAAACCCGTTCCTGGACTTTGGGATTTACCTGCTCCCAGAGTTGCTGTAACTTTACGAACCCATCCCCAGTTAACAGAAACACGCCTTGCTCATCTGACTCGCGCACTCGTTGATTTTCAAAAAGCCACACAAACTTTTATATTACTGTTGCCTTTTCAAAAAAGTGAAGATTTAGGAATAGCCCAAGCAATTCAACCGCAACTCAAAGATGTCAGCCAAATTATGTGTCTAGAAGAACCGCAACTTTTGAAAGGAGTGTTTCGCGGTGTAGAAATGGCAATTGGGATGCGTTTACATAGCTTAATTATGGCAGCAAGTGAAGGGTGTCGCTGCTTTGCTCTGAGTTACGATCCCAAGGTGAATCGATTGATGGAAGATGTAGATATGCCTGGATGGGATTTGGCTAATTTGCCAGATGATCCCAATCTCATTGGTAAAACATGGATAGAACACTACGCCAATGGCGACCCATTGTCAACAGAAAAAATTCAGTTTTTGCTAGATAGAGCACTGATTCACCGCGAGGTGTTGAGCGAAGCATTGACTGAGGATTAATGCTTTTAAGGCATTTATAAACTATCAATACATTTCTTATATGGACGGGCGAGACGCCCGTGCCACAATATTTGAGAAAATTTGTACATAGCGTGATAGCTACGCTGCTATTTCCTCAGCTTTAACTGTCAAGCGATTCTTTGCCAATCGGTCATAATTCATCCGCAACAGTTCTAGCAGCAGGGAAACGTCCTCAACTCCATGAATGTAGAAAGAAATCCAACCACTGTTGGGATAAATGTGATGCGGTGAAGCTTTACCTGATTCTACAAGCTCTTTGCGTATACGGGCTGTAAAAGGAATGTCTGCTTGGTAATCTCCATGCAGGTGACCAATTTCCCGATTGTTGATCTGAAACTCTATACCTCCAAAGCGATGGGGCGCTATTGTCACACCTTGCCAGGTTTGTACTTTCCGCACAATTGTGTCTTTTATATTACTCATCCCTGTGAGTTCTCCTAAGGCATAACTTAACCTTCTCAATAAATCAGAATTGAAATGATTATGAGTTGCAATAAGGCGTGAGGCGATCGCGCTTTATGCAATCGCCTAACACACCCTCTGCTATAGTGAATGCTTACGCAGCAACTGCTTCCTCATAAGGGACAAACGTTTTCTTCGTAGCGCCACAAATTGGACACAGCCAATCTTCAGGAATTGCCTCAAACGGTGTTCCAGGAGCAATTCCAGAATCAGGATCGCCTTCTACGGGGTCATAAATCATCGAACACTGGCGGCAAATCCATTTCTGGGTTGCAGGATCGCCGCTTGCTGCTTTCGCTGTTGGAGCGATACCATCAAGAGCTTGGAGTGCTTCTGTATACTGATTGGCATGGTGATGTTCGATTGGTGTCAGCAACCCAAAGTTGTGTGTTGCTTTACGGAAAATTTGAGCGTGTTCACGGGACTCTACTTGTTGTGCCTCAAACTCTACTACAGCCTTATCGTCCCGGTCTGCACGTGCCGCAGCAGTAAAATCTGGGTACATGGTTGTGTACTCATAAGTTTCTCCCTCAATCGCTAACTCTAAACAACGAGATGCGATCGCCTTCTTTTGTTCATCAGTTAACGAAGCGACATCTTCCACCACCAACTCTGGATGCATTAACCGGAAGTGAGCAAAAGCGTGTTCTGTCTCCTGGTTTGCAGTTTCCCGGAACAGCTTTGACAATTCACTCAGCCCCAACTGGCGAGTCACTTCCGCAAAGAACAGATACTTACGATTTGCCATCGATTCCCCAGCAAAGGCTTCAGACAGGTTCTTTGCGGTGTTCGAGTTTGATAAATCCATTATTTCTCCTCTCAATTATTCACTCATAGGCTGCCTTTACAATAGCAGTCCCTTTAAACCGTACTCGTAACGACTACGTTTAATTAAATTGTACTCATTATGAGTATGAAAAGCTAGAACCTTCATAATTTTTTTATGCTGGCTAGCGCAAAAAGCTTAGAAGTTACGCATTGACAAAAGTGTGATTGTGTGGAATAAGTCATACCTGTTTACTGAACGGAAGCTAAGCTTGGAGAGCTAACCTTCGTTTCTTCTTTATGGGTATCAGCAAAATCAACTTATGCGCTTAGGGGATAGAAATGGCAAAAATGGCAGCAGATCGCTTATATATTCGATGTCTGGGGCTTATGCACACAACAGCCTATTTGCATCATTCTCTTTTTGGTTGTGAAGCGTGACAAAAATCAGTGCTGAGTGAATACCTGTTTTTTGCTTTTTAGTGTTGATCACTCACCAAGTATCAAAGCCGGGTTATCTGCTAGACGCCCATCTTCCATGTAGACGATGCGATCAGCAATGTCGAGAATCCGGTTATCATGTGTGACCAAGAGAATTGTACAGCCCTGCTGCTTTGCCAGCTTCTGCATCATCTCCACGACATCTCGTCCTGATTTTTTGTCGAGGGCGGCTGTGGGTTCATCGGCTAGGACAATTTTGGGATGGCTTACAAGAGCACGAGCTATTGCTACTCTTTGCTTTTGTCCACCAGAGAGGCTATCTGCATAGTAGTCGATGCGATTTCCCAACCCAACGGCTTTCAGGATATCAGCGGACATCCCATCTATGTCTTGATCCAGGTATTGATCATGCAGTTCTAAAGACATTCGCACATTCTGTTTAGCTGTTAAGAAAGTCAGGAGGTTGTGCGCTTGGAAAATATAACCAATTTGCCGTCGTACTTGCACCATTTGCTGCTTAGTAACCCCACACATTTCTTGTCCAAGGATTGTAAGACTCCCAGATTGCGCTGAACGTAAACCTCCCATAAGAGTCAGCAGTGTGGTTTTACCAGAACCAGAAGGGCCAGTCATAATGATAATCTCTCCAGGATTAATGTCGAGATTGATATCAAATAAAGCCTGTTTGCGGAGTTCTCCCTCACCAAAGTAGTGGTTGAGGTTAGAAGCAGAAATCACAGGTTCAGTTGTTGTCGGTTGATTTTGGGTAGTAGGAATAGTTTGGTTCTGCATAGTGGTTACGCATTTTTTATCAGAAAATGTCCGCCGGATCGGCTGCTTGCAACTTACGCATAGCGATTCCCCCCGAAATAACACACATAAAACTAGTTAAAAATAACACTAAAGCAGTGCGGATTTGTGTCATGCCAATAGGTAACAAAGTCGCGGTTCCAGCAATCAAGTACAGTCCTGACGAAAGAACAAACCCTGGTATAAAACCCATGATTGCTAGAATAAGTGACTCTTGAATGAGAATGCCGACGAGGTAATTATCGCTGTACCCCATCGCTTTCAACGTGGCGTATTCAGGTAAGTGTTCTGACACATCAGAGTAAAGAATTTGATAAACAATTACAATCCCCACGACAAAGCCAATGATGGTTCCAAGTCCAAAAATGAAGCCAGTTGGAGTGCTACTTGACCAATACTGCTTCTCTCGATTGGCAAATTCCTCTCGCGTTAGGATTAAGACATCGTCTGGTAAGGTGGCTCGCACTTGTGTCTGCACTTGCTTAAGGTTTGCACTCTTGTTTAATGAAATCAGACCAACGTCAATCTCCTCTGGTTGGCGATCGCTAAACAGGCGCAGGAAGGTAGAATCACTGGTAATCATAGTACCATCAGTCCCAAAGGACACACCCAGCGTAAACAGCCCGGTGATCCAAATTTGCTTATCATTCACCTGAATCGAGAGTGGGGAAGACTTTTGAAACAAAGCAGGAATGTCTCCAAATTCAGGTCGCCCTGCTTGGTCGTATAGCACTCGATTCAGCGGCTTGAGTTTATCTATTTGCTGATTCACTTCTAGTAACGTAAATGCTGCTTTCGCAGGGTTAATACCAACGGTCAGGACTGTGCGTTCGCGTTGACGATTTTGAGGATTGCGCCACACAGCGCTACCAACGTATAAAGAGTTTATAGACTCGACTCCCCCGAATCCTGCTGCTTGATACAACCGCTCTCTTGGAAAACTCTTGAACGACTGCACAGCTTCAGATTGTGGATTGATCACGAACAAATCCCCTCTTAGGGTATTGTGAAAATTTGCTGCGGAGTCATAGAGCGCATCATTGAGCCCAAGTTGGACAAACATGAGGACGTCTGCGAAGGCAATTCCTGCTAGGGCAACGGCAAGACGCGTTTTCTCTCGTCTGACTTGCAACCATGCGAGTGGTGTTTTACGGAATTTGCGGAACATTTCAGTGATTCCTGGATTTTTGGTCTACCTTAAAGCTGAATAGCGGTTTGTACTTGCATATTCGTCAAGTCTGCAACCCGCTTGCTGTCTTCCCGATTGAGGCGAATTCGCACTTCCACAATTCTGCGGTCCAGGTTCTCTCCTGGTTCACCGCTGGTAACTTCTTGTTGAGTCACTTGCAAGCCAACCAGGCGAACGGTTCCACGGATTTCTCCAGGGAATGATTCGCTCTTTATGATTGCTTGTTGACCTTGATGAATTTTGCCAATATCAGTTTGATAAACCTCTGCAACCACTTGCATTTGGTCGGTTTGTCCGAGGTCAACTATACCTTTATCACCAACGGCTTCTCCTGGTCTGGCATGAATTTCAAAAATTCGTCCTGTCATGGGTGCGCGGATATAGACTTCAGCGAGGTCAGCTTCAGCTTTTTTGACACCAACTACTGCCTTGTCTACCTCAGCCTCGGCTGCTTGTACATCAACTGGACGCACTTCTGCGATTTTTTCCAATGTGGCTTTCGCTTGCTTGATTTGCTGTTGTAGCGTGTCTGCTGTGCGATTTTGATTTGCCCTGACTTCGTTAAGCTGTGCTTGAGCAGTTTCTAAGGCAAGCCGCTTTTTATCTCGCTCAGAGGCTGCAATCGCCCCTTCTTTAAATAGCGATAAATAGCGTTTGTATTCAGCACTGGCGATGTTCACTTCAGATTGCCAACGGGCAATCGTGGCTGTTTGAGAAGCAATCTCACCCCGGAGTTGTTGTTCAAGGCGAGCTATTTCGGCTTTCTGTGCGGCAATCTCTCCAGATTTTGCGCCAGCTTTCACTTTGGCGAGTTCAGCTTGCGCCACTTTCACTTGTTCTTGTGCTTCGAGTAGGGCGTTTTGGAGGCGATTGCGGCTAGCTAAAACCGCAATGACTTGATTGACTTTTAGGCGATCGCCTCTTTGCACGAGCAATTGAGCAATCCGGTCATTCCTAAGCGTCACAGGTGTAGACACTCGGATAACCTCTGCTTCCGGTTCGAGTCGTCCGAGAGCAGTAATTTGCCGAATGACCGGCACAGTTTTACTAGATTCTAATGGTTTACTTTGATGTCCAATCTGGGAAAAACCGTAGTAAATGGTTGTGCTTGTAATGGCGGTAGCAGCAATCATGAGAGCTACTGTCCACCGTTTTGAAGGTTTTGGTAGTATGAAAGGCTTTGATATTGGTTGGAAGTTCATAATGCTGATTCCTGTGTAGTTTCTGCTCTAGTGGCTAAACGTATAAACCCAAGACTGAACCTGAACGTGGAGATACACTCAACGTCATTGATGCAGGTTAAAACCAGTTAACTCAATTTTTTATATCAATCTTTTTATATTAATATGTTGATATATAGATTGGTGATTGTCAATGCTTTTATATGGAAATGAATTCAGCCAAAATAGAATTAGCACCCATTCTGGGCTGTCTTAAGTACGGAGCCGACGTGAATCAGTCGATTAACAACCGCAAAATTCTCAACCTTTATCGAGCACAAGCCGTGGTTGAAGTTGCCCTCGATGCCGCCCTTTCTCCTATTGGGCTGAGTGTCGCACAATGGGGTACGCTGCGGATTTTGCGCGAACACCCTGGTGCCTCGGGTGCTGACATTGCGCGCATTGCCTTCGTGACTCCACAAGCCGTGGCGACTATGCTGCAACGTTTGGAGCAGGCAGGACTCATTACCCGTCGTCCGCCTTCACGAGGTCGAGCAGTTGAAACCCATCTTACTCCACGTGGCGAGACTTTATTGCAACAAGGCGATCGCATTGCCGACGAGATTGAAGCACGGCTGTTCTCGAACCTCAGCGCAGAAGAGCAAGAGCATTTCAACGAGTACCTTCTGCGCTGCATCAACACTTTGGACTCAAATAAGTTTGAGAAGGAGTAGTATTGAGAAAGCAGATACTATGGCAAAGACGGTAAGCAGAATAATAAATACTTAGCCAGTGAAGGCTTCGATGAAAATGAAAATACGATTGTTTCATGAGCAAGACGCTGAGCAAATAGCGCAGTTGTTCCACGATACCGTGCGTGAAATCAATATTCGTGAGTACTCAAGCAATCAGGTCAAGGCATGGGCACCAGATAATATTCATTTTAGAAACTGGGCAAAGGTTTGTTCTGAACGACTCACTTATGTTGCTGATGATGAAGGTGTGATTGCAGGTTTTGGTGAGTTAGAGTTGAGCGGACATATAGACTGCTTCTACTGCCATAAAAATTATCAACGAATGGGTATCGGCAGAAAGATTTATTGTGCAATTGAGGCAAAGGCTCATGAATTAGGAATTCATCGCTTGTACACCGAAGCAAGTATTACCGCAAAGCCATTTTTCTTGCACATGGGCTTCGAGATCATTAGGGAACAACAAGTGGAACGTAGGGGAGAGACTTTTGTTAACTACTCAATGGAGAAATTTGTGAACTACCTACACTGACCTTGCGGTGAGCGTGTAGGCTTCCGGCTTCATTGACAGATGCCAGTCTACCTTGCGGTTTCTTGGTCTTAATCCGCCTCGGCGGGCGCAAGAACGGGGTTCCCTCCGCCCATAGATAATATCCGAATCCCTTCTTCCCTGATGTTCACTGTCTTGCCTAATATTGCTAAAAATCAGGACTTACGCAACTGTCACAAGCGACGGTGCGGCTGCGCCGCACCGAGCGCCAAACAACTAGACAATAAACATGGGAACATTCGGGCGTTTTAGTTGCTGAACTAAATAATTGGACAATAATC
>JAESFT010000184.1_pt1 | contig 69094 bp, 56 predicted proteins | sample 9269451 | NCBI WGS metagenome assembly JAESFT01 (sample SAMN14502557, study PRJNA617106) | algae metagenome | isolation source: Scytonema hyalinum WJT4-NPBG1 and co-occurring heterotrophs from well... | place: USA: Mojave Desert, Joshua Tree National Park, California | collected 2006-05-25
GAGATTCCTCAACCACCTCACTCTCTCAATGACTTGCAGTCATTATTGCTCGGAGATCGTTTCGTCATCTCCCGGCTATCCATCCCCACCGCATGGCGGATGGGGAATTCCGCCGAATCAGTTAAATTAACTAATACCAGGGGCAATATGCTCAAAAATAGGTATCATCAAACTTTTGAGCTACATATTTGCCCCTGGTTATGACACTCACGTGATTTTCTATCAGTCCTGTTTTAGGAAAATTTCCGAACAAGCTGTCAGAAGAAATGATTTTTGGTGTCAGCACTCTGGAGTGAGTCAGTTTAGATGTTTCGTTGTAGTATTTTGTAGGTACTTACAGAATATAAATAAAATAATTTTTAATTTTTATTTTGAATTTTATGAGTTTGTCAGATATCCCTAACCTGTGGGTACCTTTGGCGCTTTTAGGGTTAATTATCATTGCTGCTATCTTTTTCAGCCGCACCAGCTAGCAGCGTGTTGCAATAAACGCTTAGGTGGAAGCACCAGAGCAGACGAGGAGAATAATTTTTGGCTCTTGAGTGTTGACTCTTGAGTGAGTACTAATAACTAATAACTCATGAGGAATGACTAATTACTGCTATTGGGGGTTAAAATAAATCCCGATTGTCTTCCAAATTCTGAAAGTTTCATGATCTCCAGTAACGACTTTCGACCTGGTGTCTCGATAGTATTAGATGGGTCTGTGTGGCGAGTCGTGGAATTCCTCCACGTTAAGCCAGGTAAAGGCTCTGCCTTTGTACGCACAAAACTGAAAAATGCCCAAAGTGGGAGCGTGGTAGAAAGAACCTTCCGCGCTGGCGAAACAGTTCCGCAAGCCAACCTGGAAAAAAGCACGATGCAGCATACCTATAAAGAAGGCGATGAATACGTCTTTATGGATATGGAAACCTACGAAGAAGGCAGATTGAGCGCGGCGCAGATTGGCGATCGCGTAAAATACCTCAAAGAAGGTATGGAAGTGAACGTCGTTCGCTGGGACGAGCAAGTCCTAGAAGTAGAACTGCCTAACTCCGTCGTGTTGGAAATTGTGCAAACAGACCCAGGTGTCAAGGGTGATACTGCAACTGGTGGTACCAAGCCTGCAACTGTGGAAACAGGAGCAATGGTCATGGTTCCTCTGTTTATTTCCCAAGGAGAACGCATCCGTATAGACACCCGTAACGACACATACCTTGGCAGGGAGTAACTTTCTTCTCACCTCTTGATGCAAATCCCTATTTTCATTTATAACAGGGATTTACATCCCTGCCTGACGAGCAAATTCACTTCACGGATAAAGTCTATCTACTACCTAATTGCATGAGGTCAGAAAAGCTGTGCCATTGGACTTTAATGAAATCCGCCAACTGTTGACAACTATTGCACAAACCGACATTGCAGAAGTCACGCTCAAAAGCGACGATTTTGAGCTAACGGTTCGTAAGGCGGTCAGCACTCATCAAATTTTGTCAGCACCCCAAGCGGCGTTAGGCGCGGTTGGTTCGGAACTGACGCCAGTTCCACCACCCGCGTATGCGGTAGGATCGCCTCCGACCGTCGCCCAAACTGCGCCAACTCGCGTCTTTGACAGCAATAGCGTGGGTGTACCGCCAGTGGCGGTTCCCTCACTCATAGAACAGAAATTCGTTGACATCCCTTCCCCAATGGTGGGAACGTTTTATCGCGCTCCTGGTCCTAGCGAATCACCATTTGTGGAAGTGGGCGATCGTGTCAGAAGTGGTCAAACAGTATGTATTATCGAAGCCATGAAACTGATGAATGAAATCGAATCAGAAGTATCCGGACAAGTGATAGAAATTCTCCTTCAAAACGGTGAACCTGTGGAATATGGTCAACCTTTGATGCGAATTAACCCTGATTAAGTATTAATCTATATAACGATGCCTCGTTGTAAATTTTTTAGTTGAGTCCTTACGGATCTAACCTGATGAAACAAGCGTTGCCTGTACCGCCAGAAGTTGTGCAACAAGTAGCTGAATACTTCAGCCTCTTGAGTGAACCCATGCGCCTACGGCTGTTGCATTTGCTGCGGGATGAAGAAAAATGTGTGCAAGAACTGGTAGAGGCAACACAGACTTCTCAGGCTAATGTGTCAAAACATTTGAAGGTAATGTGGCAAGCAGGAATCCTCAGCCGCCGCAGTGAAGGAACTTGTGCCTACTACCGGGTGGAAGATGAGATGATTTTTGAATTGTGTAATCGGGTTTGCGATCGGCTCGCCGCCAGGTTAGAACAGCAAGCCCGTAACTTTCGCATTTTAAATAGCAAGTAATTAGTCAAAAGTCCTTTGTCCTAAGGTTATCGCTTATGGCTAAGGACTAATGACCCTTACGGGTATCTCCTAAGCCCGAAGGGCTCAGCGCTTACGGAGACGCTTCGCGTATGCCTGCGGCACGAAGAGCGCTTACGCCAGTTGCCGTGAGAGCGGGAAACCCTCCTAAGGCACTTCGTGCCACGCTACGCGTAAGTCCGGAGGACAGGCTGCGCGAACACGAAGTGTGCCCGTTCGGGGCAGCCGTGCCGCAGGCATAGGGCTTACAGCACTGGACTCACTAATAACTAAAGTGAATAATTTTTATCAAAGGTTTCACGTGTTAGTGGCTGTTCCAACTCCAGACCTTCACCACCTAAAACCTCCAATGGTTTCCCATCGACCTCAATGTACACCTTGGCATTCTTATCTAAAGCTGTGGCGGTGTAGACAACTTGCCCCACGCGACCCATCATTGAAGAACTACCACCTCCACTAGTAAATTCTTCCGATAAATTGACGTGGATGCCATCCGACGCCTCCTTGACACCCAACAGCTTAGTTCCTTTTGGAATTGTGGTAGAGTCCGTCCCTTCTGTGGGTCCTGCTAATAATTGTTGGAAAGCCCCTTCTAATACTTGATTGGGCGACTTCCCAACTGCTTTAACTTGAACTGTTTGGGGAACCAATTTCAAACCAGTGCCAGTGTCTTGCAGCCAAAAGATTTCAGCATTTTGTTCATTAGCTAGGCGATTCTCTGAGGGCTGAAGTTGACCTGCTTCTGGAACAGGGATTGCTACAGGAGGGTTATTCTTATCAGATTTTGATCCAAAAAAAGCAACACCAGCAGTCACTGCAATAACCGCTGCTGAAACAGCTGCGATGACACCTGGAGAAATACGGTTAGATCCTTGCTGTTCTTTCATAATGAAAACCTTCCTAAGGGCTGAAATAGCATTTGTATGAAGATAAGTCTGGTTAACGACGATACTTATGAGCCGGGGGTTTCCAAAAACCTAGAGGATGGCTCTACTCGTAAAAATGCGGCAATCTCTAATTCTTCTGGTCTCATATTCAATTTTAGAATTCGCACTTGTAGACCGTCACCTTCTAGATTTTCTAAATCCAATCGTTTGTTGATATTGTTGACAATTGCATTTACAAATTGAGGTGGAACCTCTTCACCATTCGCTGCCACAATTGGGTCAACTAACTGGATATTCTTCCCACCAACGATATTCAATCCTGATTCCACCCTAATTAACAAGGGCTTCTCCAGACCTTTTTCCTGTAATTCTACTTGCAAACTCAAGCGGTTATTTGCTAAAAACTTTACATTTGGATTCACAAAATTATAAACAGAGTTATACCCTGTATTTGAAGAATTCCCTGTGTTAATTTTTAGCTTTTGCAACAAGGCTATGAATTGAGGTGATTGTATGAGTTTGTTGATATCCTGCTGAGTTAACACCAAACGTACACCAGCTTGTAAAGGTCGTTTGAATTTCGGTCTGCCTTTTCCAAGACTACGCGGTTCTAATTCAATGGCATCGGTTTCCAATTCTAAAGCTGCAATCCGAATTTCTTGCCACTTGAGTTGCAAAGAACGCCCCGCAACACGCACCCTTTCCACCTTACCTTGCAGCAATTGATGAGTAGGGGCGTTGTCAACTCGCACTTGCAATTGTTCAACTTGAGCCAATTGAGAACGGATAGCAGCAACAGCAGCCTGATCAACCACCAGTCCTACCGGAGTCACTAACCCTAAAGCGCCAGATACAAGGAGTGTGAAGAATTCCATTTGTCTGAATTAGGGGGTAAGGAGTAGCGAGAAAAAATTATGAATTACAAATCATAAAAATTTGCAGAATTCATCATTTTTCCCACTCGCCATTACATTGCCTGATCAATCCACTGCTTTAATGTAGATACAACGTCAGCGATCGCAATTTCTTGTGAGTTGCGGCTTTTTCTTTCAACAACTTCAACTTTGCCATTGGCAATTGCTCGCCCAGTGACAATTCTGTAAGGAATGCCAATCAAATCCGCATCTTTGAATTTTACTCCCGCCCGTTCATTCCGGTCATCGAGCAAGGTTTCAACTCCGGCTTGATTAAGTTGGGCGTAGAGTTTTTCGGCGATTTCTACTTGTTGGGCGTCGTTGATGTTAGGAATCGTCACAATCGCGTGATAAGGTGCGATGCTAAGGGGCCAAATAATTCCATCTTTGTCGTAAGATTGCTCTACAGCTGCTTGAGCCAAGCGCGACACACCCACACCATAACAACCCATAAGTAAAGGTTTTTCTTCACCCTGTTCGTTGGTATAAGTTGCACCCATTGCTATCGAATACTTAGTGCCTAATTGGAAAATGTGACCTACCTCAATTCCACGAGCACTTTTTAGGGTTTGTTCTGGGTTATGGATGGCGCGATCGCCTGGTCTTGCCTTACGTAGATCTACTGTTAATTCTGGTAATTTAAATTGCTCATTCCAATTTGATCCTACAACGTGATAGCCAGCTTCGTTTGCACCCGTAACAAAGTTTTTTAAATCAACTGCTGTTTTATCAACCAAACGTAAAAAGCCAGGTGCGATATCTTTGACAGACTTAATATAATCATCTGCAACATCAGGAGCAATATAGCCCAAGGGCAAAGGCTTATTTGCCCATTTTCCTTGAGTTTCTGCATCTGGTACTGCAAGTTTGATCACTGTTTTCGCACCGTACTTGGGAGCTAACTTTGTCAACTCATTTTGTAATTTGACATCATTAACTTCCTGGTCGCCTCGAATGCTCACCAGCACCAACACTGTTGTTCCATTATCAAAATTTGTTTGGTAAAGAACGTTTTTCACAATTTGGGTAGGGGAACATTTCAAGAATTCACAAACTTTTTCAATTGTCTGGGTTCCTGGTGTTTCGCGTTTTTCATAACTGGTAAATGCCGAGGCTTGGGCGTCAGGTGGTAAAGAAACTGCCTTTTCCACGTTAGCTGCGTACTGCCCATCTTCAGTGTAGAGGACTTCATCTTCGCCTGCTTCCGCCAGCACCATAAATTCTTGAGACGCAGAACCACCTATCGCCCCAGAGTCAGCTTGCACGGCACGAAAAGCCAAACCACTCCGTCGTAGAATATTACTGTAGGCGGTATGCATATCCTGATAAGTTTTTTCCAAACTTTCTTCATCTACATTGAAGGAGTAAGCATCCTTCATGATGAATTCTCGTCCGCGCATCAAACCAAACCGGGGACGAATTTCATCGCGGAACTTGGTTTGAATTTGGTAGAGGAGCTGTGGTAGCTGACGGTAGGAACGAATCATATCACGAGCGATCGCCGTGATGACTTCCTCGTGAGTCGGTCCTAGCGCTTGTTCTTGGTCGCGGCGGTCTTTGAAGGCGAACATGATACCCTCAGCTTTGGTGTAGGTGTCCCAGCGTCCAGACTCTTTCCATAAATCAGCAGGTTGGAGTTGGGGTAAGAGACATTCCTGTCCACCAGCGGCGTTCATTTCTTCGCGGACAATTTGGGAAACTTTTTGCAGTACCCGCCACATCAGAGGAAGATAGGCATAGACACCACTACCGATGCGACGAATGTAGCCTGCGCGGAGTAAGAGTTTATGACTGGGAATCTCAGCATCTGCTGGGTCATCCCTGAGTGTGACGAATAACATTTGTGACAGTCGCATCGTTTGTCCCCTTTCCAAATTCGATAATCTCTATTTCAGTTACAGTCTAAAATGAAGCTTGCAACTTCAGGAGAAAACCACTTTGCCTGATGTCGTTTATCAAGCACAGCCACCCCTAGAATTTATCCCTCCAGCGCTAGACCCCACCTTTCTACGAGTCTGCCAATTCTTCCTACCCAGCTTAATACACTGGAGAACGGCAATTAGTCATATTGAAGCAGACAACGCAGAAGTTTTGCTGGATCTATATCACCAGTTTCAGGACAGGAAAATCCGTTTTTTAATAGCTTTTCGCCATCCCAAGGCAGAAGACCCGCTTTGTTTGGTTTACTTGCTTTCCCACATTTTGCCAAAACTAGCACGACACAAGGGTATAGTGCTACAACCTCCGATTCATGCCCATTTTATCTACGACCGTGGAATTCCTCTATGGGCTGGTTCTTACATTAGCTGGGTTGCTCCGCGCTTGGGTGGGACGCCTATCGTGCGAGGTAAGGCAGATTGGACAGGGTTGCGATCAGCGCGTGATTTGTTTGCCAATGGTCAGTTTCCGATGGCAGCTGCACCGGAAGGAGTGACTAATGGTCTTTCAGAAATTGTCAACCCATTAGAACCCGGCATTGCTCAACTCGGCTTTTGGTGTGCTGAAGATTTGCACAAGGACAATCGAGATGAGCAGGTTTTTATTCTACCAGTTGGAATTAAATATAGTTACGTTGCTGCTCCTTGGGATGCGATCGCCAACCTTTTGAGTGAATTGGAAACTGCTAGCGGTACCCCTGTAGAGACGAGAGGTGGCGTGTCTGTACAAGATGGCGCGTCTCTATCACCGGACACCCTCTACCCACGGTTGTTTCATTTGAGCCAACATTTACTGTCTTTGATAGAAAATTTTTACACGCGATTTTATCATCAAAAACTGCCAGTACAAGGAGACATAAAAGATGCCAATGAACTGTTAGCAGCTCGTTTGCAAGCTTTGTTAAATGTCGTGTTACAGGTAGCAGAACAGTATTTTGACTTACAACCCAAAGGCAACTTTAATGACCGCTGTCGTCGGGTAGAACAGGCTGGCTGGAATTATATTTTTCGAGAAGAATTTAAGGATGTGAAAGCACTGTCGCCTTTAGAACGTGCTTTAGGCGATCGCATTGCCGAAGAAGCGAATTTGCGGATGTGGCACATGAGGCTGGTGGAAAGTTTCGTTGCCGTTACAGGCAAATACGTACGCGAAAAACCGACAGCAGAACGCTTTGCTGAGACAACGTTACTCATATGGGATATGGTGACTCGGATTAGAGGCGGTAATCCGTTCAAGCGTCCAACTTTAGGAAAGCAACAGGTAAAAATAACGATAGGTGAACCAATATCTGTTTCTGAACGCTACCCAGCTTATAAAGCGAGTCGTCAAGCTGGAAGGCAAGCAGTTGCTGATTTGACCAAGGATTTACAACTGGCGATAGAGGATTTGGTTTTGAAGCAAGGGTAATATACGTTACAAAGATTTTATGGTAACAATAGTTTCTGGCAATTAGCTCAAAATTAATCGCAAAGAACATTTGGCAGTTTCTCTCGTTACTTTGCCCCTGATCACAGGCTCCGTAAGACTGCTCCTAGTGTCTGTGAATACAGATGAGGCTTTTGCAAGCATTGTATTAAATACAACTAGGCTCCTTTTTCTACAAGGCTATCAAAAGCATATTAAACGAAATTAATACAAATCAAAGATCCGAATTAGGAGGCAAAATAGAATGGAAATTCAGATTCCTGTTAGTTATCAGGAAATTGTTAATGAGCTAGTTAATTTTACTGATTTACCTAGACAAGAAGTAGAACACAGAGTGTGGAAGCAGGCTCTGGGGGATGGGAGTGTGAAACATGATGCTGAGCATTTTGGCGTAACTCCGCATCAATATGACGACAAAATGGAACAGCTATACAAAGAAGGATATGGGTTGATAATTGAAACTCTAGTTTTTTGGGCATCACGTGAAAGACAGCTTTGGATTGAACAGGCGGTTGAAAGGGTTCGCTTACACGCACAAAAGAGCGGTCGTGCTTTAGATGAATTAGTAATACTAATGTTGGGTGACGGCACTGGCAATGATTCTTTAGAGCTTGTAAAGAATGGCTTTAAGGTCAACTATTTTGACATACCTGGCAGTAAAACTTACGATTTTGCCACAAAGCGCTTCGCTCATTATGATTTATTAGGAAACAGTGTGAATCTTATAACTGACTTTAATTCCTGTCTTTCTTCTCAATACGATGTTGTAGTTTCCTTTGAAGTCCTTGAACATCTTACTGACCCAATATCAGCTATCAGAGATATTTCATTGATGTTGAAAATAGGAGGAATAGCACTAATAACAGAAGCATTCGATGCTGTTTCAGACAACTTTCCCACACATTTACAATCTAACTTAAAGTTTGCCAATAAGACACCTTTTTTGTTTCTAAAAAGTGGAATGCTACTTTCTTGGTATAGTCAAAAAACTTTCTTTAAGTTCAAACCAATGGAGTTTACTAAACTGGAAAAGCCGTCAATTATGAACTCTATCTCTCTCTTGAGAGATGACAATATCAGGAAACCATATTTTTACAGAAATATTAATGAATTTAAGCTGGCAGTCAAGAGAATGCTTGCAATCCAGAGTTGATCGTATTACTCAGGTAATTTTTTTGGAAAAACCTTAGATAAATCAAGAACTAAATCAGAAAAACACGGCACATTCACTGATTCATTAGGCAGAAAAATTAATTTTCTACGATAACCAAATTTACCTTGTAAATTTTCATAAGGTTCGCTGTAGTATTCCAAATAATTATCTACTAAATTAAATATCCAATACCCACAAATACCCGCTTTAGCATAAATCGGTAATTTAACCTCTTGGTCATATTTTAAAGAGGAATCAGAAATCTGAATTAAAAGTAATATGTCATCTGGATTGGGATGAGTGCTGAGATAATCGTCTTCTCGATTTTTTACAATCACCCTATCTGGTTCAGGTTCGTTGTAGTCAGGAATAATAATTGGTTGTTGTCCTCGCAGAGTCGCACGTTCCCCTACAAGCTTATATAACTCTCGTTCTAAGCGGGTTTCACAAACAGAATGCCGTTTTCCTTTAGATACCATTGGGATGATTTCTCCGTTGATTAGCTCAACTCGGTCATCTTCACCAAAGAAACCAAGTTCTGCTAAACGGTCAAATTCAGCTATAGTAAAGCGTTTAGCGGTGGTTATGCTCATAGTAGTTTACTAAGTGCAGGACTTATTGACAACTAAGCAGATGATTTAAAAAAGGATTTGGTATCTTTTGTGTTTACCAATGCAAAAACAGCCCTACCAAGACAAACTATGCTGGCACTTTGGGCTGATTTTGACTGATAATGAAATTGCCTAGGTAGATAAGCTTATCAATTCCTGGCTCAATTGAATGTCAGTAGTCAAAAGTCAGGAACTCACGACTCATGACTAACAACTAGTAACTAAGAAGCTGTTTCTCTAGCTGTACCAGAACCAGAACCTAGCTTTTTCGGAGACGCGGAACTCTCGCGACGTCCTGTCCGCAGTTTGGGCTTGGAACTGTGTTTGTCTCCTTCTGTGGCGCTGCCGTCTGATGGTACCCAAGCGGAGCGAGTGCGTTCACCAGAAAACTCACCGCGACGGTTGTTGGAACGCAGCCTGGGTTTGGCAGATGGCTGCATGATCTCTTCTTCTGGAATGTCAAGTTCTGATTGCAGCCAAACAGGACGGGTTTGGTCGTAAGCGATTTGCAACGCAGCCGCAGCGATCGCCTGAGCGTCGTATTGTTCAATCAGTTCGCTCACCATCGGTAAAAATGAAGCCAAACGCTCGCCAGCCAAAGCTTCGCGCACTTGAACTTGCAATTTTTCTATCTGTCGTGCTTCAATTTGTGTCCGTGAAGGAATCGACAGGAGTTGCCAACTTTGGCGGTTATGGCGTTCAAACAGTTGCTGCTTGCGTCGCTCAAACGGCTGTACTAAAGAAATTGCTGTGCCTTCCTTACCAGCTCGACCAGTACGACCAATCCGGTGGACGTAGGTTTCTACGCTATCGGGTAAGTCGAAGTTGATGACGTGAGACAACTGGTCAACGTCCAAACCTCGTGCCGCAATATCGGTTGCTACTACCCAGCGTACTTGACGGTTGCGGAACCGTGTTAGTAACCGTTCCCGTGCTTGTTGTGACAAATCACCGTGGTATTCATCAACACTATGACCTGCCGCTTGCAGTTGATTGGTCAGTTCTGCTGCTGTACGTCTGGTGCGGACAAAGATTAAAGCCGATTCTGGATCTTCCATTTCCAAGATGGGCTGTAAAGCTTTGGCTTTCGTCCAATGACGTGGTACAAGATAAGCGACTTGATTAATTTTGTTAGGAGCGGCTTTTGGCTGCTCAACAGTCACTGTCACTGGCGAGTGCAAGAACTTGTTCACCAATTGGCGAATCGAAGGTGGCATAGTTGCCGAGAACAGCGCTGTCTGCCGCTCTTGAGGTGCTTGTGAGAGAATTTTGTCTACATCGTCGATAAAGCCCATGCTCAACATTTCATCGGCTTCATCTAAGACAAACCACTTCACTCGATCCAGCTTCAAACTTCCTCGATCCAGCAGGTCTATGACTCGCCCTGGCGTACCGACAACCATGTGAACGCCGCGTTTGAGTTGTAACATTTGGCGCTCAATCGATTGACCACCGTAGATTGCTAAAACCCGCAATCCTTGGCTTCCCATGAAGGTGCTGATTGCATCGTGAACTTGGATGGCTAACTCACGAGTCGGTGTCAGAACCACAGCTTGGACTGCTTTTTGAGTCAGATCCAGCCGCTCTATGATCGGTAGGGAAAATGCCGCTGTTTTTCCTGTTCCTGTTTGCGATTGACCTACGACATCACGACCGCCCAGCAGGTGGGGAATTGCTTGCGTTTGAATGTTAGTTGGTGCGGTAAAGCCTAATTTTTCTAATTGCTCAACACGCTCTTGTGAAATTCCTAAATCTAGAAACGAAAGATTCATCAAATCTCCTATGTTTTTCTTTGGTCTTGATAGATTGGTTAGTAGTTAGTGGTTATGGGTTAATAATGACAACTAATAACCATTAATTATTGACAACTTGACCATAAAGGTCGTAAGCATCAGCATTTTGGATAGCTACTGGCACGATTGTTCCTAATCGTGCTTCCCCATGAACTAACACTTGCCCATCGACTTCTGGGGAAAATCTGTCAGAACGACCAATTAATTCTCCTGTTACCGGATTTTCTTGTTCAATCAGAACATTGACCACTTTGCCAACTTCTTGTTGATTTTTCTTTAAAGAAATTGGCTGTTGGAGTTCCATCAATACGTTCCGCCGCTCATCCATGACGAATTGAGGCAGTTGGTTTGGTAGATTGTAGGCAGGAGTTCCTTCTTCGGGTGAAAAGGTGAAGACACCTACATGGTCGAATTCATGACGCTCGACAAACTGCAGGAGATGCTCAAAATGCTCGTGTGTCTCTCCTGGAAAACCGACAATAAATGTCGTTCGCAGCACAGCTTTTGGTAGTGCCTCTTTGATGCGTTCGATAATCGCATCATTGACTCGTCCTTGCCAGGGACGATTCATGGCGCGGAGAATATCTGGATGGGAATGTTGTAGGGGCAAATCCAGGTAAGGCAAGACGTTGGGTGTTTCTTGAATGACCGCTATCACATCTGGGGTCAGTCCGGTGGGATAGGCATAGTGCATGCGAATCCACGGCACATCAACTTTCCCTAAGGCACGGAGTAATTCGGCTAACTTCGGCTTGCCGTAAATATCAATACCGTAATTGGTGGTTATTTGGGAAATCAGAATAATTTCCTGTACCCCTTGACTTGCTAACTGCTCTGCTTCGGTTACTATTGATTCAATGGTACGCGATCGCTGGTTTCCCCGCAGGTGGGGAATTATGCAAAAAGCGCATCGGTAATCACAACCTTCAGCAACCCGCAGGTAAGCCACGCCTTCAGTCGTAGTGCGATAACGGGGTGTGGTTTCATCAGCAATGTAGGTTGGGTGTGAACTTACGATCTTAACCCGCTTGCCTTGTTCTACCTGCTGAATGACATCGACTATTTTGTGGTAATCCCCGGTTCCTACTACGGCTACCGCTTCGGGCAACTCTTCCAATAACTGTTCTTGGAAGTGCTGCGCCATACAGCCTGTGATAACGATTTTTTTATCTGCTTCTGCCAGTTCCACTAAGGTTCTGACAGATTCTTCTCTTGCTGCTTCAATAAAACTACATGTATTGACTATAACATAATCTGCTAACTGTTCATCAGAATCTACGCTGTAGCCTGCTTCTACTAGCAGTCCTAGCATATGTTCTGTGTCAACTCGATTTTTCTCGCAGCCTAGGTGAGAAATTGAAATTGTTGGCTTGTCACCCATATTAACAAAGAGTCTTTAGGTTTTTTCATCTACTTAAACGCGCTTGAGCGCAAAATTTTTGCTTGAGATATCAACGAGGTCAAAACCTCTCAAACTAAGCCATGACCTCCAATAGTCTTACACACCGTCAAAGCAAGCTACGACCATGATGAATCTGGAGTTCATGCTATGATAGCTTTATTAATCTCTTTTTCAGGGGAAAATAGACAGAATTTAGATAAATTGGACACTAGTAGTTAATCTTTTTTAAAATTTTGCCTGTTGGTATTGTACATTACCGCAAAGTGTATGTTATTTATCAACCTACTGGGAAGCCACTCTCTAAATGACACTGGTTTTAGTCAGGAGCGGAGTCATCCATCTCGGCGAAACCAAGTGTGTGTGGCGCATTTGGAGAAGTCGCTACCAGTCGCGAAAATATCGCGTGACTACGCTTGTATAGCGGTAATGCTACCCTTTGGCTCAGGCGATACCTGTACCTTGATTAGGCGAGATGCCTTTTCATCGGGAAGCTGCCTCGCGTCTTATGAGCGGCAAACTCCTCTTCTATTCATATGTTATCTTAACATATCTTAGGGAAAGTGTGACGCTAAATTCCATCTAAAGGAGGAGGTAAGCAATTTCCCTTTGAAAGTCGAAGAAACCAGTGCTAGCAAGCATCCTAAGTGCTAACAGGGTGCAAATGAAATGCCTGACAGAAATGGCAGCACGGTTGAAACACAGAAGCCGTAAGTCACCTCAAAGGAAGTACAGCGCCCTTTACTTTACTTAAGCCCTTTACTTTACTTAATTAGTAATGAGTCATAAGTAAATAGTCAATAGTTACCAGCGATAATAACAAATGACTAAGGACCCTTCGGGTATGCGCAAAGCGCACGCCAAAGGCGTTCGCGAAGCGTCTCTGAAAGAGATACGCCAGTCGCCTAGGTCGGGAAACCCCAACGGGAGAGCCAGTTGCCTACGGAGGGAAACCCTCCTGCAGCACTGGTCTCACCTCCTGCAGCGCTGGCTCACTAAGGACTGAAGACTCCGTAAAGCGGGTTAAAGACGTGACTTTATATCAGCTATTTAAAACCCGAACACCAATTATTGGCGTAGTTCACCTACTACCGTTACCTACCTCGCCGCGCTGGGGAGGTAGCCTGAAAGCAGTTATAGACCGTGCCGAACAAGAAGCAACAGCCCTAGCAAGTGGAGGGGTTGACGGCATTATTGTGGAGAATTTTTTCGACGCGCCGTTTCCCAAAAACCAGGTGGATCCAGCGGTTGTGAGTGCCATGACCGTAGTGGTACAGCGGATACAGAATTTGGTGACACTACCAGTAGGTATAAATGTTTTGCGGAACGATGGCAGAAGCGCAATAGCGATCGCCACCTGCACAAAAGCGCAATTCATTCGCCTGAATGTACTGACAGGTGTCATGGCAACCGACCAGGGAATCATTGAGGGAGAAGCTCATCAACTGCTACGCTATCGCAGAGAGTTAGGCAGCGATGTGAAAATTTTCGCCGATGTGTTGGTCAAACACGCCCGTCCGTTGAGTGCGGTGAATCTGACCACTGCGGTGCAAGACACAATAGAGCGCGGTTTGGCAGATGCAGTGATTATGTCTGGCTGGGCTACAGGTGATCCTCCAAACCTACAAGATTTGGAAATGGCAACTTCTGCTGCTCACGGCACTCCAGTGTTTATTGGCAGTGGAGCAAGTTGGGAAAATATTGGTACACTCCTGGTGGCGGCAGATGGTGTGATTGTTTCGAGTGCCCTGAAACGCCACGGTCGCCGCGAGCAACCGATAGACCCAAATCGGGTGAGTCAGTTTGTGGAAGCTGCACGTAAAGGTTGGAACTCTAAAGAGGAAACACAATCAATTCCTTCTGTAAAGCTACACTCATAGGTACGGAATAGGTCATGGGTGATGGGTAGTCATGAATGATGAATTATAAATGAGGAAAAACACAATTCGTAATTCATCATTCATCCAGGATGACCCTTTAACTCATTACCAGTTCTCAATTCCTAATTTTCTATTGCAGTTTATGAATCGCCGCCGTACGACTCCCTGGATTCATAGATGGTCGCGGATATTGATTGCCGCGATCGCATCTGTTGGTGCATTGACAACGGGTTATCTCACCGTAGTTAAGTTGACACAAGGTTCCGCCGCTTGCCCCACCAATAGCTGTGATTTAGTACTGTCTAGCCCTTATGCTACCGTTCTCGGGCTACCTTTAGCCTTGTTTGGCTTTCTCGCTTACGCTAGCATGGCTATCTTCGCTTTGGCTCCTTTGGCAGTTAACCCAGCACAAAGTAAAGATACCCGGACAAAGCTGGAAAATTGGACGTGGTTGCTGCTTTTGGCAGGTGCGATCGCCATGTCTGTCTTCAGTGGGTACTTAATGTACCTGCTATTTTTCAAAATCAAAGCAGTCTGTCTCTACTGTCTTGCCTCGGCTATCTTCTCCACCAGCCTCTTAGTGCTGACGATGATTGGTCGCACATGGGAAGATATAGGACAAATCTTCTTTACCGCCATTGTTGTGGGCATGGTAACGCTGATTGGTACTTTAGGCGTTTATGCGAATGTGAATAACCCTAGTGCTAACACTGGCTCTAATAGTGCTAGCTTAGAACCAACAGGACAACCCACACTTGGAGTTGGTTGGCCCATCACTACCACCTCTGGTGAGGCAGAAATTCAGTTGGCACGTCACCTGACCAAAATAGGTGCTAAAGAATACATAGCTTGGTGGTGTCCTCATTGCCATGAACAAAAGCAACTGTTTGGTAAAGAGGCGTATCAAGAAATTAAGCACATAGAGTGCGACCCGCAGGGCAAAGATGCCCGTCCAGATTTGTGCAAAACAGCTGGCATTCAAGGCTTTCCTACTTGGGAAATTAACGGTAAACTTTATCCCAACGTGCAAGCATTAGAGAAATTAGCGCAAATTTCTGGTTATCAAGGTCCGCGCAACTTTAAGAATTTTCCTGACGCTTTCAAGTAGTCTGCAGGCAGCAGCATAACTTAAGACAAAAAAGTCGGCTGGTAGTAATGTATGACTTGTGCTCTACCATCTGACTTATTTTTTTTATGAGTCACACTCTACCATCTGACTTATTTATTTTGATGTTGCGAAAGATACCATTGCCGTTTTACGAAATGATGAGTAATTTATATCAGAGACATCTGAGATTGTCTTTAATAACTCAACGAGTAGATTAACAGGTTATAAAGCAGTAAGGGTAGCCTATGAACTGCATTCGCCAGGTCGTTAATAATTACAAAAATATAAAAATATTTCTCCCAACTAGGTTATGGGAATAAGTAAGCAGCTTAGTCAGCGTCTTGTGAAGTTACTGTTTGCACTGCAACAACCACTTAATCAAGGACGTAGGGAACTTTTTACCGCCTCAAGCGTAGCAGCCTGTATTCTATTGCTGCGCTCTTTCGGATTCATGCAATATTTAGAGTGGGCAGCTTTGGATTATCTTTTTCAGTTGCGTCCACAGGAGCCACCAGAGCAGCGCATTACAATTGTAACGATTGACGAAGCTTCTTTACACCAAGTCGGTTCATGGCCAATTCCAGACCGCAATATTGCTGAGGTGTTGCAAAAATTAAAAGATAACCAACCTCGGGCTATTGGTTTAGATATTTACCGTAATTTACCAGTGGAACCAGGTCATCAGGATTTGGTTAAAGCTTACAAATCCATACCAAACTTGGTTGGAATTGAACTCCTGTCCAATAATAAAAACACCAGTGTTCCTCCACCATCGTGGCTTTATCAGACCCGCCGAGTAGGTTTTAACAATGTGGTGTATGACGCTGATGGCAAAGTACGTCGTAGCTTATTATATTGGCACATTAATCATCAAGCACACGAAAGTTTTGCTTTGAAACTCGCTTTAATGTATTTAAAGCCCGAGGGTATTACTCCCAAAAAAGCAAAAAACAATCATGACTATTTACAGTTGGGTAAGGCTGAGTTCCGCCGTTTTCAGCCTAATGATGGTGGCTACGTGGGAGCTGATAACAGAGGATACCAAATTTTGTCCAATTTTCCCAAAGTTGGCACCGGAAGCTCATCAGTGGAAGGTTATGGCTTCCGCAAGGTATCGATGCGAGATGTGTTAAACAATCAGGTACCACCAAGTTGGATTAAAGACCGCATTGTACTTATTGGTTCCACTGCGACTAGTCTCCAGGATTTTGTATTTTTCCCATATTCCAGCCGTCTGATTGGTACGGTCAAGCCTGTGGCTGGCATTGAACTACAAGCTCATTTTATCAGTGAGATTATCTCAGCCGCCATCGAAGGAAGACCTTTACTCAAAGTTTGGTCTCACCTTATAGAATCGTTGTGGATTTGTGCTTGGGCTTATGTGGGAGCAGTTGTAACCAGGCGAATACAACGTCCAAGCTTAAACTTTATCAGCATTCTACTATTATACTTTGTGCTATGTGGAAGCGCCTACCTTGCTTTGTTGTTTGGTTGGTGGATACCAGTTGTACCTGCGTTGCTCACCTTTAGTAGCTCAGCTATTGCAATCACTTATCAAGTTGCATATCGTCAGGAAGAATTGAAACGCTCCAAAGAGTTTTTGCATCAACTCATCAATAAGATTCCTGATCCAATTTTTGTCAAAAATAAAAAACATCAGTGGATAGCCTTAAATGAGGCTTATTGTCAATTTATTGGCTATCCCGAAAATGTGTTAATTGAAAAGTCTGACTATGACTTTTTCCCCAAGCATGAGGCGGATGCTTTTCGTGCCTCAGATGATCTCGTTTTTCAAACGCAGCAACCCCATGAAAACGAAGAAGACTTTACAGACGCGCGTGGAATCACTCATGTGATTGCCACAAAGCGATCGCTTCATAAAGATGCCGCAGGCAATTTCTTCTTAGTTGGGGTTATGCGAGATATTACCGTACGCAAGCGCATGGAAGACGAACTCAGACGTGCTGCTGACGACTTATCTCGGATGAACAAACAATTAAAAGTCAAAGAAGACCACTTACGTTATCTTGCTTATAACGATGCCCTGACTGGTCTACCCAATCGTAAATATTTTATAGAACAACTTCAAGAGTCCCTTTTGTGGGCACAGGAAAATAATTCGTTAACAGGGCTGCTATTTATTGATTTAGATGGCTTCAAACAAGTTAACGATACCTTTGGGCATGAGATAGGCGATCGCCTGTTGATAACCGTTGCCCAACGTCTCACGCACTGCTTACGTAGCAGTGATACTGTTTCTCGCTTGGGTGGTGATGAATTCACCGTCATTTTACGGGCAATTCCCAAGCTACAAGCTGCTGCTACAGTCGCTGAAAAAATTCTAGCAACTCTTACTGAGCCGATTGTCTTAGAAGGACATAAAATGAAAATCTCCGCCAGTATTGGCATCAGTTTCTACCCAAGTAACAGCCGAGACAGTGAAGCTTTGATTAAGCTGGCAGACAATGCAATGTACCGTGCCAAGCATCTCGGGAAAAATCGGTATGAGTTTGCCTAATGAGTGATTTTTCTTGTGAGATGCTATCTCGCCCGTCCTAAACTATCGTCTAAATATTGATACTCCCACGGCGCGTAGAAAACACGGCGTTAGCTCGTTTTCATTTAAAGCCGTGGGATTCTTGATTCCCTGGGGTTCTACTGAACTTACCCTCCTGCTTTGCATCTTGATCGTCTGCAAAAAACCTGCACTTGAGAGGCACACTTGAAAGGGTTTGAAGCTTTTGCCTTGTTGGCGCAACAGCTTAATACTGAGTTGCCTTTAAAGATGTCATGAAGGGCAGCACAAAGGAGTTCTAGAAGACGTGAACTGGTTCTCCCCACAAGTCGCACCCCAGTTCGATGGAATACGAACAACAACTGCTATATTCAGATTTGATGAATTGTTTTTTTATACCAGTAAATGGATTGTGTTCACCAGTAACGTATTCACTCTTTCGGTAGAGGTAACTGACTACATTTTCATAATAAAACTTAACTAGCTTGAAATAGACAGTAAAAATAGACCTATAGTTAAGCTGCTATTTACCACTTACGCAAGATGGCACAGTTAAGTAATTATCCTGATGACAGCGTGAACTTTATAATTTTTTAAATATATGTCTTCGTATTTTAGTAAAAAATAATACTAAATTAAATCAACTCAACGGGAATCTACAGAGGCGTATGAGAACTAGCTTGAGACTCACTAGTGTTGTGATATTTTTTATCGGAGCCTATCTGATAACTGCCAAAATTGCTGATACTGCGGCGGCTGTGGATTCGCACACCACAGATAAAGCAGTTTTCAATGGAGTTAAACACAGTCAAAGTAGGGGCACGGCTAGCCTTTGCCCCTACCGAGTAGTGCATACAACTGAGAACTGCTATAATGAGGGGTTAGCAAATCTCAAGCTTGATACTCAAGTGTTCAAGCAAGCTGTTTCTGATGCTGAGTTAGATAATAATTACGAACCACCAAATTATGGTGGTCCTGATAGCCAGTACGGTAGTGGTACTCGATAAACGATTCAAAATTTTAATCACTCAACACTGGAGATTTCCACCAATCGTTTTGTTGTACAAGTGTGTGGACTTGCCAGTTAGGGTCTAGTTGAGGGTAATCTAAGCGGTAATGCCCTCCCCGGCTTTCGGTTCTAAAGGCAGCACTTTTGAGAATTAAAAAGGCGACATCCAATAAATTACGGGTTTCTGCCCACAATCGCAATTGCCGTTCAACATCAGGTATGTCTAAACGAGCTGATTCTGTAGGATGTACAGACAACAAGAATTGACTGATCGGCAAAGAAGTAAAATCTTGCTGCCAGGACTTAATGGTTGATATCGCTGCTTCTAAACCTGATTGCTCCCGGCAAATACCAGCACTTTGCCAAACCAGACGCGGTATGTTTTCTCGCAGTCGTTCTAAGTTTTCTTGCTGAGGTTCCCATTCACCTACATCGGCAGAAAATTCTCGCTTAGGAACTACTGGCACGTCTTCTGGCCTACTCACATCTAAAGGCTGCAAATGAGCCATCTGTGCGCCAAATACGATACATTCCAGCAGAGAATTGCTGGCGAGGCGATTTGCTCCATGCACACCAGTACTTGCGGTTTCTCCGACTGCGTATAAACCGGGAATGTTTGTCCGGTTCATGAAATCGGTAACAATGCCACCCATCCAGTAATGAGCAGCAGGGGCGACGGGAATGGGTTGTGTGAAGACATCCACACCCCAGTATTGACAAACTTTGATGATGTTGGGAAAACGGTGGCGAATTTTTTCAGCAGGGATGGGGCGCATATCTAACCACACATGAGCGGTTGCGGGGTCAGTTGAAGTGCGTTGTAAGTGACTAAAGATTGCCCGACTGACCACATCTCTGGGGGCAAGTTCGCCTGCTGGGTGATAGTCAAAGGTAAAACGCCACCCTTGATGATCGACAAGGTGTGCGCCCTCGCCACGTACAGCTTCACTAATGAGAAAGCGACCCGGTTTTGTCAAAGCAGTGGGGTGGAATTGCACAAATTCCAAATCTCGGAGAATCGCCCCAGCACGCCATGCGATCGCCACTCCATCACCTGTACTAACACCGGGGTTTGTGCTTTGGGCAAACACCTGACCCCCACCACCTGTTGCCAGAACAACAGCATTTGCTCTGACGAGGCTAACTTGACCTTGATAAAACAGGCTAATTCCTTGACAGGACTGTGTTTCTGGTTCTAGCCATAAACCCAACGCCAAAGCTTGTTGAATGACTTGAATATTTTGACGTCGCAAGACTTGGGCGGTGAGAGTGGTGGTCACTTCTCTGCCTGTGGTGTCTGCAGCGTGAAGAACGCGGTTGCGGGAATGAGCAGCTTCTAAGGTTAAGGCTAACTGGGTGCCATGACGGTCAAAGGCTACTCCCAAGTTTACAAGCGATTGAATGCAGCTAGGAGCTTGTTTGGCAAGGAATTCGACAGCAGGGCGATCGCACAAGCCAACACCTGCCTCTATTGTGTCTTCAACATGTAAAGAAGGAGAATCTTCTTTTGCGATCGCTGCAGCAATGCCACCCTGCGCCCAATCACTAGCAGAAAGAGAAACTGTTTCTTTGGTAATCAAGCCGACTCGCAATTCGGCAGGTAGGCATAGTGCCGTATACAGTCCAGCAGCACCAGCACCGACAACGATGACATCAAATTGGCTAGGAATATCTATCTGAAGCAAAGCAGGGGGTGGGGGGAGTGAGGGCGATGAGGAGCCAGCGCCGTGGGCGGGTTTCCCGACTTGAGGCGACTGGCGTGGGGATGAGGAGCCAGCGCCGTGGGCGGGTTTCCCGACTTGAGGCGACTGGCGTGGAGATGAGGAGCCAGCGCCGTGGGCGGGTTTCCCGACTTGAGGCGACTGGCGTGGAGATGAGGAGCCAGCGCCGTGGGCGGGTTTCCCGACTTGAGGCGACTGGCGTGGAGTGAGGGGGATGAGGGAGTGAGGGGGATGAGGGAGATGAGGAAATTTCTCCACCTCCCCGCATCCCCGCGTCTCCTTGTCCCCCTTGCCCCCCTTTTCCCTCTTGCTGAATAAACTAATTCCCACTCCTTTCTAGGAGTGGGTTCTGGCAGCTTAATGAGCTACAAGTGCAATTATCTGTAAATACCGTTGTTAAAGCGGTCATCTCCTTCGGTGAAGACTGATTCCACTTCTGACACAGTAAAGTGGTCTAAATTACCTTGCAGAACTTGTTTTTGACGTTCGCTCAATCCTTCAATATCCAACACATCCTCTACTTTTTGGTAAGGAGCATTCTTAATGAGTGTCCTTGCAAGAGTGGGATACAATCCTGGATACTTTTGAAAAGCTCGCACGTTGGTATTATTCAAATCAATTTTTTTACCATAGACCTCTGCCAGTTTATCGTCTGCACGGTTGCGGAAGGTTTGAGTTCCCTCAACTGCCAGAACTGGAACTGAACGAAAAGCAATTGAGTTGAAGTCAGCTGCTTGAGCGATTTGAGGGGTTCCCAACCATCCCAAGCATCCTAACAACAAACTAAACACTGTTAATAAACGCACCAATCCTTTCACGATTTTTCCACCTCTTTCCATCCACTCTAATTGAAATAAAACCCTTAAGCTAAAAGCAGTCAGCGCAAATAAAGTTCTGAGCAATGAGTGTTAAGTGCGGAGTAGACCGACTCATTATTTCACTCTTTACTCGGTACTTTGTACTCACAACTGAGTAAAGCTGATAGGCGATCGCTTAATCAACACAGCAGTATCAGAAACTAATATACAGCTTATTAATATCCACAATATTTACCGCTACTAGGTTTGACTGTAACTTTTGCCAAAAATTATTTGCAGTTGCCTGCATTGCCTACTCTCGCTTGGGTTTAAACACAGTCAAAGTCAGGGCACAAGGCATTGCCTTGTACCCCTAACGCGATGTGCATACAATTGACACAATGATGGTAAAATCTTCACGCTAGAACCGCAGCCAGCCAAAATAGACAGTCTACCAAAATAGTACTCAAAACTGCTCCACTAAAAGCGTACCAGTGCCGCTGCTTCTTGGATAAAGGCAAAATCCCGACCGTTAGTAGCACTAAGCCAAGAACTACCGCCCAACCTTGTCCCCAAGGCGTTTGTACTTGCACCACGGCACTTTGCAAAATTGGTGCCACATCAGCCGTTGATTCTACCTGCATAATTTGCCGCCAATAGGGGATTAAATCTACCAGGTAGAAATACACATCAGTCAACACTGTACCGAGTAAAGAACCTAAATAAAACCAGTTACCTATTTTGCCCCAGTTCCGACTCAGACACCACAACGCAAATGGCAAACCTATAGACTCCACAGGTAAATGCCATAACGGTTCCCAGCGCAACCAGCCCCAATAAATTGAGCCTGCTAACCAACTCCAACTAAACCCTAAGAGCAAATCTCCCCACACATAAGTAGAGGGACGCGACATTAATTGAAAACTTAGCCATACCCAGCCTGCTGTTAGGGCTAAGCTGAACCACGGCAGCGATCGCACGAGTGGCGCTTCAATAAACACAGGCACAGACACCAAAAATACCGCCGCCGCAAATACTAACCATGCTGGCTGAGAGGCGACTTTCCATAACAAAGGAATGTCAGCGCTTTTCGTCGGCTGAACTGGCTGGATCGTAGTAGTAGAAGCAGCGTAAGAGGACAAAGTATTGTTAACCAAAGTTTTTAATATTTGTTACTTAACTTTATTTTATTTAAAATATCATAACATAATATCCCCCCTAGGGGCATATTGATTTTAGATTTTAGCTTAATTTCAGAGTGTGTTGTGTGCCACCCGGAAAGACTAAGGAAAACAGCGTAAATTTGGATAATCCAGTACAATTACGCAGGTATATTGGGAGTCCGAGTAATGACGACAATATTAGAGGCGGGTAGTACACAGTGGTATGGGTTGCTTTATCCTGTGTGGGGACAACTGGCACAGGTGGCAGAAATTCAAAACGCCACAGCTGGTGGTGAAGCCAACCTCATGCAGCAACTCATTCAAGCATTTATCTTGGGGCTTATCCAAGGCATAACAGAATTTCTGCCTATCAGCAGTACTGCACATTTGGAGGTATTTACCAAAGCATTTGGTTGGGAACTCTTGGGGCAAAAGGCATTTGTGGCGACGATTCAATTTGGCAGTGTCATTGCCGTCTTAATGTATTTCCGCAAAGATATCAGTCAAATCTTGACTGGAAGCTGGAAAGCTTTTCAGCAAAAAGACTGGCAGCGAAATGAATGGCAATTGCTCGTTGGTATAGCAATAGGCACATTACCAATTTTGGTGGCAGGCTTTCTGCTGAAGGATGTGCTTAATGATGAAAACTCTTTGATCAACAGCATGAGTACCATTGCCATCGATTCAATTGTTTTGGCAATTTTACTAGGAGCAGCAGAAAAATTTGGTAGTCGCGAGCGAGATTTTAGCGCACTAAAAATGCAAGATGGACTTTTGATAGGGTTGGGGCAAATGCTCTCGCTAGCACCTGGTGTATCCCGTTCTGGTTCCACTTTTACGACTGGTTTATTTTTAGGGCTCCAGAGACAAACAGCCGCAAGATTTTCCTTTTTGTTAGGGATTCCAGCCTTGGCTATTGCAACAATATATCAGTTTTTGAAAGAGGCGTTGGGCAAAATTGACTTGGTCGTGGTGAGTGTTGGGGTACTTTCTACGTTTGTATTTTCTTATATATCGATTGCTTGGTTACTGCGATATCTTCAAACCCGTAACAATTGGATATTTGTTTGGTATCGTTTGGCTTTTGGGGCTACAATTCTGGTTGCAATCGCGACTGGGCTATTGAAAAATACTTAGAAGCTATTATTATATTTTTTACAGTTACAACTTTAGACTACTGGCTGTAGGTTCATGGCTCGATGCGTAAGTTTAACCACCTAGCACTCCTGAAAAAGCTATTTTGCCTCCGGGTTTGTGTGTGGGCTGTGTGTGTATTTGGTTGTAGAGACAGTGAGCATAGGTAAAGGAATGGCTTTATCAAAACGTCAATTATTTTTGGTTTTAAGTGCTGCATCCGCGATGATCTCGGTTGTAGCAGTACCGATAAAAGTTCTTGCCACCCAGCCCAACGTAGGGACAGATGGGGTGCAACAAATGAATATTTTCCAAGCTTTGGTTTTAGGTTTTGTGCAAGGAGCTACGGAATTTCTACCCATTAGTAGCACAGCACACTTAAAGGTTGTGCCCGTGCTGCTTGGATGGGGCGATCCGGGGGTAACTTTTACCGCTGTGATTCAGCTTGGAAGTATTGCTGCTGTGGTGTGGTATTTCTGGAGCGATTTGACACAACTTGCCCAAGGCACAACAAAAGCGATCGCGCGTTCTGATTATCAAGACAACGACTTTCGTGTCACCTTGGGAATTCTCATCGGAACGTTGCCAATTGTCTTTTTTGGACTTCTAATAAAAAAATTCATTCCCGATTTTGATAATTCGCCTTTGCGGAGTATGACAGCGATCGCAGGTGCCTCAATTTTTATGTCACTGTTATTGGGAGTTGCAGAAAAAGTGGGCACACGAAAGCGAGAGTTTAGCCAATTGAATATGTCAGATGGTATATTCATGGGGTTAGCTCAAGCTATGGCATTAATTCCTGGCGTTTCTCGCTCCGGTTCTACCTTAACAGCAGGATTATTTATTGGTTTAGAAAGGGCAACAGCAGCTAGATTTTCCTTTTTGCTAGGTATCCCTGCCATTACCTTAGCTGGGTTAGTTGAGTTAAAAGATGTTTTGGGACAAGGGTTAGAGAATGCAGCGATAGTTTCTTTGGTAGTTGGCGTCGTTTCATCTGCGATATTTTCTTACATGGCGATCGCTGGTTTGTTGCGCTTTTTGAAAAACCGAAGCACTTGGGTATTTATCTGGTATCGATTGGTGTTTGGCGTACTTATCCTGGGGGCGGTTGGAGCAGGATTGTTGAAGAATATTTGATGAGATTTCTTACAAAAATCTGGTTTTTGGCTCTTTAAAACCGCAGATGGACGCCCAAGTAGATGGACGCAGATAATTTATCTGTGTCCATCTGTGTCCATCTGTGGTTCTTATCTCCTGATGTATTGCACTCAATTGAGTCCGCTATATTAACTGTTTACTTCTAGCCTGATAGGGCTACTTTTAATTGCTGACAAGCTTTTTCAATCGCATCTACACTACCAGGATTGACAAGCCCGTAATAGTCGAATTCGTAGACTCGATTATTTTTCGTAGCTTTGAGTTGATTCCAAAAAGACTCTGACTTGAAAGATTTCAAAAGCCCAGGTTGGGGACTCACAACAATTAATACATCTGGATTTGCTTCCAGAACTTTTTCAGCAGAAAGCGTCACATAACCAGGTACTGACATTTTATTTTGTAAATCAGCTGTCAGATTTTTTGCTTGAAATTTCTCTAGCAAATTTCCCGCCCAACTTTTTTTGCTTGGTGACAAAATTGGTTGACGGCTAACCAGCACCAGTGTATAAGGATTCTGACTTGGCTTATCTGGCACAAAACTTTGATAGCGGTTTAATAATGGAGTTGAGTCTGCATCAACAATTTTTGCCAGGGTTTTGGTTAAATCTTGTAATCCTTCCCAACTGTCAACTTTAGTGAGTAAAGTTGTTATACCTAACTCTTTAAGTTTGTCGGTAGTCAGATTAGAAAAACCTTCAGCGCCAATCACTAAATCCGGTTTCAGTGCTACGATTTTCTCTAAATTTGGTGTTGCTTGCCCCTCACTCACACGGGGAATATCTTTAAATCGTGAGTCATTTTTGAATAAACTGCTACCAGATATACCCACTAGTTTGGCGCTATCGAGTTGATAAATAATATCAGCGGAAAGAGATGTGAGGCTGACAACTCTTTTGACTGATTGAGATTGCTGCGATGTAGAGATAGTACTTGCATCTGTATTTTTTGCTTGTTCAGTTGTTGTATTTGTGCAAGCAAAAATGCCCAAACTCAACCATAGTATTAACCCAAATAGTATGAAACGACGTTGCATAATTACTCCATATTTTTTATTCATTGCTAGATGCAGCTTGGTACTCATCACCAATAGCAGCCAAGGAGCAAATTTGCAAACCAACAGGCGTTTCCAACACAGCAACTTCTACGCCCAATACATCAGCCAAATTAAGAGGCGTCAAAACTATCCTTGGTTCTCCCACTGCCCAGATTTTACCTTGGTATAACAGTGCAATGCGAGAGCTATATCTTGCTGCCAAATTTACATCATGCAAAACTGTGATAATTGACAAGCTTTGTTCTTGGTTAAGCTGTTTGAGTAGTTCTAGTAACTGCAACTGGTAGCGGATATCTAAATAAGTCGTCGGTTCATCCAACAGCAGAACTTGCGGATCTTGCGCTAACGCCAACGCCAAAAAAGCTCTTTGTCGCTCACCACCGGATAATTGTTCTACAGGGCGATCGCACAAAGATTGCATCCGCGTTAATTGTAAGGCTCTCTCTACTTTATCTCTATCCTCCGCGTCTAATTCCCATTGCCACCAAGGTTGATGGGGTGTACGTCCTAAAGACACCAACTGTCGCACCGTCAACCCCGCAGGTATCGTTTGCTGTTGCGGCAATAATGCCAGTTTTTGGGCGACAACAGCAGCATTTTGGGTGTGAATGGCTTTACCATCGAGTAGCACTGCGCCTGTTTGCGGTTTCAGCAGGCGACTCATGAGTTTTAGGAGGGTGGATTTTCCTGAACCGTTTGCACCTACTAGACTTAGCCATTCTCCCGCTTGCAGTGCAAGGGTGATTTCTTGGACAACGGGTTTACCTGCGTATCCACCGGTGAGATTGTGTGTTTCTAGTGGCATTGAAGAAAGTTAAAGATAAAAGGAGTCAAAATACACAATTGCTGGAAAAAGGGTTAAGAATGGAGTTCTAAAATTGTACTGCATACATCCAAACTAGAACCGCACTTGCGTAGAAGAACCCATGAAACTAAATGGTCAACAATACAAACAATTCAGAGATGCTCTACTTGATGCATTTCCAGAGCAGCAAAGACTTGCTGAATTAGTAAAATTCCAGTTTGAAAAAAACCTGAATGCAATAGCAATGGGCAATGACTTACAAGCAATTGTTTTTAGATTAATTCAAGCTTCAGAAGCTGAGGGATGGGTTGATAAACTGATTGCAGGTGCTCGTGAATTAAATCCTGGAAACCCAGCATTATTTGTCTTTGCTCAAGAGTTTAATCTTGCGACTCCTATGCCACCACAGCTATCAGCAAGAGGCGCATTAGAGAAAATTATTAAGAAAACGAATAGTTTTCTAGACGTGAATACATGGCGAGAAAAGTTAGGCACAATTGAAGCGCAAGTATGCCGCATAGAAATTACCAAGAACAATAATACTAAAGAATTTGGAACAGGTTTTCTGATCGCACCAAATGTCGTTATTACCAATTATCATGTCATCGAATCTGTGGATTTAGGACAAGCAAATGCCAGCAATGTTATTCTGCGTTTTGACTATAAACAACTAGTGGATGGGAAGATTATCAATAAAGGTACAGAGTATCGCTTAGTAGAGTCCGACTGGCTGATTGATAAAAGTCCTTACGCCAAAAATACTTTGCCAACACCTGACGGACTAGATTATGCCTTGCTCCGAGTTGATGGAGTTCCTGGAGAAGAAGCGATAGGGAAAAACTCTGATCCAAATGCTCCACAGCGAAGATGGATTTCATTACCTACCCAACCTTATGAATTTTTGCCTGAGACTCCATTATTAATAGTGCAACATCCAAAAGCCGAGCCATTAAAATTGGCGTTTGACACAGATGCTATTATTGGCATCAATGAAAATGGCACAACTGTTAAATATAAAACCAATACTCAGCCTGGTTCCTCTGGTTCTCCATGTTTTGACATCAACTGGAATTTAGTAGCGTTGCATCATAGCGGTGATCCTGACTGGAGAAATCCAACTTACAACGCGGGAACTCCCTTCAGTGCTATTTGTTCACGTTTAGAGAAGCAAGGTTTATTGGCTGATTTACGAAGTGGTCAACCACTATGGTGAATATTTCTTTATGTTCACTGATTTGGAACTTATGCGAAAACTGTCATGCTGAACGGAGCGATAGCGCAGTGAAGCATCTCAAATCTATGCCTAAAACCCTAGATTGTCTCGTTCCTTGTCTCTGGCAAGGAATGCAGCAATGGAGGCTCTGCCTCCTTTTGCTACTAGAGGCAGAGCCTAAGCGAATTTCATTCCCAGGCTGGAGCCTGGGAACGAGAGTGATAAATGATTCTGTTGGCGAATTGGGAGACAGTTTGATCACTCATATCTCGTTCCTTGTCTCTGGCAAGGAATGCAGCAATGGAGGCTCTGCCTCCTTTTGCTACTAGAGGCAGAGCCTAAGCGAATTTCATTCCCAGGCTGGAGCCTGGGAACGAGAGTTAAAAATTTTATTTTTTCTAACTATGGAGTAGCCGTTAATGGGTTTGCCTGGAGAAACAATCAGGAAAATAAGAGAAGCAATCAAGTCTGCCTTTCCGAACCGCGACGAACTGGTGATGATGCTACGCATGGAACTTGATATACCCGAATCAGAAGTTCCTGATAATTCCAACTATAATCTTGTTGTTTTCAACTTAATAGACCAGCTTGACCGCCAAAATCGTATACCAGAATTAATTCAGGGAGCGTTAAATGAACGACCTGGTAATCCCGATTTACAGGAAGTCGATCAAGAAATTAACGCTATCTATTCCAACCTTAGCAACGAATCAGTTTTAAAATCCTTTGAATTTGATGTGGTAACGGTGAATGCTCAAGGTTGGAAAATTAGCCGCAAAAGATGCCGAGCACAATACTTTACAGAAGACTTAGGAAACGGTATCAGCTTAGAAATGGTCGCTATTCCTGGTGGTACATTTATGATGGGTGCACCAATGAATGAGAAAGGTAGTACAGATGACGAACGTCCCCAGCACCAAGTCACAGTTCAACCCTTCTTCATGGGTAGATATCCCGTCACTCAAGCACAATGGAGAGCCGTAGCGGCTTTACCTCAAGTCAACAAAGAACTAGACCCAAATCCGTCTTACTTTAAAGGAGATGACCGACCAGTAGAGAGAATCTCTTGGTATGATGCATTGGAATTCTGTGCTAGACTTAATTTTAGAATAAATTTCACAGCGGAAAGGGATTATCGGTTACCCAGCGAAGCGGAGTGGGAATATGCTTGTCGTGCAGGTACGACGACGCCGTTTTACTTTGGTGAGACGATAACGACTGATTTAGCAAATTATCGCGGTAACTCCACTTACGGAAATGCTCCCCAAGGAGAGTATCGAGAAGAAACCACAACCGTAGGAAGCTTTCCACCAAATGCCTTTGGTTTATACGATCTGCATGGCAATGTCTGGGAAGGTGTGCTGATACTTGGCATCACAACTATCAAGGAGCACCCAAAGAGGGCACTGCATGGATAAATGATAATGATAAGCGTATGCTGCGTGGTGGTTCTTGGTACGGCAATCCTGGAGGCTGCCGTTCGGCTTATCGTTTTGTCAACGTTGTGGGCAACAGGGTCAACTACTACGGTTTTCGTGTTGTCTGTGCGGCGGCGTGGACTTAGTAGCCCTTTATACTTTTGCCCTTTTACCCTTTACTCTTTTTTCTTTTCTCTGTGTCAGCGGAGGGGAGCGGAGCGAGATAAAAATTTTTTCAGGAAGAAAGTGTCTTAAAAGAGAACTATCCTGCTTATCTTAATTCTAAAATATCAAAAATGCAAGTTTTAATAAGATATGACAACAGCAATCTCAGCAGCGATCGCTCTTCAATAACCCTTGACACTTTTGCTCTCTTACTCTACGGGATGAAAATTCTCATTGCACCTCGAAAGTCTTCAATGTCAAGCACAATGTTAACTAGGCAATTAACACAACGTTCCCGGTAGTCTGGTTCAGCAAGTAGTCGATCAATATTCCCTATCGTAACGACAGGAAGTGAGGTGGGGATATTTTCCTGACGCATCACCTGTTCCAAGGAATTTTTCCCCTTCATGCTTCGGTTAGCGGTTAGCAGAATCATCTGGTTTGCTTGAGCAAATCGCCAAACTACTCGGTCATCGCTATCGATTGGTAATTCTACTTCTTCAAATAGGACAAAGCGAATAGAAATTAAATCAAGCCAGCCGCTAGCCGTGAGACTGCCCAATAAAACAACGGCATGTCCCCTGAGATTATGATCAATCAGGAAATTCATGCCCTTGACTCAAGTTTGGCTTTTGCTGCCTGAAGTTTTGCTCGGATAGCTTCTGTACCTGGTTTCGGGGGCTTTGCAGCAATGCGGGCAAATAACTCGCGATTTTGTTCTTCCCAGTACTGCCGGAGTTCTTCCGCTTCCTGGAGAATGGTTTGATATTCTGCTTCAACCTCAGCACGATGTGCCTTAATGTAAGACAGAGCAGCATTCACTTGCTCATCTGTAAGGCTGAGCATGGCACGAATAAACTTTGGCGGATACTGGGCGCTCACGTAGTCCATCACGTCATATAGAGTGATACGAGTGCCTGCGATCGTCAGTCCACGCTCTGTCCTAATGATAACTGCCTGCCCATTGGATACTGGAGTCATACCCATAGCCTTCTAGAAGTCGTCTCGATCATATCCTACGAATAAAGCAGGGTGAGGTCTAATGACACATGTTACCAAGTCGCTACACAACTCTCCCAAAAACATCAACTGTTAAGTTTGTGACCTTCTCCTACACCGACTCAGAGATTACGGTGTAGGCTTCCCAACCTCACGATTGAGCTTTCCTGGTTATTTCCCTGACAGGAGTTGCACCACTTACCTAGAACAGCCTCATGACTTATTCCCCGGCAGACCGATTGCCCAGGCGGTTTCCGTTCCGCACAGCCCATGCGTACTCACTACCAAATTGAACTGGAAGCTATTTCAAGTACCTTTGTACTGCGAAGTTTTTACCCAGCTACAGCGTCGAGCATACCGCGCCCAACATTTTTAGCTGGAACCTGCTAACTCCGATTGTCAAGGTTCATACCATTTATGACGTTTGCGCTGTTCACCACGCTACTACGGCGTGTTCGTTTGAGTCAAGTCAACCGATGGCTATTCGGTATCGCTATACTATCATTTTTGTTGCCAATCCTGTGAGGATTTGCCGCATTTTATTGTTAATTTTAGGGATATTAAATCCCATAAAATTAACTTAGGCTGTCCATGTATCCCACACCAAATTAAAAATTATGGTGTGGGTCTTATAGCCCCCCAAACCCCCCATGAGATAAATCAGCTCTAGGATTTTGGGCGTTGCTGAATCAAGATATGAATTGCAGGATTCCCATTGATGTAGAGACGTTACATGTAACGTCTCTACAGGAATTTGCAGGAAATTGAAAAACGTGTTACAAGCATAATTCATTACCAAATTCAGCAACGCCGGATTTTAAATACTAATTAAAATTTCCTTTGCGTTGATACAACAACCAGATAAACAGAGGCGATCCAAAGAGTGCGGTGACAGCACCAACTGGTAACTCCACAGCGCCTAAGCGAGAGAGCAAATCAGCGCCTGTGAGGACTAAAGCACCGCCAACTGCACTCAATGGCAAAACAACGCGATAATCTGTGCCAACAAATAAGCGGATAGCGTGGGGAACGATTAAGCCGACAAAGCCAATCAATCCTGCTACACTTACAGCACCTGCGGCTAATAGTGTGGCAATAGCGCCAATAAAAATGCGCGATCGCACTAAAGAAACCCCTAACCCAACTGCCAAGTCATCGCCCAAATTGAGTAAATTAACACTACGCCCCAACAGACACCCCAGCAGTAAGGATAAACAAATATAAGGTCCGGCGATCGCCACCAGATTCCACCCTCTTCCATTCAAACTACCAATTAACCAATTTAACGCCGCTTGCACCCGTCCATCGTCTGCCAGCAGCAACAATACAGATTGAATCGCCCCAAATAATGAACTCACTGCGACTCCACCCAAAATTAACCGTTCAATGGAAATACCATCACCACTGCGAGCCAGAAAATAAACGAAAATTGTTGTTAATAAGCTGCCAATCCAAGCAGCCAAAGGTACCCAACTCTGCAATACTCCAAGCGTAATTATTGGCACAACTACCAAACCTGCACCAGCAGAAATACCGAGTAAGAACGGATCTGCGAGTCCGTTTCGCAGCATTCCCTGAAGCAGTGCGCCAGACATTCCTAAGGCTGCACCGACTAGCATTGCGGCTAGGGTGCGCGGTAGTCGTAAATCCCAGATAATCGTTTGAGTGAGTGTGTCTCCTTTACGCAGGATTGCTTGCCACAATTGGGCTGGAGTCATCGCTACCGCTCCGAATGACAGGGAAATCCCTATCATAAAAAGTAGTGCGATACTCAGTAATAAAGTTACCACCAGTACACGGTTGCTTGAGATTATTTTCCGCACTCGAACTCTACACTGCTGCTTTTAGTACTTAAATGTTGAGAAAAATACTGATATTGAATTTTCTTCAAAATGTTAATACTGATTTTTGTTCTTTATCAAATCAATTAAAGTATTTTATGGGCTTTTTGATTCAGTTATAAACGTTACTTGAATGGGCAGGTAAGTTAAAATCAGTAGCGATAAACCATAAACTTGTAGAGTATCATTCGTTTGCCCCTACAAGTTCCGAGACTATTAATTATTGGATATTAACTCATAAATAATAGCCCGTATATTATAACTCACAACTTATGACTACCATTCGTCCTGCCCGAATTACAAAAGTCCTACCAGAGTCCATCGCCGCAGAAATTGGATTTGAAGTGGGAGATGCAATTGTCAGCATCAACGGTACACATCCTCGCGATTTGATAGATTATCAGTTTTTGTGTGCTGATGAGGTACTAGAACTAGAAGTTTTAGACACTGCTGGCAAAACCCATCATCTTGAAATTGAAAAAGACTATGACGACGACTTAGGGCTAGAGTTTGAAACAGCTCTATTTGATGGTTTGATTCAGTGTAATAACCGTTGCCCGTTTTGCTTTATTGACCAGCAACCACCAGGTAAGCGCTCAAGTTTGTACCTAAAGGATGATGATTATCGCCTGAGTTTTTTGTATGGCTCCTACTTAACTCTCACGAATTTAACAGAACGAGAATGGCAGCGAATTGAAAATATGCGGCTATCTCCTTTGTATGTGTCGGTTCATGCAACGGATCCCGATGTTAGAATTAGACTGCTGAAAAATTCTCGTGCAGGACAAATCTTGCAGCAAATCAAGTGGTTCCAAAAAAGAAGGCTGCAAATTCACGCACAAGTCGTGGTTTGTCCTGGTATCAATGATGGCATTCATCTGGAACGGACATTAAGAGATTTAGCGTCTTTTCATACTGGAGAAGTGCCTGCTGTTGCCTCTGTGGCAGTGGTACCAGTGGGTTTAACGCGGTTTCGTCCCCAAGAAGATGAACTCACACCCGTCACCAGAGAAAAAGCACGAGAAGTCATTTCCCAAGTGCGTTTGCTACAGCAGGAATTTCAAAAGAAACAACGACAAAGCTGTGTTTGGCTGGCTGATGAATGGTTTTTGATTGCTGGAGAGGAATTACCAACCGAAGCAGAATACAAAGATTATCCTCAAATAGATAACGGTGTCGGTTCCATTCGTTTGTTTCTCAAGCAGTTTGCCGAAACAGCAAACAAGTTGCTACCGCCAAAAGTTCAGCCGAAAAAATTGACTTGGATAGTTGGTAATGCAGTAGAACAAGCGTTTCAACCTATTTTGAAGCAATTGAATTCTGTTGAGGGTTTAGATATCAAAATGTGTGCTTTGTCGAGCGATTACTGGGGACAAAATATTACCGTTACTGGCTTGCTGACTGGTCATGATTTGCTTTTAAAATTACAGGGGCAAGATTTGGGAGATGGAATTTTGCTGCCAAGTGTCATGCTCAAACATGGTGAATTGGTATTTTTAGATGATATAAGTGTTGAGGATGTGGCTTGTAAGCTGGGTACAAAAATATTTCCAGTGGCAGGAGTTGAAGAATTCATTCAAAAGTGCATCAACCCACTTAAGGAAGACAAGAGTTAATTTTTTATAATTTCATGTCAAAATTCATCATTAAGTTGTTTTATTTTGAATTTTGAATGCGTGAATTTTTCAAGGTGAGGCTGAAGAGTGAGAAATCAGAAAAGACGAAGTAAAAAAATAAAATTGAAAATTAAAAAAGCAGGAATATTAATTCTAAATTTTAATTTTTTAATATTTAATCTATTAAACATTTTGCCAGCCAGCGCGGCAACTTCAGAACCGATATTGAGCATAGTCCATAGCGAAGAAAATGCAAATCAGTGGACGGGAATCACAAACCGCTTGCAGGCGGGTGGGGTGAAGTATTGCGTGATTCCTCTAGCGAGTGTGAAGGATGCAGCAGATTGGGGCGATCGCGCGGTTTTATTTTTGCCAAACGTCGAGTTATTATCGCCCGCACAAGCCATTGCCCTGGAAGAGTGGATGAGCAAGGGAGGGCGCATAATTGCCAGCGGTCCTGTAGGGAGTTTGTCTGCGCCGGGAGTGCGACAGCTACTGCGAACTCTTCTAGGCGGCTATTGGGGATTCAGCCTCGATAGTCCACAAAAGCTGCAACCATCACCAAAAGCAAAATTCCTAGAATGGGCAAATCAAAACGGACTCTTTGGTGAGGTACGCGGTGGCGTCGTCATTCCTGATAACTTCACAACTCAAGCTGCTGCTGTTTGGGGTTCCAAAGATAATCCAGCAGCAGTGGTAGCTAATGAGCGTTCCACCTTTTTTGGCTGGCGCTGGGGTGTAGATGCGGCTTCACCAGCTCAGTTAGATACTGCTTGGTTACAAACCACCATCAACCGATATGTAAAAAAGCCCACAACTACCCCAACTAAAGTAGCAGGAGGTTCCCAAACCTGCTCCACTACTGTGGCTAAAGCGCCAGCAACTCCGACGAGGGAACAAGCAAGAGCAGGGGAGCAGGGGAGCAGGGGAGCAGGGGAGCAGGGGAGCAGGGGAGCAGGGGTAGAAAAGACTTCCTCCACTTCTTCCACTCCCCGCACTCCCTCCACTCCCTCCACTCCCCGCACTTCCCCCCCTCCCCCCAAAATTGCCACAGCTCCCCAACCCAGACCTCTTCCTAGTGTCACGCCTCCAAAATCAGATGAGGCAATTGACCAACTTGAAACAACAGTGCGTTTCGATGTTGTCCCTAACTCGCAAGCACCAATTAGCCAAACTGAAACGCTCACCCTACAATATGAGCTAGAAAAACTTATTGGTAGAGTCGAGAGTGCTCATTTAGCAGCACGATCTCTTTCTGAAAATGGCGACAGCGCCCAATTAGCAAAGACGCAACAAGCGCAAGTTGCCTCAACAAGACCAGGGGCTGCAGTTGTGAACGTAGAGCAAGCTTTAGATGCTGCTCGCGAAGTTGCGAAAAACTTGCCGCAATTGATTGCACAGAAAAATTACGCTCAGGCTCGTCAGCAATGGTTAGTAGCAAAAGCAAATTTGTGGAACCAATTTCCTCTGAATCGCAGGCTGGCGCAACCAGAAATCAGGGCAATATGGCTCGACCGAGGAACAATTATCCGTGCGAGAAACGAGCAGGGACTCGCTCTGATTTTTGATCGCATGGCGCAAGCCGGAATTAACACTATATTTTTTGAAACGGTAAATGCTGGCTACACTATCTATCCCAGCAAAATTGCGCCACAGCAAAACCCTTTAGTTCGCGGTTGGGACCCATTGGCATCTGGAGTCAAGTTAGCTCACGAGCGGGGTATAGAATTACACGCTTGGGTTTGGGCTTTTGCTGCTGGCAATCGAAAACACAATGAACTCCTCAACATAGATCCTAATTACCCAGGACCAGTGCTTGCTGCTTATCCTGATTGGGCAGGATACGATAATCGCGGTCAAATGGTTCCTTCTGGACAAAGCAAGCCATTCTTAGACCCAGCAAATCCCCAAGTGCGGCAGTACTTGCTCAGTTTGTATGAGGAAATTGTTAGCCGCTATGACGTGGATGGTCTACAACTAGATTATATTCGCTATCCCTTTCAAGACCCAGCCGCTAACCGGATTTATGGTTATGGCAAGGCGGCTAGAGAGCAGTTTCAGCAAATCGCTGGTGTAGATCCAGTCAGGATTTCTCCAAGAGAACGGCAACTGTGGCAAAAGTGGACAGAATTCCGTACCTCACAAATTGATAACTTTGTTGCTCAAGTGTCACAGCAGCTGCGAAAAAAGCGACCTAATTTGATTTTATCGGCTGCTGTTTTTCCGCTTCCAGAACAAGAACGCATTCAGAAGCTACAGCAACACTGGGAGGTTTGGGCAAGGCGTGGCGATGTCGATTTAATTGTCCCCATGACTTATGCTCAGGATACCCCGCGCTTTGAGCGACTGGCACAACCTTGGATAACATCTTCTACACAACTGGGTTCTTCGCTGTTGGTACCAGGAATTCGGCTGCTTTCTTTGCAGACAGTCGGAGCATTTGATCAAATTCAACTACTGAGAGACTTGCCTGTTATTGGTTACGCTTTGTTTGCTGCCGAGAATTTCACCAATGATCTTAATAAAGTCTTTAGTAATACTCAAGGTAACGTTCAACCAGCACAAAAAGAACCCATTCCGCACCGCAAACCTTTTCAAACTGCTGCCGTCCGTTACACTGCCCTACAAAGTGAGTGGAAATTGGCATTGCAAAACAACAAGCTACGAATACCTTCCACAACGCTTTCAACTTTTAACTCCCAAGCAGAAGTTGTGGAAAATGCTTTAAATCAACTGGGTACTAACCCAAATCAAACTAAGTTGGTAACAGCAAGAACGTCGCTTTTAAGGTTACAGTCTCAATTTAGAGTGTGGATGCGTCTACAAGCCCTAGAAAATCCATATCAAGTCAAAGTTTGGGAAAATCGTCTCGCCACGATAGAAAAGTTATTGCGTTACGGAGAACGGGTACAGTTGCATCGCTAGTGCGCTTTTAATAGAGATCTTTTGCAATAATTTATCAGACAAGCCAAGACTTGGAACAGGGGGAAGACAAGGAAGCAAATTCCTCCTTGTCCCCCTTGTCTTGTTTGACTGATTGGAAAAAAGGTTGCTTGAACTTGCACTATAGCCGTTTGCAATTGGGTATAGGTACGCCAAAGAAATAATGAACCACTCATAGGACACAGATAAATTTGAGCCACTCTCCGAACTTCTAGTTCGGAGATTCTGGCGCTTAAGTTAGAGTTAACTTTTCGTCCGGTTTTGTTTGCACAAAACGACTATCTGGTTAGCTTTTTCTAGCTATGAGGAGAACCGCTCTACCGGGTAATCAGGACACGGGCTTTCAGCATCGCTTACTTGTCTTGCGGTTTAAGTCAACGCTTTCATGTCTCCAACTAGAACGGCTCCGTCCTTGGGGTTTGAACCCCTACATGAAAGCTTTCCTGATTTCTTGTCCAATTAATGGTATCCCAGTACTTTCAACCGTGGATATTGGACAAAAACAACGTGGTTTAAGCATTTGCTTCCTGGATTTAATTAATCCATGTATCTCATCACCACTGTCAAAAATAATAGCACGGCAATTAAAATTGCTCGTGCGACGTTTCCGCCCCGATTTAAAAATGCCGGGCGTGACCTCTGTGCCGCTTTATTTAGGTGTACTTCATTGAAATGAGAAGTGCTATAGGGAGGATGGACAGAAGAATGGAAGAGTTTTGCTTAACCTTAAAAGATGCACCTGAAGTACGTAACAGCTTAATTTCTTCCCCTCTACTTGTCTTTCCTGTTCCTCTTAATATGCATTCGGCTAAAACTTAGTATAAATTTTAACTAATATAAGCAATTTCACGCAAGAAATTACTGATAAAAAACGTAAAAATAATGGAAAATAATTAAAGACATTACCTCATAAATCTAGAACATTTTTGTGCTATAAGCTATTGCTAACATTTATGCACGCCTTTGCTCAATTTCTCTCAGTACCATCGTTGGATTCTGCAATTGACTTTTCTCCCCTGAGTGTTGCACCTGATACACCATTGTTAGATGTAGTTGCTTTGATGAGTCAGCGTCAACCGCAAGCAGGTTGTGCGTTGATAGTTGAGAATTTGCAGGTAGTGGGGTGGTTCACAGAGCATGATGCATTGCAACTTTTGTACTCAGACGTAAACCTACAAACAGCTAGAATATCTGAAGTTATGGAGACTTCAGTACTCACCCTAAAATGCTCTGAGGTTTCTAGTGTAATATCAATATTGTCATTTTTACGCCAATATCGTTTGTATTTTATACCACTAGTTGATGAGCAAGGTCAACTCGTGGGATTATGCACTTATGAAAGTATTTGTCAAGCTCTCGAACAACAAGCAGGGGAAACAAGAGGCGAATTAACGCAAACCGAGGCACTAGGGGGCTTGCTGGAGGCTGCTGTTGTCAATGGCAACGACGCTGTTGTGATCATTGAAGCTCAAGGGGTGGATGATCCATTAGGTTGGCGTATAGTGTATGTCAACGAAGCGTTTACCCGGATGAGCAGTTGGTCAGCTGATGAAATTATTGGCAAAACGCTATCTACTTTATATGGTGAAAAAACTTCTAGCACAGAGATAGATAGAATCCGCGCCGCGCTTGAGGGTGGCTCGTCAATTAGAACAGAATTTATTAATTACCACAAAAACGGCTGTTGTACATACTGGGTTGAGGTTGATATAGCCCCAATTGCCTATTCACAAGGCAAAATCACTCATTTTGTTTGCACACAAAGGGAGATTACTGAGCGCAAACTGGCAGAAGAAGCGCTACGCTCGAGTGAAGAACTCTTCAGACAAACAGCAGAAAATATTTGCCAAGTTTTGTTTGTGCAAGACCTCAAACACGACAAAATCGTTTATGTTAATCCGGCATATGAAGAAATTTGGGGACGCAGCCGCGATCGCCTTTACGAAAATCCAATAGACTTTTTAGAGGCTATCTATCCACAAGAGCGCGCTCGCGTTATCGCAGCGATCGCGAACCTGGATAATGGTCATCTTTACAACCAAGAATATCCTATTCTCCGCCCTGACGGTGAGGAACGCTGGATTTGCACACGAGCCGTTCCCGTAAAAAATGAATTAGGAGAATACCGCATCTTTGGGATCAGCGAAGATATTACCGAGCGTAAAAGAACGACTGAGGCATTACGCGAGAGTGAAGAGCGCTTTCGTAAACTCGCAGACGAAGCACCTGTACTGATTTGGATGAATGATGATAATGCTTCGGGTACGTTTGTCAACCAATATTGTCTGGAATTTACAGGACGATCAACAGAAGAGTTACTGGGTGAACGTTGGGCAGAAGGAATTCATCCGGAAGATAAACAGCGCTGTTTTGAGATCTACCTATTAGCATTCAAAAAGCATCAGCGTTTCCAGTATGTCTGTCGTTATTTGCATGCAGATGGAGAATATCGTTGGCTGATCAACATGGGCGTTCCCAGGTTTGCATCTGATGGCAGCTTTATCGGTTACATCGGCTGCTGTACAGATATTACTGAACGTATGCAGGCAGAAGCAGCATTGCAGCAAGCACAAGCAGAACTTCAGCAGGCAAACGCAGAGCTAGAAATGCGAGTTGAGGAACGAACAAAGACTGTTAACGAAATGAATCGCCAACTCATTTCTGAAATGAGCGATCGCTTGTATGCGCAAGAGCAACTGCGGCAATCACAGCAAATGTTGCAGCTCGTCATGGACAACATCCCCCAGATTATTTTCTGGAAGGATACAGCTTCTGTCTTTTTAGGTTGTAATCGCGTCTTTGCGGAAATAGCTGGGCTTGAGAGTCCAGAAGATGTTGTGGGCAAGACTGACTATGATTTACTCTATCAAAAGGAAGAGGCAGACCTCTACCGTGAATCTGACCTTCGGGTGATGCAGACTGATACGCCAGAATATCGCGTTATCGTTCCCCACCTGCAAAAGGATGGCACACAACTTTGGCTAGAGGTAAGTAGAATTCCACTTCACGATGCTGAAGGCAATGTGATAGGGGTTCTTGGCACTTGTGAAGATATAACTGAGCGCAAGCAGGCACAAGAAGCGCTCAAAAGCAGCAAAGAACGTTTCCGCAATTTAGTTGAAATTAGCAGTGATTGGGTTTGGGAAGTTGATGAAAACGCTGTCTACACTTATGCCAGCCCAAAAATCTATGATATTTTGGGTTACCAGCCGCAATTCATGTTGGGCAAAACTCCGTTTGACTTGATGCCGCCTCAAGAAGCTGAACGGGTTGCTAATATATTTGTCCCAATTGTTGCTGCACAACAACCATTCAAATGTCTAGAGAATACAAATATTCATCAAGATGGGCATTTAGTTATTCTCGAAACCAGTGGGGTTCCCATATTCGATGGTGAAGGTAAATTTCGGGGTTATCGTGGCGTTGACCGAGATATTACTGAGCGTAAGTTCAGAGAGGCAGTATTGCTTGAGACTCAGGAACAACTACAGGCGATTTTGGATAACTCCCCAGCTTTCATTCATTTAGTAAACACTCAAAATACATACCTGTTAGTCAACCACCAGTATGAAAAGCATTTCAAAATTAGCAAAGAGCAGATTGTAGGCAAAACTTTATATGATTTCTGGCCTCACGACATTGCTCATAAGCTCACGGCAAATAGCCACAAGGTCATTACAGAAGGCAAACCGATAGAAGTTGAAGAAGTCGTCCCCCACGAAAATGAGCTACACACTTACCTTTCTGTCAAGTTTCCTCTAAAAGATGCCAATGGAATTCCTTATGCCGTTTGCGGCATCTCTACAGACATCACCGAGCGCAAATTAGCCGAGGAGTCGCTTTTGCGCTTTCGCAAAGCCATAGAAAGCACCAGCGATGCCATAGGCATGGCTGACATTACAGCTGAGGTGATTTACCTTAATCCAGCATTTGTCAAATTATTTGGGTACACCTTGGAGGAGTTACACGCTGCTGGGGGACCACCAGCTATTTATACCAGCAAGGCAGAGTGTGAACAAATCTTCGCGAGTGTCAACAGAGGAGAATCGTGGCGCGGTGAAGTGACAATGAAAACTCGCAGCGGTCGTATCATCCAAATCGAACTACGTGGTGATGCAATTAAAGATGCTACTGGTAAAGTGATCGGCTCGCTCGGTATTCATACTGACATCACAGAACGCAAACAAGCAGAAGAAAGTTTACAACTGCGCGATCGCGCGATCGCAGCTAGCAGTAATGGCATCATCATTGCTGATGTCACCATGGCAAACTCCCCAATCATATATGCTAATCCGGCGTTGGAGCAAATCACTGGTTATTCAGTAGCGGAAGTGATTGGGCAAAACAGTAGTTTTCTGCATGATGCTGATCTCAATCAACCAGGCATAACCGAAATACACGACGCCATTACCCAAGGAAAAAGCTGTACCGTAGTTTTACGTAATTACCGTAAAGATGGCACTCTGTTTTGGAATGAGATAAGTATTTCTCCGGTTTATGACGTTCATGGCAGATTCACTCATTATATTGGTATTCAAAGTGATATCACCGAGCGCAAGCAGGCAGAGGTAGCGCTATTAATATCGCAAGAGCGGTTACAATATTTACTTTATTCTAGTCCAGGTGTGATTTATAGTTGCAAAATTTACGGTGATCATAGCATTACCTTTATGAGCGAAAACGTTATCAGTATGCTGGGATATGAAGTACAGGAATTTATGGAAAATCCTAGCTTTTGGGCTAGCCATGTTCACCCGGAAGACTTACACCAAGTTTTTGCTGCGACGGCAAAACTCATTGAGCAAGGACAACACAGCCAGGAGTACCGCTTTTTACACAAAGATGGCACATATAGATGGATGTACGATCAAGTCAAGCTGGTGCAGGATGATGCTGGTAATCCATTGGAAATTGTCGGTTACTGGTTAGATATCACCGAACGTAAGCAACTAGAAGAGGAACTGAAAGCTGCGCTGCACAAAGAAAAAGAACTTAATGAACTCAAATCTCGCTTTGTCGCCATGACGAGCCATGAGTTCCGTACGCCTTTGAGTACTATTCTTTCCTCATCGGAGTTGCTGGAACACTACCGCCATAAGTGGACAGAGGAAAAACAACTGTTGCACATGCATCGCATTCAAACTGCTGTCAAGCATATGACTGAGATGTTAAACAATGTATTGGTGATTGGCAAGGCAGAGGCAGGAAAACTAGATTTTATACCCGTGCCTTTCGATTTAGTGAAATACTGCCATTATCTAGTGGAAGAATTACAACTGAATGTCAACAATCAACATGCAATCAGCTTTATTCGTCAAGATGATTCCATGCCGTGTTGTATGGATGAGAAATTGCTAGAACATATTCTTAGTAATTTACTCTCGAATGCAATTAAGTATTCTCCAACTGGTAGTACTGTCAGATTTTCTCTTACCCTTAAGGATGGGCTAGCAGTATTTACAATTCAAGACCAAGGTATTGGCATTCCACCAGAAGATTTACCCCACCTGTTTGAGTCTTTTCATCGAGCTACGAATGTGGGTAATATCCAAGGCACGGGGTTAGGATTAGCAATTGTCAAAAAGTGTGTGGATACCCATAATGGTGAAATTGCTGTGAAAAGTGAAGTCGGAGTGGGAACAATATTTATTGTCACTCTGCCGTTAAATAGTCACACCAAAACAGAGGCAAACTATGACAAAAATTTTAGTTATTGAAGACGAAAAATCAGTACGAGAGAATATTCTGGATTTGTTGGAAGCAGAAGATTTTGATACTATTGCTGCTGCTAATGGACGCATTGGGGTAGAGTTAGCGGTTTCAGAAGTTCCCGATTTAATTTTATGCGACCTGATGATGCCAGAAATTGACGGTTATGGCGTACTGATAGCATTACGGGAAGAATCAGTCACAGCAAACATTCCGTTTATTTTTCTGACAGCCAGAGCCGCTCGGGCTGATTTTCGTCAAGGGATGGAATTGGGTGCTGATGACTATCTGACGAAACCATTTACTCGTGATGAATTATTAAGTGCGATCGCAAGTCGCTTGAGCAAGCAAGCGAATTTGACAAGAAAAGTATCTACATTTGAAACTCAGACCATCTCTCCCAAAGCACAGATGATAGAAAAGTACTTGCGTCGTACTTTAGAACGGAGACATTTTCAACAATTTCTAGTTTACTATCAACCTATAGTCGATCTAAGTTCTGGTAAAATCATCGCTGCTGAAAGTTTATTACGTTGGCAGCATCCGGAATTGGGGATGGTTTCTCCCACAGAATTGATTCCTTTGGCTGAATCTACTGGTTTAATTCTCCCTATTGGTGATTGGGTTTTAAAAAATGCTTGTAAACAAACTAAACTCTGGCATGATGCAGGATTTCACGAGTTACGTGTTGCTGTTAACCTATCATCACATCAGTTGATTCAACCTGACTTTAGTCAAAAAGTAATGAAATTTTTATTAGTCAACGATTTACTGCCAAATTGCTTAGAATTAGAGTTAACAGAAAACATAATTATGCAAGATGTCAATAGCGCTATTTCTACGATGAAGGAAGTACACTCCTCCGGTGTAAAAATTGCTATTGATGATTTTGGTGCTGGATATTCTGCTTTAATTTATTTGAAGCAATTACCGATTGATACCTTGAAAATAGACCGTTACTTTATTCAAGATATTGCAAATGATTCCCAAAAAGCAGCCATTACAACGGCATTGATTGAAATGGGACGTAATCTCAATATTCAGACAGTTGCTGAAGGTGTGGAAACCGAACAAGAACTTAATTTTTTACGCCGATATAAATGTGATGCTATGCAAGGTTTTCTCTTTAGCCGTCCGTTACCACCAGCAGAATTTGAAAAGATTTTGTTTGCTAACAAACAGTTGAATGTATAGGTTTGATACAGCAGAACTCAGAACTCAGAAGTAAAATTTGCTCTATCTCTGGCTTTCGAGTTGAAAAAATATACCTCAATAAAGATACAACCTGCTGTAATAATGGTTTGTAGTCAGTGCTGAAGCACTACTACCAACCAACATCATATAAATAATAGTAAATAAAATCAAAAATCTAAATTCTTTATATAGTTAATTTTCTTAATTTTTTAATATGTATAAAATTTTAGTCATAGAAGATGAGACAAGTGTACGGCAGAACCTTTGGGAATTACTAACCTCTGAGGATTTCGATGTCATTACTGCAGAAAATGGTCGCATTGGCGTACAGTTAGCTCAACAGGAAATTCCCGATCTGGTCATTTGTGATGTGATGATGCCAGAACTAGACGGTTATGGTGTTTTAAATATATTACGTCAAGAGCCTACAACAGCGACGATTCCGTTGATTTTTTTAACGGCTAAAAGTGACAAAACTGACTTGCGCCAAGGGATGGAGTTGGGAGCTGATGATTACATAACAAAACCTTTCACCCGCGCAGAACTACTAGCTGCGATTTCCTCCCGATTACAAAAACAAGTAACCATTCATCAGCAGTCAGAAAAAAGGTTAGACGAGTTGCGTAGTAGTATTACTATGTCCCTTCCTCACGAAATGAGGACACCACTCAATGGTATTTTGGGTTTTTCAGAACTTTTAATGCAAGAAGTTAATAACCTTTCTCGGGATGAAATCCGTGAGATGGCTTTATTTATTCATCTGTCGGGAGAACGCTTACACAGATTGGTTCAGAACTTTTTACTTTATGCAGAACTCGAAATTATCGCAACAGATTCAAAACAAATTAACCAGTTGCGAAGCCAGAAAACGATTTTCCCTTCAATTGCGTTGAAAAAATTAATGATCGAACAAGCTAAACAAGCAAAACGTGATGGAGATTTACAAGTGAATTTCCAAAGTCGTTGTTGTCTACAAATTTGTGAAACAAGACTTTATAAAATTCTTGAAGAATTAATTGATAATGCCTTGAAATTTTCAGAATCAGGAACAAGAATTGAGCTTGTAAGTACTTTGGTTAGCAATCAACTTATCATATCACTGACTGACCACGGCCGAGGGATGACAGCCGCTCAAATTGCTGAATTGGGAGGATATCGGCAATTTGATCGCCAACTTTATGAACAACAAGGTTTGGGTTTGGGTTTAATCATTGCTAAACGTATGACTGAATTACACGGAGGGGAACTCAACATCCAGAGTCAGCTAGGAGAAAAAACAGTTGTGCAGGTGATGCTTCCGTGTATTTGAGTTAAAAATCAAGACTCAAGAATCAAGTTGGACTTTTGAAAGCCCTAACAAAAGGAAAAATCGGACTTTAGACTGGTGACAATTTTGGAACATCTAGTCTAATTTTGAAGAGAACGTGCATCATTATTGAAATTGCTACCGTCAACAACCCAGGTCTAAAGACACGCTTGCTTAAGCGCCTAAGTCTTAGACAATAGTTGACCCGACTAAGTACCTCGTGTACTACGTTATTGGTAAGTGTTAAAGTTCCTACCTACGGATGCGCAGCCAGTCTGTAGCTCTAGAAATCGAGGATTAAACAGGCTTATTGGGTTAAGCCAGTGTCTTCGATAAGTACCGACCAATAACCTCGTCTAGGCTAACTCAACCCCGAAAGGGAGGCTCTTTGGAGCAAAACCATTATGCGTACAGGTGAGTCCAGTCCTGAAGGCGGGTTTCCCGCCGTAGGGAACTGGCGAACCCGAAGGGGTGAAAGATATCAGTTCATCATTGCCTGAACGAAAGTAGATTGCAATACTACACGGTATCGAGTAACCCCAAGGCGGTAATGGAACAAAGCAAAGGTGCTTGAGTCGTATTTCCTCTCAGGTCTAAAGACACGCTCGTTACCATACTTTCCACGAGGTTTTATGAAACATCTGCGTTGCTTGCTGCTTTTTCTGCTACTGTCTACAGCAGCAGCCTGTGACCAGACTCGCGCCTCCCTAGAAGAAGTCACACCCCAATCTTCTCCAGCTTCTCAAATAGCACAGAATTCTACACAGCCAAAAAATCTCGTTCGTACTCAACCACTTTCACCCACGCCCATCCGGATTAATGTCGGTGATTTGCCAAAACCCTTCGCTACTGAAAGTGCCTCAAAGTCACCTGATGTAGTGCCAATTCCAGCCAACCCGACTCTGCGTGTACCTCCTGGCTTTGTGGTCAACGTTTTTGCTGACGGTTTAGATGCGCCACGCTGGTTAGCTTTAACTCCCAACGGTGATGTGCTGGTGACAGAAACCAAGCAAAACCGTATTCGCCTGCTACGCGATACAAACGGTGATGGGGTGGCTGATGCGAAAAACACCTTTGCCAGTGCGGCAAACGGACTCAATAGACCCCTTGGGATGGCTTTTGCAGATAATTCCTTTTTCCTGGGTAACACTGATGCGGTGTTGCGGTTTGCTTACGCTAAAGGTCAGCAGGAAATCACTGGTACTGCCACAAAAATCGCTGACCTGCCTGCTAGTGGCTACAATAACCACTGGACGCGCAATGTGGTTGTTTCGCCTGATGGCAATAAGCTGTACGTTTCCATTGGTTCAGGAACCAACGTAGATGAAGAACCACTCCCACGGGCTTCGGTGCAGGTGATGAATTTGGACGGTTCCCAGAAGCAGACTTTCGCATCTGGCTTGCGTAACCCAGTCGGTTTGGACTTTCACCCTGTGACTAAGGAACTTTACACATCTGTCAATGAACGGGATGGTATAGGCGATGACCTAGTACCAGACTATTTAACACGCATTCGGCAAGGGGAATTCTATGGCTGGCCTTACGCATATTTAACACCAAATAACCTCGACCCGCGTCAGAAGACGAGTGACAAAAGTAAACGCCCTGATTTAGCAGCCCGTACCAGCACTCCAGATGTGCTGTTCCAGGCGCACTCAGCCGCGTTGGGATTGCAATTCTATGACGGTCAGACGTTCCCCCAAAAGTATCGTAATGGTGCTTTTGTTACTTTTCGTGGTTCCTGGAACCGCGATCGCGGCACTGGCTACAAAATTGTTTTTGTACCATTTGATACGAAGGGGCAACCGCAAGGTTACTATGAAGACTTCCTGACAGGATTTCTGCTAGACCCTGCTGTACCAACGACTTGGGGACGTCCTGTAGGTTTGCTCGTTTTACCCGACGGTAGTCTTTTAGTCACAGAGGAAGCGAATAATCGTATTTATCGAATTCAGTATACGGGCGGAAAAAGTTAAAACCATCCTTCCTGTTCTAGCGTTTCAATCAACTGAAGTCCACGGGGATCGCCGACTCCCAGAAGGGCTGCTTTGGTGTCTTCCCGCACTCCCAAATCTTGGTCTTCGGCAAATGCTTGAATTAATGCATCAATAGCGGTGGCGTAAACTACGTTAGAAGGCAGTTCGCGACAGAGTTGTCCAATCGCCCAAGCACAATTACTTCGCACTGCTGCTACGGGATCTTGCACCAAGGCTGCAATCAAGGCTGGTATTGCTCCCACAACTGTCTCGTAACCCACGTCTGCCATCTGCGCCAAGGCGCTGGCTGCCCACAAACGTACTGCGGAAATATCGGTTCTTAAAGCGTCTGCTAGGGGTGCGAGGCTTCGGCGATCGCGGCAGTTTCCCAATGCCCAAACGACTCCTTTACGTACGTAGCCGTTCCAATCTCGATTCAACTGGGCAATCAACGGTTCAACAGCATCTGGATTTGGGTTTCTTCCGATACCATATGCCGCACTAACGCGCACCAAGGGACAGGTATCAGTTAACAAGCGAATCAGATGCGGAGTTGCCCTCGCATCTTCTATGTCGCAAAAAGCACGCGCTGCCAGCATCCTTTGCTGTGGCTGAGGATGTTCTAATAATGCCAGCATCTGCTCTGGATTGGGCTTTGGCGTCTCTGTTTGGGCAGAGAGCGGTTCCATATGATCCAGAGGGCTTTCTAGCTCTGCTTCGACATCTAGTAGGCTGAGGTCGTCTTCGTCATACATAGCTTCAATCCCTGATAGGGATTAACATATAACCCCCCGTGTCAATAAGTCAAACTCTTAATAGTAGTTTATTTTTATAACTATCAGGATAAGGGGTAAGGCAAGTTCTTTGAGAATTCAACATTCAAAAATTTTTCTACACCCCTATTTCCTTGAACTATCAAGAGATTTTACCATCCACAGTGACTGAGTTTGATATCCTAACTGATTGTAAAGATTCAATGCGGCTGTGTTGCTTTGAAACACTTGCAAGCCAATTTGGTGATCGCCTCTCGCCCTTGCCCAATCTTCTACATATCGCATCAAACCTGTGCCGATACCTCGTTGTCTGTGTTCTGGGACAACGTAGAGTAAAAAGATGTGAGCATGGCGATCGCCCTGCACTTGATCTATGGCATTTCCCACCCAGAGACAGGCGATCGGGGATGAGGGGGATGAGGGGGATGAGGGGGATGTTATTTCCTGATCTCGCCTTAGTTCTTCTTCACCTAAAAAGTCTACCCACCACACAGGGGTGTCCTTGGAGAAGTATTGCTCGACTGTTCTGGCTAAATGGGAGAAATCTTGCTGTGGGTAGGCTTCTTGGTAAGTTCGCTGCATGAATTTCACGAGCAGCGCCTGATCCAAGGTAGAACCACGGCGAATTTTGTAACCTGGTAGCAGTTCCTTAGACACTTAAAGAATGAGACAAGGAGGACAAGGAGGAATTGATTTCCCCTACTGTCCCCAACTCCACAGGGAACTCCAAACCCTCATTTCCCGAGCTGCTTATCTGCCTATTTTCTTCAATCGGCGCGGGTGCAGCCATATCAGAGGGTAAAAAGATGCGGGCGCTCACTGCTACAAGGGCAGTGAGGAATATCAGCACCACGATGAACGGGGCGATGTACTGACGAAATATAGCCATATTGTATTTTGCAACGAACAGCGGTCTTTTATGAGAATCTTACTTAAGTATTGTGAAGCTTTCTTGGTTTATTGTAGCGATTTTTGCGTAATTTTAAAGAAAACACTTTCGCTGATTGTAAAGCACGTACTAGCTGTTAATGAGCCTCAAGCCCTGCTAAAAGCAAAGCTTGAGGCTAGGAATGCTTTTTAAGGGCGATTTGGCAGGGAACAGCGCCCTAAAGGGCTATGGCGCAAAGCGCCCGCCCTTTAGGGGCGATCGCGTTCTAAGTCAGCAATTGCTTTTTCCCAATACCAATTTTCTGGCATACCAGAGTAATCTTGCTTTGCCTGGTTGACTAGCCGTTCGGCGCTAGCAACATCACCAGCTAAAGAGATCAGCCTGTTTTTGAGATTGACATCAGGTGAACGCTCCTCTGTTCTTGAACGTCGCGTTCTTCCCGGACCTGTTTGCGACTGTTGTCTTCTAAATTCCCAAAATAAAACGTAATAAAGTGTACCAAAAATGACAATTAGGCTAAATGTTCCTAGAAAAGTTAGTAGGTTAAGCGTCAAGAATCCCAGAACTAACTGCGAGAGAACGTAGCCAAGTAAGACGCCAGTAATTAAGAGAATAGCTGTTGCAACAACAATGATTAGTTTCTGCCCCATAAATCCTTATTCCTCATCGTCGAGTCCTGGTCTGTTCATTGCCACTGCCTTAGAGTTCCAAGGGGCAAAGAATGGCAACAGTAATAGTCCTGGCACAGCCACGGCAATACTAATTAAGAAAAACATCTGCCAACCCGTAATTTCCGCTATTGCACCAGCTGGGGCAGCGAGAATATCACGACTGACAGCCATCAAACTAGATAGTAAAGCATATTGAGTTGCCGAGAAGCGCTGGTTGCACAAACTCATCAAAAAGCCGATAAAGGCAGCTGTTCCTAAACCACCACAGAAGTTTTCTACATTGATGGCAATTACCATAAATTGGTAGTTTTGACCGAGTACAGCCAAAAGAAAGTAAACAAAATTACTCAGTGCTTGTAAAAGACCAAATACCCAAAGTGAACGATTTATACCGATTTGGCTCAAAATTGAACCACCTGCTAGGGCACCAACAATAGTAGCAATTGAACCCATACCCAACTGAATAGCACCAATATCAGTTTTGGTGAAGCCAGTTTTGAGTAAAAATGGGGTGGACATATTGCTGAGAAAGGCATCTCCCAATTTATAAAGTACAATAAACCCTAAACTCAACAGAGCTTGGTATATGCCTAGGCGCTGAAAAAATTCTTCAAATGGTAATATGACCGCCTGTGCTAAAGAATCTGGAGGGGTAACTTTCTTTGGTTCTGGTGCGAACAAAGTGCCAAAAATACCGATAACCATGAAAAGCGCCATTAACAAGTAAACCGATTTCCAAGGCATACGGTCAGCAAGAATTAACGCCAACGCACCTGCTACTATAATGGCAACTCGATAACCTGAGACGAAAAGACCAGCACCAGCACCCACTTCCAGTTTTTCTAAAACGTCGGTGCGGTAAGCGTCAGCAGCAATGTCTTGCGTGGCGCTCAAAAAAGCGATCGCTATGGCGTTGATCGCCAAAAGTTGTAGTGCTGTGCCGGGTTTTTGCCAACCCATGAACGCGATCGCTACAATCAAAGCAATCTGCGTTGCAATTAACCAGCCCCGCCGCCGTCCCAAAAATGGGAGCTTATACCTATCTAGCAAAGGCGACCAAAGAAATTTCAAGGAATAAGGCAAAGTTACGAGACTCAACCAGCCAATAGTCCCCAAATTTATATTTTCTTCAGTCATCCAAGCCTTCAAAGTGTTACCGGTTAACAAAAAGGGTAAACCCGATGAAAAGCCCAATAACAACAAAGCCGCCATCTTCCGGTTTTGAAAAACTTGCAAAAGTGATGAAATTGTTTTCACTGTTTTATATAATTCTCCTAACCAGGATGAATTTCAGATATCTTGCCACACTTACTGTGTAATGTCAGGCAAAGATGCCAATATGTAACACAAAGTTCCGCAATCTTATGCAGTTTGCGCTTTTCATTTTTTGGCTGTTTCCTAAATGTCTTTAACTTGATAAATTTGATGTCCTCGGATTTCTACACTGTGTTCAGCCAGGCATTTTGCCCAACCTTCACGAGTTCCGATGTCGCTTTTGTGCTTGAGTAGCCCTAATTCCTGTTCTTGTTGGGTGAGTTGGGCAAATTCTTCGTAGAATGGGTAGTTTGTTGTTACAAATGTTTCTTTACGGTGGAGAATTGGCGGATTTGCTCTTTGTTCGTAGTCTCGGTGAGTTATGTACAAAGTTTTTAAGTCAATCGTGATACTTGCTTTTAATGCCGGATGGGGATCAGTGTCGAATTCAGGGTAGAACAGGTAGGAGATTCGCGGTTCATCTGTACAAAACTTGATCAATGTTGCACCATCGACACGCCCAATGGTGCGGCTAGCGCAGCCTTCGTAAATTCGCAGCAAGGGATCGAGTTCACCAAGCGCACAAACATGGACGTAAAGGGCGCTGCGAGTCTGTTTGCCAATTTTGCTTTTTTCGCAAGCAGTTTGAACGACTCTTGGTTTCCCTAAACTGAAAAGCTTGGCATCAGCAACTTGGCAAGCTTCCTCATAACTGCCAAAAAAAGCTTTGATGTCATGGCGCATTTCTGGTGATAGCTTTTGCCATGCGGGGCGCTGATCGAAGTGGGTGAGAGCAAGATAAACTTGAATGTCGAGAGAACGACGGTAGGCGATCGCATCCCATTCCGCTTCATCAGTCGCTTGCAAAACTACAGCAAAAGCACGGCGGAAGTTTCCAAATTCGCTCAGTAATTCCTGTTCGTTATCCAATTCGCCTTTTACCGGAAGTCTCCCACGTTTGGTAAAAAAATCCATCAGTGGTTCCAGCTTCTCTTTGTAGTCTTCAAATCGTTTGCTAGGAATGCGTACTCTTGGCGTTGAGGTTCTAGAGAAAAAGCGTATCGCCTTGAATCCTTCTTTTTCGGCTTCATCTCGAAAAACAAAATAGACGCCCAGCGCCACTGGTACCGCATCTACATTTAGGGCTTCATCTATGTATTTTTTGAGTTCTTCTTGTTCGTAATATTTCTGAAAAGTATTGCGCCTGGTGACGATGCCATCGCCATAAGCGAGTTGAGCCTTGCTGGGAGCGTTTATCAGGACTTGAGCAGCGACAATTAAGACCTTGCGAGTAAGTTCCCATGCTTGGCAAAGAGCTTGGCGGCGTTCCTCTGGGTCTTCAATCACATTCAGGACAAAGCCCAAGTTGACGACATCAGCAGGAATAGGCGGAATATCCGGGTAGTAGTACGGATCCCAACCAGCACTGCTGTAGCCTAGGTTTGCTACTCGCTGCACATCGCCGCCATGTCCGCATCCGTAGTCAAAAAACGTGGTATCTTTATTTATAATTGCCCATTCTATTGCCAATCGCACAGGTCGAGATAAGTCCGTGCGAACAATCGCGGCTCTATGGCGTTCTATTTCTACGTAGCTCTCTAACGACATAATAATATTAAGAAGAACCACAGATAAACCTTGCCCTCGAGCAAAGCGAAGGGACAGATGAACACAGATGTTTTTTATCTGTGTCCATCTGTGTCCATCTGTGGTTTATTAATTCTTATATCTTGTTCGTCGCCAGTTCTATCAAATCTTCAATCTTCTTGATATTTGGATCACCTGCTAAGTAACCAATACCACGATGCAAGTGGAGGCGAAATTGCGTGGCGAGGGTTTCTTTGTCAGTCCCGAAGCCGTCGTTGTAGCAGCGTTGCTTGAGGGCGAGTAGCAAAATATCGGACATTTCGCCGCCAAAGACGCGCCATGTCATCTCGACGTTGCTATCTTGGGGAATTGGTACAGGTGAGGGTGGTGTTGCTTCAGCTAGGGAACGACAAAACGCCCAACGGCAGAGAATATTCCATTGATCGATTTTAGTATTGCGTCTGAGTTTGAGGAGTTGGTCTTTGGCTGTTTGAGAGAGTTTGATACGATCTATAGGGGGTTCCATGATTTTTAGGGAAATAAACCGCAGAGGCGCAGAGAACGCAGAGAAAGAGAGAAGAGACAGGAGAGGTTACCAGAAGTAGCCTGGTTGGACTGTTGTTTGGCGGGTGGATGAGTCGTATTTGAGGAGATATTCGCGGGCGATCGCCTCATTTTCCCGCAAGGCTTGCACTTCCTTTTGTCCGATTTCAGTGTCGGTGGAAAGGAGAATGACTTGATGGCTGGCTGATGGAAAGTAACGTTCAACTAGGTTACTGCGGTGAGAGGAGTCTAAGCGCCCCAATGGTGTATCAATGGCAACTGGTAGGCGGCGTCCGGAAACACGGGCTAATCCCCAAAGGAAGGCGATCGCGAGGAGTTGTTTTTCTCCAGCGCTAAGGCGATGTTTGGGAACGGGTTTACCTTGTAAATCATACAGCCAGAGGCTGAAGGTGTGAGTGTCGATTGCCACGCGATGCACTAAATCTGATTTGTGCAGGAGATAGCGAAAGCACTCGGTGACTTCGACTTCGAGTTTATTAAGTTTGCGGAGAGTGAGGCGTTCTCGGAAAAGTTTGAGGGTTTCTTGGACTTTAGCAGAAGCTGTAATAATATGCTCTCTATTTTTACGGTCAATAGTTTGCACAGTATATTCTTGTAAGTCTTTTTTTAACTTTTTGATTGTATCTTCTAATTCAGTCACCCGACGGCGTGTTGCTTCCCAATTCGCTTTGAGTTCAGCAACGTGAGTTTGTGATTTTTGAAGTGCTTGGACTAGCTTATTATAATCTTCTGGTGATGCAGCAGTCTGCACTTGTCGTTCCAGGGTGATAATTTCTTCTTCCTTATTTTTGAGAATCCCTAATTGTTGCTTGGCAAGATTTTTAGTATTTTGCAAATAGTAGAGAACATTACCCAATTGACTCAAAGTTTCAGCATCAGCTAATAACCAAAGTTCTTCAGGTTGTAGAAAACTTGAGTTCAAAGTTTCTACATCTTGGTCGAGAAAAGTTTTAATTTTGTCAACTTGTTCTTTTGAAATACCTACCTGACTAATCCAATTCAAGAGGCGTTTATCTCGTTCAAATAAGATATCCCGTGCAATTTGTGCTTGAGAGATGCGAAATTCTTTTTCTGCTTGGGTTTGTGCTTGAGTCAGTAAAGATTCAATCAACGCTAGCGGTAAAACATTAGCCGCTAATTCACACATACCTTGACGAGATTCCTCTGTCTCTGCTTTCTTTTGGTCACGCTGCTTTTCTAACTGGGTGCGTTCTGCTGCAATTTTACCGCCCTCAGAAATGAATTTATCAAAAGCTTCTTGCTGTTCTTTTTCCGCATCTTTTAGAGATGTTGCTAGCAACATTTCTGCCTCTTTAGTTGCTTCGGACTCTTCTTCTTGCTGTTTCAGCTTTTGTTCAATTTCCTCTAAATTTGCCAAGTCCTTAGTATCTGCAAGTTCCTTACGTTTGCGATTGGTTATAATTTCTATATCAACTGCTAAACGTTCCGCCAATTCTAATCCTAAAAGTGCGCGAATTGCATCAACGACAATAGGTGGAGGAATTTCCTGTTCTGCAAGTTCCTTAACCTGTTCCCCATCAAAAAGAAACAAATTAGAAATTCCTACAGGCAGGAGATTTTCAATATACTCATCCCAGATATTAACTAATGCCGTATCGAGCCATTCATCATTTTCACGAATATCCAAAATACCTAAGTGGTCTTTACCATCTTTAGGATTTTTTTCCCAAGTTCGTACGACACGATATTTGACTGGCTTATCATTTTCAATGTGTTCAAAAGCCAATTCAATACGGGTTTTTTCATTTGTCGGCGCGTGGCTGTTAACGCATTGAGTGAGAAAATCTCCGTAGCTAAGATTTCCACGGGTCGAACATTGGGCGCGAGGTCCATAAAGTGCGAGGCGAATGGCGTCCATCAGGGTAGTTTTTCCCCCACCATTCATCCCACCCAAGAGGATGATTGGGCAAGAATTATCTTTATCAATTTTTGGATCGAGATTGATGACTTGTTTCCCAAAGTAGGGACCAAAGTTTTGTAGAATGAGTTCAAGAAAAATCATGGTGATGTTTTATATCTCGTTCCCAGGCTCAGCCTGGGAATGTATTTTGGGAGGCTCTGCCTCCTATATAATATGAGTAAGGTAAACTAGAGGCTAAGCCTTTGGGTAGGCATTCCCAAGCGGAGCGTGGGAACGAGTCAAACAAGTCAATCATGTGAATCTTTAGGTTGAAACTTGATATTTGCCCAAGTTCGCGGTTTGGCAGTTTCACTGTTATCTTCAACAGCAACATCCCCCAAAGTTAACTGTTTAACTGTTGCAACATCGCCTTTATCAACAGCCTCTTTCAAATCCCTTTTCAAGTGGGCATTTTTAATCGCTTCATCTTGGGAACGCGAACTTGTTTTAAAACAGTTCTCTAGTGCATCGTAAATTCCGACACGACGTGCCATCTTGCGAAACTGGCGTTCTGTGTCCAACAGTTTCGCCATCAGTTCCAAGTGCATCGCATCACCTTCACAGATTTCTTCTAGCACCGCCCATTCATCACTACCTAGCAGACTATAACCAGCGCCAGGACGGGGATCGATGAAAGGTTCGCCTGTAACTTCCATATAAATGCGGGGTAAACTATCATCAAATTCGTGTCTTTCCTCTAACCAGATGCGACGAATTTCGCTCATTTCTTCTAGGGTAATTAGAGTGATGTCGCGCATATTTTCTGGTGCTGTACGCCGGATTTGTGTTTGAACAGTAAGAAGTTTTCTAAGCCAGTCTTCTCGTGCTTCTTTAAGATAAGGACCAGGAATAGGCTCAACTGATATTTCATCATCTAAGTTGCGTTCATATAGCTGCACATCACCATTTCTACGTCTGAAATCTCGTCGCTCGCGGTTCTCTTCAGCATCTAATTCTACTCGGAAATCTAGTAGAGGTTGTAACCACTCTTTCTCTTCATCATTTTGAATCATCGCGGTCAGTGATTTATCCTGGCTTACCAACGTGCAAACCCAACAGCCAAAACGAGAGCTACCGCAACTAGGAGTCGATGTATCTACAACCAAAGGGCATTCATTATCAGCGCTAGCACCTCTGTACATAGCAAATAAGTCTTTGTTGCTGTATTCCCAGGGATTTTCCCATTGCATGAGATAAAGCCAAACTTCATCATTTCGCCAGTCTTCAATCGGGCTATAAACCAGAGAGTTTGGCAAGTTCATGTTAGGACTGAGGCGATCGCGTACTCGCTTTGCTTCCCATTCTTTCATTCTGTTAGCACGTTTTGTGCTTTCAGCTTTGCGAATACCCAAGACAAGAATAGCTTCCCCACTGTTTCGGATAACATTACGAATAAAGCGGTTAGATGGATTTATTTTCAGGCGTTCTGTACACCACCGAAATTTTCCTCTTGGCGCTGGGTAGCCTTTACCTATCAAACCTACCCAGAATGTCTCTTTTAATTCTGGTTGTAGTAGATGGGCTTCAATTGGCATTTCTTGCTTTTGAGCAGCTACTTTCATCTGCTCCAAGGATTTGCGTACCCAAGCAGAAACATACGGATTTTCTACAAGTGTATCTGTTGTGATAACGTGTATTGTTTTAGTCCTCTTTTCTGGAGGAAGTGCTGCGATCGCATTCCAAATCAACTGCAAAGTAGCTGTTGAATCTTTACCACCAGAGTATCCAACGACCCAAGGAATGGCATCCAGACAGTATAATTCTTGTATTTCAGTGGTGAGCGATTGGATATAATCGACTAACTCTGCCACAGTACGAGCTTGCTGACTTTGATTTTCTGAGTGTTGTGCTGTAGCCATTTCTCCTTCCCTGTCTAAACACGGACGTTAGTCACCCGAATTATATGTAGTGCAATTGCAACCCTTGTATTGTAAAACGTAAAGTTTTTAAAAACCTGTCCATATTACCCGAATATTATAGAGAATTAATTTGTACCAAAGCCTCCAGTTTTAAAAAACCACTATGAAGGACAGCGCATCTGACCTAACCACTGACATCGCTAGCGAGTACTTGCAACGGGAAATCAAAGACCAACAGCTACTTGCTTTACTTCTGGAGAAGTTCCTTGGGAGGAAAGATCGCATTCTCGTTCAGAAAACCGAGATGGGTGGTACCGAGGCTTATGTTGGTTCTGTCACCCTAGAATGGTTTGCGGGTCGCGTTCACTTCGCGTCTGGCTTACCACTGCTGCAAAAAAAGTACAATTCAGAGACTGATAACATCGAAATTGACGCGGATAGCATTGATGAAATTCAACAGCGTCCCCTTGATTGGTCACGTCAAGCACCGCTAGTGCAGTATTTGGCTGCGCGAAAAAATCACAAGTTTCCGCCAGTTCTCGTGGTAATTAACCAACCGTGGGTGGATAATCCCAAAGCTGGTGAGTGGGATAGTCAGGGACGAGCGACAAAATCTACCACCGAATTCACTGCACTCGATAAAGATGATAAAGCCGGTCTGCTGAATCTTTCTGAGGAAAATGTAACCATTTATGCTTTGGATGGTCAACACCGATTGATGGGGGTGCAGGGTTTGATGGAGTTAATCAAAACTGGCAAACTCCAGCGATACAGGAAGGATAAAACTGCTTACGAAACTTTCATTACGCTGGCTGACTTGGTAGAACAATATCGTGTCGAACCAAGTTATCTGCAAAGCTTGCACAAGGAAAAAATTGGTATTGAGTTCATTTGTGCGGTTGCGGCTGGTGAAACCCGCGAAGAAGCAAGGCGACGGGTGAGATCCATCTTTGTTCATGTTAACCTGATGGCTGCACCCTTGAGTAAAGGACAGTTAGCACAGCTGAATGAGGATGATGGTTTTTCGATTGTTGCTAGAAAAATCGCTGTCAACCATCCGCTTTTGGAACAACAAGAAACGCGAAAGCCTCGCGTTAATTGGAATAGTGCGACAGTTGCAGCGAACTCAACAGTTTTGACAACACTGCAAGCTTTAAAAGAAATGTCTGAACGATATTTGGGGCAAAAGTACTCTCACTGGAAACCGTTGGATAAAGGTTTAATTCCCATGCGTCCAGAGGATGACGAACTTGAGGAGGGGATACAGGAGTTTCACAAGTTATTCGATTGTTTAGCAAGCCTTCCAAGTTATAAGCTTCTGGAAGATGAGACTACGTCTGCATTGCGACGGTTCAGCTTTGAGAAGGATGGCGGCGAAGGAAATATGCTTTTCCGTCCTGTTGGTCAAGTGGCTTTAGCACAAGCTTTGGGTATTTTGGTTTTTAAGAAAGGGCTATCGAGTGCAGACATTTTTAAGAAGCTGCAAAAGTTCGACCGTTCCGGTGGTTTTAGCGGTATGGAGTACCCGCAATCTCTCTGGTACGGTATTTTGTATGACCCAAACAAAAAGCGAGTGCAAGTTGCTGGACGCGATTTGGCGGCGAAGTTACTAATATATATTTTGGGCGGAATTCAGGATCAGATGGAACGTGCTGAACTTCGCAAGGATTTGGCTAAAGCTAGAACTGTTGAAAATAAAACAATAGGTTTTGATGGCAAGTTTGTTGAACCGAAGGCGGTAGGACTTCCACCTGTCTTATAATTTGCAGAGTTAGCGGGGAACTTCTAAATTTGGAAGTAGTCTAAAAACTAAAGAATTGAGACAAAGCAGTAAATCTTTTGGGTTTCAGTGCAGAGAGCTTGGATCTCGTCCACTAACTCTGCCACGCTACATTGAGCTTGGTCTTTTGCCTCTTGCACTGTTGTAATCCCTGATAACCAAGGATTTAATATTAGCATATAATTATAGACAAATTTTATACAAAATTGATGCGTACTATTATGGTTAAAACGAATGACGCTTATACCAACAGCGTCTCATCTGAGGTGAAAGTTAAGTTTAGTGCCTTCATTGAGCCGTTCTTTTCGGAGCATTATCGGGAGTCGTGCTATCCAGGGCTGATTTTTCACCAGGGGAAGCGGACTATGCTGCAAATCAATGTACCGGCTGGTGACTTTCCCGCTCTTCTAGTAGCAAAACCTGCTACTGAGAATGATCCTGATTCAGGCAAACAACGCCCAGAAGTGCCAGGTCATGCTGATGAAATCAAACAATATATTATCGAACACGCCCAAAAAGGAAAACCTTGGATTTTAGGAACAATTACCGCAAATGTATCTCCAGGGAAGATAAAAATTCTGGAATTTGGTAGGGGTATTTGCTTAGTTGTCATTCCTCGTGGGGTCAAGTTAGAAATCACTGATGGACAACATCGTAAGAGTGCGATTCAACAATTGGTTGAAGGTGATGAAAGTTACTTAATTAGCGATGATGACTTTCCAATTACTCTGGTGTTAGAGGGAGACTTACAGCAATGTAAGACAGATTTTCGAGACATGGCTCAAACCAAACCTTTAGATAAAGCTTTGTTATTGTCTTTTGGTCAGTTTGAAGGTCGTGTTGGTATTACTAAAAAATTGGTACAAATAGTACCAATTTTTAAAGATAAAACAGACAAAATTCATAACTCACCACGCATAAAAGACAAATTAATTTATACAAATAATTACATAGCTAGGGCTGTAAGTTGTGCTTTTACTAACAATCCAGATGATGAACTTAAAGACTACGACGTTGAAAGTTTTTCTGAAGCTTTAGTAAAATGCCTCAATCAGTTTTTATTAGAATGCAACAATACAAAATATATTTTTGAAACTAGTGTTGAGGATTTGACTGTTGATGATGTAAGAAAATTCAAGGATGAATGTTTACTCGGAATGAGTGTTGGGCTAGAAGTTCTAGGTAGATTACTATACTGTACATATGACAAGGCAAGAAATTATTTTGATCAAGATAAGGTTTCCCAACTAGCACAACTAGATTGGTCGAGAGAAAACCCACTTTGGAAGGATAACATAGTTAGGATAGACCCCAACCCTAAAAATCCACAGAAGCCTTATAAAGTATCTACTGCTGCAAATGCTGTAACAGATGCAGTCAAGATGGTAAAAATAAGACTGGGATGGATATAAATCTTTGTTTTGGAACGTAACTTAAATCAAGACAGGAATTTGGTTAAATCAAATTCCTCTTCTTGCTGCTCTATGTTGAATTTTTCAGAACTAAGAATTAATAAAATTCGCTCTGAATAGTCTACCGCTCCCCGTAGCTCATTCTGTAAGATTTCCAGTCCACCATTAGCATACTCTTCAAAAATTTGGTTACGTTGATGTTCGTGTTCTTCTTCATGAAGCGATAATATTTTTATATCTTTAGTTTCAGTAATTCCCAGTAATTTAATTACCCAATCATGCCCCATTGTGGCAAAATATTCTAGCCTAATTGGCGATGGTTCTCTTTTAGAAATTTCCCCCAAAGGAACCCGCTTATTATGCTTTGCACCCAAAGCAGCAGCGAACACAATCACATCAGCAAAAGTTTGAAAAGGACCTGTTGCACCATCAGCCGATGTTAAAGCTTTTACCAATTCAGCTTTATCTTTAGCAACCCTGATTCTGCCAGTTTCAGCCATTGTACTAATATCTACTTTGTCACAATCTTAACTCAAGGCTTCAAGCGATGTCTAAGGACAAGCCGCTACGCGTTTACGCACTCCCAAACGCACTATTTGATACCAATCGACCAGCGATCGCCCTCTCTTCCCTATGCGTCCTCTGCGCCTCTGCGGTTTATTTCTCATAAATTCTCACGCCAAGACGCAAAGACACAAAGTTTTTCTTAGTACAGCATTTTATTAATTCGTAATGTTTTTAAACGCACCAGGTAGCTAAGTAAGCGCAAAGGGACGCAGAGTCTTGGTTTAAGTTTTCGCTATCAAACAGATGCAATCATGTACTTAGCGCCTTTGCACGAAATTTTCATATCCCTACCCCTCCCTATTCACCTCAACAATCACCGTATACTCAAACTCATTCGGACTTTGCCTAACCAAAGGATACCGTTCCCTACCCAACTCAATAGAATCTTGTTCACAATCAGGCTTAGAAGAATAGTAAGTCAGCACATATTCCCTACCAATTCTTTGTGCCATCTCTTCTTCGACTTCACCCCGCCACTGCGTCTTACTCACCAACACAATCAACTGATTTGCCAATTTGGGAATTGTCTTGGCAATTTGTCGCCGAGAAATTTCATCCAAACTCCCAAAGGGTGAATCCATGACAATCGGGAAAGTACTACTATCAGGAACCAGTAGAATTTTTTTCTTTTCACTCCATTCCCGTACCATATCGATAATGCTGGCAATAAAAGATAAACTGAGAATTTGATTCTCTCCTGTAGAAGCTGCAACTGGCATTTCTAAACCAGCAGTATTCTCTACAAGCGTCAGTTCATATTTCTCGCTGATTTTGGGAATGTAGGGTGTGAATGAAATTTCGCTGAATATCTCTTGGACTCGCTTTTCGAGTTGCCAACGAAACTGCTTTTCTTGACGGTTTCTAACTTCCGTGAAACGTTCAATTGCATCTTGAGTTGCCGCTATGCGTCGCTGCGCCAGTGCTTGCCTATCTTCATTCAGTTTCTGTTTGGCGATTTGTTTTCTCAAAACTTCCAACTCAGTTTTAAGAGTCGCAATTTGCTGCTGATTTGCACCCTGTTCTAATATTAAATCTCTGATTTTCTCTTCAATCTCATCCAATCGCTTTTGTAAACTGCTAATTTCTTCATTGGCATCTTTCCGCAACCGTTCTTGAATATTATCTAACTCAGTTTCAATTTGGGAGATAGTTTGCCTTAACTGATTAATCCTCGCTTGTTCTCTGTCAACTTCTTCCCAAAAGCTAACTGCTTGCTTGTCAATTTCATCGACTTGAGCACTCATGCGGATGGCTGTTTCTTGCACCGCCGAAGAACCCGCTTTATCCAATATTTTTCTCACATTCTTGTGCGAGTGACTTCCATCGCGTAAGTCTGCACCACAAATACAGCGTTGAGAGTCAAGTAATTCATTCACAAATTCCCGTGAAATTCCAGAGGTTAACTTGCCTCGCTGCTTCAAATCGTTCACAATTTCGCGAAATTGTGCTGTTGTTTCACAGAGCAATACTGTATAACCGCGTGCAGAAATCGCTTTTTTGATTGCTTCCTTACTTTCTCTCAGATTTTCCTGACTTGATGCTTTCTGTTTTTCTAACTCTTGCCGTCTTTCTTGCAATTCCTTAGCTGCACTCAATTCTCTTAAAAGGTTGCTTGTCTCTTTTTTAAAAGTTTCTTGATATTCCGACTCTTGTTTAATTTCTGTTTGCCGCTTGCTGATGCGCTCAATTTCCTGTTCTAGATTATCCTGCTGTTTCAAAAGCTGTTTAATTTCTGAATCACCAATTGCCTTTAACTCATTTTCTAAAGTTTTTTTAGCTTCCTTGAGGTGGGTGATGGAACGGTTGATGACTTCGACACCTAAGAAAATCTTCGTTGCTTCAGCAATTTCTGCTTTCTTGTCAGAACGGACTATCTCTTCAATGCGCTCGCCGTCAAAGAAGAAATATTGATGTAAACTCACAGGTAAAATCTGGGCTATCACGTCTTCTGGTTGCTGAGGGGGAAAATACCAACGTCCATCATCCCCAGCTACCTGCATACGCAATTCTGTTTTGGTAACGTTGACGTCGGTTTCTTTTTTATAAACCCGACACACGCGTTTCACGTTGTAGCGTTTGCCTTCATGTTCCCACTCCAACTCTACCCAACATTCTACAGCTTGCCCTGGTTTTGCTTCGGCGATCGCTCGCTTATTCACCAACTGTTCAACTGATGCAAAAGCTGCACTAAATTTCTCATACAGTACCCAAGTAAACGCATTCAAGAGACTGGTTTTTCCTGAACCATTATTGCCGTGAATTATCGTTGTGTTACAAGTCTCTGTTCCCGCTAGGATGATTTCCGGCGTTTTGCCATAAAAAGAGCGAAAGTTGCAAAGCTTAATTGAAGTCAGCTTCATCGTACCGCTTCCTTCACAATCGCCAGAATATCATCATTAATATGGCTGTTAATTTTCTTATCTAGTCGGCTTTTTTCTAGTTGCCATACGCGATCAATAATTTGTCGCACTTCTGGCGGAGCACTGGTAATTGGTTCCTGCACATCATCTATATTATGTTCTTTATTATTATCTTCTTTATTCATTTTTTTTCAATAAAATTTTAGTTATATTTTAACCAGTCTACTGCGCTTATTGCATCTTAATATATGTAAGTTTTTAATTTTTCAAAATTCGCGCATTTTATTTCATAAAATTTTCAAAAAAGGCTTGATTTTTGGGTCTTTCTGATATTATGATATTAGTTAATATAATTTCTCTCATAATCAAAATATTGGTCGGCTTAAAAAAATAGTCAATATTTCCATTATCTAAAGTATACCCCATTGCCCCGCTCGGTAGATCATCTATTTATAATAATTTAAATTTTTTCTTGCCCAGATGTGAAAATTATTTCACGCCAATCCGCAAAGTTTTTCTTGGCGGATTGGCGCGATACTCAAAAATTAAATATCCAGTAATCCGTATCGCTTCTGTAAGTTCAATAACTTGATTCTAGCTTCACCTGCATTATCAGCTAAATCAGCAAACTCAACAAATCTCAGTAATTCCTTTCGCAGTAAATTCCGCTCAACTTCTAAAGTTTTCCTATCTAAATCTGGTGGCAAAACAATCATGTCAAATATCGTGGCGCGTTCCTTTTTTGGGTGAGGACGCAAAACTCGTCCGCGCCGCTGAATGAACTGGCGAGGATTACCAGAACTTGCCAAAATGACAGCCGTCTGAATTGCAGGAATATCTACCCCTTCATCTAAACAACGAATTGCTACTAAACCTTGCAATTCACCGCTTTCAAATTGACGGCGCAAAACTTCTCTTTCTTCTAAAGATGTTTGGGCGGTGTAGGTGCTTACCTTGTAACCAAGTTCTACCCCCAAAATTTTGGCGACGGCTTTTAGTTGGTGCAAGCTAGAACGCTGTCCCACGTCTTGTGAACCATCACTGCAATAGAAAAGTGTATGAGTCGTTTCGCGACGAGTTGACATTAACTCCCGCAAAGCATTTAATTTATTTTCTGCTGCACCAATTAACCTGGCTCGTTGCATCAACAACGGCTTCAAATCTTCGTTATCTTCAAAATATGCCGATTCCACATTTTCTCGTTGCCGATAAAGTAGCGCGCGTCCAATTTTTTGTGTTAATTTAGCATACGTGCGGCTTTCTGTTTCGGTTAACTCTACTAATATAGGATAATAAAGATAATGTACCAAAGCATTTTGAGCAATTGCATCTTTTAAGGTTAATTCTGGTTGGAGAACAGGACCAAAATAATCAAATAAAGATTGAGTTCCCCCTTCATCAAAATACCTTTCTGGCGTAGCAGATAAAGCTAGTCGCAAGCCAACGCGGCGAGGTAAACTTTCTTCCAACCTGGGTGCGCCTAAGTTATGTGCCTCGTCTCCAATAATTAAAGTTTTTTCAGGAAAATACTTGAGTTGAGATTGGAAGCCATCTCCAATTAAGGTAGAGTTGCTAGTAATAACTGTGAGAAAACGTTGAGAACCAGAACGCACATTATACAGTTGTGTGGAAAGTTGGCTCTGCCAATTACGTACGTTTTCAAAAGCTAAGATAGGTTGCAAATTAAATTTTTCACATTCTCGCGCCCACTGAGTGACAAGATGTCGGTAAGGACACACCACCACCAAGACTTGCAAGTTAATTTGCTTGTATAATTCGCAGGCGATCGCCAGTGCAGTAATTGTCTTCCCACTACCAGTTGCCATTTTCAGGGTACCTCTGCCGTTATTGGCAAACCAGTTGTTAACGGCTTGTCGCTGATATCCCCGCAATTGCAGAGATGGTGGCATTCTAGGGCATCCTGGTGATGGTTGTGTCTGATAACCGCCCCTTGTTTCGCCTACAAATGGTATTCTGAGTTTGAAAGTGGGCGGTTGCTTAACTTGATTCTTTGTCAAATACATAAACTAAGTTATTGGTAAGGGAAGTGGTGACTGGGGAGTGGGGATAGGTTCGTGTTAGTTGTTAATTGTTAGTTGAATTTTCTACTAACCACTAACTACTACCCATTACCCAGTCCCTATTCCCTACTCCCCATTCCCGATTTATCAGTTGTAATTGCGCCAAATGGCAACAAGGGAACCTTGCACCTGCACTTGAGTGGCGTTCACTTCTATTGGATTGTATTTAGGGTTTGCAGGTTTGAGGGAGACGCGATCGCCTAGTCGATAAAACCGCTTCAATGTGGTACCATGTCCATCCACTCGTGCGGCGACTATAGTCCCATTTCTTACCTGATCTGGTTCTGGTACTGGGCGCAGAAATACCAAATCTCCATCGACAATAGAATCTTCAATCATGCTATCGCCAGCAACCCGCAAAGCATATGTTTGGGGAGGCAATGTCAAAGTCGTTAAATCTACATTTTCTACAGCCTCAGTGAAAGGTTCTATTAATCCACCAGCGGCGATTGTTCCCAAAACTGGTACACCTTGTTTTATCGCTTGCAGAACTCTAATTGTCCGCGCCTTACCTTCACTCCATTCAATGTACCCCTTGGTGCGTAAATGTTCCAAGCGGCTTTGAATTGGTGCAGGCGATTTTAAATTCATCGCCTGCATCATTTGTCGAATTGAAGGTGAATGCTGATGGACTCGTATGTATTCTCCTAGCCATTCGTAAAGTTCTCTTTGCGCTTCTGTGAGACGTTCCATAAATTTGTAGGGAGGTAAATACAAATGTTCTTAGAACATTAGTACTACAAAAAACCTCCCTATGCACTATATATTTTGGGATTTTTGATTTTTTATTTAAGAATTTAGAACACAGAAGTTAAAACTGAGGAGTAAATACTTAGCGACTTATGACTCATCACTTAAAATTCCTCTGCCCCTAAAACACTTGCAAGTAAAGCTTTTTGAGCGTGCATCCGATTTTCTGCTTGGTTCCAAATTCGTGAGTGAGAACCTTCCATAACCTCATCGGTAATTTCTTCACCGCGATGTGCTGGTAAACAGTGTAAAACAATTGCCTCTGGGTCAGCAAGACTCATCAGTTGTTCATTGACTTGATAAGGTTGGAAAATCGGCATGCGATCGTCTGCTTCTGATTCTTGCCCCATACTTGCCCAAACATCAGTGTAAATGACATGAGCACCTTTTGTTGCGACTTCAGGGTCATGGGTTAAGAGGACTTCAGTTTTGTTGCCTGCGATGGAACGTCCTGTTTCTATAATTGCTGCATTTGCTTCAAATCCACTAGGTGTGGCAATTCTCACATTCATTCCCACCAAAGCACAGCCTAACAACAAGGAATTAGCAACATTATTCCCATCACCTACATAAGTTAAAGTCAATCCAGAAAAAGTGCCAAAGCATTCTTGAACTGTCATCAAATCAGCGAGTACCTGACAGGGATGCTCTAAATCAGTGAGAGCATTAATGACGGGAATTTTCGCATAGTTGGCAAAAATTTGCAATTCCTGCTGTGCAAAGGTACGAATTGCCAAAACATCGAGGTATCTATCTAAAACTCGAGCTGTATCCTGCACTGGTTCACCGCGACTCACTTGAGTGACATTAGGATTCAAGTCAATCACTTGTCCACCCAGTTGGTACATTGCTACAGTAAAGCTCACCCTTGTCCGAGTTGAAGCCTTGGAGAACAACAGCCCTAACACCTTGTTACACCGCAATCTCAGCTTTTGTGATTTTAGCTGCGATGCCATTTCCAGAAGTTCTAAAACTTCCGTTGGACTGAAGTCTGCCAGACTTAAGAAATCTCGTCCGATCAACGCTGTCATGCTTCTGATGATCTGTAAAGAACAATTCTGTCTTTCTGTTCGGTGTACCTAGCCGTGTCAAAAAATCGTGCCTTAAAACTGTACCAGATCTTTTTGTGTCTAGCCCATAATTTAAGGTGGCTTTGGTCTATGATTTAGTTTATCAATATCATCAGTGAAAGAAATCACAAATTTCTTTGAGTTTCATTACACATGCTGCGCTTAAAAATATGTTTCAGACCGAGAAATCAACAGTTTGAGAACAATTAGCTATTTTCAGTGCAATTTAGACTGATACTGCTCCTCAATTAGATGTTGTACAATCAGATAGCTTGTGCTATAATCATGAATTAGTGCGATGCTCAAAAAATGAGCCAAGTACGCCAGCATAGCACAGTGGTAGTGCATCCGACTTGTAATCGGAAGGTCGTCGGTTCAAATCCGACTGCTGGCTTTAATTGTAGAGCGACAAATTATTTGACCGTGGCGATGTATGCCCAATAACGATGTCCGCGATACCTTTGCAGCTGATTACAGCTACCTTGCTGATTTGTGGGAAGCACTATCACCCGACCCCATCTTGCAACAGCACGAAGCGGATTACAGGTGGCTGTCCCAAGTTTATGTGTCCGTGCAACCAACAACGGGCATGGGTAAACTCATTTGGTATGCACTAGGAGCAAAGACCATTGAACTGATCCACCAAAACGTCCATGTGGAAGCGGTGCGTGATGACCTTGACGAAATTGTGCTAGATGCGGAACTGTTGGAAGTTGTCCTTAATTCCCCCGACCCGCACAAAAAATCTAAGGAAATTCAAATTAAGATCGCCCGTCGCCTTCACAAGCATATCGGTAATCCGGGCTTCCTGGCATTATCAGAGCGCTTGGAAGCCCTGAAAGAACGGCACGAGCAAGGGCAAATCTACAGCGTTACCTTCCTCAAGGAACTGCTCGACTTAGCCCGCGATTTAGTCCTGGCAGAGAAAGACACACCCGTTGAGGAAGATCAAGACAGGGGTAAGGCAGCACTGACCGAATTATTTATGGAAGTCCGCAACGACCAAACTCCGAAAATGGTTGAGCGGATTGTCAATGATATTGATGAAATCGTGCGTTTGGTCAGGTTTCCAGGATGGCAACAAACTAGCGCTGGGGAAGGGGAAGTCAAGCAGGCATTACGGAAAACCCTGTTGAAATATGCGCTGCATCAGGATAAGGAGTTGTTTGGGAAAGCTTATGAGTATATTCGGCAGTATTATTGAAGAAGCAATAATTTTGTCGCTAATTTACATAGCTATTTTTTAACGAACGCGCAATCTCTGATTAATACGGGCTTGGGTTTGAAGCTTGATTTTATTGTAAAGGTCAACCTCTGTATCGGAATGATTAACTGATATTACCAAGGCATATCTCTGGGTATCAATTTCACTTTCTCTAGCCCATTTACGATTGCAGCTAACAACTAGATACATCGATTTTTTATCATATTTCCACGAATTAGAATAAATTATAACTTGACCTTTCTGAAGCGTTCCTTTTTTTCTTAAATTGACTCCCGGTTGTAAATCTACTTCAATACTAGAACCGAATTTCTTTTTTAATTTTTTCATTGTTAATTCGGCAAAGTCTTCATCAGGATTATCTTTATTTTCGCTAGCTGATTTTATAAAAGCATTTTTAAGTGATTCAATATCTATGTTTTTAAATAATTGAAATTCCATAGTCACACCAAGATACGAGTCTCCTCTTGTGTGTCTTGTCGGTGGGTCAAAAGCCAGAGTGATAGATATATTTTTCGTTCCCTTTGTTTCTAAAAATTCTGGTGGGAGAGGTGGAATTTCATAAATTTTAAAATTACCTACTTCTATGATTTCATTATCAACAAGTAAAACTACATTATTTTCTGTGGAATAAGCTGCTTGTGCAAAATTAGTTTGCCCATTTCCGTAGACTCTGAGTATTTTTTGTGTATCAAGCTTAATCTTTTCTTTGGTTTTAGCCTTAGTCTTAGCCTTGGCTTTGCTCTTAACTTGAAAGTAATCTGGTATCTCTGTAGGTAACTCGGCAGAATTAGCAGTTAGAGCGCGAATTAAATTAGATGAAGCGTCTGGATATTTAGAAAATAGCTGTGCTGCTATATTGGCAATCCGAGGAGCAGAAAAACTTGTCCCACAATATGCTTTAAATAACGAACCATCTGGATAATTTTTTGCCAGTGTAATTGTAGAAGCACCAATTTCGTTATCAATGACTCTATTTCCATCTAGAACTAAGTCTCCTCCAAAATCTACTAAATCTGGCTTAATCATGCCATCAATACCAAAGCCACTCCTAGTAACCCAAGTTGCGGGTTATCTGAGTTCGAGCGCTTCGCAGTCTGAGATTAATGCGATCGCCAATGCCAATTTAGCGGTTGCGCAGAGCGCAACCGTCACTCAGAGTTAGTTCCAATGAAG
>JAESFT010000185.1_pt1 | contig 68906 bp, 70 predicted proteins | sample 9269451 | NCBI WGS metagenome assembly JAESFT01 (sample SAMN14502557, study PRJNA617106) | algae metagenome | isolation source: Scytonema hyalinum WJT4-NPBG1 and co-occurring heterotrophs from well... | place: USA: Mojave Desert, Joshua Tree National Park, California | collected 2006-05-25
TGAACGCTTCCGTGGAAGCGGCTCGCGCAGGGGACGCCGGAAAAGGCTTCGCTGTCGTTGCAGTTGAAGTCCGCCGGTTAGCCCAGTCTGCCGCAACCGCCTCTGCAGACATCAAGGGGCACATTGAACAGAGTCGCAGCGATGTGGGATCAGGCTCACAGCTTCTCGATACAGCGGCCAAAAAGCTGGCCGAGTTGCTGGCAGCGGTTCAGGAGAACGAACGCCTCATGGAGATGATAGCAGCTCGCAGCGGTGAGCAATCGGCTGCCATTGTTGCGGTCACAGGCGCCGTTTCGACCATGGATGAAGCTGTTCAGCAAAACGCGGCTTTAGTGGAACAGACCAACGCGGCTATCGAACAAACGGAAGCTCAAGCGTCCCAACTCGACCTTGTCGTTGAAAGCTTCGTGCTGTCAGCAGATCCGCAGCCGTTCGACAAAGTCGCGGCGTAAGGCGCGATCGCGAGAGCGGCTTTGCGCCCCATTTCCGTCGTTTATCCAGTCCGACAAGCTCCCAAAAGCTGCCGTTGCCGTTTGGCGCCGGAACGTGCGTGGACAGCGACAGGCAGCTCAAGTGCTAGCGAAATGACGGGAGCAAACCATCGATTGACTTGCTACCTACTAGTTGGTAGGTCTGGAGTATGAGTAGATCGATCACGACAGCTGACGACATTCTAGAATGCGCTCAGACCCTAATCATGAAGGGTGGGTACAACGGCTTCAGCTACGCTGACATCGCTGAGGTGGTGGGCATCCGAAAGGCTAGCATCCACCACCATTTCCCCAGCAAGGCCGAGTTGGTCCGCGCCCTGATCAGCCGTTATCGCGCTGATGCACGGGATGGCTTCGAACAAGTCGAGGCCATGACCGGAGATCCGCGTGAGCAACTGAGGCTATATCTGGGGTACTGGCAAAAGTGCCTGCGGGATGGCACCGCGCCCATCTGCATTTGCGCCCTACTTGCCGGTGAGTTGCCCGTCTTGCCTAGTGAGATCGTGACTGAAGTGCGTCTGCACTTCCAAACGCTCTCGAAATTCCTGACCGGAATTCTAGAACGCGGCGTAGACAGCGGCGCGTTTCATCTTTCCGATACGCCTACAGCTGAAGCGGAAGCCTTCATGGCAACGGTGCATGGGGGAATGTTGTCAGCACGTGTGGGCGGTGATCCCAAGCTCTTCGGCACTATCACCACCGCCCTATTGGCGCGACTGACCAAGTAGCCCCCCTGACTACCGAACAAACTTACCTCCTCAACCTACCAACTAGTAAATATGCAAGAATGATAAACATCGCTGTGATCGATCAGAACCACTGGCTCACTCGCTACTATCTCGGCCGAGCCGCTTTTTCCCTCATCTGGGTGGCTGCGATCCTCACCGTTGGTCAGCAGGTGCCCGCACTGAGCGCGCTGTGCTCCTTGTGATCTATCCGGCCTGGGACGCCGCCGCGAACTACTTTGACGCAAACCACAATGGCGGCCTCGGTAACAACCGCACGCAGGAAATAAACGTCGCTGTCAGCATGATAACCGCACTAGCCGTTCTCGTTGCCCTCGCGATGAACGTCAACACTGTGCTCACCGTCTTCGGCGCCTGGGCCGTTCTGTCTGGTCTTCTGCAGCTGAGCACCGCTATCCGCCGCTGGAAGAACGCTGGCGCACAATGGGCCATGGTGCTGAGCGGCGCCCAGTCGGCACTGGCTGGCGCGTTCTTCGTCTTCCAGTCCCTGCAAGCCGTGCCGGCCATTGCGCAGACTGTTGCCGGCTATGCCGCGTTCGGCGCCATCTATTTCCTGATCTCGGCCATCGTCCTCTTCGTCAGCATGCGCACAGCAGATAGTGTCTGACGCCAACGTTTGGCCACAGGAAGTTATCTTAACCTCAATATGTACGAGCGGCGTACCGGAAAGTGCTTGTTGCTGCCCAAGGTGCGCGATGCAACAATGCGCCCCTATTTGTCATCCAGCTTAGCAGCCGTTCCACCTAAAAGCGGACGCTGGCAGCTCGCTAATGCAGCCCAGAGGCATGCCCCTAGGCGAGCGTCGCCGTAAGCGAGCGCATTTTCAAAGCGCCCTGGCTGGGTGCGGCGCCGAAGTAGCGGCGATACTCACGGCTGAACTGCGAAGCGCTGTCGTAACCGACCTTGAAGCCCACACCAGTAACGTCGTTCGGATGGCTCGCAAGGAGGAGTCTGGCCTCTTGGAGGCGGTGCCAGGAACAATTAGAGAAGCAGTTCAGGGGTCGCTGATCAACACCCTGGCACCTCGCTCTAACATCTCGCGAGAGTTTTCAAGCGTTCCCTGCGCATCTACGTTTGTAGGACCACGGGGAACCTTTAAGGAGGCCCGTGTAGATCCTATTCCTTGAGGGCTCAAAAGGCGCGCAATGCTGCTCAGCACCAATGCGCGTCTATTCGCTGCATTAAGTCCTTGGCTGGGTCAGAGCCAACATGAGAGTCAATGCTGCGAGTAATGCTGTGACAATCAGATTGGTCACGGCCGAGTAGGTATCCACGATATAGCCGCCTACAATAGCGCCGATCATGATGGCCGCTTGGAAGGATACCACCATCAGGCTGCCCGATGTTTCGAGAGCATCGGTAGCCGAACGGGAGAGATTGGCCTGCAGGGCTACCGGCGCCATGCCGAAAGCAAGGCCCCATAGACCCACAAAGGCAAACGCTGCAGGCACATTGCTTCCCCAGAAAACCAGCGCCAGCGCCGCCACGGCCATAATGCCTGCCGTCGTTGCCAGAGCATTGCGTGTGTTCAGGTCAGCCAGTTTCCCGCCTGCGACTGTCCCAAGCACTGCGGCTGCGCCAAACCCCGCCAGCGCCAAAGCGATCATGGCAGTAGATAAACCTGCGATTTCTTCGAGGAAGGGCCGCACGTAGACCGAACCTGCCATATGCCCTGAGATCAGCAGGAGGATCACGAGCATGCCCAGTTGCACCCCGCGGCGCCCAAGTAGCCGAAAAATATCGCCTACACTGTTCCCTGAGGACGCTGGCATGCTGGGCAAGGTAAGCAGTTGCAGAAGCAGAGCCAGCCCAGACAGCGCGGCTGTGATACCCATTGCACTGCGCCAGCCAAGCCAGTCTCCCACGATGGCGCCCATGGAAGGGGCAGCGATTGTTGCGAGCGAGACACCCAGGCTCACCATGGCCATGCCTCGACCGATCGCACTCGTTCCTACTAGGCGGGCGACAACGGCTACCGACAATGCCCAGAACGCACTCAGGGCAATGCCGAGGCCGGCTCGACCCACCAGCAAGAGCCAGAAGTCGGTGGCAAACGTAGCGATGAGGTTCGATGCAATCGCTAGAACGCTAAGCCCTACCAATACCGCCTTACGGTTGAGCTTGCCGATCAACACATTGCTCAAAAGCGCGGCGACGGCACCCACGAGAGCGGTTGCGGTGACTACCTGTCCAGCCATTCCTTCGCTGATGCCAAGATCACGGGCCATAGGTGTTAGAAGCCCAGCAGGCAAGAACTCGGCCGATACCAGGGCGAAGCTCGTGGCAAGCATGGCCAGCATTGCCAGCCATGTCTTGGTGCTCCAGGCTTGTTCTGACTTGGGTAGGGCGTCTGGATCGGCAGCTATGCCCGTCAAAGGGATTGATGTGTCAGTCATGGAAGAACCTCTTTGGAAGGAGTGCTCTTCCTAAGTTGGTTCCGCCATACGATCTGCGCTCAAAAATCCGGTTTGTATGTCTTTTCGTCCGGAAGATGTACGCCGAACAGCACCAGGAGGCGTGTTGGTGATCCGCTTGAATGCTCGGGCAAAGCTAGCTTCAGACTCATAGCCAAGCTTGGCTGCTACTTCGGCGACCGACATTCCATTCTGCCCCAGCCACTCCTGGGCTAGCTGCATCCGCAGCCTAGCCAGATAACGGGCTGCTCCTTCGCCCAAGACGGCGCTGAAGCGTTCAGCGAAAACCGAGCGTGATTGTCCCGCCAATCCTGCAAGTCGCTCAAGGGTCCAGTTGCTGCCCGGCTCTCTATGCATCGCCACAAGGGCGCGGCCGATGTGAGGATCACGAATGGCAGCCAGCCATCCCCCTGTGGCGCTATCATGGCTTTTCACCCAGCAGCGGATCAAGCGGGCAGTCAGCAAATCAGCCATCCTGGCCAGGATAGTGGCACTTCCCATACGGGGCTCGCTAGCTTCTACAGCCATGGCCTCCAGCAACGGATTGACCATCGGATCATGAGTGGCAACATCGCACCCTTTAATGATCGTTGGCATAAGTCTGATCAGTGGGTGCAGAGCATAGGCGCCCAAGGCCATCGAACCGCAGAAGAGCATGCTGGCCTCGCCTTCACCCTCCTGCACCACTTCGCACACGTTTCCGCCCAAGCGAATTATCTGGCATCTGGTGATCGTCGTACCGTTGACGTCAGGCGAGCTGGCGAGGCGATGCTCTATACCCTGGGGTAGCAAGACCAGGTCCCCTTTTTTGAGCTCCTGCCATCCATCCGCTTCAGTGTGGATCCAACAAGGGCCCCTGCTGACGAAATGAAAGCGCATTAGCGGTAGCTCAGGAAAAGATATGCTCCAGGGGTGGCGAAGCTCACAGCGGCCGTAATCCACGCCACTGAGGCGAAAATCCTGCAGCACCTCGCTCAATGCATCGACGGGTGAAGACGAATGATCATTCATCTAACGAATATACGTGTTATTCGTCCCTGCATTCAAGAGTGCTGCCGATCATCATGAGTTCTGCAGGTGGATTGATAGTGGCCGCTTGCGAGAAGATTGCTCTCAGTCGACAAGGGAGTCTCATGCCGCCCAGAACAAGGTGAAATTTGTTTGACGGCAATCAACAGCGAAGAAATGTAGCAAACTGCCGAGCAGCAACGCGCCCCGATTCAGCCGTTCAAGGCTTCACAACCGCTTCCTGAAAATAGACGTCTGCCAGTAGGTCGCTAGGGTCTCGTGAGAGGTAGAAGACAGAGCTGCTTATAGACGGTTGAGTGCTTCTGCGAAGGATTGGCTGAGCTCGCTCCTGCGGGGCGCATAAGCCGAAGAGACCGAAAAGCTCTTCTTGTTTCAAGCGATCATCGTTAGGTAGACCATGAAATCCGCTGTTTGTGTAACATTCCGACCAGCGACATTCCCTCGAATGTTTGCACCGCTGTGACATTGTTTACGGGCAGTTCTCCAGAACAAAAGTCCGAAAATTAAACCTCGCAGCTGTCTTGCTGACTACATCTGACATGTTAGTGTCCCCGCAGCTTGTGGCTACAGGCCAAAGCACAACATGCCAGTTTAGGCGTGAGGGAGGACATCATGAAGAAAGCATTCGTTCTGGGTGCACTGGCAGCTTTGCTCGTATCGAGCACTGTCATGGCTGAAACCAGCGCCAAACGCATAGCGTTGTCAAACAACTACGCTGGGAACTCCTGGCGGCAAGCCATGCTGACGAGCTGGGATACGATCACCAAGGCCGCCGTTGAGTCGGGCGTCGTAGCTGCTGCCGACGCATTCACCACTGCGGAAAACCAGGCCACCGAACAAGCGGCCCAAATACAAAACATGATCCTGCAGGGCTATGATGCCATTGTTGTTAATGCGGCATCCCCAACAGCACTTAACGGTGCGATCAAGGAAGCTTGTGATGCAGGCATTACCGTTGTTTCCTTCGACGGCATTGTAACCGAACCCTGCGCTTGGCGTATCGCCGTCGACTTCCAGCAGATGGGCGTTAACCAGCTCGATTTTCTTGCCAAAAAGCTTCCCGAAGGTGGCAATCTGCTCGAGATCCGTGGCTTAGCTGGTGTTTCGGTCGATGACGAGATCCATGCGGGTATCGAAAAGGGACTCGCAGCCCACCCCAATTTCAAGGTCGTCGGCTCGGTGAACGGCGACTGGGCCCAAGACGTAGCGCAGAAGGCTGTAGCCGGTATTCTGCCCAGTCTTCCCGATGACATAGTGGGCGTGGTCACGCAGGGGGGCGACGGTTATGGCGCCGCTCAAGCTTTTGCCGCTGCGGGCCGCGAAACCCCGATCATCATCATGGGCAACCGCGAAGACGAGTTGAAGTGGTGGAAGGAACAGAAGGACGCGAATGGCTACGAGACCTATTCGGTTTCGATTGCGCCCGGCGTCTCAACTCTCGCTTTCTGGGTTGCCCAGCAGATTCTTGATGGTGCCGACGTGCCGAAAGACCTGGTCGTGCCTCTGGTGGAAGTGACGCAGGAAAACCTTGAGGACCAGCTGGCCGCAACTGGGGCGGGTAGCGTTACCAATGTGGAGTACACCCTGGAAGACGCGCAAGCCACCATCACTGCTGCGAAGTGATCTCTTGATGAACCCTGCTAAACCAGCAGACGTGTTCGCGTTGAACGGCGCCGAAAAGAGTTTCGGTGCCGTTCGTGCGCTGGCAGGTGTCGACTTCGTCGTCCATACTGGTGAGTGCGTGGGTCTTGTCGGGCACAATGGTGCCGGAAAATCAACGCTGGTCAACATCATGACCGGCGTGATCTCGCCAGATAAAGGCAGCATCCGATTTGATGAGCGCAATGCTACCGAAACCTACAGCATTAATACGGCTCGCCTGAATGGGCTCAGGTGTGTGTTCCAGGAGCTTTCGCTCTGCCCTAACCTGACGGTTACCGAAAACACGCGCATAACCCATCGTTCCATTTCAGGATTGGGGTGGAGGCGCCGTGCGGAGAAACTAATTCGTCAAAAGCTCGATGAGATCTTCCCAGGGCACGGCATAGCCTGCGAAGCGAGCATTGCATCACTTTCCATTGCCAAGCGTCAGATGGTCGAAATCGCGACCGCCTTTTCCGAGAGCGACATCAAGGTTCGCCTTGTCATCCTCGATGAGCCCACATCCTCGCTAGACGCCGGGCTTGCCGCCCAGCTGTTGGCCTATGTTCGAAAGTTTGTTGCCGCAGGTGGGTCGGTTGTCATCATCTCACACATCTTGGGAGAAATCCTGTCCACGGCCGACCGTGTCGTCGTCATGAAAGACGGACGGGTGGTGACGGAACGCCGGGCCGCAGACTTTACCGTTGATAGCCTCGTTGCGACCATGGGAAGTGTGGTGCGGGAGCGCGACAGCGTTGCCCCAATCGGCGACCATACGAACCACAAGCCGGTGCTCACACAGAAAGCTGCGAGTGGGTCCAGCGCGATCGACTTCGAAGCCTATTCTGGAGAGATCGTGGGCTTGGCGGGCCTCGGAGGGCATGGCCAAACTCAGACGCTTGTCAGCCTTTTTCTTGGCCAGGGAGGAGACTGGATCACGCGCAAAGATGGCAAGGCTGCTTTCGTTGCCGGTGATCGGCATGTCGATGGCAATCTGCCACTATGGAGTGTTCTCAAAAACCTAACCGTCACGCTCCTGCCGGATCTTTCGCGGTTCGGCATCGTGAATGAAGGGAAAGAGGCGGAAATTGCGCGCCAATGGCGGGAACGGATTGAAGTGCGCACGCATAATCTCAACAATCCTATCCTCTCGCTTTCCGGCGGCAACCAGCAGAAGGTTCTGTTTGCACGCGCATTGGCGACACGTGCTCCCGTGGTGCTGATGGATGACCCTATGCGTGGGGTCGATATTGGGACCAAACAGGAAGTCTATGCCATCCTGCGCCAAGAGGCACAAAAGGGCCGAACCTTTGTGTGGTACTCAACAGAAATGGATGAGATCTGCCAGTGCGACCGGGTCTATGTGTTCCTGAATGGCAGGATCGTTGCAGAACTTCGTGGCACAGACATAACCGAGGATCGGATACTGGCTGCATCGTTTTCGGAGCAGGCGGCGTGAATTGGTTAACCGCTGATCGCCTCCGCCTGCTGGTGCCCGCCTTGTCCTTGCTGGTTCTGCTCGGCGCCATCTTTTACCTTCAGCCCCGCGCCATGAGTTACGTCGGGCTCAACTTACTGCTCAACCTTGCGGTGCCAATTGCGCTGGCGACCATCGCGCAGATGTTCATCATGATGGTGAACGATCTCGACCTGTCCATGGGTACCTTTGTCAGCTTCGTTGCCTGCGTAACCGCTACGTTCCTGCAGACCATGCCTTGGTTGGGGCTGCTGATCCTTGTCGCATCGATCCTCGCCTATGCCGTGCTCGGCGTCGTCATTTACCTGCGCAACCTGCCGTCGATCGTGGTTACTCTGGGCATGAGCTTTGTGTGGGGCGGACTTGCCGTGCTGATGCTGCCAACTCCAGGTGGCACAGCCCCGGAGTGGATCCGCTGGCTGATGACCAGCAAGCCGCCGTTTGTTCCCATTGCCATTGTAGCCAGCGTCCTGATTGCAGCGTTGACTCATTGGCTGGTGATCCGCTCTGCACTGGGTGTCCTATTGCGTGGCGTCGGCGGCAATGAACGCTCTGTGCAGCGTGCGGGCTGGTCGGTGGTTCGCGCCAAGGCCCTGGCATACGGCTTTGCTGGCCTGTTTGCCGTACTTGCGGGCATGTCCCTTGTGGGCCTCACTACGTCGGCGGACGCAAACATCGCATTGCGCTACACCCTCCTCTCAATTGCCGGCGTCATCCTGGGTGGCGGGGAGTTCGTGGGCGGACGCGTGTCTCCCATTGGTGCGGTGATCGGAGCCCTGACCTTGACCCTCGCGGCCTCTTTCCTGAGCTTCCTCAGGATCTCCCCTGATTGGCAGATCGGCGCACAAGGCGGCATTCTGATACTGGTACTTGCCCTCAGGCTATTGCTGAACCGGCAGCAGGCAAGGACGGGCAGCCAATGACCAACGTGCTCCGTAAACCCTGGATCTGGTCGTTCGTTGCGGCTTTCGGAGTGTGGCTTACGACCATTCTCTTCACTGGCGGCGCATCAACCGTTGGCGTGACGCAGGCCGCTCTCACTTTTGCGGCATTTTCTGTCATCGTCGGCCTGGGGCAAATGTTCGTCATAACACTTGGTCCTGGCAATGTGGATCTGTCCATACCCGCTACCATGACCCTGGCGGGAACTGTGGCTCTCAAAACTATGGAGACCAACGACAGCTTGATCGTGGCGGGCGTTCTAGTCGCGCTCGCAATCGGCGTATGTATCGGCCTTGCCAATTTCGCTCTTATCAAGTTGCTGCGAATCCCGCCGATCATTGCCACCTTGTCGTCGAGCTTCCTGATCCAGTCCACGGCGATCTGGTACAATCGCGGATTGCGCATCAAACCCCCAGCCACATTGACCCAGTTTGCCATTGGGTCAACGGCGGGCATTCCAAACGTTGCGATCGTCGCGCTGCTGATCTCCATAGGCACATGGATCCTATTGGAGAAGGGTATCTTCGGCCGTCGCGTCGCGGCCATCGGGCAGAACATGTGGGCAGCGCGTCTGGCTGGAGTTCCAGTGGACGGGACTCGGCTGGCAACGTATGTGCTTTGCGCCACGCTTGCGTCTCTTGCTGGGCTGGTCCTGAGCTGCTTCTCGGGTGGAGCAGCCCTCAACATGGGCGCAGAATATCTTCTAACCTCCATCGCAGTCGTTGTCATCGGAGGCACCGCTGTTGCCGGCGGGTTTGCAAACGTTTCTGGGATTTGGGGTGGCGCACTATTCTTGTTTTTGGTCGTTTCGATGCTGAATACCTACGGCGCTAGTGCCGGGCTCCGAATGCTGCTTACCGGGGTCATCATCATAGCTGTCATAATCGCTGCCAGTCGAAAACCAGCACGTTAGTGGGTTTGCCAACTGTCACTGTTGACATGGTACTCATCCAGCAGATTTTGTGTTTCGGATACCGCTACTTTACGGCCGCTGGCTCAAGTTGGGCTTGAAGTGCCTCGTCCGCCGTCTGAGTGGACAAGGCCAGAACCCCACGCAAGCTAGAACGTCTTCGCGCCGTTGACGAACAGCCGAACCGTATAGAGCCCAGTCGTGGCGCAGATAAAGAGCCGATCTCGCTTGGGCCCACCGAAACACACATTGGCGACGACCTCGGGTATTAGGACCTTGCCGATCAATGTTCCATCGGGATGGTAAACGTGAACGCCATCGCCGGCCGAGGTCCAGATGCGGCCCTCCGTATCGAGCCGAAAACCATCGAATAACCCATTGCTGCAGTCGGCGAACACTCGGCCATTGGAAAGCTGCCCGCCCGCATCAACATTGAAGACGCGCATATGCGCAGGATGGTCCGCTCCATGCGTACGCCCGGTGTCGACGACATAAAGCAGCTTCTCGTCGGGCGAAAAAGCCAAACCGTTGGGTTTGACGAAATCGTCGCAGACAACGCTGATGTCACCGGTCTGTGGATCGATCCGATACACATAGGACGAACCGATCTCGCTCTCGGCCTTATAGCCCTCATAGTCTGAATCGATGCCATAAGTCGGATCAGTGAACCAGATCGAATTGTCTGACTTGACCACCACATCATTGGGGCTGTTGAGGCGCTTTCCTCCAAAGCGATCCGCCAGAACGGTGATGGAGCCGTCATGCTCGGTGCGGGTGACGCGCCGTGTGCCATGCTCGCAGGTCACCAGCCTTCCCTGTCGGTCGACCGTGTTGCCGTTGGAATTATTGGCCGGTTGGCGAAACACGCTCACTGCGCCACTAGCTTCATCGTAGCGCAGCATCCGATCGTTCGGCGCATCGGACCAGACAAGGTACCGTCCAGCTGGGAAATAGGCCGGCCCCTCCGCCCAATCGCATCCGTCGAAAAGCTTGCGGATCGTCGCGGTCGGACAGGGCAAGCGCGCAAAACGCTCGTCCAAGGTAAGGAAATCAGACGCAGGCAAAGTAGTCCTCCCAAAATGCAGCAATCTAAAGGGTCCTAGCCGCGGTCGGTTCTCGATCCTCCGGTACTCAACGGGCCGAACTCATCCTGTCGCAGGCGGTATGTCCATGCAAGGTGGGAACGCAGAGCAAGGCGCTTCATCAAGATGCCCTGTCACTTCTCCTGCGGGTCCATCGAGCAGACAGGTGCCGTCGTCCGCTCCGTGGCTCAACGGCGGCTATTTTGAAGTCGCTGCTTAAAAGCTGCCGGTCTGCTGCCGGCCCCAAAGCCGCTTTTAAGAGCTGCTGCTCTATTTTTACTTCCGAACGACGTTCGAGAAGGTCGGCATCACGAGATCTGTTCGCAACCGTCGTTCGAGAATGCTCTCCACGATCTCCGGCGTTAGCAGCGTCGACCGCATCACCAGGCTGACATAGAACCTGTTGATCCCCTCAGCGTCGGCCATCTCAGTCACGGTTGAATAAACGCCGGTCTCCAGCAGGTTGCGCCAAGTGAATGCCCGGGCAAGTGCTTTGATCAGCGTGTTTTCGATCCGAGACCGGGCACGGGCGGCGATTTCTTATCCAGCGGGCGACAGGATCAGCTTGCGTCCACCACGTTTGCGGATAGTGAGCAGTACTGCGACAGTGAAGTTCCCTGGTATGTCGTCCTCATGCTCGTGCCGCCTCCCGCTCCTGCTGTTGATTGGCAGGTCCTCAGTGAGACCGCTCAGACCGTCGCTGCGGATCTTGATGGTTGCGCATTCACTGCTGAGGTCTACGCGTTCGATAAGCAGCTGGATGATTTTGGCCTGCTCAGCTGGGCGCGCGCGATCCAGGGTGTTGCTGTAGGTTGTTCCGCTTTGTTTGATCCTCTGTAACGCAGACCTCTACCGAGCGTGCTGACCCAGTCATTGATTGGTGGCTCGAGCCATCCTTTGACCACGAAGAACCCAAATACAGTTGCCGTAGTCGAGCAGGAGTAGATGATGTGCTCTCTCACATTTTCAGGCGCATTGCTTTGTTCTGCACTTGTGCTGGTTGGCTGCACGAATGCAGCACCTCCTGCAACTCAGATAAATGCTCCTCAAGACTGTGGGGCGTCGCTGCTGGAGGACAAGATAGGGGAGCCGGTTACCGGTAGCTCGGCAACGGACGCTACCGTCGGCGGAGTACCAGTCAGGTCCAAAGGGGATGTGAGGGTTATTGCTCCCGGTCAAGCCGTGATCCAGAACTACATTGAAAGTCGCCTCAATCTAGAGGTCGACGGCAATGGCAACTTGGTGCGCGCAAGCTGCGGTTGATCTGACGCGAGATCAGGCTGCCAATTTCGCCAACTCGTCTAAAAGGCAAGCGTGTGCAGACGCCGAGTGCCTCAGCTAGGTGTGTGGTGCACTGATCAACGCTGAGCGACCACAATGGACGAAAGTGACCTCTATCTTCCGGTAAAGACCTTTATGGAGGCCATGAGCTTCGACGTGAAGGGTGAGGTCAACGGCTGCGACCTGCTGGGCATAAGAGATGGCGAACCGCCTGTCATGGTGGTCTGCGAACTGAAGCTCAGCTTCAACCTCGAGCTCGTTCTGCAGGGCGTCGATAGAGCAGCAGCATGCGACGAGATCTGGCTTGCAGCGCGCCTGTCCAAAACTGGCAAGGGCCGTGAGCACGATGCACGTTATCGCAACCTGTGTCGACGACTGGGCTTCGGCCTTTTGGGTGTGGCGTCGAACGGCTCGGTCGAGGTCATCGTACCGCCATTCGCCGCAACACCACGCCGAGACCCAAAACGGCGGTCGCGATTGTTCCATGAGCACAAGAGCAGAGTAGGGGATCAAAACAAGAATGGCAGCCATCGCCAGCCCATCATGACCGTTTACCGTCAGGACTGCATCATCTGCGCTAAAGCCATGTTGGCAGGTCCCTCAACGCCTAAGTATCTCAAGACACTTGTCCCTCGAGCGCCTTCGATCTTGAGGCGCAACGTCTATGGTTGGTTCAAGAACGAGGCGAGGGGCATCTATGGCCTAACGGAGCTAGGTCGGGCGGCAGTCAGCACCTAGAGGAGTTACATTTAGAAACTGATGGCGGTGCCAACATGTGGGTTGAAACGAACTTACCTGATCAAACGTGATCAGCAGCACCACACATGGTCAGTGATCTTCGGCTGGTCCCTAAGCAATCAGCGACTACTTCGGCATGTTCCAGCGGCCGAAGCGACCAGCGAAACAGACTCGAAGGCACCATGTCTTTAGCACCTTGTTAACCATAACCGTGTAGTTCTGAAGACCTCCTCCCTTACTACGATCAAGGCGCTCCAGCACGGGGCGCCTTTTCTTTCGTGGTGATCGCTGTGGTGACAGCACTAAAGGTGCTCAATTAGGTCTACCCCTTCAACTGCTGAATCCGCTGCCAGAGCTCTTCTGCCGCGGCTTCATCCTGATGAAAGCGAGCCAGCAACTCCTCACCTGTCGTGTCCCATTGAAGCGATAGCTTGAGCGCTGATGCGGCTCGAGCGCATCGGGCCTGCAAATCGGAGTACAAGTGAAACAGCTCTTCTCGTGTTTGTCGGTCAAGCGGTTGGCTCATACATCGATAACGCAGCGCCACGCCAAAGGCTCACCAGGCACCCGGGGTCTCTTGGGCTCCAACTCCCCGGCCGCTTGACTATCATCAACAAACCGAAGTCTGTGCTGGCAATGCGATTCTCCGACTAGTGTCTGAACAAGCCCGTTAGCGAAAACGCTGCGGCTTTTGGCTACTTCATACATCGCCGCCGGCTTCCCGGAGAGTGCCAGCCACGACTGCCCGGTAACTTCGTTTCTGTATTGAGACTCTTAGTGGTCGTTGTGGCCGCCACAGCAATGGTTGCGCGTAGCTCCGATGCACTCGCGCTACCATTTCGCTGTCATCATCGACTTCATCGTACGATGATGGTGGTACGAGTGGAAGAAGTAGCTCCGACTGAGGCTCTACAGTGATGGTAGTCTTGGTACCGGGCATGACTGCATAGATGGCGGACTTTGTATCGTGATCAGGCCAAACGGTCATCTCTGTCGTATGCCTTCCACCTTCGAGATGGAGCAAGATTGGGCGATCGCTTCTGTTTCGCACTCTTAAGTAGCTACTTCGTTGCCCGAAACCGCCAAGAGCTGCACCTACAACGGTGGCTGTGGGGCGTTCTTTCGTGAAGTAAGCCCAAATGGTGATAAAAGTGGCCAAGAAGCCCAGCGCTGCACCGACTGTTTGAAAAGCTGATAGCGCCCATTGCATGAGGCTGCTCCAAAATCCATGCCAAAGCTTACTATCCTGAAGCCTAGGTTGAGCAAGCTCGCTCCGCTCGTTTCCACAATGCGAGACACCAGAGACACAGCAGCAGCCGGCAACCTGGCGCTCTATCGTCAATGGTACAAGTCAGCACGTTGGGCAAAGCTGAGGGCAGAGGTGTTGGTCCGCGATCTCTACACCTGCCAGCACACCGGCGTTGTGTTGAGCGGCAAGGCGCCTGCACCCAATAGCGCAGCGGTGCATCACAAGATCCCGCACCGAGGGCATGAGCGTCTATTCTGGGGCATCAGCAATCTCGAAGCCGCGTCAAAGGAATGGCAGGACAATGATGCGCAAAGAGAAGAGCGAAACAGCTCGCAGTAGCTGAAACAATTAGCCTACATTCAAAGCGTGCCAGACATCGGAATGACTGCGGCTTACTGCACTAACCCAGGTTGTCATGAACTGAGGCTCATCTGGGTTTCTCCCTAGGTCAGCGATAGTCTGCTTGATCTCTTCTAAGCCAAGTGCGGTGATCTCGTCATAAACCCAGGGGGCAATGCGGGGGAGTTCATCAAAAGTGAACTTTTCTACAAGAGGGTCCCGAACTCGATCAAAGCTTGCAACTGGCATGGCATGTCTCCTTAGAGGGAGCCAATGCAGCCCTAAGCTTAACGTTGCGTGCTGTAACTTAAGGGTGATGCATGGTATGGAAGGTTCAGAAAGCGTTAGGCGGCTTTGAAATCCTGCTTCGCTTCTGGATGTTTTTGGACGTTAATCTTCGCAGGTGCAAGGTCGCGACGGAAGCGTGCCTCCCAAGGATCGAATAGCTTCGGATTCACTTTGGGATCTTCAGATTCTGCCTCAACGTGCTGATCACTGGAATGCATAGCGCCGCTCCTGGTTGGAAGCGCTGCCCTTAAACTGATTTGCTCTCCAGCATGGTGACTTCGAGGTCACACATGCAAGACTTAGACCTCCGCGTTGACGCTGAGGCACCCGGGGAGGCGGTCGAAAGTAGCCAAGGCTCTCTCCTTCTAGACCCGCGGCTCCCTCACGCACAGATTTTTTCCCGCCTATAAAAAGACGCGCGAGGCGACGCAGCCTGGTGGCACAACTTCAGTTTCCTAGCCCACTCCAACAAACTTTAGCTGACCCTTTAACCCCGCCGAGACCCTCGCGATGTATGGTGCAGCCACGAGGTGGAGTATGGCCATGTCAGCAATTTCCAGCAGCGTCCGCGGTATGCAGCAGGCGGCAAGCCGCTTCGAGGCAAGTGCCAACCGCATCGCTCGCTCGGGCACAGGGCTCGTCGACGTCGATGTTGCTAGCGAGATGGTCAGCGTACTGCAGTCCAAGCACGAGTATGTAGCCAACGCCAAGGTCATCAGTGCCTTGGACGACATGCAGAGATCGGCGATCGATATCCTGGCCTGATTGCTCCAAGGCGTGCGCCCGGCCGGCTGGACTACTCGGCTTGCCATTGTTCTGTGCTTTCTGAACCACATCTAAACGGCTGGTTCACGCCGGCGTGAAGAACGCTCAGCTATTTGCATCCTCATCGAAACAGCGCGTCAGCAAGACGCCTAAATGAGGATACACGTTCTATGATCACCAAGACTTTTTCCCTGACCCTGACACTAGCTATTGCGGCTGTTGGCTTTGTCGCAGCAACTGCTCCATCCCAGGCAGCCACCCGCCTGATGAGCAGCTCGCTTGAGGGGTTCGAATATCGCTGCGAGCATCACGGCGGCATCTTCGGTCAGGAGGGTGCGCTTGTGAGCTGCCAAACCCCGACCGCGCCAGTCGCCTGTAAATACTTTGCTGAGCGCCAAGCTGTGTGCGAATGGCCCGGCATCGTCAATCAGGTAGCGGTTATCCGTGTCATCGGCACACTGCCCGTAGGCGGGTTCGGCGGTAGCTCGTCCAGCAACGGTGTCACCGGCGGCTATGGTGGGGGCGGGAACGGTGGTGGGTTCCAGGGACCTGGGGACATCACAGATGTGCCCAATGATGATCCTAACCCCGGCTTTGAAGGTCCTGACGATATCCAGATGGCGCCATAAAGAACTGCTCCGTCCCAACACTCTAGCCGTTCACCCAGGTGGGCGGCTTCATTGTTTCTGTGACGGGCAAACAGGTCGAACTCCTGCGCAGTTCCGAGCAATAATGTCGATCTTACAGCCCTTTAGCTGGCGTGTTAGAATCGATACATCATGCAAACGGACCCACACACTGCATCTTGGCCCGCTGATAGCGTCGAGCGCCGTCCAGTTGCAGAGCTGGTGCCGTACGCCCGCAATGCTAGCACCCATTCACCAGCGCAGGTGGCTAAGATTGCAGCGTCGATCCAGGAGTGGGGCTGGACCAATCCCGTGCTGGTGACGAGAGCGGCGGCATCATCGCTGGCCATGGTCGGGTGCTTACGGCCAGAAAGCTCGGGATCGTTAATGTTCCGGTTATGGTCGCCTCTGGTTGGACCGAAGCCCAACGGCGGCAAAGCTTGAAACCGGCCTACCAAGGTGAACGACTAGAGGCAAGGGCCTGCTTAGCCAGAATGAAGGTCGCAGACTAAACGTCAGTCAGTGCGATACCCCGCCTCCCGGTGTTTGTTGCTGCGCTAAACTCGGTGGCTGCTTTCCGACCCCTTTTCAGCCGTTCCCCCGTGTCGGTGCAGGCCCGAAAGCAGCCATTAAGACTGATCTTGAGCGTCGTTGGCATAATCCACCGATTACTGGGATGAAACACTGTGCGTGTGATTTCTCGTGGGGCAGGAGATGTCCATCTTCAGGTATGTCATCTCCATCCTCGCTTTAATGGCCGTCGCGACCTTCGCGGTGGGTAGTCTTTTGGCCAGTTGCGGCCTGCTCCCTTTGCCCTACGGAGAGACGACGGTCGCCGCTAAGGCCACTATCTCGATCGATAACCAGGAATACACGGGCAGTTCGATTTGGCGCGTCAAGGCGCAAACGCAAAACGGGTGGCCAGACTCTGGCATCAACTATCGTCGATGGGTTCTGGGCGACGCAATAGAGTTCGAGATCGGCAATGGGGAGTATGCTTTTCTTCGTCCACAAACCGACAGCGCTATGACATGTGCAAGGCGAGAACATCGTGATGTTCGGTATCTGGCAGAGGCCCTTCCTCTCTTCACAGGACCATGCGCTGCCGAACCGCAAGGCTCCCTCACTTTCGTGGCTTTCAATCCGGATGGCACACCCAACTTTACCAATTTGGCTGTCGACCTAGACGGCGAACTGCATTCCGAAGGCGGAGGAGAGACATCGCCGGAAATCCAGGCCATCGCCGATAGAGGTTTTGCGCTGCTTTCTCTCACGCTTACGGCGACCTCCAAGCCGCTTCCCGATGACATGGTTGAGCGGTTTCCCTGGATTCTGGACTTGCCACGCACCGACGTAGATTTGCGTGGAAAAAGAGTTAGGGAGGGATACGGCCGCTGGCAGCGGGGAGAAACTTACATGCAGTACTTCACCACAGACCTGCCTCCATAAGTGGGACAATGTGTGTGTCTGATGGTGTTAGGCGGTTAGATGGCCGTCGGATCAAGCCGACTGCAGACCAGCAGCTTTCAGGCGGCGCCTTCGGAATAGCTGTGGTTGAGCTGCGTATCTGATGATAGCCGGTGTCGACCATTGCAGTCATTCATTGGTCCTTTCTGATGATGCTGTGCGGACACCAGTTTAGGTATTCCGCACCTTTCCGGTCGTTCAGACCATTTGGACTGGCCATTGTTCAGGTGCAGGTCTGCTAGCGATAAATGTTGGGCAAAATTCAAAGCAATGGCGGCTCACATGGGGTGCACCGCAACCGCCTCCAAGGAGTTCATAATGATCGTTAAGCCTGCCGCTTATATCTTATGCGGGACACCACGATCCGGAAGCACTCTCCTATGTGAAATGCTTTGGGCGACCAAGGTGGCGGGTAGGCCAAATTCTTACTATCGTGAGCAAGACATTTTGTACTGGGCCGACCGATGGGGCATCCCTCATCCAGAGGGTGCAGACAACGCTGAGTTCGATCGTGCTTATCTTGCGGCAATGCGGCGTGAGGGCGAGGCGAATACCGGTGTGTTCGGTATTCGCATAATGTGGTCAAGCATAGAAAGTGCCGCTAAGCGGTTGGCCCGCGCTGGGGGAGCTAACATTGAATTAGCGCAGCTGCTTAACGCCACCTTCGGCCGCATCCTTTACGTGCACGTGACGCGTGAAAACAAAATAGCGCAAGCGGTTTCGCGACTTCGAGCCGAGCAAAGCGGCGTTTGGCACCTGTCGGCAGATGGAAGCATTTTGGAGGGCACCGACAAGCCCAACGCAGTGTCATACGATCAACATCGGCTTGCGCAATATGTCAGTGATCTGCATGCTGATGATGCCGAATGGGACAAATTCTTCGAAGACAATAGCATTGAGCCGCTTCGGCTGACTTATGAGATGACCACGAGCAACCCGCAAAACGCGCTTGTGCAAGTTCTCAGTGCGCTGAAATTAGACCCTGTTATTGCCAGCAGCATTCCGGTGGCGACGGCCAAGATGGGCGATCAAAAGAGCCAGGAATGGATAGAGCGCTTCCGGCGCGAGAAGTCTTGAGCTACCCAGTCGCTTCTACTGAGCCGATGCCGTCCGCCGTCAAGTAGGTCTGCTCTAAAGGAGACTTCGAACGATACGCAGCCGGTCCGCAAGCCACCCCCGAGGTGTCTTAGCTCGGCATTTGCTTGAACTTCGATATCGCTGGATCAAGATGGTCCCAGTCATGGCCAGCACTCGTCCATGTAACCGCAGCTGGTTGGAAAACGCCCGGATCATCAAGGCTTGCAGGCGTAACAATGAGCACCTCAGGCATGGCAGGGAATGTCAGAAAGACCGGCGAGCCACAGGTTGGACAGAAGCCGCGGCGCTTGACGGTTCCGCCATCACCCGTGCTGTGCCAATGAGACACGTCTCCGATCGACGTCATCTGGGCACCAACGAAGGTCATATGCGACTGGTGGCCGGTGCCGCTGTCGCGCTGACATTGCCGGCACTGGCAGTGGAGCATGGCTACCGGTTCTCCAGAAATCTCGTAGCGAAGGGCGCCACAAGCGCAACCACCTGAAAAGGTCTTTGACACGATGAATGCTCCTGGCCTCAATTGAGCACTTGCTCGGCAGTGTCTTCCGCAGCGACCTGGTCGAGCCGCTTGGTAACGACCTTCCAGCCGTCGCTCATGTAGCGATAGGCCACCTCGTTCCGTGGCAGCAGGAAGCCTGAATGGATCAGTTGCAGGCGTGTGCCGCCGTCCACAGCTGAGAGAGTGATCGTGACCAAGGTTTCCAGCTTCGATCCGTACCCGACATTGTCCTCATGGCCTCCAACCCAGCTATAGGACAAGCGTTGGTTCTCCGTGACCTCCACTACTTCGCAGCGGATCGTCCCATCCCATTCTCCTGCTGGTTTGGTCTGGAAGGTGAACCGATTACCAACGACAGCCTCGAACCCGTCTGCCGGCATGAGCCAACGTCCGATCAGCGCACGGCTGGTCAGAGCTTTCCAAAGCACCGCCGGGGTATGGGGGAAGACTTCGTCGACGACAATGGCCTGCGCGTTGGCCTGCATTGCCTGGTTCACGGGTCGATCTCCTTGAGAAGTTTGCGTAGATCGGAGAAGCGCTCACGCCAGAACACGCCATAATGGTTCATCCATACGGCGAGTGGCTCGAGGCCTTCAGGTCTGGCCCGGTAGTAAACCTTGCGACCCTCCGGTCGTTCGCTCACCAGCCCGGCCAGCTTCAACGTCTTGAGGTGCTGCGAGATCGCGCCTTGGGTGACGGCGCTAGAACGCGTCAGCTCAACGACGGTGATCTCATCAGCGTCGACTACGCGCTCGAATATGGCTCGACGGGTGGGGTCGGCGAGTGCTCGCATGACATGGGAGATTGCTTCAGTGTCCATCATGAGAGGATGATTAGCCGATTCTGATGAATTAGTCAAAGCTAATTAGTTACGGCTGTATCAAGCTCGCTAATCTTTGCTGATACCACGTCTACTTTCGCCCTTAGCTGGCGGTTAAGGAGAGCAGTGAGTCCGAGGACTCGGCTGTTCCGCTTTGCAGGGCGGTGACGCATTTACTGACGAAAAGTTTCACCTGAAAACGCAGATATCGCTTGAAACTGGCCGAAACCTACTCTGATCCGGTTCCGTAATTTCCTGTGTCCCAGACGAACAATGGGATCCAATCACAGGAAGGAACGACTAAATGAATCTTCGCGCTCTTACCCTTGCCGCCATGTTGTCTGTTGGCTCGCTCTCTGGTGCTGCTGTTTATGCCCAGGACAATCCAGAAGTCGGCGGCGCTCCTATGTACGCCGACAAGAACATTGTCGAAAACGCCGTCAACTCAGCCGACCACACCACCCTCGTGGCTGCCGTTCAGGCCGCCGGCCTCGTCGAAACCCTGTCGGGTGAAGGTCCCTTCACCGTGCTGGCCCCTGTGAATACTGCCTTCGAAGCCCTGCCGGAAGGCACTGTTGAAACCCTCCTCAAGCCAGAAAACAAGGAAACCTTGTCCACCATCCTGGCTTGCCACGTGATCCCGGCCAAGGCCCTCTCCACCGATATCGTCAGCATGGTTGAAGAAGACGGCGGCGAGCATGTCGTCGACACCGTTGGCGGTTGCAAGCTGACCCTCAAGGCTGCTGACGGCAAGGTCACGGTCACCGACGAGAACGGCACGGCTGCCAATGTCACCATCGCCGACGTGATCCAGTCCAATGGCGTGATCCACGTAATCGATGCGGTTCTGACGCCAAAGTCCGCCATGTAACAGAGACGGCGCTCTCCTGTGGCGCCAAGGGGGGCAGCTCAGGCTGCCCCTCAACCCGTGCATCAGCTCCTGTTGTGCCGTATTTGCAACACACGGTTGCCATGATCAACATGTGCAGATCTGGGCTGAACCTTTTCCCTGAACCGCCCCGTAGCTGCTCTCAACGATCATCGACATTTCCGATCCACTGATCGTTGGGAGACTACCGCCATGCGCTTGACCGTGCTGCTTCTTGCCTCTGCTGCCTTGACTGCTTCAGCTACAGCAGCTGACCTATATGCCTCAGCACCTGCAGAAATGCCCACCTATGACGAGCCCTCGAGCTGGACCGGCTTCTATGCCGGTGTGTTCGGTGGTGTCGCTTTCAACCCTTCTGAAGCAGGCACGATCGAGATCGATCAGGATCTGGATGGCAACTTCGATGAGCCGCTAGTGGCACCATTACTTGGTGCGTTTGGGTCGAACTTCATTGGCTCTCACGATGCAGGCCTGACGCTTGGTCTTGAAGCGGGCTACGACTACCAGATCGAGAACTTCGTTGTCGGCGGGATCATCGACATCGCATATGTCGACTACCAGGATCGCCAGAGTGCGTTCTCCTCAACGCCAGCGTCCTACACCCAGATCTCGGACGTTGAATGGCTCGGCACCATCCGCGCACGCGCAGGCTATCTGGTCACCGATGACGTGCTTGCGTACGTGCACGGTGGCTTGGCGGTTGGCGGCACCGATTTCAGCTTCTCGTCAACAAACCCAAACGGCGTTTCTCGTGGCGGTGAAGAGACCTCAGTTGGCTTTCAGGTTGGTGCAGGCGTGGAAGCCAAAGTGACGAGCAATGTGTCCGTAGGCCTTGAGTACGCCTACACCAATCTGGGCGACACTGATTTTACCACCCGCTTCAACAATGCCCCGTTCCGGGCAGTGAACCCAGCCGGGTCCGATCTGCGTGGTTCGGACGACGTGCTGGACTTCCACACCGTCAAGGCTTCGCTCAAGTACCGGTTCTGAACGCAAGGTTTGCCGATACAGGCCCGGCGAGTTGAGGTAACAGCGTATTCACCACTCCTAGGTAGAGTACTGCAGCGCGAGATGTATCGAGTACGCGCAGCACTTTCCTGGCAGACTCACGCCCACCTTGTGCCACGGGGTGGGCGTTGTTCGTTGCATAACCCTCGTCAGCAGATCGCCTGACCGACCGAAGCTCGCCGCATGGCAGCTAGGTTTAAACTTTAGAGACTTGCAACTGCTCTCATTAACGTTGCCGATCCACAATCTGGACGATCGGTTGGAGTTGGTCATGGACAACGTAATAGCGTGGGCACTTTTGAAGGCCAGGGACATCGTGGACTGCGAAGGCTCGGCGCTGGTCACCTGCGTGCAAAGGTTCAGCATTCAAGATCTAGAAGCGGATACGACGTTGTTAGCAATGGCGATCTCTGAAGCCCTTCTCGAAGCTTATAGTTTAGGAGCGCAGGTGCGCGAAACAGCTGAAGAGTCGCGCTAGAACCCGCATCTCAATAAGAAACGACCCCTCCGAGGAAGGGTCGCGAATAATCCGACGGCGCAGAACTGACTAGTTGCTGCTGTCGTCAACGATGATGGTCAGATTACCCTCAGCAGTTGCCGTCACCGCAACAACATCGTCTGACGAAAAGCCCTCAGCTTCGAGAGCGGCTGATATTGCTGCGTTGGCCTCAATGGAGGTAGTAAGTTGATTTAGTGACTGGCTCTGAGCCTCAATCACGGCTTGAAAAGCGCTGGCGTTCTCCGCAGCATCGCCTTCGATCTCTGACATGGTCAGGACTTCGATCTCGGTATTGGAGTCAACCGCCTCAAGATCAGCTATCGTCATGCTGGATGCGCTGACGTCGGAAACAATCGAACCATTGTTCATGTCGGCATTAGTAGCGCTCGCGTTCGCGTTGCCGCTAGCACTCACGCCACCAGATACACTGGTGCCAGAATTAGCACCGCCACTTGTGCCGACGTTTGCGCCCGCGTCTACACCAGTGTCAACGCCGACGCTCGTACCACCATCGGAACCAGATCCAACACTCACACTAGCGCCTGCATCAACACCTCCGCCAACACTTACCTGAGCAAGAGCTAGCGTAGATGTGGAAGCAAACAGGGCAGCGACAGTTACGATCTTGGTTATGGTCTTCATTTCGGAAATCCTTGTCTGCGTCCCCCGCAGGAACAGACAATGAAGCAAGGCCTACAGAGTTGCGGACACATCCTGGGAGTTTACGTGATGTTTTTGTGCACTCATGTGGCTTTAGCTGTTTGCCAGTTGGAACTACACCAAGCGCCGTAGGTGTAATTTTCAGCGGCCCTCTGGCGCGTCGCTCCTCCACCACGAGCCAAGCGACCATAGCTTACACGTGCTTTGCCAAGCCATGATCGCCGCCCCTATGCGGGCGGCGTGCTGCTCGACTACGTGCCTGGTAGTAAGGGACCTGCCGAACTGAAACCTACCAGCTATCGAGGTCAACGGCGATCAGATCACCGATCTGCATATTTGGCATCTCGGCCCGGCCACTAAGGCGCCTCGTCCTTCTGCGCTCTGCGACCCCACAGCCTGTTGATTTCGCAACGAGACGCTCGCACGCGCTGGCGAGCTGTCGCATGTGACGATGGAAGTGCAGGCAAAGGTCTGCTTTGCCTATATGGCCTCTGGAAGCAGACCTTCGGCAATCCACCCCTTAAGGAGAAGCGGGGAGGGCCGCTGACCACCCCAAGTCGCTACGCCTTGTAGGGCAGGGCGAGGCGGCTTCCGACCGGCTAAGGGGCATCGCGGCATTCCACCAGAGCGATGCCCAGAGCTTGAGAACTCCTAGTTCCGGCCTTGCAGGATCACCTCGATCATACGCTAGCGGAATCGTCGACCGATGTTTCCTGTGGTGCAGCGCGACCATGGTGAACAAATGCAGTGCAGCGGGGCTCGCCAGTGTACCTGCTGTTTGCCCTTCAAGGTCGTTTGTCATGGCGTATCGGTGGGGCAACTTGGTCCTGCGGCGTCGCGGAGGCGTCCGATAGGAAGGAGACATGGGCGGTCTCGGGTTTACCCCAGGACCTCCGCATAACCCTTGCGGCATGCCTGGCGTGCCTTTATTGAACAACGTTCAGGAGGGCATCCATGCCGAGACGGGCCGACAACACACCGGAGGAATTGAACGACATGGTGGTGGAGTCGGCCCGTCGCCGGATTGCCGCAGACGGGGTCGAAAGCCTCACGGCTAGGGCGATCGCATCTGACATCGGGTATGCGGTGGGTACCCTCTACCACCATTTCCAGAACCTGGATGCGATAGTGACAGCAGTGAACGCCCGCACTCTGTCGGGGCTTGGAGACGCCTTCGCGAAAGCTGCCCGATCCGAAAAGCCGTCCGAGATGCTGCACAACTACGCGGATGCTTTCCTGGGATACATTCATGAGAACCCGCGGCTGTGGAACGCCTTGTTCGAGTTCAAGCGAGCGGCTGACGTACAGGTGCCTGAATGGTATGTCGGAGCTATCGCCCAATTAGTCGACGTGATTGCGGATTGCTTTAGGCGCATAGACCCTTCCGCCCCCCATCGTCATTGCGTGGAAGCCGGCCAACTGGTGTTCGCCAGTGTCCACAGCGTATGCTCCCTTGAGAACTCCGGACGTCTGGCCCTGATCATGGATCAGGACATAAGGACCGTCGTTCACCGTCTGGTTGATCTTCATATCGCTGGATTTTCGAGCAACTCAGGGTCCTAACGCCCGGTCTTCACCAGCATATTCTCATCTCGCGAAAAAAACCTCGCCTGCCTCATTTTCTATATTGAACGACGTTCAATATGGTGACATACATATTGAACGACGTTCAATATAACGTCGGTCAAAGGAGGAAGACGGATGTTTAAGGTACTGAACACCTTGTTCCGGGGGAGCGCAGCGAGGGCGGAACGATCACTGACCGACCGTTACGCGGTCGACCTTCTCGAGCAGAACGTGCGCGATGCCGAGAGCGGGCTCGACCAGGCCAAGACGATCATGGCTACCCTGATCGTTCGCGAACGCGGGGAGTCAGCAGCCCTCTCCGCGCTGGAGGCCAGGATCGCCGATATGGAGACCCGGGCCAGGGCGGCGCTGACCGCCGGGAACTCGGTGCTGGCCGCCGAGGCAGCCAGAGCTATCGCCGACATGGAGAACGAACGTTCTCGCAGGTCCTCTGCTCTTGCCGAGCTGCGGGTGCAACTCACCAAGACGGGAGCAGCAATGGAAAGGACCCAACGGCGTATTGTCGGCCTGCACCACGGGATGATCCAGGCGCGGGCGGTCGACGAAGCGAGGAAGGCTCAACGATCCATGCAACGACCAACCGGTGGGCGAGACTCTATCAGGGAGGCGGAGTCCCTGATCGCTAGCATACTTGACCAAGCCGATGACCGCGACACCGGGGACGCTCTGGAGCAGATCGAAGCCAGGTTCGACCACACATCTATCCGGGACAGGCTCGCCGCCTCTGGGTTCGGCGAACCTACCAGGACGAATCCCGAGGATGTTTTGGCAAGGCTCTCCCCGCCCCAGGCCCACTGACCTCAATAGTAACCACAACAAATCTCTCGAAACCGCACCGCCAAATCAGCGGCGGACACACCAAAGGACAACCAAGATGGATAACACGAACCAGTTTTACATGATCTTCAACGGCTTCTGCATCGCCGTGGCTCTCGGCTTGCTCGCCCTGTCTCTTTATATTGCTGATATCGACCTCTCGACGAAGGGGTACTGGGGAATGGGCGTCCTGTTCTTGAGCGGCTCGATCGTCAACCTGGTGAAGCTTAAGTTCGACGAACGCGCGGAGAACGAACTCGCCAACCAGGTCAAGCGCGCCAAAAACGAGAAGCTGGTCAGCGAGTTCGCTGCCAAGGCGTGATCCGGGCATAGGGATACAAGGCCTCCGCAGGTGCTCAAAAGCGCTTGGGGCGGCCCTTCGCCGTGGCGAACCTGGAGCAAACCAGGATTGGCTGTCGGACGAAATACATCAAGGCCAAGGCCTGCTGCTCCTCACTCTTGATCGCCAGGAACCCAAATTTGGTCGCTGAGCTGCCTCGCAGATGGCCTCTGCATCGACAGCATCGTTTTTGCTCCGCTTTAAGAAGGGCTTCACGTAGGTCGGACGGATCAGTTTCACTTTGTGACCCAACACTGTGAGTTCGCGAGCCCAGTGGTGTGCTCCTCCGCAGACCCCCAGCGCCATCGGGAAATGTGGCTGCCGAGCGAAGAACTCAAGCAACTTCGCGCCTTTGATCCTGCGGCTGAACACTGGACTGCCGCTCGCATCTGCACCGTGTGCGTGGAAGAGATTCTTCGCGATATTCAGTCCTATCATGCTTACTTCCGACAGGGGCGCCTCCTCAGTGGTGTTCAACACCTGCACTTTGGCACATCGATGCCGCGAGGAGCGTCCACCCCATCACCCCTGTTGTGCCGTTGCGTGCGCTTCGACAGACTGTCCGCTTTTGTAAGTGGGAGAGGTAATCTGAGCCGCCAGAATGGGGATATGACCGTTACGTGGCTACCAAGCAGTCTGCACTACGGCTGCTGGAGTTAAGAGAGGGCAGGGCGGCGCTTCTGCTGCCGCTCTATCCCTACCTCTTCCCACCTGAAGGTTTGCGTTTTTCTACAATATCGCCCCGGACCCTCCCGGTAGCCTCATCCCATCGATAACCCGTGGAGATGAGAGATGAACCGCCGCCAGTTTTCCAAGACCCTCGCTGCTTCCGTTCTTCTCAGCGGCTTTGCCGGCGGATCCACCCTTGCAGAGGAGCCTACCGCCATGACCGCCGTTCCGTTCCAGATTGCCATTCCCGAGGCCCAGCTCGACGATCTCAAGTACCGGCTGCAACACACGCGCTGGCCGGATCAGCCCCAAGATGCCGGCTGGTCGCTCGGCACCAATCTAAGGTACCTCAAGCGGCTTACCGACTACTGGATTGATGGTTATGACTGGCGCAAGGCCGAGGCGAGCCTCAATGCACTTGGCAACTTCAAGGTCGAAATTGATGGCGTTGAGTTGCACTTCGTCCACCGGCCCTCGGCTAATCCCAACGCCACGCCGCTGCTGCTGCTCCATGGCTGGCCGGACTCGTTCTATCGCTACCACAAGGTCGTCGACGCGCTGTCCAAGGACTTCCATGTTGTCGTTCCGTCCATTCCGGGCTCCGGCTTTTCGAGTCGAACGGCGCTGCCGATGGACCAGGTTGCCGATCTCTTCGCCAGGCTGATGACCGAGACTTTGGGCTACGGCAAGTTCATCGCCGCCGGCGGCGATGGTGGATCGATCATCTCGATGTCGCTGGCTCAGCGCCGTCCGGAGCTTCTGCTCGGCTACCACGTGACCGATGTCGGCTATCCCGATCACACCACCGACTTCTCAGTATTGAGCGGATCCGAGCAGGCCTATGCCGGCGCTATCCAGCAGTGGTTCTTTGCTCATGGGGCCTTCAACCTGGTCCACGCCACCAAGCCGCAGAGCCTGGCTTTTGCGATGAATGACTCGCCGGTCGGCCTTGCCGCCTGGATCATGAGTTTCATGGCCGGCATGGGTGTGGGTGACGAAGCCAACGAGCGCTTCGGCCGCGACGAGCTCATTACCAACATCATGATCTACTGGCTCACTGAGACGGCCGGCTCGTCGTTCCGGGTCTATAGCCAGAACGCAATGCAGCCGCCGACCATCAAGGGCACCAACACCGGTGTTCCTGTCGCGGTGGCCACCGAGGCTCCGATCCCGGGTGGGGTGCGCCTGCCACGCGAATGGGCAGACCGCCAGACCGAAGGCAACGTAGTGCAGTTCCACGACATGGAGACAGCCGGGCACTTCGCCGCCTGGGAAGATCCCGACTTCTTCGTGCAGGACATCCGCGACTTCGCCGCGCTGCTCGCCAAATAAACTGAGCACCGACCATGCAGAGCGCCGGGCCAACCGCCCGGCGCTCAAAGCTTGTGCACCAGCTCGAGGTTCGAGGGCAGGTGCCCCATGATCGTCTTGATGGACCTGATCATGTGCGGCTGGTCGGTATAGCCCAAATTGGCTGCCACTGCCGCGGGCGCTTCCCCTGTCTTCAGCCGCCGCACCGCGTCCTGGGCGCGCCGGATCATCTGGAAGTCTTTCTGCGTAATGCCCGTTGTGCGCTTGAAGTGCAGCTGCACTGATCGTTTCGATGCAGCCTTGGGCTGTTCTGAAAAGGCCTTGGCAACCAGATCGTCGGACTTCAGCAGGCCGGCCGCGATCATCTGGTCGATGAGCTCCTCGGCCGCTTCGAAGGTGGGCAGCGGCAGGCTGGTTCCATCGAGCTCGAACCGGTCACCATGGACCGGCAGGAAGCGCACCGCCGCTTCGGTTCGCACCTTCTTCTCGGTGGCGAGATAGACATGCGCCGCAAACGAAATCACTACGGAGTGCTCGCCTGCCAAATATGGCACCTCCACCGGCTCGGTCGCCTGCCCGCTGAGAAACACCGTCGGCATGCCCTCTGGCGAAACACTCAGCAACAGATCCCACGAGCCATCCGGCGTTGCTTTGTAGACCCCATCCTCGAGACAAACCGTCTGCCATACTCTATCGATCCACGGATGCGCCGATGCGCGCTCTGTGTGTCGCTGGGTCATGTTCTGTTGGCCCTCCCTGCCTCGGCTAAGACTTTGTCACGCAGCCGTGCATAGTGCAGTTTAGCGACATAATGTTCGCTCGGGGAACACCATGAGCCAGTCACGTCCGCAATCCTGCTCTTTCATGCCAAAACCTGCCGTTCCGCTTACCACCCCAATTCAGACAAAACTGAGTTCAATTCTTCTGGATTATAGCACGTCAACAAGCATGCGGTGCAGCTGCTTGCGATCCAGCCGCTTCTCATTCTGTACGCAGGCAACTACTTCAGTCTTTATGTAAGTAGCGCCCCTGACGCGCTTGCATCTGCGCACGCTCTTCCGGCATCTGAGCCTAAGCGCTGACAGCCGGTGTATCGGCACTCGCTGGACCAAGCATCGCAGGCAAGATCTTCCTGCCATCGATCGGCAGAAGGTCTGAGTCTCGATAAACGGCATCGCGGCGATCACGTTCGCGGGCGTGACCTCGAGCGTCGTCCTTTGGCTTCTGGCGCTCGGTGCGCCGTCTTACTCGGCGGGCGCCGTGACACCCTGGCCCGCGGTTCTGCGGCCTGTTCATTGCTCGTTCGATCTAGCAGCAGCTCGTCAGCATCCTGTCAGGAAGCAATATTAACCAAGCACGAATAGAGACGTTTGGGATCTCGTAATGCTTTAGCAGAGCAAACCTTTCACCATTGAAGGATCCCAATGTTCTCTCGTCTGTCCCTCGCTGCGCGTATCTTTGCTGCGTTTGGTGCTTTGATCGTGATCCTGTGCGCTGTGGGCGCAACGGGCTTCTATGGTGTTGTCAGCATCGCAGGGACGTTTGAGGGCTACCGCCACGCCGCGCGCGAGACGCTGGAGCTGAGTGACTATACGAATGATTTGATCGACCTCAGGCTTTCCGTAGACGCCTTCTTCCGGGAACCTGGATCCTTTACGTCAGTAGAAATCCTCGAGAAGATCGTGGATGTCGGCACGATTGACGCTGATGGCTATGCGCGCTTTGAAGGCGACGCGCTGGCAATGGAAGAGTTGGCGAAGCTTGTGGAAACAGCGAAAGTATACCAGTCCAACTTCGAAGCCATTGCCGCGGCGCCACAAACCAACGGCGCTTCTGCGTGGACGCAGCTCGACGCTTTGGCCGATAGCATGGCGCAGAACCTCAGGACCGTGTTCGATCACGCCAAGGAAGCGCAGAACACCTTGGGTCCGCAGGCTATGGAGCGGATCCAGTCGACAGAATTGCTGGTGCTTGTGATATCGGGGCTTGGTGTTGTCGTTGGCCTGGTGCTCGCCTTTCTGACCGGCCGATGGTTGTCCCGCGCTCTGGGCGATGTAACCGTGCTTATGGGTGAACTGGCCAACGGCAATTATCAGCTCGAGATCCGCGGGGCCGAGCAGGACCATGAGCTTGGCCGGATGGCCAAGGCCCTCCAGGTCTTTCAGCAGAACGGCCTGGCTGTTGAGCTCTCAGATGCCGAACGCTTGGAGCGGGCTCGCGATGCCGAGTTGCGCGCTCACACCATGGATCGCTTCCAAATTTCCTTCGCCCAGGTCATTGAGGCAGCCGTACAGGGCGATTTCAGCAAGCAGATCAACGAGCGCTTCGAGGACCCCGCCTTGGATCAGGTCGCTGCCAACATGAACACCATGCTCCGGTCCACTGACACGGCTCTGACCGAAGCAGGGCAGGTTCTCTCGGCACTGGCCAATACCGATCTGACCCAGAGAATGGAAGGCGAGTACCAAGGTGCTTTCGCCTCGCTGCGCGACGACACCAATGCCGTGAGCGACCGCCTTGAGGGAATGGTCTTGTCGCTTCGTGGCACATCCAGCTCGCTGAAGGTGGCCACTGGCGAGATCCTGGCCGGCGCGAACGATCTGGCAGAAAGGACCACCAAGCAGGCAGCGGCTATCGAGGAAACCTCCGCTGCCATGGATCAGCTGGCCGATACGGTCAAGCAGAACGCCGAAAAGGTCGAGCAGGCAGCGAGCCGAACCAAGGCCGCAGCGCAACTGGCCGGAGAGGGCGGTCAAGTCATGGGCGAAGCCAACTCGGCAATGGAGCGGATCACCAGCTCTTCGGCCAAGATCTCCAACATCATCGGCTTGATTGACGACATCGCGTTCCAGACCAATCTGCTGGCGCTCAACGCTTCTGTTGAAGCAGCAAGGGCTGGGGAAGCCGGCAAGGGCTTTGCCGTGGTGGCGATCGAAGTGCGCCGGCTCGCCCAATCGGCAGCGCAGGCCTCTTCGGACGTCAAGCACCTGATCGAGCAAAGCGCGCAGGAGGTCAGTGGCGGTTCAAAGCTCGTGTCCCTGGCCGCTGATAAGCTCAATGCCATCCTCCTTGCCGTGCAGGAAAACAACGAGCTGATGCGGGCCGTCTCAAGCGCTAGCAGCGAACAGAGCTCGGCCATTGGTGAAGTCACTACAGCGATCCGCCACATGGATGAGATGACCCAGCACAATGCGGCTCTGGTGGAGCAAACCAATGCGGCGATCGAGCAGACCGAGGCCCAGGCCAGTGAGCTGGACCAGGCTGTGGCCGTGTTCCGCGTGAAGGAACAGGTTGCCGGGACTGCCAAGAGCGTAGCACGCCAGGAGCCCGCGAAGGGGATCAAGGCATTGCAGCAAAAGGTGCAGAGTGCATCCCGAACCTACCTGTCGCGCGGCAACACGGCGTTCAAGCAGGATTGGAGCGAGTTCTGATCGTTGCCGGGGCCTTTAGCTAAAAAGCAGCGGTTCTCGTCAGGAGGCGTCAAACTTCGCAGGGTAGGGTGCAGCCGCCATGACGAGAACCGAATATGCCCCCAGCAAGTATCGCTTCCCCCCTGCAGCGAACCATCAGCCAAATCGAGCGGGCACTCGATGTGCTTCATCCCGCAAACGACCGCGAGGTCCAGCTGCGCCTCACGATTGAGGAGGCGGTGGAGATTGGATACGAGGTGATCTATTCGCGAAGGGCTCGCGAGCCAGCTCGGGTTATCCCTTTCCCCGGCGCCACTGACGGTAATTGCCGGCTACGCAGGTGACAAGAATGTGTATCCTGACGATTAGCTGGCGGGCAGGTCATGGCGCATTGTGCCGATCGACGTGTGCTGCTGCAATGGCTAGAGAGGCGGAGGCTTATAGAGGGTATGATTCAGGCTACCGGCTGAAAACCTTCTTCAGCATGGTGGTATAACCGGACGAACGCAGGTCCCAACCAAGCGTCATCTCACTGAAGTCTGAGCGCTCGTCTCAAGCAAGGAGCGGGCACTTGTGTTTGACTGATCCTCGGATCTTTATTGCTTGCGTTGATCCTCACCTGTCGTACTTGAGACGGCCTCAAGCAGATCCTCAGGCATATAGGGCTTCTGCAGGACCAGAATGTGCCGCCATTCGGGATGGAGTCCGCTGGCGCCATATCCAGAAACAAACAGGAAGGGAATCTGGCGATCGGCCAGCACCTTCGCGATCGGATAACTCGTTGTGCCTTGGCCTAAATTGATGTCGAGAATAGCAACGTCCAAAGCTGCTTGTTCAGCAATCTGCATCCCGGCATCGAGCCGCATGGCCACCTCTACGTCGTAGCCTGCATCGCTCAGGATATCTTCGGTCAGAGCACAAACGAGGCTTTCGTCTTCAACCACAAGTATCGTTCGCCCCCGAAAGTCAGCGGTTTGGGTCATGACTCAGCGCCTTCTGCTTGCGCCTTTGGGTCAAGCCGCAGGCGCATAGTGCATTGCAAGCCATTAGGTAGAAAGCTCAGCTCCGCGGTTCCGCCAAACTCGAGGGCAAGCTGACGTCGGATGAGCCTTGTGCCAAAACCTTCTCGCTCGGGCGCCGTCACGGCAGGCCCACCATGCTCGCGCCATGTCAGTTGTAACATTTGGTCTGCTCCGACGTCCCAGTAGAGCGAGACATACCCTTGCTCATTTTGGAGAGCGCCGTATTTCACGGCATTGGTGCCAAGCTCATGGAGTACCATAGACAGGCTAACCGACAGCTTGGGGTCGATGCTTGTTTCCGGGCCGCGCAGCTGAATACGTTCCGGGTCAAAAGGCTGCAGGGCAACGCTTGCAATTCCGCGGAGTGATGCGCCGGCCCAGGAGTTTTCCGTGAGCAGGTTATGGGCCTTGGACAAGGCCGAAAGACGCCCCGTGAACAGCGACATGATCTTGCTGTCCATACCCTTGAAGGTGAGCCAGGCTATCGATTGGATGGTCGCCAGCGTGTTCTTCACCCGATGATTGAGCTCATTGATCAAGAGCCGGTGCCGCTCCTCGGCAAGCTTTTCCTCACGGATGTCACGGACTTCAATAATGGTGCCGATCGTGTTGGACGCTTCGTCACGGATGGGACTAGCCGTGAAGGCGACTGGATAGAAATGGCCATCCTTATGAACGAAGATTTCTTCGCCCTGCATCTGACTGTGTTCGGGGAACGCGCGATCGATGGCGCACTCGCTTAAGGGAAATGGCCGCCCGTCGGGATAATGGTGATGAACAATGTCATGGAGCGGCTTGTCGAGAGCCAGAACTTCAACGAGAGAAAAGCCTGTGAGCCGTTCGGCAGCCTTGTTCATGTAGATGCACTGCTGCCGCTCATCCATAAGGAAAATAGCGACAGTTGCATTGTTCAGCACGGCTTCAAGGCGGGTCCGGCTGTCATACAACGGCCGTTTGCTGTTCGATGATACCTGCTGTTCCACCCGATTGTCCCAAGTCTGCACTCAACGCCCGGGCATTTAGGGCCTGCCTTCCACCAATCGCAAGAAGGATACTGGCATTAAGCTGCAAGCACTCCCATTGTTCCGTTTAGTTTTTCTTCCATCGCATTCGGCGTCAGCGGACGGGACAAGAGGTAGCCCTGCAGCTGATCGCACCCAATAGAGGAGAGATATGCCCGCTGGTCGTGTGTCTCCACGCCCTCTGCAGTCACCTGCATGCGAAGGGCTCCAGCCAACTGCACCATGGCGAGAACGATCGACCTCCCCCCTTCGTCATTGTCCGCCTGCCGAATAAACGACTGATCGATCTTGATCTTGTCGACGTCAAGCTGGCGCAAATAGGAGAGCGAGGAATAGCCGGTCCCAAAATCATCTATAGCGATCTTTATGCCAGCGTCCCGAAGCGACGCAAGCACAGCGCCAGACTTCTCCTTGTCGACAAGGACGCCTTCGGTGATCTCGAGCTCCAGCCGTGACGGATGAAGGCCTGTATCAGACAGGATCCGCTTCACCGAAGTGGCAAAGCCTGGCTGGCGGAACTGAATAGGCGAGACGTTGACCGCCACATAGCCGATGTTCCATTCCACTGCCTGTCGGCAGGCAGTGCGCAGGATCCACTCGCCCATCGGCACAATGAGGCCTGATGCTTCCGCAACCGGGATAAAAAGGGAAGGGGGGAGATTGCGCTTGGTCGGGTGTTCCCAGCGCGCAAGGGCTTCAACACCGGTGATCTCGCCGTTGATGCCAGAATAAAGTGGCTGGTACGCCAGGTGAAGCTGATCGCCTTTGGCCAGTGCCTGGGCCAGATCCACTTCCAGCAAACGCCTGCTTTGAACAACTTCGTCCATGTCAGGGGTAAAGAGCTGATAGCCGTTCTTGCCCTCGGCCTTGGCCCGGTAAAGCGCAATGTCGGCGCGGCGCAGCAACTCGGCTGGCTCAACACCAGGCGACGAGATAGCCGATGCAAACCAATGGGGATGGAACGGCTTTGGTGAGGCGCGGAAACAGGTAGATCACGGCGAGCCCGGCGGCGATCATGACATAGGTTTCCCACGTGACGCCGATCAGTTCAGGCAGTTGCGCCATGAAGATAAGAATGGCCAAGGCATTGACGAAGCCCGTCATGACCGATCGCGACACAAAGCGCATGAGATAGCCGACGCGCAGCCAGCCAGCTGCAATCTGCAGGAGCCCCGCCAGGATGGTGGCGGCGAGCAGATATTGCAGGCCATGCTCGCGCACCAGCGTGCCAAACAGCACGGCCGTCGCCGCAGTGGCCGCCGAGATCATGGCCGGGCGCCCACCGGCAAAGGAAATGACGATGGCAATCACCACCGAGGCATAAAGGCCAACCTTTGCGTCTACCCCGGCAATGATGGAGAAGCCTATGGCCTCTGGGATGAGGGCGAGGGCAACGACGATGCCGGAAAGGATGTCGCCGCGAATATTGGAGAGCCAGTCACGGCGGAGAGTTTGGGATATGGTCATGCTTGGTCCAGACGGCACGAGGGCAGCGCGCGCATCAAGGGCGGGCGTGCAACAAGGCGGTTTTTACTGGATTGTCTGGCGGATCGGCGGCCAGAAGAGCCACCCGGATTTGCACCGGGTCCGGAGTTCTGCTCGCTTCATGACGGCTATGGCGCTGAAAATCAAGCCCGCAATGGCCCGCATGCTTACGCAGGCAACACGGAGTTGAAGTTCATCAGCGCTGGTACGGCCAGCGACAGGCCTGACAGGAGCAGGAGCGAGAATGCCACCCGGCGCAACGTCAGGACGGGCAGGGGAGGCGGCCAGCGCCTGGCGGCATAGGTCGTGAGGGTGACGACAGGCGCGGCCAGCAGTGACCAGCCGATCGCTGGAAGAGGGAAATTGCCCGTTGCTCCAACAAGCACCAGGCGGAACACGGCATTGACGCCGAAAATCAGCACCAGCGTGTTCCTCACGCTGACCGGTGCAAGGGGCTGCCGATAAAAGTGATAGATCAACGGCGGTCCGGAGGTGGAAAACATTCCGCCGAGAAAGCCACCAAGCGCGCCAACGAACACGAATGATCGCGGTGAAGATCGGTCGGGAAGCGGGTGAGGCTGAAGAAGCAATTGAATGCTCGCGCCTACGATAACCAAGCCCAAACGGAAGCGTAGCCCGTCGAGGTTGGTCTGTGCGATCTGCTCCAGGAGGAAATAACCTAGGACAAGCAGAACAAGCCCGGGACCGATCGCGAGCCGAAACTCAGGCCACGCGACGTCTCTCCATCCGCGCAGGAAAACCTGGGCCGCATTGACCAGCGTCAGCATGCTGACGATCACGGCCGAGTCTGGCAAAGACAGCAGGCCAAGCAAGCCAATGCCGCCCATCATCAAGAGCCCAAAAGCAAAGCCAGTCACGGTCTGAATATAGGCGGCCACGCCGGCAAGCAGCAGAAGCAGGGCGATACTAAGAGGGTCCATCAAGAGCCTTGTGGGAGATGAGCTTAAAAAGGCGGGCGTAGAACCAACGACGCTTGAGCCGCAAGGCTGGCGAAGCGGCGGCCAGAAAAAATTCCTAGAACCATCCCGCCGAAAACGGCCGTGTCGACGTTGAGCCGTTTTGCCGGAGCGACCAGCCTATGTCCACACCCCAGCTTCTAGCCTTCCTCGTCATCATGGGGATGATGGTAGCCTTCATCTGGGGTCGCTGGCGCTACGATCTGGTGGCGGCGGGCGCCCTTTTGCTTGCGGTCGCTCTCGGGATTGTTGCGCCTGAGGATGCCTTTTCAGGCTTTTCCGACGACATCGTCATCATCGTCGGCAGTGCTCTGGTCGTCAGCGCCGCAGTCGCCCGAAGCGGCATGATGGAGGTCGCCATTCGCCGGTTTGCTCCAGGCATCAGCGCCCCACGCACTCAGCTGATCCTCCTGGTCCTGGTGGTTACGGTACTCTCGGCATTCATCAAGAATATTGGCGCCCTGGCGATCATGATCCCGATCGCCTTCCAGATGGCCAGGACATCGGGTGTCTCGCCATCGATGTTCCTCATGCCCATGTCCTTCGGTTCGCTGTTGGGCGGTCTCATGACCCAGATCGGCACCTCGCCCAACATTATCGTCTCGCGGGTGCGAGAGGAGCTCACCGGCACCTCGTTCGAAATGTTCGACTTCACCCCGGTGGGCGCGACGCTCGCGCTAGTCGGCGTTGTCTTCCTGGGCTGCTTCTACTGGCTGTTGCCCGCTCGTACGCGCGAAAGCCATTCCATGGACCAGGCCATTGAGATCAAGAACTACACCACTGAGGCCCATGTGCCGGCAGACGCGCCTGTTGTGGGGCAGACCGTAGCCGAGGTGCAGGCCCTTGGAGGCGGGCAGGCCATGATCATCGGCATCATCTCTGCCGACGAAAAGCGACGCCGCCCCCTGCCAGATTCCATTGTCCGCGAAGGCGATCTCCTCCTGCTGGAGGGTGAGCCGGACGCGCTGGACAAGCTGGTTGCCCAAGGCAAGCTGGCGTTCTCCGAGCGGCGCGATGCGCAGGTGGCGTCAGAAAATACGGGCGTCGTTGAAGCAGTTGTCGGTGAACGCTCCGGCTTGATCGGACAGAGCGCTGTCGACTTGACGCTGTTTGACACCACAGGGGTCAACCTCCTGGCCGTGAGCCGTCGCGACCAGCGCTTCACCGAACGGCTCGGCGAGATCAAGTTCCGGAACGGGGATGTCATTGTTCTCCAGGGAGATCTCGATCACTTGCCCGAGCTTCTGCGCCAATGGGACTGTCTGCCGTTGGTCGAGCGCAAGCTCAAGCTCGGCACGTTTCGCAACGGGCTTGTGCCGCTGGTCATCCTCGCCCTGGCCATGGGCAGCACGGCTCTTGGCTTGGTTCCAGTACCATTGGCATTCTTTGCCGCTGCGGTACTGATGGTGGTGACCCGCACTGTTCCGCTGCGCGACGTCTATGGCCACTTGGATGCGCCTATCTTGATCATGCTGGCGGCCCTGATCCCGGTTAGTGATTCCCTGCGCACCACTGGAGCAACCGATCTCATCGCCCATTGGCTGTCGAACACCGCCAGTATGATGCCGTCCTATGGCGCCTTGGCGCTGATCATGATCGCGGCCATGGCCGTGACGCCCTTTCTCAACAATGCGGCCACTGTGCTGGTGATGGCGCCGATCGCGGCCACCTTTGCAACCGAGCTGGGCTATCGGCCAGAAGCTTTCCTGATGGCAGTTGCGATCGGGGCGGGCTCCGATTTCCTCACTCCCATCGGACACCAATGCAACACCTTGGTCATGGGACCGGGCGGCTACCGCTTTGGCGACTACTGGCGCCTGGGGCTGCCATTGTCGCTGTTGGTGGTGCTGGTTTCGGTGCCCATGCTCCTGCTCGTCTGGCCGTTGTGATCGCTGAGGACCGGTGCCGGAGCAGCCACGTCGAGCGGCGTGCGGAACCGCACTTCGGTTTGGGGGTAGGGAATCTCCACGCCCGCTTCCTTGAGCGCGTCCCACAGCGCCAGCAATACCTGGCCGCGGACATTGGTCAGCCCGTTGCGCGGATCGGTGATCCAGAACCGCAGCTTGAAGTCGATGGATGAGGCGCCGAACGCCGTCAGCCAGCACACCGGTTCCTTGTATGAACTGACCCGCTCGACCGACTTGGCGGCGGCAATTGCCAGCGCCGAGACCTCATGCGGGTCGCTGTTATAAGCTACGCCAAATTCTACATCGACGCGGACGTTCTCGTCCGAATAGGACCAGTTGATGACCTGCTGGGTGATGAAGTCCTCGTTGGGGATGAGGTACTTTCGTCCATCCCGTGTCATCACCGAAACAAAGCGCGCGCGTAGGTCGACGATCCAGCCAAAGGTGTCGCCCAGGGCAATGGTATCGCCAGGCTTGATCGAACGATCAAGGAGGATGATCACGCCCGAGATGAAGTTCGAGACCACCTTCTGCAGGCCGAAACCAACGCCGACGCCGACGGCGCCGGACACAACGGTCAGTGCCGTCAGATCAACGCCACTGGCGGTCAGCGCAAAGGCGCCCGCCGCAATGACAAGCCCGATCCGCACCAGTTTGGAAAACAGCACCTTGCCCGAAGGCGAGACATCTTCCGATCGCTGCAGACGGTTTTCGATGATGTGGCTGACAAAAACCGCCAACCAGATGACACCAGCCGTGACCAGCCCAGCGCGCAGCAAAACCAGCGCCGAGATGCGGACTTCGCCGATACTGACCGCCAGGTAATCCAGCGCGCGGCTAACAGGTTCGCCCAGGTTTAACACCAGGATCGCAACATAAACCCAGCCCATCAGGGCGACCACTCGAGCCAGCGTGCGATTGCGAATGACGCGGGTCATGACTGAGAGGAACAGCCACGCAGCCGTCAGGATCAGCACAGTGGCCAGCAAGCCCTCGGGCAGGTCGGCCGCAAGTAGGCTGAGCCGAACCAGGAAGAGGATGGAGACAAGGACCAGGAGGCTCGAACGGCGGATCAGGCTGATGGCCAGCCGCAAGAGGTCCGGATTGCCTTTGATCCGGCGCGCTTCCCCATCGAGTTTCCGCTCGAGCCACTTGCCCAGCGGCTGCGCGACGAGCCAAGCGACGAGAATGAGCGCGACCTGAAGAAGGGTCCACTCGTTCCAGTACAGATCGGCCAAATCGCCCCCGACGCGCCCGAAAGTTCTGCCAAAACCCGTCCAGCTATCCCACACGCATGGCCTGCTTTCATGCAATAATGTCCAGCGTCTTCCCGATGCCGCTGGCGCACATCTTCACAAGAGTTGAACTCGCCGGAGGCGTTTGCGTTCAACAAGCAACAGCTTGGAGGCCCCGACATGGCTGCGAGCAGTCCGGCGGACGGGAAAACGGAAGCGACGGTCGGCGCAACGGCCAGCTTTCCCTATGATCGGATGACCGTCGAACATTTTCGCAAGAGTTTTCCTCGTGCCCGGTGGAGTGATGAGCGGAAAGCCTGGTTCATTCCCGGCAAGACAGCCAGCCAGCGTTTCGAGCGTTGGCTGGATAGGGAAACAGCCAATGCCAGCATCCATGCCGATGCCCGAGGCAAAGACGCCTTCGCGTTTGATCCTATCCAGTCGCCCTACCTCCGGCCGCAAGGAAATGTGCTCGAGATAGCGACACCTTACTCCCGCACCGTGGTCGATCTGCTGCGGGAGGTGCCTTTCGCCGCTTGGGACGCCGAGCGCAAGGTGTGGACCGTGCCATTCAGGTCCTTCAACGAACTTCGCAAGCGCTGGAGCCGCATTGAAGAGGCCGCCAGGCGCAACGAGCCGGAGCAAAGAAGGGCACGCCAGGCGCAACGGCGCGGCACTGAAGCAGAAAAGGCAAGCCGCCTGCGAGCCGCCGAGCGCCGGCGCCGACGATACCCGCTCGATCCGGACGATCTCCCGCCACTGCAACGACCGGTAATGACCCACACCTACGGCATTGTGGTGTTCGAGGAGTGCGCGGGAGAGCTGGCAACTCCCGAGCTGCTCCAGACGCTTTATGCAGACCTGCCGGTCGAAACCGACCTCGTTTGGGGCCGCTGGCGGCCCGCCGATCTGGATGAACTCATCCGAACATGGCCCGCGAAAACGCCACCCGAGCGTTCAGTGCTTTGGTGGCAGCCGACCATTGACGAGCTGCGGGCCGCGCGCAAGGCGGCGAAGCGGCGCCAAGTATAACGGCATCGGATCTTCGACTTTTCCGATGGCTCTTGCTTTGCAGCCCCGAACACATAAGGGTGGGGTCACAGGCACCAGACCATGACCATTCGCAAGATCATCCACATCGACATGGATGCTTTTTATGCTTCCGTGGAGCAGCGGGACAATCCCGAACTGCGCGGCAAGCCTGTGGCGGTGGGCCATGGAGCGGCGCGTGGCGTCGTGGCGGCCGCCAGCTACGAAGCGCGTGCGTTCGGCGTGCATTCCGCCATGGCCTCCGTCACCGCCATGCGCAAGTGCCCGGACCTGGTTTTCGTGCCGCCACGCTTTGATGTCTACAAGGCCGTATCAGCCCAGATCCGCGAGATCTTCGCCGAGCACACGTCGTTGATCGAGCCACTGTCGCTGGACGAAGCCTATCTCGACGTCACCGAGAACCTGCAGAACATTCCCTTGGCCACCGATGTCGCCAATGCGATCCGGGCCAGGATCAAGGACGTGACGGGCCTCAACTCGTCTGCCGGCATCAGCTACAACAAATTCCTCGCGAAAATGGCGTCGGGCTATCGCAAGCCCAACAACTTCTTCGTCATTCCGCCGGGCAAGGGCGCAGCCTTCGTCGCCGCCTTGCCGATCGAGAAGTTCCATGGCGTAGGGCCCGCAACTGCCGCCCGAATGCATGCCTTGGGTATTACCAGGGGCTCTGATCTAGCCGCCTTGCCGCTCGGGCAGATGACCGAAATGTTCGGCAAGTCAGCGCAGTATTGGTTCGACCTGTCGCGCGGTATAGATCACCGCGAGGTTAAGCCGAACCGCGAGCGCAAGTCTGTAGGCGCGGAGGACACCTTTGGCCAGGACATCACGACGATCGATGAGGCACGTGTGCTGCTTGCTCCCTTGATCGACAAGGTGTGGCGCGTGTGCGAGACCCGCCAGCTTCATGGTCGAACGGTGACGCTCAAGGTCAAGTACGCCGACTTCGAACAGATCACGCGCTCCAGAAGCCGTCCCGTGCCGGTCAGGCGAGTGGAGGAGGTGCGCGCCACCACGGAAGAGCTGCTCGCCCAGGTCTTTCCACCACGAAGGCCCATCCGCCTGCTGGGCGTGACGCTATCGAACTTCGACAGCAGCGAGCCACCTGTCGGAGAGCAAATGTCCTTGCCGATCGCGATCTGACCGGCCTAGCCCGGCTATGGCAACCAAGCACCATATTGCGGCTTACTTCTCCTAAGACGCGCTGGTGAGTCGCGGCGCGCACTCCGCTGATGGGTGAAATCATGGTCCAGTCCCGCATTCGCGTGATCGATCTCGAGACCGCTGGTAACGGCCAGTACGACGTCTGCGAGATCGGCTGGCAGGATGTCGTGCAGGGTGCCGACGGCACCTGGCAGGTGAACGAGGAGCGCGGTGCCTTCATGGTCAATCCCGGGCGACCGATCACGCCCGAAACCATGGCCATCCACCATATTCTGGACGCACAGGTTGCAGGCGCACCGCTCTGGAAAGAAATCGCGCCGGAGGTGCTTCGTCCGGAGGGCGGCGTTCTCGCCCTAGCGGCCCATCGCGCCGCGTTCGAGCAGCGCTATTGCCGCCCGCAACTTACCGGCGCCGCCGCCTGGATCTGCACCTGGAAGTGCGCCTTGCGCCTTTGGCCCGAACTGACGAGTTTTTCCAACCAGATGCTGCGCTACCAGCGCATGCCAAAGGGCCTCGTCCACGAAATTGGGCTGCCCGCCCATCGGGCCATGCCCGACGCCTATGTCACCGCCCATCACCTGCGCGACATGCTCAACGAAGCGTCGCCCGAGCAGCTGATCGCCTGGAGTGGCGAGCCAGGCCTTCTGGCGCGCGTTCCCGCCGGTCCCGATCGCGGCAAGTCCTGGACGCAGATCACGCAGGCCGCTCTGAAGACCCTGGCGCAGGACCGCGACCCTGACATCCGCTTCACCGCGCGCACGGAACTGCGGCGTCGTGGCAATGCCTCCGATCCTGTCGCCGATGAACCACCGCAGGGGTCGCTGCTCTAAGCAACTCCTGCGGCCGGTTCCGCCGACACTGTCTATAACTACTCGGCCGCCACACTTCCGATCAACATCGAAGCAAGCTTCTCACCATGCAGCGCTGCCGTGCCATGGGCACTCTGCAAGTTCTGCGCAGCAAGCTCGCGCAGGCTCTCCATCGCCGGAGTCACATCGGCAAGGGTCAACTCGGTCTCGATCAACTCGACATCGAGCCCCAGCACATCCGAGAGAATCCGCACCAGCCAACCTGTGGCATGATCCCAGCCGTGCCGCGGCGTGCCCACGCCATAACCGCCACCGCGCGCAACAATGAGATAGGCCGGGCGACCGGCCAGGATCTTGGGCCCGCCAGGCGCAAAGCGTGGGTCGGTGAGGAGGATGTCGACCCAGGTCTTTACGTGCTGCGACACGCCGAAATTGTAGAGCGGAACTGCAAAGATGTAAGCCTCGGCGTCAACCAACTCTTCCGCCAATTCCGCGGCGAGCAGTTGCGCATGCTTCTGCTCGTAGGAGCGCTGTTCTTCCGGCACGAAACCGGCAAAGGCGCTTGTCGCCCATGCTGTGGCGGGTAGGGGCGCAAGGCCAACATCGCGATGCACGATGTCCTTATCACCAAGCTTGCTGCCGAGGGCAGACTGAAGCGTATCGGCGACGGCGCGCGTCACCGAGCCTCCCGGCGGATGCTGGCGTCGAGGCGGAAGATCTTTTTCATGGGGCGAGGCCTTTATGGGTGGGCCCGGCAAAGCTTTGCTCTGACCGCGGCAACAAACAGTAACTGGGTCACTCTTGGTGACCGCTACTTACCTAGTTGGCAGACCTAAGTTCCTGCAAGACGGCACTTTTTTATTGCCAGAGCACTTTCGGTAAACTCGGGTTACCTCTTGGAAACCGCTGCCCCTCGCGTCGTTTCGCCTCAGGACCTGCCGGGCCGCCATCGGAACCCCTGCCATCAATCGTCGTTCACTCCTCCAACCATCTAGGAGGATTGCATGATCAAGATTTCTGCCATTGCCGCCGCATTGATGATGACCACTGCTGCCCTGGCGCAGACCGCAACAAGCAATTGGATCGAGATCGAGGACGATGATGTTCAGGTCACCGGTTTGAACGTGTCGGTCGAAGACCTGGAAGACATGGACCTGGTCACCGCTGATGGTGAGGATGTCGGCGAAGTGGACGAAGTTCTGGGCACCGAGCCTGGGATCGTGACTGCAGTCGCTATCGAGATCGATGAAGGTCTGTTCGACGACAAGACGATCATCATACCCATCACCGAACTGACGGTCGCCGATGGCGATCTCGTCACGCAGATGACCGAAGATCAGATCGAGGCCATGCCCGATCAGGACGACTGAGTCTAAGGGAACCTTCAGAGGCCGGTGGAGCTGATCCGCCGGCCTTTTTCATGCGCAGCTTAACCCTGGCCAAGCAGCCGCAGAACGTGCTGCATCATTTCCGGATTGTTCCAGAGCATCCAGGCGCCGAACGCCAGGGCCGCCAGGAAAGCCAGGCCCAGCACCTTCTTGAACACCGAAAAGATCAGCCAGACGATGACAATGGCGCCAACGCCGAGGCCTAGGAGCATGTACGTTTCGGTTGGAATAGCTGCATTCCTTATGGGACCGGTGACCAGAGCAGCTCTGGCCTAATGTTGTGTTTCAACTGTGACTGCTCTTGCCAGAATCCCGCAGGCGGAGCCAACTAAGCCGCGAGAATGCCCGCCGGAACGATCCCAACAAGCCTTTCGTTGACTGCAGTCCGGACCAACCTACGGAGAGCTCCATGACCCGCCGCACTCATATTGCGCCATACAAAGGTCCGGCAGGAGGTTGGGGCTCGGCCAAGTCTGTCACCAAGTACATGGCCGAACAGGGCCTCATGGGCCGAGGCGGGCCCATCCTGGCCAAGCAGAACAAGCCTGATGGATTTGCCTGCGTCAGCTGCGCTTGGGCCAAGCCCGTGCCGCCTCACACGGCCGAGTTTTGCGAGAACGGCGCCAAGGCGACCTTCTGGGAACTCACCAACAAGCGGACGACACCGTCGTTTTTCGCCGAGCATACCGTCACTGAACTGAGGTCATGGTCCGATCACGACCTAGAAGATGCCGGGCGGCTCACGACGCCAATGCGCTACAATGCGCAGACCGACAAGTACGAAGCAGTCGGTTGGGAAACGGCGTTTGCCGCCATTGGCCATGAACTGCACCAGATCCGCGAACGGGACCCTAAGCGCGTCGTGTTCTATGCCTCGGGCCGCGCCTCTCTCGAAACCTCGTACATGTATCAGTTGCTGGCCCGCCTTTATGGCAACAACAACCTGCCGGACAGCTCCAATATGTGCCACGAGTCGACTTCGGTCGCTCTCAAGGAGAGCATCGGCGTGCCGGTCGGAACCGTGACCCTGGACGATTTCGAACACGCTGACGCGCTGTTCTTTTTCGGGCAGAACGTCGGCTCCAACTCGCCTCGCATGCTGCATCAGCTGCAGGAAGCCATCGAGCGCGGCGCGATCATCGTGAGCTTCAATCCCCTGCGCGAGCGCGGCCTGGAACGCTTCATCAACCCGCAAAACCCGGTACAGATGCTCACGGGCAGCGAAACCACGATCAGCCGCGAATACCACCAGGTGCGACCGGGTGGCGACATCGCTGTTGTGACCGGCATGTGCAAATACCTCTTCGAAGAGGATGCGAAGGGCGGTGGGGTCATCGACCACGCCTTCGTCGCCGAGCACACCCAGGGCATGGAGGCGTTCCGCGACTTCGTTGCGGCCCAGAGTTGGGAGGATCTGGAGCGCGAGTCCGGCCTCACCCGTGCAGCCATCGAAGGCGCAGCCAAGATCTATGCGTCGGCTAAAGCCGCCATGGTCCTCTACGGCATGGGCATCACTCAGCACAAGCTGGGCGTGCAGGGCGTGCAGATGCTCGTCAACCTCCTGCTCCTGCGCGGCAATATCGGCCGGCTCGGTGCCGGCATCTGCCCGGTGCGCGGTCATTCCAATGTCCAGGGGCAGCGCACGGTCGGCATCGCCGAAAAGCCCGAACTGGTGCCGCTCGACAAGCTGGAGGAACTCTATCAATTCTCCGCTCCGCGAGAAAAAGGAACAACCACTGTCGAAGCCTGCGAAGGCATTATCAATGGCAGCATCGATGCGTTTATCGGCTTGGGTGGTAATTTCCTTCGGGCTGTTCCGGATCACTCGCGCATGGAAGCGGCCTGGCCCAGCATGCAATTGACCGTTCAGGTCGCAACCAAGCTCAATCGCAACCACCTGTTCAATGGCAAGACAGCCTTCCTGCTGCCATGCCTTGGCCGCATCGAAAAGGATCGGCAGGCCACGGGCGAGCAGATCGTTACCGTCGAGGACAGCACGGCTGTCATTCATAAATCCAAGGCCATGGCCGAGCCGGCTTCACCAGACCTGCGTTCCGAACCTTGGATCGTGGCTGGCATTGCCAAGGCAACCCTGCCGCCAAACCCCAATGTGCCATGGGATGCCTGGGTCGGCGACTACGGCCTGGTCCGGGACGCCATTGCCCGCACCTGGCCCGATACCTTTGCCGATTTCAACCGCCGCATGCACGCGCCGAAAGGCTTCCGCCGGCCCATCCCTGCCAGCTCCCGCAAATGGGCTACCCCATCGGGCAAGGCCTCGTTCATCGTGCCCAAGGCACTTCATTCCAGCTTCGACAAGGGCGGCGATCCCGATGTGCTGCGGCTGATTACCCTGCGCAGCAATGATCAGTTCAACACCACCATTTACGGCTACAACGATCGTTTCCGCGGCATCGAGGGCACCCGGGACGTCCTGCTGCTCAATCGCAAGGACATGGCCCGCTACGGTATTGTCGAGGGTGATATGGTGGGCCTCACCAGTGCGAGCGACGACAACGTGGAAAGAAGTCTCGGCGGCCTACGGGCTGTGGCCTACGACATCCCGGAGGGCAGTGTCGCCGGCTACTATCCGGAATGCAATGTGCTGATTCCACTATGGCAGCACGCCGAGCAAAGCATGGTTCCTGCGGCTAAGTCCGTTCCCGTGCGGATCATGCGCTGATGCTGGCGCACGAACCCGCCAGGACATGGAAGTGGCGCGGCACGGGGCAGGAGGGGACGCGCGATGTGCCCGCCGAGACGGCTGTCGCGATTGTTGTCAATGGCAGCACCCATGCGGTGATGATGGCGACGCCTGCGGACCTTGAAGACTTTGCGCTTGGCTTCGCCCTCACCGAAGGGATAGTGGGCAGCAGGGCTGACATTGACCGTCTTGAGATCGTCGAGCATGACGAAGGTGTCGAAGCCCGGATCTGGGTGGTCGAGCCGATAGCGGCAAGGCTGTCGGCCCGGCGCCGGGCCATGGCCGGCCCTAGCGGCTGCGGCTTGTGCGGCATCGAGAGCCTCGCCGAAGCCGTCAAGCCGACCCGAACCGTCAACGCGTCGATCCGCATGGCGCAGTCCGAAATCCTCTACGCCATGTCTCAACTGCGGCCGGCCCAAACCTTGAACGCCCTGACCCATGCGGTTCATGCTGCCGGGCTGTGGAATGTCGACCGCGGCGATCTTCTGTTGCGCGAAGACGTTGGCCGCCATAACGCCTTGGACAAGCTGGTCGGCGCTGCTATGCTGATCAACAGCCCGACGGACCGATCCGCCTTGCTGCTGACCAGCCGCGTATCCATTGAGATGGTGCAAAAGGCCGCTGTCCTGGGTACGTCGATCGTCGTGGCCGTCTCTGCCCCCACGAACCTCGCCATCCGCGTGGCTGACGAGGCCGGCATCACGCTCTGTGCGGTTGCGCGGGAGGATGGCTTCGAGGTGTTTTCCCACCATTACAGGATCACTGGCGACGTAGCCTGACCCGGCAGTCGCCAAACTGTCACGAAGATCAGCTAGCGCATGGCGCGAACCTTTCGCAGCTGAGCCAGAACCGTCCACATGAACAGCATCGCCCTTGGGGAACTCGTCCTCACCAATGCCAGGATTGTCCTGGTCAACGAAGTTCTTGAAGGATCGGTGCGGGTCGATGGCGGCGTCATCACCGATATCGGAACGCCCAGCCGCACCGGCGTGGACCTCGACGGCGACTACCTGATCCCCGGCTTGGTGGAACTCCATACCGACCATCTGGAAACCCACTATGCGCCGCGCCCGCGGGTGCGCTGGAACCCCATTGCCGCTGTCCAGGCGCATGATGCGCAGATCGCAGCGTCCGGCATCACCACGGTTCTCGATGCCATCCGTATCGGCCTCGACGAGCAGACCGACATCGGCGCCGAGGACATGCTGATCCTGGCCAAGGCAATCGACGCCGGCAACAAGGCCGGCCGCCTTCGCGCCGAGCACCACATCCATCTCCGCTGCGAAGTGTCGGCGCCGGACTGTCTCGAAAGCTTCCTCGCCATCAAGGATGATCCGCAAGTGCGCCTGGCGTCCTTGATGGACCATGCGCCGGGCCAGCGCCAGTTTGCCAGCATTGACGCCTACAAGATCTACTACCAGGGCAAGACGAAGATGACCAATGCGGAGCTGGACGCCTTCACCCAGCGCCGCAACCAGCAGTCGCAGCAGTTCGCCGGCAAGCACCGCCGCGCCATCGCCGAGATCTGCCACGACAAGGGCATTGTTCTGGCCAGCCACGACGATGCGACGCGCGACCATGTGGAAGAGGCGGTGACGCTCGGCATCCAGGTTGCGGAATTTCCCACCACGGTCGAAGCGGCCAAGGCCTCACGCCAGGCCGGCATGTCGATCCTGATGGGTGGACCCAACGTGGTGCGCGGCGGATCGCATTCGGGCAACGTCTCGGCCCGTGCACTCGCCGAAGCCGATTTGCTCGATATCCTCTCTTCGGATTACATCCCGTTCTCCATGCTGCAGTCGGCTTTCTCGCTTGTGGATAGCGTCGAAGGGATCAGCCTGCCCAAGGCCATTCAACTTGTCACCAAGCGCCCCGCTGAAGCCGGTGGCTTCTCCGATCGCGGCGAGATCGCCCTAGGGAAGCGCGCTGACTTCGTCCACCTGCGGGTGGAAGATGGCGTGCCGATCGTCGCCACCGTTTGGCGTCAGGGCCGCCGCATCATATGAGCGGTTATTTCGTCGCGGTTGTCGGTCCAAGCGGGGTCGGTAAGGACAGCCTGATCGGTTTCGCCCGGGAGCGCTTGGAACCGAGCGGCCGCGTGGTCTTCGTGCGCCGTGTCGTGACACGCCAAGCCGATGGCGGCAGCGAGGACCATGACAGCCTCGATATTGAAGCTTTCGCGCAAGCGGAGCGCGACGGCGCTTTCGCCCTAAGTTGGGGTGCGCATGGCCTGCGCTACGGTTTGCCAGTCTCGCTCGATCGCGACCTGCAGGCAGGGCGCGTCGTTGTCGCCAACCTTTCGCGCGCAATGATCCCCATGCTTATGGCCAAATACCCCCAGGCCATCATCGTATCGGTTACGGCCGAGCATGAGGTCATCGCGCGCCGCCTCGCCACGCGCGGGCGGGAAACTGCAGAGTCCATCCAGCGTCGCCTGGAGCGCAACGTCATCGATCGCCTGCCGCCCAGCACGGTTGTGATCGACAATTCAGGCGCTCTCGAACAGGCCGGCGAGCAGTTCGTCCGCCTGCTTGAGGATGCGGCCGGGCTGACCGAGCGCGCTTAAACGACCAGTTCCATGCGCTCGGCCGGGAATCGGCTGAGCGCATAGGAGATTGGCTCGCCCGCCTCGTCGATGTCGATGGCTTCGGACACAAGGAGGATCGCCGCCGGCGCAAGACCCAGCAGCCCGGTTTCCTCCACATCCGCGTGGCGGGCCGAAATGCGCGTGCTCGAGCGAGAATAGTCCTCAATCCCGAAGCTCGAGAAAACAGCAGTGAATGACCGCCGCTCGATCAGCCTTTGTCCGAAATCGGGGAAGCGCCGATAGGGCAGCCAAGTGGTTGCCCGGCTGATCGGCCGACCATCGGCCGACGACAATCCTTCAATGCGAACCACTTTGCTGGCAGGCTTGAGGCCGAGCGCACTCGCAACCGCAGCGCTGGCATTTTCCAGCCGGTTCCCCAGGTGCATCGTCGACAGGGCATGGGCCTGACCAGCCAGGCCTTCGGAGAAACGGGTGCGCCGACCAATGGGATAGCTCAACCTCTTCGCGCTGCGCACGAAGGTGCCGCGGCCCTGTTCGGCGCTCACTACCCCTTCTTCAGCAAGGGTCGCAAGCGCCCGCCGCACAGTGTGCCGGTTGGCAGAAAAGCGTTCGGCAAGGACAGCTTCGGTCGGCAGCCGATCCCCGCTCGCCAGCTTGCCACCCACGATATCGAGCCGGACGGCGTCAGCGATCTGGCGCCAGAGCGCCACACCGCCGGAAATGTCTTTCACGTTTGTCATTGCATTTTCACATGAGGAGCGTAGGAGCGGGAGGACATAAGTTGTCTAGTTTATTAGACAAGTAGAGGCGAGCATGCAAACCGCATCTTCCACGAATAGCCCGGCGCGCAAGAGAGCGCTCGACACATTGGCTGCAGCGCCCGCCAAGGCTCTGGCCGAGCTCTGGGACCGCTGGGCCGACAAGCCCGACTATACCAAGGTGCGCGGACCGGAATTGGGGCTCGTTATGGTCCGCGGCCGGGCAGGGGGCGGCGGTGCGCCGTTCAACCTGGGTGAAGCTAGCGTGAGCCGCGCCAGCGTGCGCATCGCAAGCGGAGAAATCGGCCACGGCTACTGCCTGGGGCGTGATCTCGCCAAGGCTGAGGCAATCGCCGTCATCGACGCTCTTTGGCAACGCGACGCTGCTCGCGTGGAGCAGGACATCATCCTCCCGCTCGAAGAACTTGCCCGCGAGGCTGACGGGAAGCGCCGCGCAGAAGCCGCCGCAACCAAGGTCGATTTCTTCACCATGGTCCGGGGAGACAACTGAATGGAAACCATTCTCGAAAGCGGCTTCGCCTCACCCGTGCTCGAAGCACAAACGGCCTTCCGCGCCATCATGGATGCGCTGGCCAACCCCGGAACGGTGCAAAACCTCGTCGCGCCGCAAACGGCAAGCGCGCACCTGCCGGCTGGCTTGGCCAGCGTCGTGCTGACGCTCACCGATCACGACACCCCCGCCTGGCTCAGCCAGTCGTTGCAAGCCCCCGCCGTGCGCGAGTTCGTCGGCTTCCACACCGGCGCGCCCATCGTGCAGCAGCCGGGCAGGGCGGCGTTTGCCTTCGCGGCAAGTGCAGCCGAACTGCCGCCGCTCGACCAGTTCAATCTCGGCACCCAGGAATACCCCGATCGCTCCACCACGATCGTTCTGGCCGTCGAGGCGCTCACCGGCGGCAAGACACTGGTCATCCGCGGCCCCGGCATCAAGGACCATGCTCATATCAGCCCGCACGGCCTGCCCGAAAACTTCGTCGCGCAATGGGCCGCCAATCGCGAGCTCTTCCCGCGCGGTATCGATCTTTTGCTCATCGCCGACGGGCAGGTGATGGGCCTGCCCCGCTCGACCCGCATCGGGGAAAGGCACTAACATGTATGTAGCCGTCAAAGGCGGTGAAGCCGCCATCAGCAACGCCCATGCCCTTCTGGCCGATCGCCGTCGCGGCGACCGCTCCGTGCCCGCACTCCGGCTCGACCAGATCATCGAGCAACTGGGGCTCGCCGTCGACCGCGCCATGGGCGAAGGCTCCCTTTACGACAAGGAACTGGCCGCGCTTGCCCTCGTGCAAGCGCGCGGCGACCTGATCGAAGCCATTTTCCTGGTCCGCGCCTACCGTACAACCTTGCCCCGGTTCGGCTACTCCCAGCCGATCGACACAGGAAGCATGCTCCTTGAGCGCCGCATCTCGGCAACATTCAAGGACCTGCCAGGCGGGCAGATGCTCGGCCCAACCTTTGACTATACCCACCGCCTCCTCGACCCCTCCATCACGGAGAGCGACGTCCCGGCGCCCGAGACCCGCGAGACTGAGGCTGAACTCGCCCCCCGCGTCACCGATCTGCTCGGCCGCCGGGGATTGCTGGAGCCCGATGGCGAAACCGACCCGGACCGCGACGTCGGTGACCTGACGCGCGAGCCGCTCGATTTCCCGCTCGACCGTGACCTGCGCCTCCAGGCGCTTGCCCGCGGTGACGAGGGCTTCCTCCTTGCGCTCGGCTATTCCACCCAGCGCGGCTATGGCCGCTCCCATCCCTTTGTCGGCGAAATCCGCATTGGTGAGGCCGATGTCGAGTTCGATATGCCCGAGCTTAGCTTTGCCGTAAACCTCGGCCGCATCCGCGTCACCGAATGCCAGATGGTCAACCAGTTCAAGGGTTCGGCCAAGGTCCCGCCCCAGTTTACCCGCGGCTATGGTCTGGTGTTCGGGCAGGCTGAGCGCAAGGCTATGGCCATGGCGCTATGCGACCGGGCCTTGCGGGCCCGTGAATTCGGCGAGGACATCGTCGCACCAGCGCAGGACGAGGAATTCGTCATCTCCCACTCCGACAACGTCCAGGCGACCGGCTTCGTCGAACACCTCAAGCTGCCGCACTATGTCGACTTCCAAGCTGAGCTCGACCTGATCCGCCGCATGCGCGCCAAGCACGAGGCGGTTGAGGTGAGGGAGGCGGCAGAGTGATGGCTAAGACTCGCAGTCGCCCTTCCCTCCCCCTTGAGGGGAGGGATCGAGGGAGGGGGTCGTGCGGTGAGTCACTGAGCGACCCCCACCCCCAGCCCCTCCCCTCAAGGGGGAGGGGAGGCCCGATCCCGTGCGCACAGGTTTGGAAAGCTTCCCCATGACCACTCTCCCCCAATATAACTTTGCTTATCTCGACGAGCAGACCAAACGGATGATCCGGCGGGCCATCCTCAAGGCCATCGCCATTCCCGGCTATCAAGTGCCGTTCTCCTCCCGCGAAATGCCCATGCCCTATGGCTGGGGCACGGGCGGGGTGCAGGTGACGGCCTCGATCATCGGGCCTGACGATGTGCTCAAGGTCATTGACCAGGGCGCCGACGACACTACCAACGCTGTGTCCATCCGCGCCTTCTTTGCCAAGGTCGCGCAGGTAGAAACCACAACGCATACGGCCGAAGCGACCATTATCCAGACCCGCCACCGCATCCCCGAAAAGACGCTCGGCAAGGGGCAGATCCTGGTCTACCAGGTGCCGATCCCCGAACCCCTGCGCTTCCTGGAACCGCGCGAAACCGAAACGCGCAAGATGCACGCGCTCGAGGAATATGGGCTGATGCACGTCAAGCTCTATGAAGACATCGCCCGGCACGGCCGCATCGCCACGACCTACGCCTATCCCGTTAAGGTCGAGGCCCGCTATGTCATGGACCCGAGCCCCACGCCCAAGTTCGATAATCCCAAGATGCACATGAGCGAGGCCCTGCAGCTGTTCGGCGCCGGCCGCGAGCACCGCATCTATGCCATCCCCCCGCACACGGAAGTGGTGAGCCTCGATTTCGAGGACCACCCCTTCGAGATCCAGCACTTCGCCGAGCCCTGCGCCCTCTGCGGCGCGACAGAGGTGTATCTCGACGAGGTCATTCTCGATGACCGGGGCGGGCACATGTTCGTCTGCTCGGACACGGACAATTGCGAAGAGCGGCGCGCGGCAGGGCATGTGGGCGCGCTCGGGCAGCGGCAGGAAGCGGCGGAGTGATGACTTTATACTTGTTGCCCCACCCCCACCCAACCTCCCCCTCGAAGGGGGAGGGGAAGCTCAGCATTTGCTGCCCAAACCAGTTCAACCCACCGGCCCACTCCTCCCCCTTAAGGGGGAGGTTGGGTGGGAGTGGGGCCCAGCACAAGGAGATCTCCGATGTCTGAACCCCTCCTTAAAGTCGAAAACCTCACCAAATACTACGGCTCGCGCCTCGGCTGTGCCGATGTGTCCTTCGAGCTCTGGCCCGGCGAAGTGCTCGCCATTGTGGGCGAGAGCGGCTCCGGCAAGACAACCCTGCTCAATTCGCTGTCCGCTACCCTGGAGCCAACATCCGGCCGCACCCTCTATCGCATGCGCGACGAGCAATGGCGCAACATTTATGAGCTCAGCGAAGCCGAGCGGCGCTTCCTGGTCCGCACCGACTGGGGCTTTGTCCACCAGAACCCGGCGGACGGCCTGCGCATGACCGTCTCGGCCGGCGCAAATGTTGGCGAACGGCTGATGGCCGTGGGTGACCGGCACTATGGCCGCATCCGCGATACGGCACTCGACTGGCTAGGCCGCGTCGAGATCGCCGCCGATCGCATCGACGACCAGCCGCGCTCCTTCTCCGGCGGCATGCGCCAGCGCCTCCAGATCGCGCGCAACCTGGTCACCGGCCCGCGCCTCGTGTTCATGGACGAGCCCACCGGCGGGCTCGACGTTTCCGTTCAGGCTCGCTTGCTTGATCTCCTGCGCGGCCTCGTCGGCGAACTCGGCCTTGCCGCCATCGTGGTAACGCACGACCTCGCCGTCGCGCGCCTTCTCAGCCACCGCATGATGGTGATGAAGGACGGCCGCGTCATCGAAGCAGGCCTGACCGACCGCGTCCTCGACGACCCGCGCGAGCCTTACACCCAGCTGCTCGTCTCCTCCATTTTGCAGGTGTGATGATGACCGCACTATCCGTTCGCGACCTCTCCAAAACCTTCACCATGCACCTGCGCGATGGCGTCGTGCTCCCAGTGGTCGACAACGTCCATTTCGATGTCCTCCCCGGCGAATGCGTGGTCCTGGGCGGCCCGTCCGGCGCGGGCAAAAGCTCGATCCTCAAGATGGTCTACGGCAATTACGGCGTGGACCGCGGCTCGATCGTGCTCCAGCACCATGGCGAGGCTGTAGACCTCGCCACCGCCGACCCGCGCACGGTCCTCACCCTCCGGCGCGACAGCATCGGCTATGTCAGTCAATTCCTGCGCACAGTCCCGCGCGTATCAGCGCTCGACGTTATAGCCGAGCCGCTGGTGATCCGCGGCCTCGAAAAATCAGAAGCGCAAGACAGGGCGCGGAATTTATTGGCCCGCCTCAACCTCCCCGAGCGCCTTTGGAGCCTGCCGCCAGCAACCTTCTCAGGCGGCGAACAGCAGCGCGTCAACATCGCGCGCGGCTTCATCACCGATCACCCGGTGCTCCTGCTGGACGAACCCACGGCATCGCTCGACGCAACCAACCGGCAAGTCGTCGTCGCCATGATCAGCGAAAAGAAAAAGGCCGGTGTCGCCTTGCTTGGCATCTTCCACGACGAGGACGTCCGCGCGCAGGTGGCCGACCGGATCGTTGACGTCACCGCCTTTGCACCAAGGATCGCCGCATGAGCAAGCTGAGCGAAATTCCGACTATCCACCTGACCGCCAAGGTGGCCCACTCCACCCTGGGCCGTTACACCGAAGTGGGCGCCAACTGCAGCGTTTCTCACTCCACCATGGGCGACTACTCCTATTGCGTCAGCGGCGCCCAGATCGCCTATTCCACGGTCGGCAAGTTCGCCAACATCGCCGCCAACGTGCGCATCTACGCCTCAATGCACCCCATGCATCGCGCATCCTTGCACCATTTCACCTACCGCTCGGCCTGGTATTTCGAAGGCGAGGCGGATGACGCGGAGTTCTTCGCCTGGCGCGAGAGCAATGCCATCACCATCGGCCACGATACCTGGATCGGCCATGGCGCCGTCATCATGCCCGGCGTCACCATTGGCAATGGCGCGATCATCGGCTCCAATGCGGTGGCGACCAAGGATGTGGCAGACTTCGCCATTGCCGTAGGCGTGCCGGCCCGCACCATCAAGCAGCGCTTCAGCGATCCCGTGGCCTGCCGCCTGGATCAGCTGAAATGGTGGGACTGGAGCCACGACAAGCTGCATCAAGCCCTGCCGGATTTCCGCAAGCTCCCCATCGAGGCCTTCCTCGACAAATACGAGAACGCCTGAGAATAGCGCGGCCGAGCACCCCCTCCAGCGAACACACCAAGCAAGAAAATCTGCTCGTAAATGTCCTCGGAACAAGCGAAAACCGCTTCTGCGCAGTCCTAGAATCCGCTGCAATCGTTCGGGGAGGTTCCATCTTGGTGTTCACAGCCGTTCTCGCGGGTTGCGGAGGCATGTCCAAGGGGTGGCTGAAGGCCTTGGCCGATCACCCGCTGCTCAAAGGCAGGGGCCAGATCGTTGGACTTGTCGATCTTCACCTGCCCACGGCCGAAGCGCGCGCCGCCGAGTTCGGGCTGACCGACATCGTTATCGGCACCGATCTCGAAGCCGTCCTCACCCAAACCAGGCCCGACCTCCTGTTCGACGTCGTTATTCCCACTGCACGCGAAGCCGTGGTGGAAACCGGCCTCAGGCACGGATGTCATGTGCTGAGCGAAAAGCCGATGGCGACGAGCATCGCGGCCGCACGAGACCTCATCGCTCTGGCACAAGCGGCAGGGCGGGTCCATGCCGTGGTCCAGAACCGCCGCTTCATCTCAGGCGTCCGCCGCATCCGCCGCCTGATCGTGAGCGGTACACTGGGCGATTTGACGGCGCTTCACTGTGATTTCTTCATCGGCGCCCATTTCGGTGGCTTCCGCGAGGAGATGGAGAACGTGCTCCTCCTTGACATGGCCATCCACACCCTCGATGCCGCCCGCTTCATGGCTGGCGTCGCGCCAAGGGCAGTCTATTGCCTCGAAACCAATCCGCGCGGCTCGTGGTACAGCCATGGCGCAGCGGCCAACGCCATCTTCGAGTTCGAACAAGATATCATCTTCAACTATCGCGGCAGCTGGAGCGCCGAAGGGGCCAATACCTCTTGGGAAAGTTCGTGGCGCGTCATCGGCACCAAGGGCACGCTGCTCTGGGATGGCGCCGACAAGTTCGAGACCAATGTGGTGGCGGGCGACGAAGGCTTCCTCCGCCCGCTGGCACCCATCGACATACCCGAGCCCGAAAACGCCGACCAGACCCACGGCCATGCCAGCGTTATTGCTGAATTCCTCGCTGCCATCGAGCAGGACCGTCTGCCCGAGACAGCCAGCAGCGACAACATCAAAAGCCTCGCCATGGTCTTTGCCGCCATCGAAAGCGCCAAGACCCGCCAGCGCGTCACCATTGCAGTCTAAGGATACTCAATTGACCAATCCCGCCAAGGCCATCCGCATCGGCACCATGATCCAGGCGACCGCCGGCAAGGCGCCCGAGAACATTGCCGCCATTGCCGATCTGGGCTTTGAAAGCTTTGAGCCTTTTTTCTGGCAAACCACCAACGGGCAGGACATTGCCGAACTTGGCAAGCGCTCACTCGACGCCATTGGCGATCGCGACATCACCATCTCAACCATCGGCATGTTCGGCAATCCGCTGGAAGATGGCGAGATGGACCGCCAGACCCTGCAGGGTTGGAAGGACTGCATCGACAATGCCCATCATTTTGGCGCCACCTGCGTGGCTGGCTTCACCGGTCGCATTCGTGGGCAGAAGCTGACCAACTCCCTGCCGCGCTACCGCGAAGTCTGGAGCGAACTGGCCAAGCGCGCGGCTGACAAGGGCATCAAGGTCGCCTTCGAAAACTGTGCCATGGATGGCAATTGGGCAACGGGCGACTGGAACATCGCGCACAATCCTGACGCCTGGGAGCTGATGTTCAACGAAACGCCGGACGACAACATCGGGCTCGAATGGGAGCCTTGCCACCAGATGGTCTACCTGATCGATCCCTTGCCGCAGATCCGCAAATGGGCACACAAATTCTTTCACATCCACGGCAAGGACGCGACCATCCGTTGGGAAGTCATCCGCGAGCACGGCATCTTCGGCAAGGAGCAGTTCGTGTGGATGCGCACGCCCGGCTTCGGCGACAGCAACTGGACCGACATCATCTCCGAGCTGCGCCTCGCCGGCTATACCGGCTCCATCGACATCGAGGGCTGGCACGATCCGGTTTACCGGGGCGAGCTCGAGATGACAGGCCAGGTGCGGGCGCTCAACTACCTCAAGGATTGCCGCGGCGGCGACGTCGTTACTGTCTAGCAATCAAAGCGGGGCACGAAATGCTCGAAGCCCTTATGGTGAGCCTGTCGAACCACGAGGGCGGACACTCCGGTCCCGCCCCGACCTCATCCGTCGACAGGCTCAGGATGCGGCCTGTTACAAAATCTAATTACCCCGGACCTCCCGCCAGGAGAGGGAAAATCGGCGGAATGCCTTTGGGCGGAAGGCCCGGAGTAGCTCACTTCGGCCAAACAGGCCGAAAACTCAGATCGCGAGGTATTCGTGGCGCAGCTCGGCATCGTCGAGCACCTCCTGCGCTGTTCCTGCAAACGCCACTTCGCCGGTATCGAGGATGACTGCTCGGTCAGCCAGCTTGAGCGCCGCCACGGCGTTCTGCTCCACGATGATCGTGGTAATACCCAGCGGCTTGATGGAATGAAGAATGCGCTCGATCTCCTGCACGATCACTGGCGCCAGCCCTTCATAGGGCTCATCCAGCAGCAGGAGTTTAAGATCACGCGCGAGCGCCCGGGCAATGGCCAGCATTTGCTGCTCGCCGCCCGACAGTGTCACGCCCTCCTGCTTGCGCCGTTCGGCCAGCCGCGGAAAACTCTGATAGATCTGCTCGAGGCTCCAGCCATTCCCCTTGGCAACCTTGGCCAGCGTAAGGTTTTCCTCCACCGTCAGCCCTGCCACGATGCGCCGGTCTTCCGGCACGAGCTGGATGCCCGCGCGCGCCGCCTCAAAACTCTTCATCTTGTGGATGGGCTGGCCATCGAGCCAGATTTCGCCCTGCCGCATCTGCGGATCATCCGTCCGGGCGATGGTGCGCAGCGTCGAGGACTTGCCCGCGCCATTGCGGCCCAGAAGGGCCAGGATCTCGCCCTTGCGCACATCGAGCGAAACGCCCTGCACGATATAGCTTTCACCATAATAGCTATGAACGTCCCGCACGGAGAAGAACGGGCGCGTGGTTTCGATGCTCGCAGCCTGGCTGTTACTCGCGACTTGCGTGTCCATAGCGATCGCGCTCATCAATGCGCCCCTCCGAGATAGGCTTCCTGCACCTTGGGATTGCCGCGCACCTGGTCCGGCGTGCCATCCGCGATGATCCGCCCCTGCGCCAGCACGGAGATCTTGTCGGCCAGCGAAAACACCACATGCATGTCATGCTCGATGATGACCTTGGTCATGCCCCGGCTCTTGATCTTCTTGAGCAGCTCTATCGTCGTATTGGTGTCATGCCGCGACATGCCGGCCGTCGGCTCGTCCAGCAGCAAAAGACGCGGATGTTGGATCAGGCACATAGCCAGCTCCATCCGCCGCTTGTCACCGCGGCTGAGGCTGCCCGCCGCCATGTCGCGACGGCCGAGCATGCCGACATCCTCCAGCATGTGCTCGGCCTCCTGGCGGATGCCCGTTTCGCTTTCGAGGGAGCGGAGGAGATTGAGCTTGAACGCACCGTCGCGCTTGGCGAGCGCCGGGATCATTACGTTATGCAAAACGCTGAGATCGGCAAAGATCTCGGGCGTCTGAAACACGCGGGCAATACCCAGTTGGTTGATCTGGTAAGGCTTGCGGCCGGTTAAGGTCGTGCCGTCGAACACCACCTGACCGCTCGATGGCGCGAGCTTGCCGATGATGACGTTGAGGAGGGTGGATTTGCCCGCGCCATTGGGGCCGATGATCGCGTGGGTCTGCCCTTCCTCCACCTGCAGGTCGATATCGGCGAGGGCATGCAAGCCCCCGAAGCGCTTGTGGACGTCAGCGACATGAAGAACGACGTTGGAATTGCTCATGGCTCTTCGGTCCTATTCGGCAGGTTGCGGCTGCGGCGTCGGCTTGCCATGCGCCTTGGGTGTGCGGCTGAAGAGATGAGCCAGCCGCCGCACACCTTCCATGATCCCGCCCGGCAGGAACACCACGATCAGCACGAAGACGAGGCCAAGGGTCAGGAACCAGCCTTCGCCCACGAATTTGCCGGCAATCGTCACAACGGCGCTGTCCACGCCATCCGGCAGGAAGTCGAAGAAGCGGCGGAGGATGCCGTCGTTAATGGCCGAGAAGATGTTCTCGAAATACTTGATCAGCCAGGCGCCGATCACCGGGCCAACCAATGTGCCCGCGCCCCCTAAGATGGTCATCAGCACCACTTCGCCCGAAGCCGTCCACTGCATGCGTTCGGCGCCGGCCAGCGGATCGGTGACGGCAAGGAGCGCACCGGCCAGCCCCGCATACATGCCCGAGATCACGAAGGCGGCGAGCGTATAAGGCTTGGTGTTGAAGCCCGTGTAGTGCATGCGCGTCTGGTTGGTCTTGATGCCCTTGAGCATCATGCCGAACGGCGAGCCGGTGATCCGCTGGGCAAGGAAGAAGGCGATGATCAGGAAGCCGGCGCAGAAGTAAAAGCCTGCAAATCCGCCAAGGGATTGGCCGAGGAGGGTAGGGATGGGCTGCCCAACTGTTTGGGCGCCAAGGGCGGCGTCCAGATAGCGCGGGTCGCTCTGAACCAGCTGCAGCCCCGTCTCACCATTGGTGATGGGCGTCAGCACGGAGTAGGCCATGTTGTAGCTCATCTGCGCAAAGGCGAGCGTCAGGATGGAGAAATAGATGCCCGAGCGTCGCAGGCTGATATAGCCGATCGCCAGGGCAAACACGCCCGACACTACAATGGCAAAGATCATAGCCGGGATAACGTCGAGGCTCAGCAGCTTGAACGACCAGACAGCGGCGTAGGAGCCAACGCCAAAGAAGGCGGCATGGCCAAAGCTGAGATAGCCAGTAAGCCCGAAGAGAATGTTGAAGCCGACGGCGAAGATCCCGAAGATCATAAAGCGCTGCAGCAGGTCGGGATAAGCGGCGCCGAACGGCTGCAGCCAGATCGGCATGGCGAGCACCGCCAGCGTGAAGCCTAGGAACAGGAACAGGTCTTTGCGAGGCATGGCAGCCATACTAGGCCTCCATCACGCCGCGCCGGCCGAACAGGCCACGCGGACGAACCAGAAGAATAACGACGGCCACCAGATAGATGATGATCTGGTCGATGCCGGGGATCATCGCCTTGACTTGGGTCATCGAGGCGAACGACTGCAGGATGCCGAGGAGAAAGCCGGCGGCCACGGCCCCGGGCAGGGAGCCCATGCCGCCCACCACGACCACGACGAAACTGAGCACCAGGAAGTCCATGCCGATATGGTAGTTGGGCGGCAGGATGGGCGTGTACATGACGCCGGCCATGCCCGCGACCACGGCGGCCAGCCCGAACATGATGGTGAAACGCCGGTCGATGTTGATGCCGAGGAGCCCCACGGTTTCACGGTCCGCCATGCCGGCCCGCACCACCATGCCGAAAGTGGTGAACTGAAGAAAGGCGAACACGGTACCGATGATCGCGGCGGAAAAGAGGAAATAGACCAGCCGCCAGATCGGATAGGTGATGACGCCCGGCTGCATGCCCAGCCACGCGCCGATGTCAGCGGCTCCGCGCAGATCGGTGGGCATAGGCTGGGGAATGGGATTAGGCCCGAAAAAGGCTTTGATCAGCTCCTGCGCTACAATGGCGAGGCCAAACGTCACCAGGATCTGCTCGGCATGCGGCCGCTTGTAGAAATGTTTGATGATGCCGCGTTCGAGCGCAATGCCGACCACCAGCATGATGGGAATGGTGATGAGGATTGAAACGGGCACTGAATAATTGACCAGCACCGCGCCCCAATCGCCGAACCACGCCTGCACCAGCGGCTCGCGCACTTCGAGCGGCGTTCCCCAGGGCGAAAGCTGCTCCGGGTCGATCGTCACCGTTTCCATGGTCATCAGCTGACGGAACAGCACGGCGCAGAATGCGCCCAGCATGAACAGCGCCCCATGGGCGAAGTTGACGACACCCAGCGTGCCGAACACCAGTGTCAGCCCCAGCGCGATCAGCGCATAAGCCGCGCCTTTGTCAAGGCCGTTGAGGAATTGGAGAAAGATGACGTCAAGCATTGAGTACTCCCAAGCGGGATGGTCGAGCAGGCCACTCGATCTTCCATTGCCGTCACCACCGGGCTTGTCCCGGTGGTCCATTGCATGTCGCTGCACGGCATGGATTGCCCGGACGAGCCGGGCAATGACGATGGAGCCGGAACATCAGCCCGGCTCCACTCGTCCTTAGGCACACATCGGCACGGGTTCTGCCGGCCCGAGATCGCCGCCAAACATCGCCGGGACATACGCCACGTCTTCGCGCGGAATTTCCTGCACGATGTTGAGCACGTCGAACTGGCTTGTGGGCGACTCGTTACCCTGCACGACGAGGACATTCTTGATGCATTGGTGGTCTTCGGCGCGGTAGATCGTTGGACCATTGCCCATGCCGTCGAACTCGAAGCCTTCCAGCGCCTTGATGACCTCTGGTGGATAGAAGGTGCCGGCCCGTTCCACGGCATCTGCATAAAGCAGCGTCTGGACATAGGCCGTGTGGGCAGCCTGCGACGGCGGGGAGCCATAGGCAGCGCCGAACGACTTGGTGAAGGCGACAGTGCCCGGGTCTTGCAGGTTCCAGTGCCAGTTCGATGTGCCGAAAATGCCCTTGACGTTTTCACCCGCACCCTTGGCCATCAGCTCGGAGATGAGCGGGGTGACGATCTGGAAATCCTTGCCATTGGCCTGGCGGTCACGCATGCCGAACTGCACCGCTTGCGTCAGCGAGTTCACCATGTCGGTGCCGTAGTGGTTCAGGATCAGAACGTCTGCGCCGGAGTTGAGGATTGGCGTCAGGTACTGGCTGAAGTCGGCAGCGCCAAGTGGCGTGCGTACGGCCTGTACGGTCTGCCATCCCAACGCTTCGGTGGCGTTCTTGATCGATTCTTCCTGCGTCCAGCCCCAGGTATAGTCGGCAGTGAGGTGGTAGGCGCGGCGGTCTGTGCCATATTCCTGGCCGAGCACCGGGGCGAGGCCCACGCCCGATTGGTACGCGTTGAAGAAGTGGCGAAAGCCGTAGCGGCGCTTGTCCTTGCCGGTGGTGTCGTTGGAGTGGGTGAGGCCGGCCATGAAGATCACGCCCATCTCCTGGCAGAGACCCTGCACGGCGATGGCTTCGGCCGATGACGAACCACCGGTGATCATGATGGCGCCATCGCGCTCGATCATGCGGGTCGCGCCAGCGCGAGCCACGTCGGCCTTGGTCTGGGAGTCCGAGGTCACGAACGCGACCTTCTTGCCCAAAATTCCGTTGCCCTTCAGCGCCGACGGCTGCAACAGGGTGATGAGGCCACCATCGCCTTCACCATTGAGGTGCTGCACGGCAAGCTCGTAAGCCTTCTGCTCGTCCGCGCCTTCTTCGGCATAGGCGCCAGTCAGCGGCAGGTTGAGCCCGATGGTGACGGTGTCTCCAGTGGGGTTGTTGCAGAATTCCTGCGCCCAGGCGCCGCGGCTGAAGATCATGGGCGAGATGCCGGTGCCGATAATGCCGGCAAGGCCGGTTTGCAAAACCCGGCGACGGCTGAGGCCGCGCTTCCAAACTGTCATCGATGTCCTCCTTTTGGCGCGGGGCTGCTGGTACATAGCCAGCCACTCACCGCTCCCTCGATAATCACTGGGGCAGCAAACGAGAGCAATAGTGCATTGTTTCCGCAATGCATTTCTGTAAATACTTGTTCTGCTCGGCGGGCAGAATAGTCAAAGCATTGACAAACCGGTCGGCAGGAGGAGGACAGCATGCGCGCGCCCATCGGCTTTCGCATCAGCAACCGGCGAAAATCGCTGAAGATTTCCCAGGCAGCGCTGGCGCGCCTCGTCGGCATTTCGCCGAGCTATCTCAACCTCATCGAAAACAACAAACGCGATATTGGCGGCGCGCTGCTCAATCGTGTTGCCACCCAGCTCGAGATCGACATCGACGAGCTTGCCGGGCGCACCGAGCAGAAGCTCCTGCAGGATCTCGAAGAAGCCTTTGCCGACCCAATGGCCGAGTCGCTGCCCTTCCGCCCCGACGAGCGCCGCGAACTGGTGGCGCAATACCCCGCCAGCGCCATGGCTCTCGCGCGCATGCACCGCGCCTACACGGCAGCGCTCGCCAATGCCGATGCCTATGCCGATCGCCTTCGCTCCGACCCGCTCCTTGGCCAATTGCTGCACCAGATCCTCTCGGGCGTCACCGCCATTCGCTCCAGCGCCGAAATTCTTGAAGACGTGCCGGACCTGGATGAAACCGAGCGCCGCCGGTTCCTTCACGCCATCAGCCGCGAAACCCGCGCCCTCTCCGATGTCGCGCGCAACCTCATCGGCCAATTCGAAACCGCAAGCGAAAGCCAAAGGAGCGCTTCCCCGGCGCGCGAAATCGACGATCTGCTGATCGAGAACCAGAACTACTTCCCGGCCCTTGAAGACGCCGCCCAGACCCTGCGCACAAACCTCGATTCCAACGGCCCGTTCGGCCTTGGCACGCTGATCGAGACCCTGGCCCAGCGCTTCGGCGTCCGCGTTGGGGTCGGCGGCTCGCCCGGTCTCCCCGATTTCCCCGGCCAATACCGGTTCGACGCCGACCAGCGCCTCATGTGGTTTGCTGGCGCCAGCACATTGGCCACGCGTCAATTCCAGCTGGCGCGCCTCTTCGGCGAACTCGCGGCAGGCGACGTGATCGCCCAAACCCTCGCCGGCGCCGTTCTGACCACCCCCACCGCACGCCGCCTCGCCGCGCGCGCCGTAGGCTCCTACCTCGCCGGCGCGATCGTCTTCCCCTACGAGCCCTTCCTCAGCGATGCCGAGTCTTGCGCCTATGACATCGACCATCTGCGCCAGAGCTACCATGCCAGCTTCGAGCAGATCGCCCACCGCCTTGTTTCACTCCGCCGGCCGGGCACCGAGGGCGTGCCGTTCGGTTTCCTCCGCTCCGATCCCGCCGGCCGCCTGACCAAGCATTTCCCCTTGCCTGGTCTGCTCTTGCCCAATAGCGGCCATGCCTGTCCGCTCTGGGCTATCTACGGCGCCTTCCGCACGCCTGAGGCGCTTCTGCGCCAGGTGGTGCGCTTCTCCGACGGCTCGCGCTACCTGTTCCTCGCCCGCACTGTGCACCGGCGCCTGGCTGCCTTCGGCGAGCAGCCCACCATGTCCTCGGTGATGCTGGCCTGCGATGTGCTCCACGCCGATCGCACCGTCTATGGCCGCGGCCTGGATCTGTCCGACCTGTCAGCCGATGTGCCCGTCGGCCCTTCGTGCCGCCTCTGCACCCGCCGCGATTGCGCCAGCCGCCAGGAAGAAGCCCTTTCTCCCGGTGGCCCCCGCTCGGTCACCCGCACGCCCCTCGTGCCCGCAGCAATGGGGCTTGGCGATGGCTAGCGTTTGCGCTTAACTATTCTCTGCCGTGGAGGAATAGGGATCCCTCCTGAGGAGCGGCAGAACTTTCTGAGACCTCATGGTGAGCTTGTCGAACCATGTGGTCGGATATCTCGATCGCGCCACGACCTCGTCCTTCGACAGGCTCAGGATGAGGTCTACTAACCGCACGAACACACAAGAATGTTCAGCGGTTCAAGGGGGGACTTTGGCAACCGATATCGTTATTGCCGAGGATGAGCCGAGCATTCTGCAATCGCTCGAATTCATCCTGCAGCGCGCTGGCTGGTCCATTCACGCGGTGACCGATGGAGACGCCGCCCTCGAAGCCGTGCGGCGCCTGCGCCCGCGCATTGTGGTGCTCGATGTCATGCTGCCGCGCCGCAGCGGGTTCGATGTGCTCAAGCACCTCAGGTCCAACAGCGACACGCGGCCTATCCCCGTGCTGATCCTTACCGCAAAGGGTCAGCAGCAGGATAGGCGCATCGCCGAGGAACTGGGTGCCGACGCCTTTGTCACCAAGCCCTATGCCAATGCCGAGGTTGTCGGCGTGGTGCGGCAATTGCTAGGGGAAAGCGGTGGACCGGCGTAAGCTGCAAAGCGCCATGCTTGTGCTGACCCTCCTGGGCGCACTGCTCATGCTGCCGCCGCTCGTTTCCGTGTTCAACCAGCCCATCAGCCATTGGGGCGTTCCCCAGACGGTGCTTTATCTTTTTGCCCTTTGGCTTCTGCTGATCGGCGGCACGGCGCTGCTCAATCACTATCTGCCGCGCGACCCCTCCGACAGTGACGGGGAGGCGGACTGATGCTCTCGGCCGACTTCGTCATCGCCACGGCCGTTGTCTATGTCGGGCTGCTGTTCGTCCTTGCCTATGTCGGCGACCGTCGTGCGCGCTCCAACGAGAAATCCTGGCTCCATTCGCCCTGGGTCTATACCCTCTCCATTTCGGTTTACTGCACCAGCTGGACCTTTTACGGGGCAGTGGGCAATGCCGCGCGCAGTGGGCTCGAATTCCTCACCATTTATCTCGGCCCCACACTCGTCTTCGTCGGCTGGTGGTTCCTCCTGCGACGTCTCGTGCGCATCAGCCATCAGCAGCGCATCACCTCGCTCGCCGACCTCCTTTCCTCGCGCTTCGGCAAGTCCAACCGCCTCGCGATCGTCGTTACCGTTATCGCCGTGATTGGCATCGCGCCCTATATCGCGCTCCAGCTCAAGGCCGTAACCTCTTCCATCCAGGCGGTTGCCGGCGCTTCCGAGTTCGGCCGGGGGAGCCTCCGGGGCATCGACGATGTTGGCCTTGCCCTCGGCATCGCCGCCGCCATGGCGCTCTTCACCATCCTGTTCGGCACCCGCCATGTCGACGCCAAGGAACAGCACCATGGCGTTGTCGCTGCCATCGCCTTCGAAGCCGTGGTGAAACTCGCGGCCCTGCTGGCCGTCGGCGTGTTCGTTGTTTTCATCGGCGGCGGGTTCGAAAACATCTTCAGCAACGCCGCTGCGGTTGGCGTCAGGTTCGACGCTGAAAACACCTTCGATGCCCGCTGGCTGACGACGCTGGCACTGTCGGTATCAGCCATTGTCTGCCTGCCGCGCCAGTTCCAGATCGCCGTGGTCGAGAACTCCGACGAAAACCATCTACGCACCGCCTCCTGGGCTTTCCCGGCCTATATGCTGTTGATGAGCCTCTTCATCCTGCCCATCGCGGTGTTCGGCTTGGCCAACATGCCCGCAGGCTCCAATCCGGATATGTTCGCCCTCACCATTCCCATGGCATTCGGCCAGGAAGCGCTGGCGCTGCTGGCCTTTATCGGCGGATTTTCCTCCGCCACCTCCATGATCATCCTTGAGTCAATCGCACTCTCGATCATGGTGTCCAACCACATCATCATGCCGCTGATCCTCCGCTTCGGCTCGGCTACCGGCACTGGCGGTGGTGTCACGAGTCTCTTGCTCTTCGCCCGGCGCCTCTCCATCGTGCTGATCCTCTCGCTTGGGTTTTTCTATTTCTTTTTCACACGTGATTCCGACGCCCTGGCGCCGATCGGGCTGATCTCCTTCACCGCCATCGCCCAGTTCTTCCCGGCCCTGATTGCCGCCTTGTTCTGGCGCGATGCAACGCGCCGCGCCACGACAACAGCGATCGCGGTCGGGTTCATCATCTGGGTGTGGTGCAGCTTCTTGCCCTCCTTTGACTCGGTGTCGCCGGCCGTAGCCACTCTGTTGGCCCAGGGTCCATGGAACATTGGCTGGCTGCGCCCAGAAGCCATGTTTGGCCTTGATGGGCTCGATCCGCTTGCCCATGCCGCCTTCTGGAGCCTCTCGGCCAATGTGTTGATCCTTGTCGTCGGCTCGCTGCTCACCAGCCAGTCAGCGCTGGAACGGTTGCAGGCCAGCGTTTTTGTCGATGTGTTCCGCACCAATCGGGCCGCCCGCGGCAACTTCGTTCTGGGCTCCGCCACCGCCAACGATCTCTTTTTCGTCGCCGAGCGCGTGCTGGGAGACACGCGGGCCGCTGCCTTGTTTGAAGCCGAAGCGCGCGAGGCAGGTGTCGACCCCGACATGCTGGAGCCGTCGCCCGAGTTCATCGGGCGGCTGGAGCGAGAACTGGCCGGCTCCATCGGCGCAGCCTCGGCCCACGTCATGCTGAGCAAGGTTGTTTCGGGCAGCGATGTGTCGCTCGAAGAAATGATGCAGATGGCCGACGAAACCCAGCAGGCTATCGAATATTCCCAGCAGCTGGAAAAAACCTCCGCCGAACTCCGCTCGACGGCGCAAAAGCTTGAAGAAGCCAATGCCCAGCTGCGCGAACTCGACCTGCAGAAGGACGAATTCCTGAGCCAGGTGAGCCATGAAGTGCGCACCCCCATGACCTCGATCCGCTCCTTCTCCGAAATCCTGCTCGACGCCGAGGACATCGACCAGCATCAGCGCAGGAAGTTCGTTTTCACCATTCACCAGGAAAGCTTGCGCCTTACCAAGCTGCTCGACGAAATCCTCGACCTGTCCGCGCTAGAGCGTGGCGAGCGCACCTGGCGCAATGCACCGATCGATCCCGAACTCGCGCTCGACCGGGCGCTCAATGTCTGCGAAGCGCTGCTGCGGCAGCGCAATGTCGACGTGCAATGGAGCAAACGGAGCGCCCAAACTTTAGTGGAGGGTGATCCCGACAGGCTTTGCCAGGTCTTCATCAATCTCATTTCCAACGCGGTCAAATACAACAACGCCGAAAGCCCGGTTCTAGCCGTGTCGACTCGCCTGCGCGCCGGGCACCACCTCGTCGACATTGCCGATAATGGCCCAGGCATCGCCGGCGGCGAACGGAAGCTGATCTTCGAGAAATTCTCGCGCGGCCAGCAGGCCGCCGCCAAGCAGAGCGGGGCAGGGCTGGGCCTTGCCATTTCCCGCCAGATCGTCAAGCGCATGCACGGCTCGCTCGAACTGGTTCAGAGCCCGCTGCCGGGCGCTTGCTTCCGCGTCCGGCTGCCGGTTCTCACGGCGTAAAGCAGCTCTTGACCCATGAGGCTGGCATGCTCCTTCCGCCCCTGCTACTGCCCCTCTGCCGATAGCTGGCGAATGGGGAGAAGCTGATGAACTACGAAGCGGTCCTTGCAGACATGGTCGCTGTGGGCCGGGAGGCAGGCGCACTGACGCTGGGTTACTTCGAGCGCTTCCGCGAACTCGAGATCGGCATCAAGGGACCGGCCGATTTTGTCTCCGAAGCGGACAAGGAAAGCGAACTGCTGATCCGCAAGTTCCTGTTCGAGCGCTACCCCGATTGGAGCTTCACCGGCGAGGAGTTCGCCGCCGTGGACAAGGAGAGCGACCACCGCTGGCTGGTGGACCCCATCGATGGCACCACCAATTTCATCAACGGCATGCACTACACCATTTCCATTGCCCTCCGCCGTGGCAACGAGACCGTGTGCGGGGCGCTCTACAACCCCGTCGCCGATGAAATGTTCACCGCCATTAAGGGGCAGGGCGCCTTCATAAACGGCGAGCGGCTCCAGGTCAGCAGGCAGACCGAAATTGGCCTCATGAATGTCGGCACCGGCCTCGCTACGCCGTCCCTCTTCACCTATCCCGGCTTCTACCAGCGCCTCGATTCCATTCGCGCCCCGATCAGTTCCGTGCGCATCGTCGGCAGCTCCGCCAATAGCTGCGCCTATGTCGCCCTCGGCCGCCTCACCGGCTACTACGAGGAATCAGGCCTGGTCGATTGGGCCGTCGGTGTCCTGCTGGTCCAGGAAGCCGGCGGCATCGTCACCGACTGGTGGGGCCGCGGCCCCGAATACTACGAAAAAACCGGCTGCGTCCTCGTCGCCAACAAGGCCACGCACGCCTACCTGCTCGACAAACTCAAGGACGCCCCAAGGAAAGAGCCACGGGACGGCTCCCACTAAGAAGCCCGCTCGGACCTTCCCACCAGTCCTTCCCACCCCTCGATGTCACCCCGGGCCTGACCCGGGGCCCATCCCAAGATCCCGCCACACCCGCAAGGTGGCTCGGTGTAGCATCACCCCCTTGGCGGCGAAAAGATCTTTAACCATCCCCGATCGTCACCCTCGGGCGAAGACCCGAGGGCTCTGTACTGAACAGACCCGCCCCAAGTGCATCGCCCTCGGGTCAAGCCCGAGGGTGACGTCCGGTGGTTTAACGAACCATCTCTCCCCACCCACGATGTCACCCCGGGCTCGACCCGGCCCCCATCTCGAGATCGTTCCACAGCCGCAAGGTGGTTCGCACGGCCCCCCTGAACATCGAACGACATCTCGGGATGGATCCCCCTGAGTTCACAAACCAAGTGCAACACCTCATACAGGTGATGCCATGTCCAGTTACCATCAGTTATCGCTCGAGGAGCGGTATAGAATTGCCCAGCTTCGTGCCGCCGGGCAGTCGCTCCGGC
>JAESFT010000186.1_pt1 | contig 68522 bp, 56 predicted proteins | sample 9269451 | NCBI WGS metagenome assembly JAESFT01 (sample SAMN14502557, study PRJNA617106) | algae metagenome | isolation source: Scytonema hyalinum WJT4-NPBG1 and co-occurring heterotrophs from well... | place: USA: Mojave Desert, Joshua Tree National Park, California | collected 2006-05-25
TTGAAAAATACTTAACACAGCCAATTACTGTTATTAATTTCAGCAATGCCCTCTGGGTACGCCACTTTGACATAGTACGTAAATACTATAAAATTGCGATCGCGCTGTGCCAGTTGCGTAAGTCCTGGAGAAGTTACAGCAGTTCCTCTGTTGGGTTGAAGAAAAATCCCTTTCAGTAAAAACGCCACATGATCCTGCTGTTGTTCGAGCCTTCTACTTTGATATTGGTTTTGACCTTGTCCAAAATTTTACCGCCTGCCGAGCACTCTCTTGTGCTGTCAATCATAACTTTGACCCTTGCCGAGACCTTGTTGCCAACCCCTTCAACAAGAATTTTGGTCTTAGGCTCTTTCCTGGTATGGACTTAGATGACAGCCTCGCTCTCATTTTTATCAACACCTGTGATTTCGGTACAGACCGAATCAATATTGATTCTATTTTCGATGCAGTCATCAACTGCAACGCTAACCCAAATATACAGTGTGAACTGAAACAACTTAAAGACCAATTATTAGATTCCTATCACGAAAACTCAAAAAATTTCAAACAATGGTGGCAGGAAAACAGTCAAGCCTGGGTAGAAAAGCTCAGAACTGTGATGATTAACCATCGTAATATTGGTCACGATTGGAAATTTAGTGAGTCTCAAAAGCAACTGTTAAAGCAGTACTACGACGCAAATAAACAACTGGTCGATTGTCTTAATAGTGATTGTTGCATCAGTCTGAAAGTGCGGCGGGAGATTGAGAATACACTACTGTTGCCTATAATAAGAAATATTTCACCTTAGAGCCATTACGTAGAATGGGTGGCTGAAAGTATTCATTACTCGTGGTTGTGAGCAGCGCCACCATCTTGGGTGTTTTACCAACTTAGGGTCATAAGTTGGCATTTGAGTTCTGACAGCATTAATACATATGTACTAAATTGTGTCTGCTTGTAGCCTTCTTATATTTAGGTAAAATGGGAGAGTTAAAAACCTGAAATATATATAGGATAAGCTTTTTCAGCTTCTATTTCCGTTTTTGCAAAGGTCTCGGCTCAATGCCAACATTTGCCCTACCTTAATTAGAAAGTGGAATCCTTGGTACAAGGGCGTTCTAAAATCGTCTTTTGCCAGTGGCGAAAACTTCGTGACACAAACCAAAAGGAGGCTTCAACTGGTGAGGTCACTGTCCTCCCCACCATACGTAGTCGTTGGTGGGAGACGGACATCATTTTTCGGCTTTATTACCATTACCCCAATCCCTAATCCCCAATCCCCAATTCCCAGTCCCCTTTACAGCAAATCTGCAATAGAAAATTGCCGCTGTCGCTCTAATTCCTGAAGCCGCTGTTTTTCAGCATAGAAAGCCTGGTAATAGGATTGCCATCTTTGCGGTTCAGCTTCTGGATCGGTTTGATCCAATAGTTCCCAGAAGTGACGACAGCGCTTTTCCCTGATCACCCTTTCCATACAAGCAGTTGCTGCTTGGATCAATTTGTCATGGTGTGAGATGATATCTTTCTGGGTTTTTTCATTTAGATGAAATAAATGATTCACTGATTTCATCTCTTCAGGAAACTCTAAGCATCTATCTTGTACAGTTGATATCAAATCATCCTCCATTCCAGAGGAAATTTCTAAAATTTGTCGCCATAAAAATCTATGATGAGAAAGGCTAAATTGCAAATCTCGCTCTTCTAAAACATCAACTATAGCCTGACGATATTCTGGATAGTGCAAGTAAATCTGCAATAACAAAGCCTCTGCCATTTTTAAAAGACTGCCTTGTTGAGATGCAACACTTTCCTGTGCTGCTACAGGTTGCTGCTTGATGACTGGTGTTGACCCCTCGGCTACGCTCGGGGTCAATGCTGAGCGAAGTCGAAGCATTGACTTACGGGGTGTGCTAGCAGGAGCAATTTGAGTGAGAAGATTTTCTACCCGTAGCTGTATAAGTCTGGTATCTCCTAAGCTAAGTATCTCAGCGCAGTAGGAGATGTAATAGTTACGTGTATCACTATTAGCAAGATTTTTCAGTAACTTCACCATCTGCCCAGACACTTGTTGGAAGTCAGCAGCCTGTTTTAAGTCACGGTCTTTGACAATTTGCTGAATCTGCCAATCTAACCAAAGTGGAGCATTTGCTAATAATTCTCTATAATCCTCTGAATTGCGTCCTTGCAAGTATTCATCTGCATCTTTACCATCGGGTAAGTTGAGAATCTTGAGCTGGACTTCACCCTTGTATGCAAGTTCAGCAATTTCCCCAATTGCCCGTTCTGCGGCATTTGTCCCAGCTTTATCAGCGTCAAAGTTAAGAACCAATTGCTTGGATTCGCTGTAACGTAAGACTTGCCGTACTTGTTCCATGCTTAGAGCTGTACCAAGGGAGGCGACAACATTATTGATACCAGCTGCGTGGAGGGCGATCGCATCAAAATATCCTTCCACCACCACAGCTTGATCCATTTGGGAAATCGCTGCTTTTGCCTTATCGAGGGCAAATAAAGTTTTCCCCTTGATAAAAACTTCTGTTTCCGGTGAATTCAAATACTTGGGTTGTTCATCCCCTAAACTTCTGCCACCAAAGGCAATAACACGCCCAAGAACATCGTGGATGGGAATGATCAGGCGATCGCGAAACACGTCATAATAACCGCTTGATTCCTTGCGTGGTTTAATCAAACCCGCTTTTTCCACCAGTTGCACAGGGTAGCGTTTATCCTCAACCAGATAGCGGTAGAGTGTTTCCCAACCTGCGGGAGCATATCCTAAACCGAACTGCTGTATTGTGTCTTCCCGCAGTTCACGCTTAGTTTCGAGATACTCCAATGCCTTCTCTCCACTATACCTAAGAGCGTGTTGATAAAACTGTGCTGCCGCAGCGAGAACTTCATACAGTTGTTCGCGCAAAGACAGCTGACGCTGCAACTCTTGCCTTTGTTCAGGTTCTAGGGTTCTGACTGACACTTGATAACGCCGTGCTAAATCTAGCACAACTTCCGCAAAAGAGCGCTTCTCCAAGTCCATTATGAACTTAATAGCATTGCCCCCAGCTTGACAGCCAAAGCAGTAGTACATTTGCTTCGTCTGGCTGACAGTGAAACTAGGAGTTTTTTCTGAGTGGAAAGGACACAAACCCACAAAGTCTTTGCCGCGCTTGCGTAAAACAACGTGTTCCGAGATGACATCGACAATGTCAGCCCGTTGTTTAACTTCTTCAATTGTGTCTGGATGCAGGCGAGGAATGTACATATTAGTCATTAGTCATTGGTCATTGGTCATTGGTCATTAACTTTGAACAAAGGACAAAGGACAAATGACAAAGGACAACTAATGAATATTATATTGTTGATGCCAAAGCTCGAACGGCGCTCCAGAATCGCTTAAGCTTAATTGTATAAAAGGAAATACTGAAAATGGGACGTATTTTTATTTCAGCAGCTCACGGAGGCAAAGAAGCAGGACGAACTGATCCAGGCTCAATCGCTGGTGGGACAAACGAAGCGAAGGAAATGATTCTGCTGCGGGATTTGATAGTGACGGAACTTAGAGCACGTAATTTTGAAGTTTTAGCAGTTCCCGATGACTTAAGTGCTCAACAAACGATCGCTTGGATCAATTCTCGCGCTCGTCAAAAAGATATTGCCCTAGAAATTCATGCTGATGCAGCCAGCAGTCCTTCTGTACGTGGGGCAAGCATTTTCTACATTGCCAGTAACGATGAGCGCAGAAGCAATGCCGAACTGCTGCTGGTGGGGCTGCTGCGTCGTGTCCCTCAGTTACCAAACCGGGGAGTCAAGCCAGACTCAGCATCGGGTTTGGGGCGCTTGGCGTTCTGTCGTCAGACAGCAATTGGTTCTTTGTTGATGCAAGTTGCCTTTCTCACCAGCCCAGACGATCGCGCTTTGCTGCAAACTCGCCGTCGTGACTTTGCATTGGGAATTGCTGATGGACTTGCGTCTTGGAGTCGTACAGTTGATCCCGGTTCAGGAGGGGAAGCAGAACCAACTTATCCGCCAATCAACATCAACATTAACGGGCAAAACTACTCAGAGCAAGGGATACTGATTAATGGTAATTCTTATATCCCTATTGACTTGGTGGATCGTTTGCGGATTGATTTGTCCAAAGCGCCGAATGTCCGCCGCGTGAGTTATCGCCGAGTTGTTTACGTCAAAGCTGTGGAACTGCAAGGCTTTCATATTTCTATCTCTTGGGATAGTGCAAGTCGCACTTTGAGTTTGCGCTCGATTCTGCAAATTCCCGCTGGTCAAATTGACAAGATTATGTCTAACGGTTATACATCAGAAGTGCAGTTGCAGCTATTTTTGAGAAACAATAATGAAAGTGCGATCGTGCAGTTTCCTGACTTGCCGAAACTCTATCGCGAAGAAGCAACGATAGAGGGAGTCAACTATGACATTGCTTTTTGCCAAATGTGTTTAGAAACTGCATTTTTACGCTTTGGTGGCGATCTCAAACCAGAGCAAAATAACTTTGCAGGTTTGGGGACTATTGGTGGTGGTGCAGAGGTGGCGTCTTTTGAAAGTGCGAGGATTGGTGTACGGGCGCAGATTCAACACTTGAAAGCTTACGCCAGTTTGGAACCATTGGTACAGGGAGTCGTAGATCCAAGATTTCGCTTTGTGACGCGCGGTATTGCAACATCAATCAACCAGCTTTCAGGACGTTGGTCAGCAGATTTAGATTATGGTAACAAAATTATGGCAATGCTCAGAAGGCTCTATGAGTCGGCGGGACTCATATAGAAAGCAAAAGGTAAAAGGTAAAAGAAAAGCAATATTCTATTCCCTATTTCCATTTTCATGCGTTATGTTGTATGCAGTTTATAACTACTATTTCCTTCTGGAAATAACTGCATATCAACTTACCTGGACCATAGTCCTCAAATGGCACAACAGTTCCATCTTTTTCAACTTTAATTTGCTCAAGACAGTTATAGACTTCGATGGGTCTTTTGATTCCATCTACACTAACGGCAGCCCTATATTCCCAATAATTTTTGGCGCTGCGTTTGATACTGAGAATGCAAAATTTATGAGCTTGACAATTCCGACATACAGATGGCTCAGCAGATAAAGTTACTAAGCTTATATCTTGGACCTGGAAATGTGAATGTCAAAACCATGGCTGCGTGCAAGGGGAATTAAGTGTTTGATATCAAGTAAAAGAAGAGACACAAGTATTTGTGGGAAGATAAATGGGAAGATAAATTTGAGGGCGGTGTGTGCAGCTTCACCCCAGTCCGGTGAATTCTGATAGCTTAAGGAAGAAATCTAAAAAATCTAAAAATCACACTTATCAAAATCTGCCCTATGCAGCTGCACAGCAATATCAATTTAATTGATCCAAAAACTGGGCAGCGTTTTCCATCTGCACCAGACCAATCTGTGGTTCTGTCAAGTTCAATAGCAGGATGGCGCAGTCATCTGACTCTCGAAGTCCAGCGATTGATGCCTATGGAACTACCAGAGCATTACATCGAAGGTCATCGATTGATTATTAATTTGGGGGGTTCGGTGCGCTTTGGCTGGCGAACAGATGGGCGAATCCATGAAGCTATCCTTCCTCCTGGGGGATTTTGCCTGCAATCTAACGGTGAAACTAATGCTCCCTTTTGGCAGGATGAAATGACGGTGGCAGCAATTGCCATCGAGCCTGTGTTAATTGAAACCATCCTTGAAGACCGTACTCCGGCTGCTGTTGACACCTTTGCAGAACGTCGCTGTATTGCTGATGAACTAGCTTACAACTATGTCAGGGCGCTTGCTTCCGAACTCGCCACACCAAGTGAACCCCTGTACGCAGAAACACTATCACTCGCCTTTACGCTGCATTTATTAAACTGTCATAGCCGCAAAGCCAAAAAGCCCTTAAGCCCAAAAGGCAAATTGTCTGCGATCCAACTGCGCGATGTCATTGAAATAGCCAGGACACAACTTGGGGCAGAGTTAAGCCTGAGCCAATTAGCAGATGCTGCTCAAGTTTCTGAATTTTATTTTTCCCGCTTGTTCAAGAACACTACAGGAACAGCTCCCCATCAGTTTATCCAGCGCTTGCGGCTGGAACGATCGCTCTTACTGATTAAAACAGGTCAACTGCCCCTGTCAGATGTTGCAGTTGCCGTTGGCTTCTTCGACCAAGCACATTTTACTAATGTCTTTAAACGTGCTTTCGGCATGACTCCACGAGCTTTTGCCAAGTCACTTTGAAAACTGAGCAAGATTTTCCAATTTTTTCTCGGCTGCCTCCTGCGATTATTTGACTATCGGCAAACAACAAAGCCGACTTGAGACACAAATCCAAAAAATAAAAAAAACGTTCTTGAGAAACAGCCATGCTTTCACTTAAAAAGTTCGCTTTAACAACACTCACAGTGGCTTCTGTTGGTTTGCTGACTCTACCTCAAATAAGCAATGCTGAACGCCAAAAAATTGGAGAATCCCTAATGCCTACTGTTACCCAAACTCATACAGCCAATAATATTGCTACCCGCAAAGTTCAATTCCAGAGCCAAGGTACTTTAGTGGTGGGTAATCTCTATCTTCCTACAACTAGAAGCAAAGGAGCGCAGCCAGCAGTTGTTGTGGTTGGTCCCCAGTCGAGCGTAAAAGAACAAGTTCCTGCTGTATACGCTCGTCAATTAGCCGAGCAAGGATTTGTTGCCCTGACTTTCGACCACCGCACCTATGGTGAAAGCGGTGGCGCACCCCGCCAGTTTGAAAACCCTCAAATGAAAGTTCAGGACATTCACAGTGCAGTCACATTTTTGCGGGCATTACCAGAAGTTAAGCACTCGGCAGTGGGTTTATTAGGTGTTTGTTCGGGCGGTGGATACTCAGCCAAAGCTGCTGCAATGGACAAATCGATTAATGCCCTTGTCACTGTGGCAGGTTTCTATCATGATCCCCAAGTGATGCGTCAATGGCTGGGTGAGAACTACGAAGCACGTCTCAAAATGGGAAAAGAAGCCCGTATTAAGTATGAAAAAACGGGTCAAGTTGATTACATGACGAACGTAGACCCGAAAAACCAAAACGTGGCAATGCCGGGACAGGAAGCTTATGACTATTACGGAACAGACCGTGGTTCACGTTCTGGTTGGGTAAATCGTTCAGCGGTGATGTTCTTTGAGCCTTTCTTACAATTTAATGCAATTGACGCTGGTCGCGATATCAAGGCTCCAACTTTGGTCATCCACTCGGATACAGCTTTAGTTCCAGATGGTGCGCGTCGCTTCTTCAATAGCATACCAAGTAATCAGAAAAATCTACACTGGATGACTACAGAAAATCACATTGCGTTTTACGACCAACCAGAGGTTGTGGAAGAAGCAGCAGCCAAGGCAACAGCCTGGCTCAAACAAACGCTCTTGTAAAGCTCAATTAGTTAACAATTAAATGTCTAGCTTTCACATAGGAGTATCCTGCATCAGGAAACTGGATGAATTTGCAGCGATTGTTTCCTGATGTGACACAAAGAACGCAAGGACCGCGAACACAGTTCATCAATATTGATTTTATTGCTCGTCACAATCAGTCTGCCAAACCCATTCAATGGTCATACACTGTACGCAGTGGTTGGAGAAGTTCGCGCTCGTATTAATGCAATGCTGTAATCCGATATGTGTCATAACCCTGATTTAATCAGCACGCGATCGCCTCTGGCGGGCACTCCGTGCCATCGCTGAAAGCGGGCGCTCTGCGCCATCGCCTAGGTTGGGCACTGAGTCCCTTTGGGACACGCTGCGCGCCGAGAGTGCCTGCGCTTTGCGCTTACGTACCATCGCACCTTGTATTGATAACATTCTTGCGGTTCTGCCCAACCGACAAACTACAAACTATTTTCTTTTAGGAATCACATATCTTATTCCACCTTTAGCACCAACAGTATCACCTCTGTAACGAGGGATAATATGAATACTGGCATGCATCATATTTTGACCTGCATCTCGATTGATGTTCATTCCCACATTAAAACCATCGGGTTGAAATTCTTTACTAAGAATTTCTTGCACTCTGTTAACCATAAACCAACAAGCAGATTGTTCTTTAAACGGGAGTTCAAAATAATTACTAACGTGACGTTTTGGAATCACCAAAACATGACCTTTACTGACGGGATAACCATCAAAAATAGCATAAGCAGTTGCTGACTCGGTTAGAATAGTTAGATTTTTATGAGGGTTGCAAAATATGCAATGATTAGATGAGTTTCTTTGTAAGTTATAATGTGTATATTCGTAAATTTCATAATTATCATCTAAGTGAATTGATTTAAAAGGAAGTTTAACAATACACTGATATGTAGGTTTTTTGTGGATATAATGTTCTCGAAAACCTTCTCTTTTTATATCCCTTCTTACTGCATAATACGCTTTCCCTCCCGGCTTCAATAGGTTCGATACTCCCATGAGAACATCGGCTTGTTCTTCAAGAAATAAAACATTTAAAACATAAAAGCAAATTATTGTGTCAAATTTCTCATTAGGGTATTGCGGGAAATAATAAGGGTCATAACCTGTAATATCAAATCCTTTTTGTCGCAATAATTTAACATCATTGCCAAAGCCACAACCAAAGTCTAGGACTTTACCTTGAAGCATATTCTTATTTAACAAAAACTGTGCAGGTACTGATAGGTAAATTCTTTCTATTGCCGTGAGGTGGCTAAATTGATTTTTTTGCTTTTTCATCTAAAACCTCGCGGTAGTATAGCGCTTCTCAGTGAAATCACATACACAATGGTATGTAGAGACGTTACACATAACGCCTCTACTGTATTCCACGCAACACCAAACCCGCTATAATTCTGTCTCAGGAATTGCAGCAATTTTGGATTCTGAACTATGCTGTCTTAAAAAACCTGATAATCTCGCGGACATGATCGAGAAATTGTCCGTCGGTAGAAAGCTGGGCGATCGCCCCTCTTGCTTCTCTTGCTAGACGTTCATGTTCCGTCTGATTTGTCGCGCGTAATTCTTCCAGATTTGCAGAAATACGAGCTAATTCTTTGCGCGTTTCTTCTAAATAAGTTTGTTGGTTGGCTGCTAAGGAATAGGGCTGTTCTGGGTTAAGTTGTTCTTCTAAGCGCTGAACGGTTGCTTCTAAAGTGTCGAAACGGGAACGAAGTTCCACAACATCTTCACGCGGATACTTCCATTCTTGGCGAATCATAACCAATCGTGCATATAAGTACTCATACGCACTGATAGCTGGACGTAATCCAGTTAATAACAAAGCTGCACCAGAACTGATATAGCCGACTGCACTAATACCAGTAGCGGCGAGGGTGTAAAGACCAACAGCTGAAAATAAGTGTAAGGCAAGAGCAACAAAGAGCGATCGCCTTGCCAAAACCTTAACATACTCCAGTTGTTTCTCATCGACTGGAATTCCTTTTTCAGTTGATTGCGCCCCTTCTGCTAAAACTTCTTTTGCCTGAAAATGCACATTCCACGGTACAGTCACAATCACCAACAACCACCAAAAACTTGCGCCCCCAATCACCCAGTCAAGGAAGTTGCCAGTAGGTATATGAAACCATTGCAGCACGCTAAAAGCCAGCAGTACCAAAATCATGATTCCCAGACTGGAACCAATGAAGAAGTTAAAATACATCTTGCCTTGTCTCCGATGAAGATATCACTTCAATCTTGGCGAGGGGTTGGGACTTAGGCAAAAATGCTTGTGATGGTTTTTAGAGTTACACAGTGAACTACCTACACTCGTCCTGACGGAGTGAGTGTAGGCTTCTGGCACGCTCGTAACGTTTCCAGAACTTCCTTCTCCCAAGGGGAGACGCTGCGCGAACGAGGTACTATTAGTAGTAGAACCACCCACTACCGGATTCCCTTTACGGCGTTTTATCGTTGGGAACAGTCCCAGCCCAACGCGCTTTACGTTGATGGATGCGTTTACATCGCGGTCAACCCAAAGCGATTCCTTGGGGTCCCAATATTCTCGAATACCGCAGTGAGACAGCGCTGCGGGAGGGTCTCCCTCCGCAGGCGACTGCGAACCCGAAGGGTCAGTAAAGACAAACTCGTCACGGTATGCAAGTAATTGAGATGTGTATGCAGGTTTTACTGCCATTGTCCACACCCGGTGCTTTTGCGGCTATGTATTCTAGGATTGTGAAAAACTGTCCAAACGCAGCATCAGCCCAAGATTTGTTTAACCCAGACTTGGCTGACTGACCATTCGGGAGATAGTTGCCATCCTCATTCTGTTTGGCTTTTAATGTCTATATTTAGCTTAGTCCCACTACCGTATTTATGTCAACGAGAAAAGGTAAAAAAGCTGTAAAGAATGTACCTTTGTTTCATGATGAGGTTAAAACAAGGCATCATATTCTATTAACACCTACTGCATGGCAAAGATTGCAGCAACGCGCCGAAGAGCAAGGAATAAGTGTCAGTGAACTCATTGAGCATTGGGCGATGGATTGACAATCAACTCGGACACCCTCTCACTTGGGCTAACTGCGTTAACCGACACTGAAGGGTGTACCTCGTTTTTGTCCGGACATTCATGAGGACAGTACTGAAGGAGGGTTTCCCTCCGTAGGTATCTGTCCGTCCCACACTGCCTTTCAGATCAGATGTGGGGCTTCTGCCCGATTAAGCTAAGAAAGCCAAGGGAATAGGCAATGGCAAATGATAAATTACAAATTATGAATTATGCAAGAGTCATAGTCGACTCCAATTTCATAATTCATAATCGATAATTTATCGAATGAAATAACTGCGCCAAACTGGTTTAGAATCCTTGCCACCCGCTTCAGGAACCAGTAACCGCCAAGTTTTACCTTCTTTTTGAAGTTGCAGGTAAACTTCAAAAGGTTTTTGAGGTTGTGTCAACCGTCGTTTTGGTAGCTTAAACGTGAGTTCGTAAGTTCCACGAACGCGGTATGTGGGTAAATTTTCAATTGTCAAAGGTTGTTCCTGAGAAATTGATAACCGATGGATTTCAAATCCCTGAAAATCCAAATCTAGCTGTTGGCTGAGTTGCTGTTGAGTTTTCTCTAATTCAAATGCAATTGCTTTTTCCACTAATCGGTTAGTTGGTGCAAGAACACTCGTGGTACACGCAGTTAATAGTCCCAACAGAATTAAGCTGATAATTAGCCGCACCATCACTGTAACTCCTTTATACTCATATCTGCTATTCCAAAGCGATAGTATAGGCTGTGGCTGGTGTAATTATCTAACTATCTGTGGCAAAAATTAGTATCACATTGCCGCTAGTAAACTTTAAAACATTGTGCAGTTAAGCGGCTTTGCAAGTTCGGGTTTAATCAAAATTTACACTCAAATGAATAAGTAAGACTGCGGCTTCTACGAACTACCGACAACTTGTCTGTATCTGCCATTCCGTAAATTTATTGAGTTCAATTAAGATTTTTTTGGGAAAAATTTCCGGAAAGTAGGTTTTTCTGCTGAATATACAGAAATAGTAAAGCACAGCCCTCTTGTAGCTTCTTCTGTATAAAGCCAGTATAAAGTTTGCCTAGATAAAAATAAATAGTTGGACATCTAACCTTAGATATACTTAAAATACTTCTAATGTTAGTTGTAAAACAGGTAACAAACAAGATGAAAACTATTGCGACACAGGTGCGTAACAAAATCTTAAAAAATCTTTATGAAGTTTCATTTATACGAGATCCTGCTGAGCTTGCATATGAAGCAGCATTAGAAAAACATAAAAGTCACCTACCTGTTCTTTCAACTACTGAACGTGCTATAGTCGAGACTCTTAACACTGAGGGAGTTGTTGTCACTTCATTAGAGGAACTTTCGATTCCTTCTACGCCACAATTGCTGGAAGCTGCAAAAATTTTAATGCCAAAAATCTCAAGATTTTCTGGCGATGAAAATGAATTTGTTGTTCATGCAACTAGTGAACAAATGATGGAGTATCCAGAGATTTTTCTTTGGGGATTAGAACAACGTTTACTCAATCTTGCTGAGAATTATCTTGGTCTACCTGTAGCTTATCATGGGTCTTATTTTCGCAGAGATCTTGCCAATCAAGTTGAGAGAAAATCAAGGTTGTGGCATATGGACTCGGAAGACCGAAAATTATTCAAAGTCATTGTTTATTTAAATGATATCAATGATGAGCGAGGCCCGTTTCAATATCTTCCAAAAGATATCACTTCCAAAGTAGCCGATTCTTTGAAATATAAATACGGCTATATCAGTGACAAAAGTATGCAACAGGTGATATCCCAATCAAATTATAAATCCTGTACAGGATCATCTGGCACGGTAGTTATTGCAGGCACTGGTAGTGTCTTTCATCGGGGAAAAAAACCTGTAGATTCCGATAGATTATCAGTATTTTTTGACTACACTTCGAGACAACCAAAATTTCCTTTTTATTGTAAATCTTCTCTACCTATGGAGGATTTGCATTTACTTTCCACAATGTTTTCCGAAGAACAAAAGCAGTGTGTTTTTTGGCGACAACAATTTTAGCAATAGTGAGTTAGGTAAGAAACAGGAGTAGGAATCATAACTAGGAAAATAATGTTTCAAACCTCATTAAAGTAAGCTGGATAACACACGTTCCCATTAATATTTATCAAAGCACTCGGTTTGAGTTCTAACACCATAAATGCCTCATCAGGAATTGGTAACGATGAGTGCAAGCCGAATTGACTCGCCTTTTGAAAACCAAAACGTCTGTAATAGCGCGGATCGCCAACAACGACAACAATAGAATGATTTAATTCACGACACCTTGATAAACCCACCTGCACGAGCTGACTGCCAATACCTTGGCGCTGGTGCATTGGTGTCACAGCTATTGGTGCTAAAGCCAGTGCAGGAATTTTCTTTGGTGTTTCAATGACAATGCGGCTGAAAAGAATGTGTCCCAGCACATCCCCATTTTCTAGCGCTACAAGAGATAATTCAGGTATAAAATTTGGGGAGTTGCGGATTTTATCTACAAGTTCGGCTTCTTGTGTTTGACCAAAAGCATCTGTTATCACTTGGTGAATTTTCGCTCTTTGGTTATCTGTCTCTGCAGTAATATTTAGCATAGAAGTTTGAACGATTAGGCTGGTTGCAATACTGAAACACTACCTGAGATAAAATAGCAATCTCATCCCTGCGATCGCAACTATAACAGAGAGCAATCGCTCTCAAACTGATTGTCTCAATTATTCAACCAGCGGAATGTCGGTTAGACCTCTTGCATAAGTAGATTTCATCTGCGTCCATCTGCTACAAGCTGCGGTTAATTATTCATTTTTTTGGAATGAATGCAAGAAGTCTATTTTAAACTTAGAGGTATCGACGGGAGTAATACTGTTTAATCCATGTCAGCATATCGGTTGCAGAACCAAAACTGGCACAGCAACTTGTGACAGGATCGTAGACAGTCCACCAGCTATTACCAAAGCAGTCAGATTGCTGTCGGACTAGCAGATTTTTCTTATCTGGAAAAATTTTGAGCAAGTACCGCCAAATAATATTTATGACTGAGGATAACTTTGATTTTTTTTGTTGCCTATATTCTAGGTCATTGCAACTATCTTCTGAGGTTTCACTCTTGGAGTACTTCGGATAATTTTTCATAAAAAAGCACCTGATGAACAACGGTAGCTTAGTTAAGTAGGCTGACAAACGAACTGTAACAACTGACGATTTGACATACAAAGCAATATTTGTATAGGTTGTATGAATAAAATTAATAGATAGAAGATGAAATAATTTAAGCAATGAAACAAGGCTCAAGACACTGCTGGTATAACCTGTATGGATCAACTCAGTAGCAGCCGAATCAAGCTCTCCCAGCTTCGTGCTTTGGTGGTAGTAGCAGAATATGGAAATTTTAGTGAAGCAGCGTTGCACTTAGAGGTTTCACAGTCAGCAGTTAGTCATGCGATCGCAACTCTCGAAGATGAGCTAGGGGTAGTCTTATTTACTCGCGGTCGTCACGGAGCAACTCTCACACCAATAGGGGAGCGGATTCTAGGTCATGCCCGTCAAATGCTGCAACTCCTAGAAACGATAGTGAAGGAAGCCAACTTGGACAAAGGCTTACAGGGTGGCAGTGTGCGAATTGCCTGCTTTCGTAGCGTGGCAACTCATGTGCTACCAGCAGTCATTGCTCAGTTTCGCAGTCGCTTTCCAAAAATTGCTCTGACTATCACTGAACATCCCAGCGTCTTATTTGTGGAACAAGCTTTGCGCGAAGGTCGTGCTGATATAGGCTTGACGCATTTACCCACTAGTGATGAGTTTGAGACTTGGGAAATTTTGCGGGATGAATATATTGTTTTGCTGCCTCCGACTCTTAAATTGCAGACTGCCCAACTGACATGGGAAGAGTTAGCAGCTTCCCCGTTGATTTTTTCCTCTACCAATGACTGTTATACCCTTATCTGCAAATACTTGGCGCTGATGAAATTCCCCACAAATATTGCTTATAACGTTAACGAAAGCTCGACAATGGTTGGTATGGTTAAACAAGGTTTGGGTGCAGCTATTGTAGCCCGGCTGGCAGCCGAACCCATACCGCCAGAAGTGCAGGTATGCAGTTTGCCAGTTCCTTTGGAAAGAGTGATTGGGGTGGCTATGCTAGCCAATACTCTCCATAGTCCGGCTGTGTTCGCGTTTTTAGAAACCATTATCGGTGTCGATCGCTTCACTCAAAAAACAGCAGTTTGATTAAAATCATCCAATTTACTCTGGCTACCGTAAATAGAAAAGCAATGCAACCCCAGCGATCGCGATCACAACACCAATAATCGCCCTCAAACTGACTTTCTCACCTATCGAAATAGAAATGGGTATAATAAATAACGGGCTAGTTTGCAACAAAGTTAAGGCAATCCCCGCTGCAGTAAATTTAATCGCCGTCTGTTGCAACCAAATTCCTAAGTAAGTCCCACAAAAGGCAGCAAAGATAGCCGCTAGAACGACTTTTGGTGAATGTAATGTTTTTAACTGGAAGCTACCTTGTTGCCTGCGCAAGGGTAGCAATATAAGGAGAATCAATACGGCTGCAATTAACCGCAACAAGGCTGCCCACAAGGGGCTAATACTGGTATTTGCCAACGCTGCACGAGCCAGAACAGTACCTATAGCATTTGTGACTACTGTTATGAGACCAAAGCCAAGTCCCCGCCATAACTGCATTGTAGAAATATCATTTGTATTGGGAGTGCGTTCTGTCACCACCCAGGCAACTCCCAAAATGGTGAGCAAAATGCCGCACCAAGCATTAGCGTTTAACCGCTCTTGGAGAAAAATCAGCGCTAATATTGCCGTCATTGGTGGCGCAAGGGTTCCTATAAGCAAGACACGACTTGCTCCTAGAAAATTTATAGCTGCCAAGAAGGCTGTATCGCCTAAGCCAATACCTACAATGCCGCTGAGAAGCAGCAGACAAAGGGGAAGTGGTGAAATGTTGGGAAAAAATTCACCCTTGATGAAAATGGTAAGCAAAAGGAAAGCGATCGCAACTATCCCTTTTATCAAGTTGAGTTGCAATGGCGGGATACGCTCCCCCAAGCGCCCATAGATCACGGATGCCACAGCCCACAAACAGGCAGCAGACAAAGCTGCTATTTCACCTTTAAAACTTGTCGCACCCAATTTTAAATAATTATTAAAAATAATATCCATCTCTTTTATTACGGCGAAAATCTTTAATAATTTAAAATAAATACCTCTATAAACTTTAGCACTCAATGCACTTCACTGCTAATTTTCGCGGAACAAACTTTAGCACTCAATGTACTTTACTGCTAACTCTTTTATGGAATAAACCTTAGCACTCACCATACTAAAGTGCCAATGTTTTTGAACTTTAGTACCTATGGTATAGACTGATGTCCAACTTTTTTCAGATGTTATTTAAGAGGATTTTAGGACAGAAAAAATTTTAAAAGCTCTGGTTTGAAGAAAACTCATGTAAGAACTTGGAGGAGTAGAATGAAATACACTTTCGACATCGTAGGAGTATCTCCACTTTTGCATTTTTTCAGTCACCAACAGCAGAATATACAAACACCGCAGCATCAAGGTGTAGAATTAGTAGCAACTCATAAGTGTACGCTTGATGCCCTCATCGAATCTGTAGAACCATTGCCACAAAAGTGGGGCTGGGATATAGATGAAGTCGTAAGTACTGTCATTGAGTTTTGGATGAATAATTCAGAGAGTATTGGCTATTGGAAATCACGTTTAATAGATGCAGGGAGCGATAACTTACTGGTAGCAAGGGTTGCTGATATTAAGGCTCTAAGAGCAGAACTTGAAGTGTTACTGGGTAATAAGTGGTGAATTGTGTGTCTGTTGATTTGGGGTACATCACCAAAATCGTCTTGAATGCCAATTTTAGGGAATGAAACAGTCCTGCCTAACAGCCGGGGCGATGGGCGATCGCCTTCCCAATTTGCCCTCACACCCCATCTTCCCGCTTACCCTCTTGTACACCCATGCCACCCAAATTAAGACTGCATGAAATCAGGCACACTTCCGATTGCAAATTACTTCGTATGCCTAATTCATGCATATACGTACCTAAACGTTATATTATTTAGTCGTATAAGTTTCTACGGCTTCTGTTGCAGTCAAAAATCCTGCTTAACTTCTCGAAGTCATACCCGTTTATTTACCTTTATTCAATAAGCGTGCTGTCTCCATGAGTTGCTCCCATAACTTCCGCCCCGTGGTCAATTACAATAATTATTAGTCTTTAAGAATTTGCAAAACAGGGAAAAAATGGCACAAATCTATGATTCAATAGCTGAACAGTTTAAAAAGTTCTACTCTTTGCCGTTTGCCCTGCATGTTGAGACGTATACACACTTAAATCTAATTGGAGATGTTACCGGAAAATCAATTCTTGATTTGGCTTGCGGAGAAGGAATTTACACAAGATTGCTCAAACAAAACGGCGCAGCACGTCTAGTGGGTGTGGATATTTCTTCAGAAATGATCAAACTAGCAAGACAGGAAGAAGAGAAAGAACCGCTCGAAATTGAGTATATTATTGCTGATGTCACGGAAATAGGTTTTATTGATAGCTTTGACCTTGTGGTTGCTTCCTTTCTTCTGAATTACGCCTCAACGAAGGATCAACTACTTAAAATGTGTCATACCATATCAGCTAACCTGAAACCAGGCGGTCGGTTCATCAGTCTCAACAATAATTTAGACTTACTCCCAGAGTTTTATCATAAAGGTGAAAAATATGGTCTTGCTAAGAGCTGTCCTGGGTCGCTTCAGGAAGGTACTCCCCTAACCTTAACATTGACAATTGCCGATGATGGTGAGAAAGTCAGCTTTGACAACTACTACCTGAGCAAAGCGACGTATGAATGGGCTTTGAGAAGCGTTGGTTTTAAGGATATCCGCTGGCACAATCCAATAGTCTCTCCCGAAGGCGTGCAGAAATTTAGCCAGGAGTTCTGGCAGGATGCCATAGACTATCCTTATATACTGGGCATTACCTGCGAAAAATAGCTGTTAACGGATTCGCGGAAGTCCCCACCCTGCAATGCTAGCGGGTGAGGTATCTCGCGAAAAAAAGATGAAGATTTTTTCTCCTCCTGCTCCCCTGCTTCCCCTGCTATTGTCAAGAGCGGTAAGACTATTACTTTTTATTAAATGTGACCCAAAGTTTAAACCGAGTTTATTCTATAAACATACTGATAGAGAGGTTTTCAGTTGATAGCGACTCAATAGAATCTTAGGGAATAATCTATTTGATAGATGTGGTTAATCTTTGCAAAGGCGCACCATAAACTAACACAGAGTTAAATAGAATATACCTGAGAGCCAAATAGAATATACCTGCAACTTTTATAGCAAAGCCTTTTAGAAGTTTTGGCTAAAAGCGATTTTCGTGTAACACACTTCTTATGTGTTTTCACAAAAACGACATGATTCTTTGAGGAGGTGCAGGAATTGTTTTTGCGCCTTTTTAGGTAGAGAATCTGTCAGAGTTAATAGCACTCTACTTAAATTCCAATCACAAGACGTTTGTAAGGAGTTGAAATTGTAGAAGCTAACAGTGTCGATAGGTTTGGTCTGAATACTTTAGACCTAGCTGATATTATGATTGCTTTGCAGATTCGTATTCTCTTGACTCTCTTCAAATTCCAGTGAGTTGTTGGAGATAGATGAATGTGAATAGAGTAGCAATCGCGGCTGGCGTATTAGGTCTTGTCAGTGGTGCCCTTGTGGCTTGCTCACCCATTTCCCAAAATAACAGAGCTGCTATACAGGGTAACCGGAGTAATCAAGATCCCAAACTGGGATCCGTCGCCGTGACCGTCGGTGACCTTGGTAACCCATTCTTCGTCCTCATGGGTCGGGGAGCGGAGGCAGAAGCCAAGAAAATAGGGGGTGAGGATGTCAGAGTTACCGTAGTTTCCAGTGGCTATGACCTGAACCAACAATTCAACCAGATGGAAAATTTCATTGCCGCAGGTACTGACGTGATCATCCTGAATGCGGGTGACAGTAAGGGAATTGCACCAGCAGTCGAGAAAGCAAAACTTGCAGGTAGTGTTGTCATTGCAGTAGATACGGGCGCTGAGGGAGGTGTAGATGCCACCATTACCTCCAATAATGTGCAAGCTGGACAAGTTGGTTGTCAGTACATCGTCGATCGCCTCAAGGGCAAAGGCAATATAGTTATTATCAACGGTCCTCCAGTGATCTCTGTCGTCGAGCGAGTCAACGGCTGTCAGCAGATATTCGCTAAATATCCTGGTATCAAAGTGCTTTCTAAAGACCAGAACGCGGAAGGAAGCCGGGATGGAGGACTCAGGGTAATGAGTGATTTGCTCGCAACCTTTCCCAAGATAGATGCGGTTTTTGCCATTAACGATCCAACTGGCGTAGGAGCAGAACTGGCGGCTAGGCAGGCAAAACGCAGCGAATTTTTCATAGTTGGGGTCGATGGTGCACCGGAAGCAAAAGATGCGATCGCAGACAAGGACAGCTTGTTTGTTGCCACTGCTGCTCAAGACCCGCTAGGAATGACTAAAAAGGCGGTTCAGGTTGGTAACGACATTCTTTATGGCAAGAAACCTGCGAATCCCAACATTCTGATTCCGGTCAAGCTGATCACGCGAGACAACGTCAGCGAGTATAAAGGCTGGCAGTAATATATAGCGCAACTTATTTATCTGTGTCCATCTGTGTCCATCTGTGTCCATCTGTGGTTCATTATTTCTTTGGTGTACCTTACTCCGGGTTGCAAACCACCATAACATCCAACATTGCAGGAATTGCTCATGACAACGGATATTGGACCCTCCCTTCCTCATGTACCGAGCACGACCCCAGTGCTGGAAATGCAAGGGATTACGAAACGATTTCATGGTGTACCCGCTCTCCAAAATGTCAATCTCACGATTTATCCAGGAGAGGTTCACGCCCTGATGGGCGAGAACGGGGCAGGCAAAAGCACATTGATGAAGATTCTTGCTGGGGCTTACATTGCGGATGAAGGCGAGATTCGCATCAATGGTAGCCCTGTGAAAATTACCGATCCGGGCACGGCGCGACAAGCGGGTATTAACCTGATTTATCAAGAACTGAATGTCGCACCCAATTTAACCGTGACCGAAAATATTTTTATGGGTAGCGAGTTGCGGCGGGGTCAGTTTTTAGACCGCCAAGGTATGGAGCGTGAAGCACAGCAAGTCCTCCAAAGCTTGGGAGCTAGTTTTGCATCAAATGATGTGGTTGGCACTCTCTCTATTGCCGAACAGCAACAAGTTGAAATTGCTCGGGCGCTGAAAGACAAAAGCCGCATCCTAGTGATGGATGAGCCAACAGCTGCACTGTCTGACCGGGAGACTGAGCGGCTATTTGAGGTCATTCGCAAACTGCGCTCTGACGGCATTGCCATCATCTACATCAGCCACCGTATGGAAGAAGTGTATGCCTTGGGTGACCGGATTAGCGTACTGCGCGATGGTCAATATATTGGCAGTCTCACGCGGGATGAAATTTCTCCCCAGCGATTGGTGCAGATGATGGTCGGTCGTCCCATGCAGGACTTTTACGAACATCAGCGGCAAACAAACTTTGGTCCAGTGGTACTCGAAGTCAGAAATATCAGCGACGGACGCAAGGTTCAACCTGCCAGCTTCGAGGTGCATGCTGGAGAGATTCTCGGTTTAGCGGGGCTGGTTGGTGCAGGACGCACGGAGCTATCTCGGCTGATTTTTGGTGCTGACCGCAAGGTTAGTGGTGAAGTCTTCCTGGATGGCAAAAAACTCAATATCAATACGCCCGGTGATGCGATTGCTGTCGGAATTGGCTATGTCCCGGAAGACCGCAAAGACCAGGGATTATTTCTGGAGATGAGTTCGCGTAAGAATATTGCCCTCAACAGGCTGAAGCAGGATGCAAAGGCTGGCATCGTTAACTGGCGTTCAGTCAATCAGATTGCAACGGAAGCGGTGGAAAACTTCCATATCCGGCTTGCCAATTTGGAAATCAGAGCGGTGGATCTTTCCGGCGGCAATCAGCAGAAGCTTCTCTTGGCACGCTGGTTAGCGATTAAGCCGAAAGTCTTGATGCTGGATGAGCCAACACGCGGCGTAGATATTGGTGCCAAAAGCGAAATTTACCGGATTATGAGCGAGTTGGCAGCACAAGGTATCGCTATTTTGATGGTTTCCAGCGAACTCACGGAGATTGTCGGGATGAGCGATCGCGTCCTAGTGATGCGAGAAGGGCAGCTGGTAGGTGAACTTGATGGCAGCCCTGGCAAGGAAATTACCCAAGAAAAGATTATGCACTATGCCACTGGAGCAGCGGAGGTACTAGCATCATGAGTCAAACCTTAAGACCTGTCAAAAATAGACCTGGAGAGCATCCAAAGTCGGCTCAGCGTAAATCAGCCAGCAATTTGCTTCAGGTTCTAGGAATTCTGCCTATTCTGGTGCTTATCTGCATCCTGTTTTCGTTGCTTACCCCCAACTTCCCCACACCGGGTAACGTCGTCAATATATTGCGGCAGGCATCAATCAACATTGTGCTGGCAACCGGGATGACGTTTGTGATTCTCACCGGAGGCATTGACCTTTCGGTTGGGTCAATACTGGGTGTTTCTGCCGTCGTTGCAGTGCTGGTATCGCTGATTCCAGGTCTGGGCTGGGCGGGTGTGCTTGCCGGTCTGCTGACAGGATTGCTTCTGGGCTTAGTCAATGGTGCTCTGATCAGCTTTTTGAATGTGCCGCCTTTTATTGTCACCCTAGGTTCACTTACGGCGTTGAGGGGTGCTGCCTTTTTGGTTGCCAATGGGACAACGGTCATTAACCGTAACCTGAATTTTGCTTGGATAGGTAACAGCTATTTGGGTCCTATTCCGTGGTTAGTAGTGATTGCCCTGCTGGCTGTTGCAGCGAGTTGGTTTGTCCTGCGGCAAACTGTTTTGGGGGTGCAAATCTACGCTGTAGGCGGTAATGATCGGGCAGCACGCTTAACTGGTATCAAAGTCAATCGTGTGCTGCTGTTTGTTTATGGCGTCAGCGGATTGCTGGCAGGTTTGGCAGGAATTATGAGCGCTAGCCGCCTTTATAGTGCGACTGGTATGTTAGGTCAGGGTTACGAGTTGGATGCGATCGCCGCTGTCATTCTAGGTGGAACCAGCTTCACCGGTGGTATTGGCACTATTGGAGGAACCCTTCTCGGTGCGTTGATCATTGCCGTTCTCAACAATGGTCTGACCCTGCTGAATATGTCTTATTTCTGGCAACTCGTCGTCAAGGGTCTGGTGATTATTGTGGCGGTGACAATCGACCGACTTCGCAGACGTTCTGGGCGTTAAAACAGTGATCAGTGAACAGTGACCAGTAAACAGTGACCAAAAAACTGACAACTGATAACTGATAACTGATAACTGATATTAGACCCCAAGTGAAACGTACCCGGAGCGTGATGGGGGTCTACGGACTCCCGCTAAAAACTGGTACTGCGGGTACTGCGGGTACTTGGTAACTGCAAAAGATGAAGAATTGAAAATGCAAAATTAAAAATGGCATTGCTAATACCGAGTTGCAATCAAAAATAGTAGACTTCTCTCCCTGTGCTTGCCAAAAACTACCATCTTTGAACGCAACTTGGTATTTTAAAACTTTGATGAAAAACTTATTTTTCAACTAAGTTTGCAATAGCTGTCGCTAAGAGAACTGGTTCGACTGGCTTGGGAACATGAAGTGTGAAACCACTCCCTAATGCTTGTTGTTGAGCAGTCTTTGCTGCATAAGCACTTAGGGCGATCGCTGGAATTTGTCCACCTTGTTCAGCTGGTAAAGACCTGATTTCACGAATCAGCGTATAGCCGTCCATTTCTGGCATTCCAATGTCACTGACTAGCAAATCTGGGTGTTCTTCAACCAGTGATGAAAGCGCTTCATGCCCTGAGGCAGCTGCACGTACAGAAGCCCCATAAGCTTCTAGTAGGAAAACCAGAAAATTACGGTTATCTGGTTCATCATCCACAACCAGTACCCGCACTCCACTCAGATCTGGACTACTATCATCTTTTTGAGTCTCACCTTGAATTGTTATGGAGGACTCAAGCATCAGGGGGAGGCTAACAGTAAAAGATGCTCCCTTTCCCTCACCAAGACTTTCTGCTCGCACAGTTCCGCCGTGCAGTTCAACCAAGTGGTGGACAAGAGAAAGACCTAACCCCAGCCCGCCAAACTTTCTGGAGTAGCTACTATCTTGTTGACGAAAGTAATCAAATATGTAGGGTAGAAAATCTGGTTTAATGCCTTTGCCTGTATCAATAACTTGAATCTGAGCGTATGAGTCAACCCTTTCTAACCGAACTGTCACCTCTCCCTTAAAAGGTGTAAATTTAACAGCGTTAGAAAGTAGATTCCAGATGACTTGCTGCAATCGTTTGGGATCGCCGAAAACCAGTCCCACATTACTATCAAATACAGTCGTGATCTTAATTGACTTAGCTTGAGCAGCAAGAGACACACTTTCCATAGCAGCAGCAATTGTGCTTTGCAAATCAACAGCAATTGGATGGAGACTTAACTTACCGCGCAAAATCTTAGACACACTCAGCAAGTCATTAATAAGTTGTACCTGCAAGCAAGCGTTACGCTCGATAGTTTCCAGAGCCTGATTTGTCTTATTTGCATCAAGCTTGCCACTGCGTAAAAGCCTCACCCATCCCAAGATTGGATTCAGGGGTGTGCGCAATTCATGAGAAAGGACGGCGAGAAACTCATCTTTGATGCGGTTGGCGACTTGAGCCTGTTCCAAAAGTTTATTTCGCTCTTCTTCGGCTCGCCTGCGTTCTGTGATATCTCTTAGGGAAACAAGATAAGCAGTTTCTCCTTGCCACTCAATTTCTACCACGCGCATTTGGGCAATTTTTTCCAAGCTATCGTTTGGTGCCGTGCTTTCTCTGTTGTATGAATAAATATCAACCTCTGTATTATCACTGCCAACAACAGGAAAGCCAAACAATTCACCCAATAGTTCTTCTTGCTTGCAACCAAACAGCTTTAGTGCTGCTGGGTTGATAAAACGTACTATACCTTGCCGATCCACGACGACAATACCGTCAGCATTTTTAGTAATTAACGTTTGCAACTGCACCGAAATCCTTTCCAATGCCGCTTCGACTTGTTGCAAGCGATCTTCTTGTTTTCTGAGTTCTACTGTTTGTGCTTGTAGCCGTTGTTCTAAATCTTTCTGATGCAATTCTGACGGTTGTGTTTTCTTAGCAAGTGCCTGTTTAATAACTTGGGGCAGCCGTGCGAGTTCATCTTTAGGTAAATAGTCCGCTGCTCCTGCCTTGATACACTTTACAGCAACAGATGCCTTATCTGCGCCAACAATCACAAAAGGGATATTCAACCCTTGTGCTTGCACTGTATGCAATGCCTCCAAGGCATCAAAATCATTTAAGCTGTAGTCAGCAACGATCGCATCCCAACTAGAATTGAGATAAGTCAAGTAATCAGCTTGTGTTGCCACACACTGATAGTTCACTGCAAACCTAGCCCCATTCATCAAAGCCAGAATATCTTCTGTAGATTGGGGGGAGGTAAATAAAAATAAAATCCTGCATTTATCATCCACTTTTTTTAAACTGGTCTTAATAGACGGGTGATTATTATGAACAAATCTTAATAGTTATTGTTTCGGCATCATATCACCCAAAGACTTATGTTTATCATTCTCCCTGTGGAAAGAGATTCCTCAGACGCTCCAATTCGCTTGGTTCTAAAGATACCGGATTTCCCGCGATAATACCAGTGATATTACGTAAGGGCGCACCAATGTGCATACCCTGATTGTCAATTGTAAACTCTCGGATTTGCTTATCATGCTGTGAACCACGCATTTTAATAACCGTTATTCCTCGGCGAATTTCCCCATACACCTCAACATAGCGCAGTAATATAATGACATCAGTCGTTGTAGAGATATGAGCTTCTGAAGTTGAGGTGCCGCTGACAAGTGTCATCGGGATTGTGGAGGTATACAGTGCTGTAATTCTCCGGTGTCTAACCATTGAGTTAAGACCAACAAGAAATTGTCGAAACCCTTGAGTGCTAGAAGCCCACTCCAATGCCGATAGACTATCAATTGCTACCCGATTTGGTTGAAATTCCTCGATAATCTCTTGCATTCTGATCAGGTGGTACTCTAGCGGATTTGCCTCTGGGTAGCGACAGACAACTAGCAATTTCCCATCTCGTTCCATTTGCCGGAAGTCAACACTCCAATTCAGCGCATTTCTAAATATCAGTTCTCGGTTTTCCTCAAAAGCAAACAGTATGCAGCGTTCGTTATTATTGGCTCCAGCAGCGATAAACTGGGTTGATAGCAAAGTTTTACCTGTACCTGTAGCTCCTGACACTAGGATAATGGAATTACTGAAGAAACCACCGCTACACATAGTATCAAGTTCCGCAATCCCAGAGGTGATGCGGGTATCAGAACTACCACCCTCTCCTGTCTCGGTTGTGGAGAGGGGAATAATCACAATCCCTTTGTCAGAAAGGATGGAAAAAGGAAATTCTCCCTGTTGATGAGAACTGCCTCTATACTTAAGAATTTCTATAGTCCGTCGGCGTTTCTCCTGAGCGATCGCATTCCGTAGGATAATTACATTGTCAGCAACAAACTCCTCAACACCATGAGTGCTAATGTCACCATATTCTTGAGAGCGCTCGGAAGTCACAACAACCGTACTTTCAATTTGTCCCAGTACCGAAGCAATCATGAATAGATCATTGCGCATGTGAGCCTTATCAGAGAAATAGGTAAAAATTGCACTCAGGCAATCCATAGAGACTCGCACTGCATTCACCTGATTAATGGCATACTTAATGCGAGCAACTAAAGAATTGAAGTCGTATTCTCCAGTAATTAAAGGTTTTTCGCCAGGTTGACCAGAGGCATCAACAAATACCCATTTGCCTTCTTCCTCCCATTGGGGGATATCCCACCCAAAGCTGCGCATATTTTTCCGTATACGCTGGGGAGATTCTTCAAAGGTGACAAACACCCCATTCTCGCCCCGTTTAATTCCCTCAGCAAGATACTGAGATGCAAATACAGTCTTACCAGCGCCTGCGGTGCCAACGACCAATGTTACCCGACCTACAGGCAGTCCTCCTTCAGATAATATGTCAAAGCCAGGAATTCCTGTGACAATCTTCTCAACCAAATCTTGTTCTCTTTTTTGATTCATTTCTGAAATTTGATTTATCTATTAACAAATATCATACTAATGATTAATTTTACTAATATATATCGATAGTTCTAAGGAATATTAAGCCCTAACAAAACTGTCTTTGTATCTGATAAATCACCGATAATTCGCACTTTTGGCAAGGGAAATTCCTTGATTAAAGTTGGAGTGACTAAAATTTTCTCAGCTTCAGCAATTTGTGGTTGCTCCAGCACGTCTATAATGACTATCTCATGTCTATTTCGCAGATGTAACTCACACAACTGAATCAAATTGGAGATGGCTCGCTGCGACCGATCGGTGGCTCCTGTAACATATAGTTTGAGCAGATATTTATCACTCATTTGTCACTCGAGTCACAACTCGTTCATTTATGTATTCACTTTTGATGAAAGTCATTATAATTTTTAATAATGTTAATTTTTTTCACACTAACGAAGTATTTCTGAGTGCCGATAGTTAGGTAACCATGAGTTCATCAGCTATCCACCAGTTTTCTGCTAATATTATTTGAAAGCTGCCTAAGCACTCGTTTTGTGATTTCATTAGGCTTACAAAGAGCTTTTGTATAGGTTCCACCCGCCATGAAACGCAAATGGAAGTCACTGCTGCTTGCCTTTAGCTGGGTTTTCCTCTCAGTCGGAACATCAATTCTGATTATCCTGACACAACCGATAATATCGCCAGCAAAAGAACCCGCAGCATCCACGAGTCAAAATGAACCAGTTATAGTACCCACCGAAGAAAAGTCACCATCCGCAACACCCAACTCAGAACCGTCTAATACAAAAAAACCGACTGAATCAAAACAACCAACTTCTTCTGATTCTAAAAAGCTGGAGTCAGCGGCGGAACCTCCACCGACTCCCGAAGAAATCGCCCGCCAGCAAAAACTGATAGAAGCGGACAAGCTTTACCAGGCGGGACAAATAGCTGCTGCGGAAAAACTCTATCGAGAGGTTAAAGAACCTTTTGCCAAAACATCTGATACACAAGAAATCAAACAACCAATAGTTGACCTCGCGCAACTATCCCCAAGTGGTCAAGTGTACTGGCGGGAAGCAGAAGCGGGAATTGCCAGTCAGATGCAAACTAGGACGAGAGTAGCGCTAGAACTTTTGGTTGAGAAGAATCCGGAATTTATCCCTGGTCATATCAAATATGCTGAAGTCCTCAAAGAAGACGGTGAAGAGAAAAAAGCATTGCAGGTATTAGATAAGGCGACGACGCTGTATCCTAATCAACCTGATTTAATTAAAACACGAGTTGCAGCACTCTCCAAAGCGAAAAAATGGATGGAAGCCTCGCTGGCGGCACGTCAATTTGCCCTTCTCAACCCAAACGATCCACAAGCACCTGAGTTTACAAAACTGGCAGAAGACAATCTCAAACGTTACAAATCGCATATCCGAGGAAAAATTAGAGGCAATGCGATCGCCAACATCATCACTGGTGTTTTAGGTTACGCCGTCACTGGTAGTCTTTTCGGTCCGTTTACTGCCCTTGACTCCACGATTATGATGCTACGGGGAGAAGGATCTATAGGTGAGTCGGTGGCAAAGCAGGCGAAAAAGCAACTGAAATTAGTTAAGGATGAAACTGTTTTAGGATACGTCGATGAAATCGGACAGAAACTGGCGAAAGTGGCAGGACGTAATGAGTTTAAATACGAGTTTTTCGTCATCCCAGAGGCAGATCTCAACGCCTTTGCGCTACCAGGAGGCAAAATCTTTCTTAACGCAGGTGCCATTGCCAAAACCAATTCTGAGGCAGAATTAGCTGGGTTAATCGGTCATGAATTATCCCACGTCGTCCTCTCCCACGGTTTTCAATTAGTCACTCAGGGAAACTTGATTGCTAACGTCACTCAGTATGTTCCTTATGGCGGTATCGTCGGTCAACTGTTTGCACTCAGTTACAGCCGCGATATGGAACGTCAGGCTGATACTTTGGGTACGCGCCTCATTACTGCAACAGGTTACGCTGCTGATGGCTTGCGTAACTTGATGGTAACATTGGAAAAGCAACAGAAAAATGCTCCTCCGAGTTGGTTATCTTCTCACCCAGGCGGCAATGAACGAGTTCGCTCAGTAGAAGAGTTGATTTCACGCAACAAATACAACCGCTACGCCTACGAAGGAGTCGCGCGTCACACAGAAATTCAAGCAAAGGCGAAACAGATACTCAAAGACGAAAAAGAAAGAAAAGATAAAAAGGGACGCCGTCGATGAATCAAAATCACAACATTATTCGTCACTGGAATTATCAACTCCCTACTCCAAATCCCGTTTTAGGACTGTTTATGCTATCTCAACCTCTGAAGTTTCTTTTTTTGAGTGGTCTTGGTTTATCCTTAGTTTTTGGTCAATCCCCTGCATTCGCTCAAGTGCGTGGATCTGGTAATGTTGTCGTACCAACATCACCAGCTGGTAATGGTTCAACATCAACCACAACAACAACCGGACCAGGTTCCTCCTCAACAACGACAACAAATACCTCATCACCTATTGATAGCGCTAATCGCTTTAGCTGTCAGTTTTACAACGGTCAGCACACTGTTATGTACCAGCCTGAAAGTCAACCCGGTCAATACTTCGCTTGGGCAACTCCTAGGACTTTAGGAGACGGCTGGAATGCACAAAAGCGTTGCGACGCAATTGCCCAGCGGTTGGAATCTTACCGCCCAGATGGTTTAGTGGAACTGAAGACAGCGGTAGAAAACAGAGAGAACATTCTGTGCGTAACCACCGAAGCGAATCCTTACTGTCGAATTGTGCTGACAGTCCCAACCAACCAAGACCCCTATGCTGTCCGCAATAGCGTTTTCCAAAACTTGGCTTCTGCTGATAGTGGTCAGCAAACTTTTGGCGTTAACACTTACACCAATAATAATGATGAACTGTCCAACTTAGGGCGCACAATTTTCGGCGGTGGCAAAAAACCCTCTGCTTCTTCTAAAGACCCGATCAATCTCAAACCTTTCCTAGATCGTAGCGATCGCGGTACCGGAGGAAAACTCAGCAATGGTGTGTCGCTTGGTCGTCAGCAGTCTCAACCTCAAACTGGTTATCGCCTAGACCCCAAAAAATTCCGCCGCTAATTCATGGTTAAAAATTAGTTTCGCGCCAAGACGCTAAAATCGACAGTGCAACGACTTGTGTATCAAATGTGATACCACAAGTTAACCATTGCTCGTTTTGGCGTATTTTTTTAATACATAATTTGTTAGTGCTTAAGCGAGAAAATTAAATTTCTAGGACTTACGCAAAAAACCTCTCAAACTCTTATTTCTCTGTGTCACGCCAGTCGCCTAGGTCGGGAAACCCTCCTGCAGCGCTGGCTCCTCTGCGTCCTCTGTGGTTCGTTTTTCCGTTACCCATGCGTAAGTCCTGATTTCCAAAATTGTAAAAGAAAAAACTGGACATAACAAGTATTTCAAAAATTGCGATGACTCCCTTCTTGCCAAAAGAGTACTGATTTTAAAACTGCACCAGGCGCAGCGAAAAGTTGTAAGGAGGGTTTCCCTCCGTAGCAAACTTTTCAAGACACAGAAGGCAGAGAATATAGGTAATTTTAGAGCGCAAGGGAGTAGTAGCGCATCTCTACCCCAAATAGGCAAGCGTTTGTCTTTTGTCTTTACTAAGAATTATTACTATACACAAGATTCTCTGATGTCTTAACCTTTTGCTATCTACTTCTTAATATTACTGAGATAATTTAAGGGTACTGAATACAAATTAATACAAACTAATGATGGCAAGCATTTCAAAATCCATGCTATAGAAGTAATGCGTGATACTGCCATGCGTATATCACCATTGCCCCGACTGTAAAGTTTGCCTTTGCAGTTGATGTTTATTGAATTGAAATAAAAATGCCATTTACACTTCAAGTACTCCATGCCTCAGACTTTGAAGGCGGCATCCCAGCCTTAGATGATGCCGTACGCTTTTCATCTGTTCTCAACCGCCTCAGAACTGACCCAGCACTGCCCAGCAATGTTCTTGCCAATACCTTAACCTTATCTTCTGGTGACAATTACATTCCCGGTGTCTTCCTGAATGCTTCCAGCGACCTTAGCCTCAATGGAGTAGGAGGTTTAGGGACAGCTACACCGTTAAATGTTGTGATTGGACGGGGTGATATTGGTATTCTCAATGCCTTTGGTATACAAGCCTCAGCCTTGGGAAACCACGAGTTTGACTTGGGTGTTAGGCAAGTCCGAGATATTATCCGCACTGGTGGTGGCAATCCAGGCACCAATTTTCCATACCTTAGCACAAACCTAAACTTCCAGCCAGAAATCGCTGCAGGTAACTTATCAAATAGTGACCTGGCTGGTAATCAAAACACTGCCGAGGCAAGCACAATTAAAGGCAAAATTGCCAAAAGTACAGTGATTACCTTGCCTGGTGCTGATGGCACTCTGGGGAATGGAGATGACGAGAGAATTGGTATCGTTGGAGCCACAACACCTACTCTACCCAGTATCTCATCTACTGGCAGCATTGTTGTTACTCCCTCTAATCCCACAGATTATGCAGCACTTGCCGCAGAGATTGAATCCTCTGTAGATAATCTCAAAAATACGGGAATTAATAAAATAGTGCTGCTGGCGCATATGCAGCAGCTCAACATAGAACGAGATGAACTAGCACCTCGACTGCGTGATGTTGATATCCTGATTGCTGGTGGCTCGCATACATTATTGTCGGATGCTAACGACCCCCTGCGAGCAGGAGATACAACTAAGGGACAATACCCAATTCTGAAGACTTCTGCCAGCGGTCAACCTATTTTAGTTGTCAACACTGATGCCAATTACAAATACGTGGGACGTTTGGTTGCTGAGTTCGACGACAATGGCGTACTTAATACTGGCATTCTTAATAGTAACATCAACGGAGCTTATGCCACAGATGAAGCAGGAGTTGACCGCCTTTACGGCAGCGATGTTAACCCTAGAACTGTTGCTAACCAAAACGTCGTAGCAATTACTGACGCCCTGCGAAACGTTATTGCTAGCAAAGATAACAATATATTTGGTAAAACTTCGGTATTCCTCAACGGCACTCGTAACGATGTCCGCACCCAAGAAACTAACTTTGGCAACCTGACAGCAGATGCTAACTTAGCACTAGCCCGCAGCATTGACTCTACCACTGTTGTTTCTATTAAAAATGGAGGTGGTATTCGAGATAACGTTGGTGTGGTTTCAGATAGTGCAGGGGGAGTGAGCGCTGAAGACTTCAGGAAACTGCCTCCGCAACCTAACCCCATAGCGCCGAACAAACAGCCAGGGGATATTTCCCAACTCGACATTGAAAACTCCCTACGGTTTAACAACGGTTTAACGTTGGTAACGGTGACAGCAGCAGAACTGCGACTGATCATGGAACACGGGGTTGCTGGTACCGCCCCCGGAGCAACACCTGGTCAGTTTCCGCAAGTGGGGGGGATGACCTTCAGCTTTGACCCCAACCGTACAGCAATTAGATTCGATACCAATGGCAACGTTACAACACAAGGAGAGCGCATTCGTTCCCTTGCCCTTCGCGACCAAAATGACCGCATCATTGATGAGGTGATCCGCAACGGGCAAGTCGTCGGTGATCCCAACCGCCAAATCCGACTGGTGACGCTGAACTTTTTAGCAAGTGGTGGCGATAGCTATCCCTTTCCTCAATTTGGCAAGAATCGCGTAGATTTAGTCCAAACAGGAGTCCGCACGGGAACTGCGACTTTTGCCGATAATGGTTCAGAGCAGGATGCACTGGCAGAGTATGTCGCAAGCAATTTCCGAAACACGCCTTACGGTATTAAAGATGTTGGCGTTAGCCAAGACGGACGGATTCAAAACTTGGCACAACGCAGCGATACAGTATTTGCGGCTCCTGGTTTGACTAGACAGTCGAACAAGATCTTCAACCTCATTAACTTTGTGAACTCTCAAAATGTAGAAGTGAGCCTCACTAGCAGAGATTCTAGAGCAGTCAATGAGATTGGTGTGTTTGTTGTTGATGATGACCAAGGTAAAGTTAACGGTATTGCTCCTAATCAAGCTGGTTATCTACAAGCAGCCCTCAGCAGATCAGAAGTTGTTTTCTCAGTGCTGCCAAACTCTCTAGGTTTTGGTAATCCCGATCGCCTGTTGAATTTTGGTGGTAACTTACGCCTAATGTTCTATTTAGTGCAAAACAGCACGACTGATACAGTACTGTCTGACTTAAGAGCTGGCAGAACGGTCAATAATGTCGTCTTAGCAACTTCTAACAAGCTGCAAGTTGCAGATAGCAGTGGTGGTTATACTCTTTCTTGGGAAGATGGCAATGATAACGACTTCAATGACGTTGTTCTGCGTGTGCAAACCTCAAATCGACCTTTACCCCAACGAGTGACTCAAGAACGAGTAGAGTTGTTGGATTTGCAGTTGTCTGGTAATGTTCAAGGTCAATTTACTGTCAACAGCAGCGCTGCGTACAACAACTTTGTCGGCTTTTACAGAATTGCTGACATCGATGGTGGTATTGACACAGATGGTAATGGAACTGTCGATTTGCGCCCTGGTGATGCAAATTATGCCAGAGCAGCCATTGAGAAGAGTGTTTTCAACTTCGGTCGTAACGGCGGTTCTCCGGTCAATCTTGCTGGTGGAGCGCTATATGCACCTTTCATCATCGCTAATGGTACACCCACTGACTTCTTAGCTCAAAATTCTACCAATCAGGCAACTGGAGCTATTCAAGCTTACTTTGCTTACTTGGGGGCAAATCCAGACAGAGTAGATCACATTCGTTTGTTGGGAGATAACACCTTTGGGTTTGAAGACCTATTTGGTGGTGGAGATTTGGATTACAATGACGTGGTTGTTCAAGTAAATTTTGCTTAAATCATTAATAGTCAATAGTCAACCGTTCAGGGGCTATAGACTCATTGGTGACATTTCTTGCAATCATACAAGATTTGTGAAATGAAACGGAGGGCACTACCAACGAAACCTAGGAATGGTGAGCTTTGCTCGTCATTCTCATGACTTATCACATCAGAGAAACCAACAAATATGCAGACGACAATCAACGCCTCATTAAATCCCTATTTTGTGACAGGAACTTTAGGATTTGAAGAACTGGCGATCGCCCTCATTGCCAATCAATTCAATCCCTCGATTCTCCACATGGATTTTCTAAAAATGAGCGGGATGATTCCCTCCGATTGGGAACTGCAAAAACAACCAATCCTCACAGCCACCGTCTCTCAACTCGTATTTCAGAATGGAGTCAGTCTTGTTGCCCAACCCCGTAGCGTGACTTTTACCCAAACAATTGATCCAAAAAACGAGAATGCGTTGAAAATACCAGAACTGGTGCGTCACTTTGTAGAAAAACTCCCGAATTCTGACTATCAAGCAATGAACATTAATCCCAAAATTATTGTTGCTTTTCCCGCAGGAAAAGATATTGCCAGAAAATATATTGTGCAAAAGTTACTGTCGCCCGGACCTTGGTCTCATTTAGGTGTAGCTCCCATACAGGCAGCAGTGAATTTTTTCTATCAGTTGGAGCGGTGCAAGCTGTTTGTGAATTTGAATGAAGCACAAATTCAACAACCTGACCAACAGCCATTGTCAGCTTTATTGTTCTCCGGTAGTTTTAATTATGAAGTTGCCAGCTATACTCCTGGCGAAAGACTTCAGCAATTGAAATTGCGCCTTGAAAGTTGGTCTAAGGATTTAGAAACTTTCCGCCAGATTGTGACGAACACATTCTTAGGAAAGCAAGATAGCCCCTTTTCTGGGAAATAGCCATGAGTCATTCAACAAGAGTGCAGAAGCCAATTTTCTGAAGATGTAACCAGAGATAAGCACAGATAATTCATCTGTGCTTATCTCTGGTTTCAAATATCCTAAACTTGATTTTTGCAAGAATTTAATAAGTCATCTTTTTTTTAAACTAATAATTACGAAGAACAATTTATTTGTTGCACCAGTGAACCCTAATCATCTTAGGAGAATATATGGCCGCTAACACAATCCGCTTTTCACAGTTCAATGCTTCTTTGAACCGCAGCGCCGAAGGTGAGTTAGTAACCGATTTGTCTACCCCTGACAACCCTCAAGCGAAAGCTGTTGCTGAAATCATCCAGCGTACGAATCCAGATGTGCTGCTGATTAACGAGTTTGACTACGTCCAGGCAGATCCTCTTGAACCAGTCCGATTATTACAGCAAAATTATCTCTCGGTCAGCCAAAACGGCGCAAGCCCAGTTGAATACCCTTACGTCTACATAGCACCCTCAAACACTGGCATTCCTTCTGGATTTGACTTGAACAACGACGGTACAGTGGTCACAACTCCTGGTACACGGGGATATGGTGACGATGCCTTTGGCTTCGGCGAATTTCCTGGTCAGTATGGGATGTTGTTGCTGTCGAAGTACCCCATCGACACGGCTAATGTGCGGACGTTCCAGAACTTCCTGTGGAAGGACATACCGGGGTCATTGCTACCTACTGTTGCTCTTCCCGGTTCTGATACACCTTGGTATTCTGAGGAAGAACAAGCCGCGTTGCGCCTGTCTTCCAAGAGTCATTGGGACGTTCCCATTACAGTGGATGGCGAGACAATTCACGCTTTAGTCAGCCATCCCACACCTCCCACGTTCGATGGTGCTGAAGACCGTAATGGCAAGCGTAACTACGACGAGATTCGTTTCTGGGCAGATTACATTACCCCTGATAAAGGGAACTACATCTACGACGATCAGGGTAAAGAAGGTGGTCTTACTGGTGGATCACGCTTTGTGATTATGGGCGACCAAAATGCAGATCCCTTTGATGGCGACAGCTACAACAACGCTATCCGCCAACTGTTACAGAACCCTAACATCAATACGAATTTCATCCCCTCCAGTCCCGGCGGTTCCCAGCAAGCCGTGTTGCAGGGTGGTGCAAATCTGAATCATCGCGGAAACCCTGCTTTTGACACCGCAGACTTTGCGGATACAGTTCCTGGGAACTTACGGACAGATTATGTGCTACCCTCCACTGACTTAAATATTACCAACTCAGCCGTATTCTGGCCCCTCAATACTGACCCTCTGTTCCCACTGGTAGGCACTTATAACCCGAATACACCTCCTACCGGTTTCCCCAGTTCCGACCATCGCTTACTATGGGCAGATTTGCAGGTACCGCCCACAGAAGCAGGCAGAACCATTCCTAATGTGGACTTTTCAGGTCAGACTATTTTTCCCACTGGTTATATCCCGAATGGTGCGGCGGGAACGGTGGATGGACAAGAAACTCCTGTTGGTGGACTGTCCGGTGTCACCTACGATGCAGCAAATAATCGCTTCTATACTATCTCTGATGACCGCTCCCAAATTGCTCCCGCCCGCTTCTACACATTTACCCTAGAAACTCCATCTTCTCAAGAAACTGGCTTGGGTGTCACTTTTACAGATGTTACCACCCTCAAAGATGAGAATGGGAAGGAGTTTCCACTCAACAGTCTCGACCCTGAAGGCATTGCACTAAGCAACAATGATACAGTATTCATTTCTTCTGAAGGAGAGGTAAATATCAATGCGGGTCGAGTCACGAATCCTTTCATCAATAAATTCTCTCTAACCACAGGACAGCAAATCAGTTCCTTACCTGTACCAAACAAGTTCCTCCCAGTTGTGCAGGACACCAACGGGAATGGGGTTGTAGATACAGGCGATACTCAAGTGTCGGGTGTTCGCAATAACCTGGCATTTGAAAGCCTGACTATCTCACCTAACCAAAAGACTTTATACACAGCAACCGAAAACGCTCTGTTCCAAGATGGTCCTGTTGCCACGCTCACTGATGGCAGCCGTTCTCGCATCCTACAATATAACTTGCTGAGCGGACAGCCAGAGAAGGAATATCTCTATAACACTGATGCGATCGCCCTTTGGGCGGCTCCCTCTGGGAGCATCGCCGCACCGCCAACTACAGGCTCGGGTGACAATGGTTTAGTGGATTTACTCGCACTTGATAACCGAGGTACCCTACTGACATTGGAGCGTTCTTTCTCCGCAGGGGTTGGTAATACTATCAAAATTTACGAAGTCAGTTTGCAAGGAGCAACTGACATCAAGTACTACGATTCTCTCAATAATCTGAGTACTGAACAACTAGCAGATATCAAGCCTGCCGAGAAGCGTTTGGTGTTGAATCTCAACTCGCTGAACCTTCCTACAGGTACGGATAACATAGAGGGGATCACTTTTGGTCCTCAACTGTCTGACGGTCGTCAGTCCATCGTTTTGGTGAGTGACAACAACTTCAGCCAGACTCAATTTACTCAAATCCTCGCTTTAGGTGCAGACTTAGTTCCTACCGCAGCGCCTACAGTCGAAACGCGTCCTGACCTGTCTAATGACCCAAATTTACCACGCGACCAACGCGCCGATGCAGACGACCCAGCTATCTACGTAAATTCCTCTAATCCAGAACAAAGCCTGGTACTCACAGCAGTAAAAAATGCAGGCTTACGGGTCTATGACCTGTCTGGTAATCTGTTGCAGGAGGTCAATCCAGGTGGTATCCGTTACAACAATATCGATTTGCAATATGGCTTTAACTTGGGTGGTGATTCTGTTGATATTGCCGTAGCCACAGACCGCAACAACGATAAGCTGGCTATCTTCAAAATCAATTCCCATCCCAGCGCGTCCGGTGAATATCTCGAAGATATCACTGATAGCAGTATCGGTACTTTGTTTCAAGCATCGCCGTTTGAGCCTCCCTACTCGCCATCATCGCGGAGTGCTTATGGCGTAAGCTTGTACCACAGTCCTGTGACAGATGATTACTACGTTTTTGCCAATCGCCGAGAAACTGGAGATGTCGCACAGTACAAATTGATTGACACAGGTAATGGTAATATTGGGGCTGAAAGAGTACGTAATTTCACTGTACCTACGACTGCTGGACGCGATGCCCAGCTAGAAGGCATGGTGGCAGACCAAGAACTCGGTTTCCTCTACATTGGGCAGGAAGATGTGGGGATTTGGAAGTATCAGGCAGAACCAAACGGTGGCACGACTGGTACATTGATTGACAAAGTGAAAGACTTGGGCGGTAGCTATGTGGAAGATGATGTAGAAGGGCTCTCGATCTACTACGGCAAAGATGGTAGTGGCTACCTGCTAGCCTCTAGCCAAGGTGACAACACCTTTGCAGTTTACAGTCGCGAGGGTCACAATGACTTTGTGGGGCGCTTTGCTGTTGGTAACAATGGAGCAATTGACAGCGTTCAAGAGTCAGATGGTGCAGATGTTATCAACGTGCCACTGGGTTCCAACTTCCCGTATGGTTTGTTCGTCACTCAAGATGGTTCTAACGAACCAGCACGTCTTGTGGAGGATGATGGGGAACTCAGCAACGTCAACACCAACTTTAAGCTCGTGCCTTGGGAAAACATCGCCTACGCCTTCCCCAATCCGTTGACGATTGACACCTCCAGCTACAATCCCCGCACTCCCAATCCCAACCTCCTCCTGAATGGAAGTGCTAGCAGCGACATCACCCAACCCTCCTCTGTTCTTGAGGGAGGTATTAACTTGACTGGCAACGTGGCTTTTGAATACTCCATCACTGGGCTTTAAGCACATCTAGCTTACGCTCTGCCTCAGCTATAGCGCTTCTCACTTCGTTGCAATACAGTTAGTTAGAACCCCACCCCGGCTTTGGCTTGCGCCAAAACCGCCCCTCCCCGAGCTTCGGGAAACTCGGGATCCCCAGAGGGGATTAGGGGCAGGGATTAAGGGGAGCCAGCGCTATGCAGGAGGGTTTCCCGACCTAGGCGACTGGCGTGTGGGGTCAAAGCGTACTGCATCCAAACGAAAATCGCTATATATAGCGGTTCGGGGGTTGAGTGCAATACATCAAGAAATAAGAACCACAGATGGACACAGATGGACACAGATAAATAATTACTTCATCCAAACGAGAAGCGCTATACATACCAAGCCTGTGGAGGCAGGCTTGGTATGTGTACTCGTATCTGCACTACAGTGAAGCCGTCCCTTGCCATCTCCTAATTTTTTATTGAGACTATCTTTCATTAATTTCATTTTTAGTGTAAGCTGTTTCTCAAGCTTGTTGAATATCTTTATCAAATAATGTTCATAGGTGGGCAATGGCAATAACCTCTACAAGTCCGTTATTAGTGAATCAAGACCCTGCCAACTCGTCTTAGTGTGTTGGTAATAGAAAGCTCTCCAGATTATCAGGGAAATTATTGAGTATTCACGTTGATTATGCTGGTCTAACGGACTATAACCATGACTATATTTGAGCTAGCCCATGTTAATCCAGCAAAATTAATGTACGAAAATGCTTGATTTTGTCATAAGTGATTATGCACTGATTTTGTCATATCATGTTTGCTTAATTGCCCATAATAAAACTTGTTTGTAGTAAGGACAAGAGGACTAAAGTCCTCACTACGAACTTCCGCATGGTTATATAACTGGACATGATATAACCTGTTTAATGAGATTTTTGTAATTTTACGCATTGCTATAAGAATGCAACTTCTTCTCAAAAAGCAAATAACACAATTCATTGCAGGTAGTCCTCCTGTTACCAGGTGGGCTGGGAATTTTGGTTTGCTCAACTTACAGCGGTTTTCTGTAGGGTGGGCATGCCCACTAATATCTCAAATGTCCATCTCATAGGCTTTTATGGGCAATGCCCACCCTACGGTTAGTGGTCTAATCATAGAATCAGCGCTGTATCCAGTCAGCTGCTAGACGTTCACATAGCTTATAGAGGATTAATTTTGTTGTGATCTCAAACTGGAGGAATGGCTTTATTTGAGTTGTATGAGTGATAATTCTGACCTTGCAATATACGAACAAGGGTTAAGTAAGGTTACTACTTTGCTGATTTTAAGGTAAGCCAGGAGCAGTCTATGTCAAAAATTGGTCTATTTTTTGGATCTACAACAGGTAAAACTGAGTCTGCTGCCGAGATGATTCAAAAAGAATTCGGTGGTGAAAATGTAGTGACATTACATAACATCTTAGAAGCAGAAGATAATGAATTTGAAAAGTATCAATGTCTCATCGTTGGCAGCCCTAACTAGGATGTTGGCGAACTGCAAAGTGACTGGTAAGGCTATTTTTCTAACCTAGAAGATATTAATTTCAGTGGCAAAAAGGTAGCATATTTCGGAACAGGAGACCAAATGGGTTATGCAAATAACTTTCAGGATGCAATGGGCATTTTGGAAGAGAAAATTACTGAACAGAGCGCGACTACGGCTGGTTTTTGGTCTACAGACGGCTATGACTTCAATGAATCAAAAGCATTGAAGAACGGTAAATTTGTCGGCTTAGCTCTTGATGAAGATAACCAATCTGACTTGACGCAAGAGCGTGTCAAAACCTGAGTTGCTCAACTGAAAAAAGAATTGAGTTTGTAGCTGACAGATCTTGTGGCAATGGGCAATCAGTAGTAAAAAAATGCTAATTGCTAATTGCTGGATTGATAATTAATTTGCAGGTAAATTAAATGTCTAAATTGCCAGATGTTATTTTTTTGAATACAAGTCCTAGTTTACAATGCTTTGCTCAGCCGTTAATGTGTCAACTGTCACGCGAAATGACTGTTGCATTATGGGAATATCACCAAACCGAGGATGAGGCTAGTTCACTAGATGTTGCAGTTGAACTGCTGCAAGATTATCTTAAATCCTGCGATCAACCTGTCCATCTTGTTGGTCACAGCACAGGAGGATTGTTGGGGCTACTCTACAGCCGTAAGTATCCAGAAAAAGTCAAGTCTTTAACTCTGTTAGCTGTGGGTGTTGATGCCGGTGTTGACTGGCAAGCACACTACTACGTTCATCGCCCATTCTTAAGTCGGCAAAAGACTCTGACTGCTTTTGTGTATAACCTTTTTGGCTATCAGAAGCAACATACTATCCAGCGTTTGATGAGAATTTTGGAGCAAGACTTAAATTGCTCGCTTTCACCTCACTCACTTTTTCAACGGCTGAGTGTCCCTCCACAACCAGTTCCAGTACCCTTCATGGTTTGTGGAAGCATGGACGACATCATTGTCGATACCGATGCTTTACAGGGATGGCAACCATACTTAAAAGAGGGCGATCGCCTATGCGAATGCCCCCAAGGACGACATTTTTTCCATTTCTTTCAACCCCAGCTTGTGGCAGAACAAATTCTCAACTTCTGGCAATCTCTACACCCATTAGATTCTGTAGACGTTTTACCTAAGTCTGTTGATATCGTTAAACTAAATGAATCTCTTTATCAATAAACTTTCTGTGCTCACAAAACCTTAGCCTACCCTACACTTTTCACTTGCCTGTAAGCTACCTCTACACGAACCCCCGTAATTCGATTGCGGGGGTTCTATTAGCTTAGGAAAGCGTTTTACGAAAAATAAATCCTAAAAAATAAAAAAAATGCAAATTAAACAACAAAATAGTCATTTATATAATCTTCACCTATTCATTACATAGTCCCAATCTTGCCCCACTCTCTTATCTGAGACAATTTATAACACTGGCAATCAAAAGTGGCAACGCCGCAAAACAGTAATATGTCTCCAGTTCTGCAACAGGACAATCAAAGGCTGAGTGTCGTAAAAATTTTGTTGGTGCTGCTTACGTACCAACTACAGGTGCATCAATTTACCTTATATAGAGCAAAATTTAAGAATTGGCTGTAAAAGCGAGGAATGGTGCAGAACTGGCAAATTCAACACTTCTTAATTGCAACTCTTCTAAATCAAAAAGTTAGAAGTTAACATTTGAATGGTATCTTAACTCCTTACTTTACCTTAATATATCTACAGGGAGCCGCCCTGTGAGCGTATACGAAAAGCCAGTATTCAATAAGTACGCTAAGTATTTCCTGGCAACCGCACTTGTGGTGTAAAGACCTAGAAATCTTAGCTTTATTCCTGACTCTGAACTCTTAACTGCTAACTTTATTTTGATATGACCTATATTAAAAGCTCTGCTTTCCAAGAATTTCTCGCCACTTTAGAGGGTTTTGACCAATTACCAACTGAGGTCATCGCCTCTTTATCACAACAACTCCAACCTTTGCGCTACCGGATAGGTCAGAAGATTATCGGCAAAGAAAGAATGCCTGAGCGAGTCACAATTATTTATGAAGGGAAAGCTCGCCTGTTGGCATACGATACGCGTACGCAAATGCCAAATACCTTGAGTTTGCTGGAAAGGGGCGCAATTCTTGGCGAAATTAGTCTGTTACGGGAAGTTGCCTGCGAGACAACAATTGCTTCCAGCGAAGTGATATGTTTAACATTAAGCGCCACGGAGTATTTACGCTTACTCGTGATGTACCCAGCTTTTGCGAGGGAGCGCAAAAACCGCTGTCATTTGGTGGAAGTCTTTGATGTCCTCGGTGTCCAAAAGGAAGTGCAAGCTTTAGGCGGTACCAACCTCAAAGAACTGACTCAACACGCTTGCGCTGGGGCAAAGGTTCATGAGATCCCACCCGGAAAAACCTCTTATAACCAATTAGATAGCGATCGCATTTGGTTTGTCAGTGGCGGCGGAACGCTAAAAGGCTTCTCTATTGGTTCTCGATTGGAATTGAGTGATTTGTATGACACAGTTGAGGTACACGGGAACAGTGCGGTGCGGTTGTTAGGAATGCGTGCGTCGGATTTGTTAGTGCTTGATACTATGCAGCGACAACAGCACCAAGTAGAGGCTAGTGATCCACAAACAACAGACGATTTAGAGATTCCATACGCACCTGACGAAGAAATATCACCACCACAGCCCTCAACGGCGCAAGGAAAACAAAAAACCACAAAATACCCCTTTTTTGGGGGGAAGGGACAACTTAATTCGGCGATCGCCTGTTTCCAAATGTTATCGAAACATTTGGAAATGCCGTTTCGACGCGAAGTCATTCGCCGCATTTTCAACGACCAGATGAACCGTCAGGGTGTGATATCTTTTCAGCTGTGTGCTTACCTAGCAGAGTTAATTGGGTTAAAGGCGCAGTTGGTAGATGTACCCACCTCCTCTGTAACACGTATACCTACACCAGCGCTGATTCGTTATGGTGATAGCTATGCTGTTCTGTATGAAACAAGTGAGCGCACTATTGTTTTAGGTGTCCCATCCAAGGGAATTCTACGCTTCAAACCTGCTGAGTTCATCACTCAGTTGGAAGCTGAGGAAAGCAATGATCTCCCCCAAATGAGGGTATTGCTCCTCTCTTCCACGCCAGCAACACCCCGCCAACGCTTCGGTGTACAGTGGTTTGTGCCTTATTTGTCGCGTCATCGCCGAGTCCTTATAGAAGTCTTTGTTGCTTCCTTCTTCGTGCAGTTGGCAGCGCTGGCAAACCCGCTGGTTATTCAGATGATTATTGATAAAGTCATCGCTCAAAACAGTATCAGTACCCTGCACGTTTTGGGTGTTTTGCTATTAGTAGTTGGTCTGTTTGAAGCCGTGCTTAGCACTTTGCGGACTTACTTATTTGTAGACACCACGAACCGCATCGATATGGGTTTGGGATCGGAAATTATCGACCATTTGCTGCGTCTACCGCTGCGCTATTTTGAACGCCGACCAGTAGGCGAACTTTCCACTCGCATCAACGAATTAGAAAATATCCGCCAGTTTCTTACCGGGACTGCTTTAACAGTAGGATTAGATGCGCTTTTTTCGGTGGTTTATATCGTCGTAATGCTGATTTATAGCTGGCAGTTAACCTTGGTTGGTTTGGGAACCATTCCAGTGTTTATTGCCATTACTTTGATTGCCTCTCCGACGGTGAGCAGACAACTACGAAGCAAAGCCGAACGCAACGCCGAAACTCAATCTTATTTGGTTGAGGTGATGTCAGGAATTCAAACAGTGAAAGCGCAAAATATCGAGTTGCGAGCGCGTTTTTCCTGGCAAGAGCGTTATGCTCGTTATGTAGGGGCTGGCTTTAAAACTGTAGTCACCTCCACCCTCGCCAATTCCACAAGTAGCTTTCTCAACAAACTTAGCAGTTTGCTTGTTTTGTGGGTAGGAGCGTATTTGGTACTCCAAGGAGACTTGACCTTAGGGGAATTAATTGCTTTTAGGATTATTTCAGGGTACGTTACCAGTCCTATATTGCGATTGGCTCAACTCTGGCAAAACTTCCAAGAAACTGCCTTATCTTTAGAGCGTTTAAGTGATATTGTCGATACACCTCAGGAAGCCGAGAAAGACCGTGGCAATATTACCTTACCTCCTGTTGTAGGAGCAGTGAAATATGACAATATTTCCTTCCGGTTTGCAAGCAGCGGTCCATTGCAACTTTGCAATGTCAATCTCGAGATTCCTGCAGGCAATTTTGTAGGAATAGTCGGACAAAGTGGTTCGGGTAAAAGCACAATGATGAAATTGCTGCTGAGACTTTACGAACCAGAAGCCGGCAGAATATTAATTGATGGTTACGACGTTTCCAAGATAGAACTTTATTCTCTGCGGCGGCAGGTTGGTGTCGTTCCTCAAGAGACACTGTTGTTTGATGGAACGATTCAGGAAAATATTGCTCTCACGAATCCCGAAGCATCAACCGAGGAAATTATTCAAGCTGCTAAAGTTGGAGCAGCGCATGAATTTATTATGAACTTACCGAATGGTTACAACACGCGAGTCGGCGAAAGGGGTGCTGGACTTTCTGGTGGACAAAGACAAAGAATAGCGATCGCTCGTTCTGTTTTACAAAGACCAAAATTATTAGTTTTAGATGAAGCAACGAGCGCTTTGGATTACCCCACAGAGCGACAAGTTTGTCTAAATTTAGCAGATGAATTCAAAGGGAACACAGTATTCTTTATTACCCACCGTCTCAACACCATCAGAAATGCAGACATTATTGTTGTGATGGATGGTGGTAAGGTTATCGAACAAGGAAAACATGACGATTTGATGGCTTTGAGAGGTCATTATTTCTACCTCTATAATCAACAAGAAGCCAAGCTGTAAGAAAAATGATGAATAATGAAACTGGATACAGTTAATTCAAAATTCATAATTCATCAATTTATCATTTATCATTTTCATCCTCTCTATCCTCACCTGCAGGTAAATACCATGACTCAACTTAATGAGAACCACCTCAATGGTCATAACGGTAATGGAAGAACGCCCCCAAATCGAGTAAAACCTTCGGATTCAAGAGTGCTTACTGCTGACTCGAAGCGTCCTAGAGCATCTGAAACGGATTTCAAGCGGTACAACTTTGAGCCATTAGAGCAATCTGTTGTGCTACGTCAATCTCCATTTTGGTCACGCACTATTATGGTGACATTGATGGTGTTAGCCTGTTTTGGGATTGGTTGGGCATACTTTGCAAAAATTGAGCAAGTCGTTCCTGCAACAAATGGTCAATTGAAGCCGGAAGGAACAGTTAAAGACATTCAAGCTCCGGTTAATGGAGTGGTGAAAGGGATTTATGTTAAAGATGGGCAAAAAGTCAATCCGGGAGATTTACTGCTTGTTTTTGATTCCGTCACCACTAATGGTGAATTAAATTCTCTCAAAAAGGTTCGTGCTTCATTAATGCAAGAAAATCAGCTTTACCGCCGTTTAATGGAGATTGGTTCTGGGGTAGCGGCTGAAGTGGAATTTATGCGGGGTAACTTGTCAAGAGAAGCTGCTTTCCTGCTGAAAAATCGAGCCGCATTAGTTGCAGAAAATGAGTTATTGCGTAAAGAATTTAAAAACACTGGTGCTGTCGCAGGCTTGGGTACTGACGAACAAGAACGTCTAGAAACAGCTAAAAGTGAATTAGATTCTCGGTCGGCTGCTGCGCGTTTAAAAGTTGAACAGAGCAAGCAGAAACTGGCTCAAAACCAAGTTCAACTCGATGACGCTAAAGGAACTTTAGCAATTGAGCAGCAGATTTTAACGAGAATGAAACTTTTAGCAGAAGAAGGGGCGATCGCTCAGCTTCAGTACCTCCAACAACAAAAACAAGTGCAGAATATCAAAGCACAAGTAGCACAATTTGTTGAGGAACAGCAACGTCTCAAGTATGAAATTCAACAGGGACAACAAGAGACGAAAAATACGGTAGCCGTTTCTAGCAAAAACGTGCAGGAAAAGATAGCCAATAATAAACAGCGCATAGCCGAAATCGACAGCCAATTCTCTAGAATTGTGATTGACAATGAAAAGCAATTGGCTGACGTGACCAGCAAAATTTTACAAGCGCAAACAAACATTAAATATCAAGAACTTCGCGCTCCTGTATCTGGGGTTGTTTTTGATTTGCAAGCTAAAAATACTGGTTTTGTGGCACAAAACAGCCAGAAACTTCTCACTATCGTACCAAACGATAACTTTATTGCCGAAGCTTTCATCACGAACAAAGATATTGGCTTTGTAAAGGAAGGAATGAAAGTTGATGTTAGAGTTGATTCATTCTCTTACAGCGAGTTTGGTGATATTAAGGGAGAAGTCATTTCGGTTGCTTCAGATGCATTACCACCCGACCAAACACACCAATATTATCGTTTCCCTGTAAAAATCCGTTTAGCACAACAATCTCTCAATGCTCATGGTAGACAATTGTCCTTGCAATCGGGTATGTCTATTACCGCCAATATCAAAGTGCGTGAAGAACGATCCGTCTTGAGTTTATTTACTGAGTTGTTTACCAAGCAAGTTGAAAGTCTTAAAGAGGTGCGTTAAGTAGTTTAAAATGAGTATTAACCCTTACAAAGGGGGGAATGTAGCCCCCCTTGAAAAAGGGTTGGGGGAATCTTTAAGGATTAACCCTGTTTTGTCACTCTCGGAAAACAATAATCGAAGCAAGATTCTGAAACTTTGGTTTAATCAAGCTTTGAACCTTTATTTTCGCTCCAGTAACTAAAATTTATAGCCCAAACCTGGAGATGAAACCTCCGAAAGGCTTTCAGCGATTGGGTTCTCCCACTCTGACAAAAGAGGGTTAACATCACTAACTGAACCGTATTGCCCTTAACATCTTGCGATTGTTGATGTAAACGTATCTTGGCTGGAAAACGATAATAAGGATGAGTTTCATCTGGTGGTAATGCGTTTGAACCTATCCAGATTACTTCTCCTTACCAATAACTAATGATTTATTGCAAATTCACTTTTTGTTGATTGTATAGATAATAATAATGATTTTTCAAAGCCATTAATTCATCATGACTTCCTTGTTCCATTACCCTACCGCCGTCCATCACTACAATTAAGTCTGCATGTAAAATAGTATTCAGACGGTGGGTAATACAAAATACTGTACTTCCCTTAAATGCTTGCGCTACATTCAGACAAACTTGCCGTTCTGTAGGGTAATCTAAAGCGCTCGTTGCTTCGTCTAAAACTAATAATTTTGGTCTTTGTAAAACAGAACGAGCAATAGCGATTCTTTGTCTTTGTCCGCCGGAAAGTCCAGCACCTCGTTCGCCGACTCGCGTATTATAACCGTTAGGCAAGTTCATAATAAATTCGTGAGCGGCTGCAATTTTTGCAGCTTCAATTATTTCTTCTGTTGTTGCTTCGGGGTTTGTCAAAGCAATATTTTCTTGCACTGTACCGTCAAATAACAATGTCTCTTGCGGAACGACTCCAAGTTGTCGCCGTAGGGAATAAAGTTCTACTTTGGCTATATCATAACCATCAATTAAAATCCTGCCAGATTCTGGTTCGTATAGCCTCAGCAGCAACTTCATCATCGTACTTTTACCCGACCCACTTTGTCCGACAATGCCGATAAATTTCCCAGCAGGAAAATCGAGATTGACATTGCAAAGTTGCAAGGGACCACTCCTGTGAAAGCGGAAGGAAATATTTTCATATTTGACTTTTCCTTCAATGGCAGGTAAGGGAATGTTGTCGCGGTCTTGTTCTGCTTCTTGGAGGGTATCTACAACATCGCTTAAACGTTCCAAAGATAAGGCGGTTTCTTGGAAGCTTTGCCAAAGTTGTGCTAAGCGTAATATTGGGCTGGTAACGTAACCTGAGATAATCCTAAAGGCAATTAATTCCCCTAAAGTTAATTCTCCTTGCAGTACCAAATAAGCTCCCACCCATAAAACGAGTAAGGTACTAAGTTTGTTGAGAAAGTTACTCGTAGAATTGGCGAGAGTAGAGGCAATGACTGTTTTGAAACCAGCCGCGACATAACGAGCATAATGCTCTTGCCATGAAAAGCGCGATCGCAACTCGATATTTTGCGCTTTCACTGTTTGGATTCCGGACATGACCTCAACTAAATAAGATTGAGTTGCAGCATTACGTTCGGCTTTGGTACGTAACTGTTTTCTGATGGTGGGAGAAGCAATAGAAGTCATGATGATAAATATTGGAATAGTGCCTAAACCAACCAGAGTGAGTTGCCAGCTGTAAATCAGCATCACGATGATATAAACCACCGAAAATAGAGCATCTAACCCTACTGTTAAAGCAGTACCAGTGAGAAAGGAGCGGATATTTTCTAATTCATTGATGCGAGTGGCAAGTTCTCCGACGGATCGGCGTTCAAAATAGCGCAGTGGTAGCCGGAGCAAGTGGTCGATAATTTCTGACCCCAAACTGATATCAATGCGGTTGGTGGTATCAACAAATAAGTATGTTCGCAGTGTGCTAAGGACAGCTTCAAATAGCCCCGCTACTAATAGTAAAGCACCTAAAAAATGTAGAGTATTAATACTATTGTTATTAATGACTTGGTCAATAATTAACTGAATAACTAGTGGGTTTGCTAGTCCTGCCAACTGAACGAAGAAGGAAGCAACAAAAACTTCTAAAAGTACGCGGTGGTAGCGGGATAAATAGGGAAGAAACCATTGCAAACCAAAGCGCTGTTGGGGTGTTTCTTTGGTGGGAGAAAGTAGCAATACTCTCAACTGTGGATGATTGCTTTCCTCAACATCTAATCTGGCAAGCAGTTCAGCAGGTTTACACTGTTGGATTCCCTTGGATGGTACACCCATAACCATAAGGCGATCGCTTGCTTCATACACAACTGCATAGCTATCACCGTAACGAATCAGCGCAGGGGTGCGAATACCCGTGAGACGATCGCAGGGTACATCTACTAATTGCGCCTTGAGTCCAATGAATTCAGCCAGGTGAGCGCATAGTTGAAATGATATCGTACCGTGGCGTTTCATCTGCTCAGTTAAGATACGAGGAACCACCTCGCGACGAAACGGCATGTTCAAATATTTTGAGACCATTTGGAAACAGGCGATCGCTGAATTTAATTGCCCCTTGCCATGAAAAAATGGATATTTTCTGATTTTTCGGTGAGTATGTGCCTTTTTTGGCTTTGGTATTGGTAATTCTTCGTCAGGTGCGTAAGGAATCTCAAGTTTGTCGATTATATCTGTATTGCTATCTAGTATTAGTAAATCCGACGCACGAACACCAATCAAACGCGCAGGACTTTTCCCTTGAACCTCAACTATGTCTTGCACATTGGTGAATTCCAAACAAGAACCACAAGAAAAGTTCTTTACAGTTCCGCCGCCACTGATAAACCAGATGCAATCACTATCCAGTTGACTCACAGGAGTTGTTCCTGGTGGAAGATAATGTACTTTCGCTCCCGTCAAAACATTTTGAGCGAGTTCTTTGAGATTTAAACTGTCTAGAGCTTGTACTTTTGGCTGTATGCTGAGAACATCAAAAATTTCCACAAAATGACAGTGATTTTTGCGAACCTTGGCAAAAGCCTGGAAGTTGAGTAAGCGTAAATATTCCTCAGCATCTAATGTAAAACATTTGACTTCGGTAGAAGCGATCGCTGTCTCACAAGCAACCTCTCGTAACAAACTAATCTCGCCGAGAATTGCCCCCGGTTGCAGCAAATTTAACGTGTTTGGCTTTTGCGTACGGGCATCATATGCCAATAGGCGAGCTTTTCCTTCATAAATAATTGTGACTTGCTCAGGAATTCTTTCTTTATCAATAATCTTTTGACCTAAACGATAACGCAAGGGTTGAAGTTTTTGTGATAAATCAGCAAGTACTTCACTTGATAATTGGTCAAAACCCCCAACTGTAGCAAGAAATTCTTCAAAAGTGCTTTTAGTATAAGTCATGCTAAATAGACATCTCCAGAAACTGAAGAGTGAGAAGTGGCGAATGAAGATATCAGATCAGCTAAAGTTCAACTCGCTGCTAAGCCCACCTGTTTGCCAATTAAACTTAGAAATCCTGTTCCAAAGTGCTGAATTTCTAAAAAACTTGCCTGTTCTGGTGCAGTTTTATAAACTCGGAATGTCTTTATAATTCCTAAGGTTGCAGCACTTTCTAGGGGACTCACAAAGCTGGTCTCCCGGTCGAGAAAATAGGGCTGACTAGCCCAACGAGCCATCTGATTAGCATTTAAAAAGTAGCAGCCAGCGTGAGGGTTGAGGGCGCGACGAAATGTAATTGGCATCCCCATGATTTTGCCTTTGAGTTCTGGTTGCTCGTTGACATTCTGAAAAGGTGCAGTTACTCTTGGTGCTAAGTCACCATCAATGTAGGTTTTGTAGGTCAGATTGTGGGTAGAAACTTCATAGCGATTCGGCTGAAGTAAACTTAGGTCACTTGCCTGCTGAGTAAACCAGTTTAATTTGATAAAAAACCAGGCATCATGAAGAATCAGGTCATCTTCAAGGAAACAGTAGTAATCATATTCACCTAGGCAATCCTGCAGCACCGCTTGGCACTCAAACCCTAACAGTAGAGGTTCCGCTTGTGTGGGATAGTGCTTGTAGAAATGGGAAGGCAAAGGCAGCTGATCCAGAAGATGATTATCTTTTGTTGTACAAATAATAATGTCTAAATCGTAAGCTTGCGGTTGGTTAGCTGGGAAAGCCAGCCGCTGCCCAATGTTGATAATACTTTGAGATTTGCCAAATAGCTGATGCAAGGCAGCAAGGCTTTGACTTAATGCCAGCAGGCGAGGTTGGGGGTCTTTCCTTTGAGAGGCGTGCTTACCCTTGCTGTCAGGATTAAAAAAGTGGGCAATGGTAAAAAGAATCCGCATTGACTTTACAACATTTTAAACCTATTAGTATTCATCTGCTGCTGTCTTGAACGACAAGAGCAGCAACAGATGAAGACAAACCGTATTTTTACTGTTACTTAGGTGACCGAAGAAGCAAGGGGGAAGGGAGTAGGGAGCAGGGAGAGGAAGCAGGGGGGTTAACAGTGAACAGTTAACAGTACACAGTTACCAAAAAACCAATCAACAATTACTTCTTTTGATAACTGATAACTGATAACTGATAACTGACCCAATCTCTCCCCCTCTCCCCGCTAGAAAGCTCCTCCGCTTCTTCATGACAACAATGTCACGCAGCCAGTCAGGGTATGGATGTGCCTTATGAGAACAGGAAGGTCGTGTTACCTGAGTCAGTAATGTTAGTACTGATATCAGCTTGGGTAAAGGAGGTGTTGACGAGGGTGATTAACAGCCCGCCTGTGCCAAACCCTGCGTTGCCAGCCGTGCCATCTCCTACTCGAAACTGGGTATTACCGTTGACTATTCGCACATCAATTGCAGCAATACCACCGAAGGAAAGGAAGTCTCCCCCTGCTCCTGTTGTAAATCCGTTGACTCGGTCTTGCCCATCCCCGCTTCTGTAGCGAATGGTATCACTTCCAGCACCGCCATTGAGAGTATCATTTCCCGCACCGCCAGTAAGAGTATCACTTCCGCCACCACCATTGAGAGCATCATCGCCTAAACCCCCGTCGAGATAATCACTCCCCCCGAGACTATTGAGGACGTCGTTGCCCTCACTGCCGAAGAGGTTATCTCTGCCTGCTGTTCCATCGAGGGTATCGTTACCAGTAGTCCCTATAGTTAGACCAATGGCATCAACCGCGATCGCACCCGTGAGATCTGCTCCCACGAAGGTGGCATCGGTGAAGTTGCCTTTAGACAAGTCAGCGTTTCTCAGATTGGCATTCGTGAAATTCGCGCCAACAGCAGACCCGTTAAAAAAGAGTCCTTGTGCATTGGCTTGTGTGAAGTTCGCTCCACTTAAATCGGTGTCATCAAATTTGGCTCCACTCAAGTTCGTTACCGTAACGGTGCCATTGGCAGCTACAAAAGGACTAAAATCAGCACCCGTCAAAATGGCATCATCTACAAGAAAGTTGCTTAAATTAGCGCCACGAAACCTGACATTGCCCGTCTGACCTGGTTGGAGTGGGGCATCACTCAGAGAGACACCACTAAAATTAGCTAAGTCAAAGATAGAGTTTTGCAGGGTAACATCTGTGAGTTTTGCCAACCGGAAATCAGCACCTGTTGCATTGACATTAACTAGGAGAGTGGCTTCCAGGTCAGTCTCTTCCAGGGTGACATTCGCCAGTGTCGCACCCGTTAAGTCAGCTGCTTTCAGTTTCGTCTTAAATAAATCGGCTCCGGTAAGGTTAGCTCCAGCTAGGTTGGGGCGCTCAGACTGTTCACCACTAAGATTGGCTTCCCGCAGATTCGCATTAGTTAAGTTGGCATTAGACAGGTTGATCAATTTCGTGTTAATCAGCGACAGATTAGCCTGTGTGAGGTTGGCTCCGCTCAGATTAACGTTCTCCAATGTCGCCTTGAACAAATTAGCTGGTTGAGAAAAGTTGTTATTCGGGGCAAAAATGGCACCAGATGCATTAACGTTGAATAGCTTTGCTTCTTCAAAGTTAGTGCCTCTCAATCCTGTATTGACGAATATGACGTTTGTGAGGGTCGCCTTGAAAAAAGTGGAGCCATTCAAGTTTTGACCCCTAAAGTCGTTTCCCACTAGGTTCTGTTCGTTAAAGTTTAAAGCTGCCATGTTATGTACCTCAAAAAATCTAATCAGTTTAAGGGTTAAGTATTTAAGCTGGTTGCACTTCCACAGTTTCTGGTGTGGCAGCTTGCTGTTGCAGTTGCTCTTTTAACCATGAGGAAAACTGCTCGTTGAGCAACCTTTGCCGCATAGATTCGTCCAGCCGCGCTGGTATAAACTTTTCTAGCCGTACAATGACCCACCAATCTCCGATGTGGGTTGGAGGCGATAGCTGACCTGGTTGGCTGACGGCAAGGATTCGGGCTAGTCGATGATGGGGTGTACTCATTGCTACCGGACCTATTAAGCCACCAGTCTGCGCCTCTGAACCTTCGGAGTATTGCCTTGCCACTTCAGCAAAAGATTGTTCGCCTTCTAGCAGGCGGAAGTAAAGTTCTTGAGCAACATCCGCATCCCGAATGCGAATTAGGGAGTAAATAACCTGGTCAAGTTTCGGCTTCAGTTTGCGAAAGTGGGATTCTAACTTGGTACCCCAAGTGGCTTGTTTGAACTTCTCGATTCTTAGGTTGCGAGTTGCAAGGTCTAAAAATTGTGTTTCAGTCATGCCTTGCTGTTGCAACCAAGCTTGACGTTCAGCTTCTGATGTCAACTGATGCTGTTGGCATAAGTCTTGACAACATTTGGCTTGCTCTTGGGGCGTACAGCTAACGGAGGCGATCGCGTCATCAATCACCAGTTCTTGCTGTAGCTTTGGTAGCAATTGGTACCGACTCAAAAGGGGAATAATTTCTTCAGTTCTCACCTTGTGGTTTTGAACTTGTAAGAGTGTAGGAGATATTGCTAATGAATTCTCTGTGTTTTTGTGTTTCCCATTTGACCCGTTCTTTTGAGTGATTGCTATCGGCTCTAGCTTCGTTCCCTCCCACGGGGAAACGAGTTTGCCGTTGTTGTTATCTTCCTGCTGTATCCATTGCAGATGCTGAGGTAACAACTGTGACAAGTTATAGCGCTCCAGAATTGTTTGCCTTGCCTTGGTACGGATCGAGACCATTCGTTCTGGATCATTGAGCGCTTCTTCAAGGCGATCGCATATTTCCTGGGGTGAAAAGAAGTCTACCAGCAAGCCGTTGACACCATCTTGGATCACCTCAGTCACAGGGGCAGTTTTAGAAGCTATCAGCAAACAACCTGCGGATAAAACCTCCAGCATTGACCAGGACAACACAAAGGGACGAGTTAGATAAACGTGTGCTGAAGAAGCTTGAAGAACTTGTAAGTATTCAGAATAAGGTAACCAGCCCGTGAAGTGAATTCTGCTGAGGTCGAGAGGATATTTTTCCAGCATCTGGTCTTTGTAAGTTTTGCCATCAGGCAGTTCTTTGCCGTAGGCTACCCGATTTTCTCCTACAATCACGACATGACACTGGGGTCGTCGCTCTTGAAGTAGGGCAACTGCCTCGATAAATTGCGGAAAACCCCGGTAAGGCTCCATACCCCGTGCCACATAAGTGACGATTTCTTCTGCCTGAGAAAGGTCTAGATTGATGCGCGGGAGAACCAATTTTGCTCCTGGCTTAGGGCAAAAGAAATCAGTATCGATGCCATCATGGAGCACAGTCATCTTATTGTGGTACTCCAGGGGAAATTGCTGGCGCTGCCAATAGGTGGGAGAAAGACCGCGATCGCAACTATATAAATCTATTAAAATGGGAGCATTTTTCAGGCGAATGCGTGCTTCATCGTCAGCAGTGAGTGGTTGGGTCGGATCAAAGTCGGCATCGGAGCCATGAGCATGGTAAAACCACTCGAAATAGCACAGTAATTTGGCGTTGGGGAAAATATCTTTAATTAATAAAGTTGGACCCCAACCCGAATGACCATAGACTACATCTGGGATAAATCCCCGTGCTTTGAGTTGCTCTGCCACGCGGTAGACGCCTTGAGCCTGAAGAACAGCGTTTTCTAACGGTCTGACATAGTGGTGAGTTTCTGGTCGAGCCTCTCGTTTCGGGCTATAGATGACCTTGTTGACACCGGGCAAGTTTCCTTCGCGACGAGTAGTACCGAAAGCAACTTGGTTACGGTTGTCCTTGGCAATAGCTGCAGCCAAGTGACGAAATTGGGCAGGAAAATTGGGGTGTAAAAATAAAATTCGCATGACTCTATTGATTAGACTTCTTGCAGAAGCCGGGTAAAGGGAGACCAGCGCATTGCAGAGGACAGTGCCTCACCGCACAGCCCTGGCTCCTCCGTGGGAACCCCGAGTTCCCCTTTCGCCTTTAATCTTTTCCTACCTTTCCTACCTCTTGCAAAAGATACTTTTGCAAAAAGTTATTATCTGTATCCTGCTGTCCTTCTATTTGAGGACAGCAAGAGTAAAATGGAGACACAATCCGAAGAGTAGCTTACCAGGTTATCCAGACGCTGTAGCTGCTCTGTTAGGTTCGGGGCAACTTATCAAGCGTGTGCCACTCAGATTTTCCCAAGTACACCGCCTGGTTGCCCATTTCTTAGGATAGAAAATCTGTCTCTGTAATCTGTGCGTTAATGACGGTCGCTAGGATTTCGGTAGTTTCTGTAAGTGTGATGACAGAATTACTACCACTGGAAGTGATTGCCACCAGATCGAAATCGAAGTCTATGAAGTCTACCCCTGTCTCGAAGCCTTGGATTCTGTCGCCTTGAGGAGCAGGCACTGGTGGCTCACCAGGATCTGCTGGCTCATATCCAGTGTCTTCCAACACAAAGATGTCACTGCCAACGCCGCCAATAAGCGTGTCGCCTGCGACTTGGCCTTCAAGGTCTTCTCCGCCAAAGATGGTGTCATTTCCAGGTCCGCCTGCGATGCTATCAGCGCCGGGTCCGCCATCGAGAGAGTCATCGCCAGCTCCGCCAAGGAGGGTATCATTGCCAGCGAGAGTGTCCTCTCCACTATCACCTGTGATGGTATCGTTGCCACCTGCACCATTGAGGTTGTCAGCGCCCTCTCCACCATCAATAAAGTCACCTTCAGTGCCACCAGTGATGTTCTCTGTACCAGCTCCACCCAAGAGGGTGCTAGCGCCAGCTCCACCATTGAGAACGTCGTTGCCGTCCCCGCCATCGAGGGTGTCAACACCGTCCCCGCCATCAAGGATGTCATCACCGCCAAAGCCAAAGAGTTGGTCATCGCCAGCACCGCCCACAAGGGAGTCATTGCCACCCCCGCTTAAGCTGTCAGCATCCCCTTCCAGGGTGTCATTGCCATCTCCGCCAACGATGGTATCAGCACCAGCCACACCCAGGGTGTCATCGCCCGAAAGGAAGTCATTGCCAGCTAAGCCATCCAGGAAGTCATTGCCAGCTCCGCCCTCAAGGGTGTCGCCCTCAGTAACACTGGCGCTACCAACCAGCGAGTCAGCGCCTGCATCGCCGTAGAGAACGCTCTTACCATTAGGGTTATTAGCAAATGTCAGAGTGTCATTGCCATCTCCACCATATAGAGAATCCTCGAAGCCACCATAAAGGAAGTCAGGGCCAGCACCACCATCAAGGTAGTCTTTGCCATCGAGGGCGTCACTCTCGTTCTGCCCCCCATAGAGGGTGTCAGCACCGACTTCACCATACAGGGAGTCCTCGCCTGCATCCCCAAATAACCTATCAGCACCGTTTCCACCAAACAGAGTGTCTTTATCTTCCCCACCTCGGAGCAGGTCATTACCGCCTAAGCCCGATAGAAGGTCTTCTTTGGCAAAGCCGCGCAGCGTGTCGGCATTATTAGTACCAGTAAGGGTATCAGACTCAGCCGTTCCATTTATGACTGCCATAAGCTAATCCTTGTTTTCAATTTTGCTAATGAACTTGAACGTGGTAGATGCACGATACAAAGTCAGTTGTTGTAACTCTCACCACTCCCCCTCTCCCAAATTTAGGAGAGGGGTGCCAAAGGCATGGTGAGAAGATATAGCAGGAAGTTATTAAACATACTCCGTGTAACCCCTCTGTTTTTTGCTTTGAATGAATAAAAAAGATTTTTATCCTGAACCATAAACAGAATCTAGATTAAGCGTTCGCATTCTGTTGTTTGTTATTTAAATGCCCTTGTTGCCAAAGTACTCTCAGGTGTTTGTGGAGGTAAGTTTTAATGAGCAGCTATTTTTTCAACGCACCAGTTATGCGCATTTAACCTGATTATCTCTGCTCGGTCTAGTACTTTCTGTCGTGTATTTCCAGTTCTTATACCAATTTGATGAATGCTTGCGACAGATCTTAATCACCTTTTTAAGGGGGATTTAGGGGGATTTTAGTATGTGTCGCATTCTTTTTTGAGATTGCTATTAAGTTTAATAGAGTTTTATCCCGAACGCAAGTCAAAAACACGGTTAAAGGAGCGTCCATATCTTAGTCACCTCGGTAGATACATTCTCCGTATTTACTTTCTTGACATATAGGATTCCTATTTGATTTTTAAAAAAGCTCCAAAACGCAAATCCCGTCTGGCAAGCCATTAAGTCTCAGTATAGTTAGCAATAATCAAACTGGATTCTTATAGGAATCCAACTTGAATTTTGAAAGCATACTGAGAATAAAACCTTTATCCAGCAAGGCTTTGATCTGAAAAGTTTTCAGTAGTAAAACCGGATTCCTACATATCGGAAGCTAAATTTTCCTTAACGAGGAATTAAACACTTTTTTAGAACACTAATATTTTTAAGCTAACAAGCCACATTTGTCAATCTATTTATGTGAGCTTTAATAACACTATCTACTGATATATAAATTCCGGGTTACTATAGGAATCCTGTCTGATTTATGAACAGGATTAGCTCGATTTTATCCAATTAAGCAGCGTAAACCTTGTTATTTGGCCAAAAATTATAGTTTTTTGGCAAAAACTTTTTCCTACATCACTATTTTTTTTGCCGAGATTAAAAAAGTCAAAGTCTAGGTTCCATAACTCACATTTTTCATCAATAAAAATTGATGTATTTGAATTACTCCGTATTAAATTATAAGCCTTGATTTAGCGATAAAAACCGATAAAAAACAGCAATTACAAAATGTTCGAATGGAAATTACTTGAACTGAAAAGTAAGAAAAGTAAGAAAAGTAAGAAAAGTAGCTTGTTTAATATTGGCTATTGAAATAAAATTTCAGTTTTGTTACCTGATTTTCAGAAAAAGCGTTTAGTTGGCAGGGTAAGTACATTTAAAATGCTCTTGACAAAAGCCTGGGTCTATGCATCAAGGTAATAATCAAAATTTCTCGTTTGATTTATTTTCCAAGGGTCAAAGCGATCGCCCGTATATGCCTCAATGCAAACTCCGTTTGCATTGCCCCAACCTGCGCTTGGGGGAGCGCAATTCTTGCGCTCAGGCATAGGGCGCGCCTTGTGATCGCTTAAAGTCTTGTCAATAACTAGGCTTTCATGCGATTGTTGTAGGTTTATTGAAATTAAAACGTTCTTATTGACAAGATACGTTTACCCTGCCTCCCGCTATTGTTTGTAATAATCAATTTGTAATAATCAAAAATATTACTTTCTAATATAAAATCCAAATGTTTAGACCCCAACGCATTGTACCTGGTCCCGGACAAGAATCTGTGTGGGACTATCCCCGTCCGCCTCGCCTTGAGGATACCGACAAACATATCCAAATCATCTTTAATGGTGTCACTATTGCAGATACTCACCGTGGCAAACGCGTTTTAGAAACCAGCCACCCACCTAATTACTACATTCCGCCTGAGGATATCAAAATAGAATATTTCTTGCTCACACCGCAATCTAGCTTTTGTGAGTGGAAGGGAGGTGCTAGTTACTACACAATCCGGGTTGGTGATAAAGAAGTCCAGAATGCTGCATGGTTTTATCGCGACCCTACACCCGCCTTTGCATCAATTAAAGACTATGTCGCTTTTTACGCTCACCTCATGGATGCTTGCTACATCAACGGAGAAAAGGTGCAGCCGCAACCAGGAAATTTCTACGGTGGTTGGATAACCAGCGATGTCGTTGGACCTTTCAAAGGAATTCCCGGTTCTTGGGGATGGTGAGGCTGAGAATTAATAGAAAAACGAGACATCGAGGGGCAAGTCAAATTTATTGCCCAAATTTTTGGAGTGATTGTATAGAAATTAACGCATCAACAGGGTGTTGATGCGCTGAAGAAGTTTTTGCAACACAACCTTTATTTGCTTGAAAATTTGCTATTTGTAGAAAAATGCCAATTTCGTGGAGTAGACCCTGATGGTTGCACACCAGCAGTACACCGATGAGTTTAACAAACTGCTTCAGACCTTTGATGCTTGGATAAACTTCAGTAAGGCGAGCTTTGACTATCTGTTAGTGCTGCTTGATATCTGGGTGAGGGCATTTGAGGAACTGATGCGGGAGTTGGTCTCTTCCCAAAACAAGGGTGAAACGGTTGAGAACTTGCGGCAGTTTCTGCAAGTCTGGAGTAGTATATTTGACCGAGTATTCGCTTCTAGGTTCAATTCAGAGGATGCCCTGGAGATCCAGGGAAAATTAATCAACGCAGCCATAACCTGGCAGCGGCACCAGCAACAGCTAATGGAAGTATTTCTCAAGATGAATGATTTGCCGACTCGCAGCGAATTAGACGAGGTTTACCGCAGCCTCTACGAGTTGCGAAAGGAAGTCAAAAACCTTAAAAAAACCTTGGCAGAATCCTTTAACAACGAGGTACTGTAAGCAGGCGATGCAGGAATTTACTGAGCTATTTCAAAAACTAGTTAAGGGCATTGATATCTCAAGCCGCTTGCGGGAAGAGGACGTTCAGATTGGGGTGACACCCACTGAGGAGGTCTACCGGGAGGATAAAGTGGTACTGTACCGTTTCAACTCAAAGGTGGAGCATTCGCTTATTTCAATCCCTGATAGCGATTCATCCGAAACAGGCAGCGCTACTGTAGACACAATACCATCGCGTACGGGGGATGTGTTCGACTCGAAGGAAAACGGCAATAACATCCCCATCCTCATCGTTTACGCCTTAGTCAACCGTCCCTACATGGTCGATTTACAGGAGGGGCGATCGCTCGTTGCCAATTTGCTCAAACTGGGTTTGGATATCTACCTCATTGACTGGGGCTATCCCACCCGAGGCGATCGCTGGCTCACTCTTGATGACTATATCAATGGTTATATCAATAACTGTGTGGATGTGGTACGCAAGCGCCACAACTTGGAGCAAATCAACCTATTGGGGATTTGTCAGGGGGGAACCTTTAGCCTTTGCTACAGTTCCCTTTACCCAGAGAAGGTGAAAAACCTAATTACTATGGTCACTCCGGTCGATTTCCACATCAATGAGGGACTGTTTAATGTTTGGGGTAGACGCACTGTGGGGTCACAAGCTGTGGACGTGGATCTCATGGTAGATACTTTGGGCAATATCCCCGGCGACTTCCTAAACTTCACCTTCATAATGCTGAAGCCCTTTCAGTTAGGGGTCAAGAAGTATATTGACCTTCTAGAGATAATTGACAATGAAGAGAAGCTTGTCAACTTTCTGCGGATGGAAAAATGGATTTTTGACAGCCCCGATCAAGCTGGGGAAACCTTCCGACAGTTCATCAAGGACTTCTACCAGGGAAACAAACTCATCAAAGGTGAAATCGAGATTGGAGGGAAGCGAGTAGATTTGGGGAATATCCGCATCCCGGTTTTAAACATTTACGCCGAGCAGGATCATCTGGTTCCCCCTGCATCTTCCTTGGCTCTTGAGAAATACATCGGAAGCCAAGACTACACAGTTTGCTCTTTTCCTGTGGGACACGTTGGGATTTACGTGAGCAGTAAGGTGCAGCGAGACCTTCCTCCAACCATTGTCGATTGGCTGAAGGCGCGACTCCCCTAAGGTAAGAGGTTAGTAAGCCAACAAATAGCTATTATAAATTGACAAAATGCCAGCATTTTGATTCAAGACATCTTGCACGACACTTGTGAGACTGCAAGTCGCCAAGTGCCAAATTGATATAAGCCTTTTTACTTAAACGGAGACTTGATTTTATGTTTTCTTCTCAAGCTAAACCTCAAGCTAAACCTCAAGCTAAACGCATCCTGGTTGTAGATGATACACAAGATAATTTGTCTCTACTAGAGGCAATTTTGATGGAAGAAGGGTATGAGGTTGATGTTGCCAATAATGGCAAATTAGCGTTAGCCAAGATAGAAGCATCGCCACCCGATCTCGTGTTGCTCGATGCCATGATGCCAGGAATGAGTGGCTATGAAGTCACTCGGCGTATTCGGGAAAATAAAAAACTCCCTTTTCTTCCTGTTCTTCTGATCACGGCTTATGCAGAGGCTGATATTCCCCAAGGATTAGAGTTAGGAGCTAATGACTTCATCCGTAAGCCGATTGATTTTGATGAATTAATGGCAAGAATTAAAGCATTTTTGCGATTGAAAGACACCATGAATTCTCCTTCATAATTGTCAGGTACTTGAATGTGACGCGGGTGTTTTGACGAATAGCGGCAAGATGACAGTGAAGGTGGAGCCAACTCCAAACAGCGATACCAGCTCTATTTTGCCTTGCATGAGTTTTACTAGCTGCGAGACAATTGCCAACCCTAAGCCAGTACTATCGGGTACGGGAGTGCCGCTATTGTCAGCTCGAAAGAAGGGGTCAAAGACACGCAATTGGTCTTCTGGTGTAATCCCGACTCCTGTGTCACTGACTGCAATAGACCACTGGTTATCGGATAGTATCTGGCACGTTAATTTGACGCTTCCTGACTCTGTGTAGCGAATCGCATTGCTCACAAGGTTAGTGATAATTTGCTGCAATCGCAAAGGGTCTGTGAGCACTTTTTCGGGGGCACGTTCGCAATCAACCACCATTTGTAGCTCTTTCACAGCAGCCAAAGGGTGCAACATTTGAAACACATCGTCGATTAGCGATCGCACATCTATTGGCTCTGGGTTCAGTTTCATCTTCCCTGCCTCATACCGAGAGATTTCCAATGTATCGTTGATCAGGCGGAGTAACTGTCTGCCATTGCGTACCACTCGCTCAATGTGTTCCAAATGGGGAACCGTACCCTGAACTTCAGGGTTTTTGCGTGAGGAGCGCAAAATCAGCTCCGAGTAGCCAATAATCGAATTCAGAGGGTTTTTCAGTTCGTGGGCAAGTTGAGAGACATTCTCCTGATTCGCTTTTAGCAAGCGAGTCAGTTCCTGATTGGTTAGCTCAGCCTGACTTTGTAGCTGCTGTATTTCCCGCAATCGCTCGTCCACATAGCTTTTGAAGCACTGGGTAATGGCTTCGTCAATCGTCGCGTCAATCACACTATAAGCTCGCATGACTTCCCGAACCGTACCCTCTAGTAGGTCTGCCTCTAAAGTAGAAAAGATCACCTGGCGCAGTAGACGATACTCCCGCGCAATTTCTATTGGAGTGAAACCTTGTGCAGCCCTCAATACGCCATGTTCCAAACTGTTTTGCACTATCGACTGAATATCGCTGTCCTGGGATTGGGAAAGCACGGTTGCCATCGCCATGAGAACATCGGGAAGATGATCCCGTATAGCTGAGCCTGGTAAATCATTGGCACTCGAAATCTGTCTATCAAAGCGAACTGCTTCAACCCAGTTTTTTGTGATTGTGTCTATTTTATCAACAAGCAATTGACTAAAATTCATTGTGGCTCAGCGCGGGGAGGAGTAGATTGCAAAACCCTCTTTGCATCATTCTAATGGAGCAATGGTGCAGTTTACGCTCGCTAGTTGTCTCTTAATAATCTCTACTTGGGTTTTCTGTCAGTTTTGGGATTAGGACAAAATTGCCCAAAATCCAGCAGGGATTTCTTAGCTTTTGTATTCATGCATACAAGAGCGCTTAACATTATGCCCTTTCTCTAGATAGACGATTACACAAAGTAGCAGGGTTAAATTTTAGTCAATGGCTTTGTTAGCGAAGTAGAACTCTTAATGAAAAGAAAGAATAGAAAAAGTTTCCCCTAAAATAACCGTTTCACACGAAAAACACTCCCCCCAATAATTTATTGGGGGCTTTATTAATACTGAGAGTATGTTTGTCAGAGAAACTATTTCATAATTCCTTGACAAACACACTCTAAAAAAACAGAAACCACTCCACTATATATGATGTGAACCGAATGCTACTCTACTGCTCACTCAGCTTTTTGATTCATACTTTCCGTAACATATTGAAATAGCCCTCCCAAAATTGCTTCTGGCTTTCGAGTGACATACGAGCTAACAGAGCCTGCAATTCTAAAGAACTTGTCACCACGCTTTCCTGGAATTTCAAGGTTTTATCAAAATTGTCACGGAAGTTTGGTGTGGTGAAGCTCTGCATATTCGGCATCATAGATGTCCAGCTATTGAAAAGCCCTCTCTGCATTTCGCTTAACTGCCTTAAGTACTGCTCAAAATTATTGAACAAATCCATTATCGTTGCCCCTTTTATTTTGTTATACAATACTGATTGTCTTGTCTAAGACTTTTTTAAATAATAATTGATAAGTGGCTTTAATGGTTGATGTATACAAAAATATTTTTAAAATTTATGGACAATAGCATTTCAAAAAAAGCATTTTTGAACCTATTAAGACTAAGCATTAAATGTGCAAAAAATAGCTATATTAGGCAAAGACTAATGAACCTCAAATCCACCTTTCATAAACCAATGGAATTTGCTTCCATAAGCATTCCGCTTGAAGTTGGTAGCGCTTAAGGACGTGACATTGTAAAAATGGTAATCAGCATGGAAGAAGCTTATATTGTCTCAGCAGTACGCACGCCACTCGGTCGGTTCGGAGGTGTGCTTGCGGGTTTTTCTCCGGTGGATTTAGGTGCGATCGCCATGCGCGCTGCGTTGGAACGGGCAGGAATATCCGGGGAAGCATTAGACCTTTACATCTTTGGCAACGTCCTGAGAGCCGGTCACGGACAGTCATTGCCCCGTCAAGCGGCTTTCAAGGCTGGAATTCCAGAAACGGTGAATGGGTATGCAGTGGACATGGTGTGTTCGTCGGGAATGATGAGCGTGATGAACGCCGCCACTGCTATCCGCGCTGGTGAAGCCGACATCGTACTTGCTGGCGGAATGGAATCCATGTCCCAAACCGGATTTTTCCTATCACACCGAGCGAGATGGGGGTACAAATTCCTGCTGGGTTCGCCAGAGCAACTCACGGATATTTTACTTTACGACGGTCTCACCGATCCCACGACCGCTGAAGCGATGGGAGAGCAAGCTGAACGTCTGGCAGCAGCTTACCAGGTGACGCGGGCTGACTTGGATCAAGTCGCTCTCTATTCACAGCAGCGGGCAACACTCGCCACCGAGCAAGGCTACTTCAACAAGGAAATTGTACCGATTGAGGTTAAAGGGAAGAAAGGTTTGGAATTGGTGGAAAAAGATGAAGGCATTCGCCCCGAAACCACCTTGGAGAGCCTGACCCGACTCAAGCCTGCTTTCACAGAGGATGGGGTGTTCACTGCGGGCAACAGCAGTCAGATATCGGACGGAGCAGCAGCTCTTGTCTTGGCAAGCAAAAGTGCAGTGGAACGTTACAAACTGGTACCTCTAGCACGGGTGATTGGGGGATCGTGGGTCGGTGGGGAAGCTTGGCGCTTCCCTGAAATTCCCATCTTGGCAGTGAATAAGCTTTTAGACAAGCTGAAGATGAGAATCTACGATTTTGACGTGTTCGAGAACAACGAAGCTTTCGCTTTGAGCAACGTGCTGTTTAACCGGGTGCTGGGGGTTCCTTACGAGAAGCTCAATATCTTTGGGGGGGCGATCGCACTAGGGCATCCCATCGGCGCTTCTGGGGCGCGAATCATCGTCACGCTGCTCAACGCTTTGCAGCACAGGAATGGGCAGTTAGGGCTGGCAGCGGTGTGTCATGGCACTGGTGGCGGTACGGCGTTTGCACTGGAGCGACTTTGACAATTCAAACGGGTGTAGGGGAATAGGGGTGTAGGGGTGTAAGGGTAGAATGTGTTTTGAATGCAGGAGTTAAAAAAGAATTCTTTCCCCCATACCCTCACACCCTTACACCCTTACCCCCCAGTCTTGGTAATCCGACTCAGCTTTTTGTGGGCTAAAACCGAAACATCTAACCCAGGCTAGGTGGACTCAAACTGGATCACCTGCAAAATCAAGGTATCTAAGGTTTTTGTTGCTTGAAAACATAACCCATTTCTATCACTAAGGTAATTGTGTTCGATCAGGTTCTCAAAGGCAGACGTGAGTAACGTTTGGGAAACTCGTCTTGAGCTACATTACCTCTGCGGTGAAAGGGGAGCAATCAGATTATTTTCATACAGGAGAACTAAACGTGGTTACAACGCTAGACGATACGAAGCGGCTTGCTATTGGCGAAAGATTGGCAGACCTGAAAGCCTTTCAAAATTTAATTATCTCTAACGATCAAAAACTCATAGATGCCTGCCCTTATGAAGATGTTCGAGAGCGTCTCCAAAATATGCTTGAGGATGACCGGAAGAACATAGGCATCATAGATACTGTCATCGTTCAATATGGCATTCAGACTGAACCTAGTGCTGCAACCAAAATATTTATTCCGCAGTTTGAGCAGATGATGTCAGGCAATGAGTTTACGTTTTATCAGAAACTCATTCACCATGAACTCATGAAGCATGGTCAAGTCATGAGCGGACTCATGATCCACAAAGCGGCTCAGAAGGTAGGGGCAGACATTGAAGTGGCAATTGCGCCTTTAAATACCGTCAACTTTGAGGGTCGCGCTCACCAAGAACAGCTCAAGGGGATGCTCGAACAGGTCGGTGTCCGCGAAATGACGGGTCTTGATGCCGATCAGGGAATCTGGGGACGGGTGCAAGATGCGATCGCAGCATTCTCGGGTGTAGCTGGCAGTGTGATCACCCAGAACACTGACAAACAGGATATGAACATCCAGACCCTGATCCGGCTGGATCACGACAAGGTGAATACCATCTTCACCGAAATCGGAGCTACTAAAGACCCTCAAAAGCTCCAAGAGTATTTCGGGCAGCTCTACAAAGATTTATTAGCACATGCTCAAGCTGAAGAAGAAGTTGTCTACCCGAAAGTTCGCTCGTTCTACGGCAATGACAACACTCAGGAGCTGTACGATGAGCAAGCCCAAATGAAGCAGATGTTAGATGAAATTAAGTCTATTAATCCCGCTTCAGCCGACGAGTTCAGATCAAAAATTAAACAGCTGATGGATGTGCTTGGCGATCACATTCGCCAAGAAGAATTCACGATGTTCCCGGCGATTGACAAAAATTGCAGCGACGAGCAGAAAGAGCAAATGGCTACTGAATTTAAAGCTGCCAAGAGCAAGATTCAGCAAGAAATGGCAGCCTAATTGCAATAACAGTCAGCATCTTGCTGTACTGATTACAAGCAAAGGCATTGCCAGTTAAGCAGCGAGCGTGACTCTTTATTGGGAATGAAGCTGAGTGTGCAACAAAAGAATGGTTTTTTAGGTTCTTCTGTAAATTCATTCTCCGAATAAGTAGGTGGTTTGAGCATTAACTGACAATGCCAAAGAAAGCTGCAAACATTAACGCTTTGCGGCTGACGTAGCATGGCTGAAATAAAAATAGGGGTGCAAGTGACTCATGGTCTGTTTGGGACTGGAAGGTAAAGTCGTTTTGGTAACTGGCGGTAATCGAGGGATAGGAGCGGCAATAGTCAGTCTTCTAGAGGAGTTGGGAACCAAGGTTGCTTACACATACCGTAGCGATAGCATTGCTCAGAATAAAGCTTTGGCAATTCAAGCCGATGTAACCGACTCCGCAGCAATGGAAAAAGCGGCTCAACAGGTTGAAGAGAAACTAGGACCAATTTACGGGATTGTCGCTAACGCTGGAATTACCAGAGATAACTTTTTTCCCAAACTTAAGACAGATGACTGGGATGCGGTAATTGATACAAATTTGAAGGGAGTATACAACACGCTGATGCCCGTTATCCCCAAGATGTACGAGCGTCGTGAAGGTTCGATTGTCTGTATCAGTTCAATTTCGGGTGAGCGGGGAAACATCGGTCAGATCAACTATGCAGCGTCCAAAGCTGCTGTGATTGGTTTAACAAAGTCCCTAGCTTTAGAGGCGGCTCGCTACGGGGTGCGAGCTAACGCTGTGGCACCGGGATTCATTGAGACTGATATGGTCAAGTCGGTTCCAGACAAAGTCAAAGAGCGTATTCTGTCTGAAATTCCTTTCCGTCGCTTCGGCAAGCCTGAGGAAGTTGCCTGGGCAGTGGCCTTCCTGCTGTCGCCCATAGCCAGCAGCTACGTCACTGGTGAAGTTCTTCGAGTCAATGGTGCCCATCACACTTGAGGGATTTGTAACGGCAATGGCTGATGCTTTAAACATGATGGAGCAAAGTGTGAAAACAGCGGTTGAAGAGCGGCGAATAAATGTAAACGGTTTAACCACTCGCTACTTTACGGCGGGCGACTATGACCCACCGTTAGTGCTGCTACATGGAGATGCTGACAGTGCTGTTGATTGGTCTTGGGTGATTCCCACGCTGGCTAATCGTCATCGAGTCTACGCATTAGATTTTCCAGGTTTCGGCGATGCTGCTAAACCCAACCGCGAATACTCGGTGGAATTTCTAAGGCAGTTCGTGGGTGATTTTCTCGACGCTCTAGGAATTGAGCGGGCGATACTGGTCGGCAACTCGCTAGGTGGTCTGGTTGCCCTGCGCTTTGCACTGTTACATTCTGAAAAAGTTGCCGCCTTGGTGCTGGTAGACAGTTCCGGATTGGGTCAGGTGGTCAACCCAATTCTGTCCCTTTTGACCGTGCCGTTGTACGGAGAAGCTGCAATTACCATGTGCAAAGTGCCTCCTAACAATAAGCTGCGAGCTTGGGCACGGGCATCGCTGTTTTTCGCTCATCCCTCACTCGTTCCGGAAGCGTGGATAGCAGAGCAGGAGCGTATGTCGCTTCTTCCCAACTTTCTTGAAGCCACCCTGTCCTCGCTGCGTGACCAGCTCAATGTGTTTGGACAGCGCCAGGTGTTGCTTGACTCTTTAGGGCAGTTGCAGATGCCAACTCTTGTTGTGTGGGGTACTGAAGACTTGATTTTCCCAAAAGAACAAGCTCAAGATGCGGTTAGCCGTTTACAGAAAGGACAACTCGCCTTGATACCGGACTGCGGTCACATACCTCATATTGAGCGTCCCGAACAGTTTACCGAGGCGTTGAGCCAGTTTTTGGCAGGCGTTGATTTTTAGTAAGAACTTTAAGGAGCAGTAGCATCAATGCAGCTAAAGCCAATAAATCAGCAGGTTGTTTCAGTCGTTGGAGCTTCGAGTGGCATCGGGCGTGAGACAGCGCTCCAGTTCGCACGGCGTGGGGCAAAGGTGGTTGTCTCTAGTCGCAGTGAGCCGAAGTTAAATTCCTTGGTGGACGAGATTCGAGCGTTTGGTGGTGAAGCAACTGCGATCGTCGCCGATGTAGAGGTATTTGATCAGGTTAAGGCGATCGCTGACCGTACCGTCGAGGTGTACGGGCGACTCGATACGTGGGTGCATTGTCCGGCGATCGCCGTCTTTGCCACGTTCGACAACACCACACCAGAAGAGTTTCAGCGCGTCGTTAATATTAACTTGATGGGGCAGGTATATGGTGCGATGGCGGCGCTACCGCATCTCAAGCGTGAGGGGCGAGGGGCACTGATCCACATATCTTCAATCGAGGGCAGACGAAGTCTCCCATACCAAAGTGCTTACTCCGCAGCAAAGCACGGCATAGAAGGCTTTGTGGAAGCCCTGCGTGTCGAGCTACAACATGAGAAAGTACCCATCAGTGTGACGAGCGTGAAGCCAGCGGTCGTCAACACACCCTTTTGGAACAATGCTCGCACCAAGTTAGGCGTGAAGCCGGCAGGGATACCGCCCTACTATGACCCTAAGCTAGTGGCTGATGCGATCGTCTACGTTGCTGAACATCCAACTCGTGACTTCTTTGTTGGCGATGCGGCTAGGGCGCTAGATGCCTTGCAGCGGCTCTCGCCCGAACTGGTGGATTCCTTGTTGCTGCTTATCGGCTTCCGCCTGCAGCGCACCACTGAGCCAAAGTCTGAAGATGAAAGAAACAATTTTTATGAGCCTGTCCCAACTGATACTAGAGTTGAGGGAGACTTTAGCCACATGGTGATACCAAGCATTTCCGATTGGCTGGATAAGAATCCGCAGATCAAGTGGGGTGCAGTTGCTGGTACGGCAGCGTTAGCTTTGCTGGCGGTACAAGCATTGAACAACGGGAGGGAAATTTAGCGAACCTTAAAAAGAACCAAAATTCCTCCAATGAATCAGCAATTGCCCCAGTTCATCAACCATATTGTTGCTCGTTTGCAGTCAATAGAGGGAATTGCAGCTATTGCACTGGGTGGTTCACGGGCACGGGGCAACCATACTAAAAAGTCAGATGTGGATCTAGGCATCTATTACAAGCCAGAGAATCCGCCCGATCTAATTGCTCTAAATCACCTCGCCTGTGAACTTGACGACAAGCATCGCGTAAACCTGATCACTGCAATTGGTGAATGGGGAAAATGGATTAATGGTGGTGGTTGGCTACAGATCCAAGGTGTACCTGTAGATTTTCTCTATCGTGATTTGGCACAGGTTAATCGTGTCATTGATGATTGCCTAGCTGGGCAAATCACCATTGAATACCAACCAGGACATCCTCACGGCTTTGTGTCCTCTATTTATATGGGTGAAGTTGCTATTTGTCAGCCACTTTACGATCCTCATAACATTTTAGAAGCTTTAAAGGCAAAAACAAAACCTTATCCTGTTCAGCTTAAACAAGCAACTATTGATACCTTTGCCTGGGAAATTAGCTTGATCGGCTAGGTAGAGTCGATGGGGGCTATTATGCCCCGCACCTCTCTGTTAGAACCGGACGTGTAGCTTTCGCTACATCCGGCTCCCGATGTTCTTAGCTTTTGCGTTTGCTCATGTGCAGGTAGTCATGACAG